>Ga0334722_10003670_pt1 | contig 16387 bp, 15 predicted proteins | sample C3_bottom_MG_FD_207210 | JGI IMG/M metagenome (GOLD analysis project Ga0334722, IMG submission 207210) | Sediment microbial communities from Yellowstone Lake, YNP, Wyoming, USA - C3_bottom | ecosystem: Environmental > Aquatic > Freshwater > Lake > Sediment | place: USA: Wyoming | collected...
ATACCGCTCGCGAAAGCCGACGTGACCCGTTTCAGCGACGGGGAGATCAACGTCCAGATCCTTGACAATGTGCGCGGCTCGGACGTGTTCGTGGTGCAGCCCACGGCGAACCCGGTCAACCGGAACCTCATGGAACTGCTCATTATGATCGACGCGCTCAAGCGGGCCTCTGCTTCGCGGATCACGGCGGTCCTGCCTTATTACGGATACAGCCGGCAGGACCGGAAGGTCCAGCCCCGGGTGCCGATCACGGCAAAGCTTGTGGCCGACCTCATCACTACGGCCGGGGCGAACCGCGTGCTGACCATCGACCTCCATGCGGGGCAGATCCAGGGGTTCTTCAATATCCCCGTGGACAACCTGTTCGCCGCATCGGTGCTTCTCGACTATTTGCGCGCCAAGCAGTTCAAGGACCTCACCCTGGTCTCTCCCGACGCGGGCGGCGTGGAGCGCACCCGGGCGTTCGCAAAGCGCCTGAACGCATCGCTTGCGATCATCGACAAGCGGCGGGAGAAGGCGAACGTGGCGCAGGTCATGCATATTATCGGCGATGTGAAGGGGCACGACTGTCTTCTCCTTGACGACATGGTGGACACGGCGGGCACCCTGACCGAGGGCGTTGCGGCGCTCAAGAATGCCGGGGCAGGCGCCGTCATGGCTGCCTGCACCCACGCGGTCCTGTCCGGGCCGGCCATTCAGCGGATCAACGATTCAGCGCTTGACGAGATCATCGTCACGAACACCATCTCGCTGGACAGCAAGCGGAAGGAATGCAAGAAGCTGACGGTCCTGTCCGTCGCGCCGCTGCTTGCCGAGGCGATGACCAGGATCCACGAAGAAACATCGCTCAGTTCTCTGTTCGTGTAGCGGAACAACATGGAAAATGCGGAGCGCGTCATGCGGGATACCGCAGCACGATGCTCCTTGGATAGATCAATAATCAGCTGAAACGGCATATGGAGGAAACATGGAACGGGTAGCATTGACAGCACAGGTAAGGGAAAAGGCGGGCAAGGGTGTGGCACGGGGTCTTCGGCGGGAGAAACAAGTGCCGGCGGTCCTGTACAGCCACGGCAAGTCCATGCCCATTTCGATGGTGAACAAGGACGTGACGAAGATCCTCAATATCGAGGGAGGCGAGCACGCCCTCATCAATCTCAAGCTCGAAGGTGCGAAGGAATCCGGCGAGCGCATGGCCCTCATCAAGGACTACCAGGTGGACCCGCGCAGCGGTGCATTGATCCATCTCGACCTCATGGAAGTGGCCATGAACGAGAAGGTGAAGATCCAGGTTGCCGTGCACATCGCAGGCAACTCCATCGGCGTGAAGGAAGGCGGTATCTTCCAGTATGGCCTGCGGACACTCGACATCGAGTGCCTGCCTGCCCACATCCCCGACAACATCGAGGTCAACATCACCAACCTCAAGGTCAACGAGTCGCTGCATGTGCGGGACATCAAGGCGCCCGAGGGCGTCCGCATTTTGACCGAAGGCGATTCCACCGTGGCGACGATCCAGCCGCCGATATCCGAAGCGAAGCTTGAGCAGATGCTGGCCGCAGCACCGGCCGAGGCAGAGGCGGGCGAGCCCGAGGTCGTGGGCAAGAAGAAGGAAGGCGAGGCTGATGCCGCAGCACCTGCTGCCGGTGCCAAGGGCAAGGATGCCGCTCCCGCGAAGGGAGATGCGGCTGCCAAGAAGGATGCTGCTCCCAAGAAAGAAGCGTCTCCCAAGAAATAGCTGCGCCGCGTAGGACCGGGGACCCTGTATGAAGATCGTCATTGGGCTCGGCAACCCGGGCAGAAAGTACGAACGTACCCGTCACAACGCAGGCTTCCTGGCGATCGATGAGCTCGCCAGGCGCCTGCGTTTTGATTTATCCGGCGAGAAATATCACGCTGTCGTCGCACGGGGCAGGATCGACGGCGTCGAATCGATGCTCATTAAACCCCAGACCTTCATGAATGAGAGCGGCCGCTCGGTCGCGGCGGCCCTTCGGTATACGACGGCAGAGGTCGCCGATCTCATCGTCGTGCATGACGAACTGGACCTTCCTCTCGGGACGGTGCGGGTCAAGACCGGCGGCGGGCACGGGGGCCATAACGGTCTCCGGTCGATCATCGACCACCTGGGCTCCCCGGAGTTCATCCGGGTCCGTATCGGGATCGGCAGGCCGGAACCGGGTCGCGACCCCGCCGAGTATGTCCTGAGCCCTTTTCTCCCGGAAGAACAGCCGGCAGCGGCAGGGGCAATGACCAAGGCTGCTGATGCGGTCCAGGCGATCGCGCGCGACGGCCTGACCAAAGCGATGAACGCGTTCAACAAAAAGTGATCGTGACTTCAAGCCCGGAGCGGAAGAGGAATATGGCCCCGGGATTTTTTATTAGTTATTCATCGCAGAGATACGGAGCGAGGTCGAAAAGCCAGGATCACAAGAACCCAGCAAGAACTCAACGCTGATAGTAGCTGTTTTCCTTATGATAAGACCATGTAAGGTCTTTGATCTCTACAGCGCCGATCACAGTTGTTCATAGCTTTTTCTGCGTTGCATGGTCTATGGATCTTATCCGATCTTGTTCATCGATCCTGTCAGCAAGACGTTTTGTTTCCGGTATGTCCGGATCAGTGTCGCTCGTCGTCATTAACCGTGTTCATCCGTGGCTACAAAAGGAGCATTTCATGGGTTTCAACTGCGGCATCGTCGGCCTGCCGAACGTCGGCAAGTCGACCATCTTCAATGCGCTGACCTCGGCCGGCGCGCAGGCGTCGAACTATCCGTTTACCACCATCGATCCCAATGTGGGTGTGGTGGACATGCCTGACGACCGACTTGACAAACTTGCTGCCATCTACCAGCCCAAGAAACTGACGCCCACGACCATGGAGTTCGTGGACATCGCAGGGCTCGTGAAGGGCGCCTCCCAGGGAGAGGGCCTCGGCAATAAGTTCCTGGCCAACATCCGCGAGGTTGATGCCATCGCGCACGTGGTGCGCTGTTTCGAGGACCCCAACGTGATCCATGTCGCGGGCAAGGTCGACCCGAAAGCCGACATCGAGGTCATCGAGGCGGAACTCATGCTGGCGGACCTTGACGCCATTGAGAAACGGTTGTTCAAAGCGGAGAAGATGGTCAAGACCGGGGACAAGAAGACCGCTGACGAAGTGGAGTACATGAAACGGCTGAAGGAGATGCTGGCGAAGGGCGACCCCATCCGGCGCGGTACGCATTCCGATGAAGAACAGATATGGCTGCGGAGCTATGCACTGCTTTCCTCCAAGCCGGTGCTCTATGTGGCCAATGTGGCAGAGGACATGGTGGACAAACCGAATCCCTATGTGGACGCGGTGAAGAAGATCGCTGCCGAGGAAGGCGCAGGCGTCGTGGTCATTTCCGGCCAGGTGGAGGGAGAGATCGCCCAGCTTCCGCTCGAGGAGCGCAAGGAATACCTGTCCGGTATGGGGCTCAAGGAATCGGGCCTCGATCGCATGATCCGTGCGGGGTACGACCTGCTGGGCCTCATCACCTACCTGACCGCCGGCGAGAAAGAGGTCCGCGCCTGGACCATAACGAAGGGCACTAAAGCGCCCCAGGCGGCAGGAAAGATCCATACGGACTTTGAAAAGGGGTTCATCCGTGCCGAGGTGTTCCACTTCGACGACCTGATGAAATTGAAGACCGAACAGGCGGTGAAGGCGGCCGGGCTGCTCCGCTCGGAAGGCAAGGAGTATGTCGTGAAAGACGGGGACATCATGCTGTTCCGGTTCAATGTGTAGCGACCGAAAAATATAGATGGAAAATGCCAAGGCCTGTCAGTGATGACAGGCCTTTTTGTATGCCGTGCATCGAAATGCTCTGCGTCTATCGTTGCGGTGTCTCCGGAGGATTCCCCGCACCGGGCATGGTCAGATCGGCGCTGTAGCCGGTCACCCGGTTCTTGCCCGTGGCCTTGGACCGGTAGAGAGCAAGGTCCGATTCATGGATCAGTTCGTTTGTGGTCTTGCCGTCGCCCTTCCGCTTCGTAGCGACTCCGAGGCTCACCGTCAGGACCTCGTCGGGATGCAGTGCCTTCAGGGTGAACGGGTACACCTCGATCGATCGCCGCAGACGCTCCGCCACGTCCAGCGTCTTTTCAAGGCCGGTCTCGGTCAGTAGGATGGAGAACTCCTCGCCGCCGTAGCGGAAGCAGCTGTCCGTGCTCCCCGTCCTGAACGTGTCGCGCAGGAGCGCCCCCAACTGCGCGAGGGCCCGGCTTCCTTCCAGATGGCCGTAGCGGTCGTTCACACGCTTGAAATTGTCGATATCGATCATGATAAACGAGAGGTCCCTGCCCGTCCGCTCCTGTCTGCCGAATTCTTCTTTGAGCTTTTCCAGCAGCACGCGGTAATTGAGCAGCCCGGTCAGCTCGTCGTACCGTGCGATCTCAAGCGTCTTCATGAAGAGGTTCGCTTTTTCGAGGCCGGCCGAGATGGTATGGGACAGGGTGCGCAGAAGATCGAACTCCTCGACCGTGAACGCCGCCGGCCTGCTGGTGCTGAAGCCCATGACGCCGACGATGCTGGTGTCGTTCAGGAGGGGTATCCCCAAGTAGCTGCCTGTCCTCGTCAGTTCATCAGGGTGATGGAGAAAGGTCTCGTGGAGCGAGGTGTCGGGCAGATAGAGCGGTTCGCCGGTCGCCGCGATCTCGCCCGGAGCGCCGTTATCGAAATAGATGGTCTGCGACATCTTGTTCCAGAGTTCCGGGTCGAGAAAATATATCGGTTCCAGGCCGGTAAGGTCCTTCTTCACGACATAGACCGAGGCGTATTCAAAGCGGATGCACTTTCCGATGGTGCCGATGATCTTCCGGATCAATTCGGCGGGTTCCAGCTCGGAGGCAATGATCCTTCCGACCTCGCTGAAGAGGTGGGATTCGGTCAGCTTGCTGTAGAAGAGCGGTTTATAGTCGCGAAGAGCGGTCATCGTGGCGCATCCTTCATCGCCTGTCTCCGGTACCGGTGAGCGAACCGGAAAACAGTGAAGTGAGTACGGTCCAATTATACCACTAATTTATTATTTTGAACCACAAAAATCGTTCCAGTTGCCAAGTAATGCACAATGTCGCAGGAAATAGGGGGTAAGTTCACCCTATCATCGATAAAACGTTATGAAAAAGAAAGAGGCCTGTCCATGGGGACAGGCCTCTTTCTACGAGCCGTTGACGTTCGTGCGTACAAGTATCAGGGCCAGGTCATTCCGCTGTCATGCTGCTGCTGGTTGATATGACACCTGAAGGAACAATAGGACCCGTTGTAGTTCAGCGTTGTCAAGAGCGTTTGGCTTCCCTGGTTCATAGCCGGCGTGTTCAGGTCGTTAAAATGGACCGCGGCAAGCTTTGTCGTGTCGTGACAGTCCAGACATACGGCACCGAGGCCGGGGTCCAGATGGAACGCGTGGTGGCCCGAATTGTAGCTGTTGTACTGGGTCGTGCCCAACGCATGGCATGAGGAGCATTGCGAGTTCACCGTTATGGAACCGGTATACCAGGACGGCGTCGTCTGGCCGCCGTGGCAGCTCATGTTCGCGCATGTTTTCGTGGTGGTGTTGAACGATGGCGTCAATAATGTTTTTGGGGTGTAGGCCGCCAGGAAACTGAAGTTGATCACATTGTTGTGATGATCGCCGACATAGGCGCTCGCTCCATCGTGGCAAATGTCGCAGGAAATCTTATTCGATGTCGCATGCTTGGCATGCTTCCCGGCCAGGTTCGGGAACTTCGAACCGTCGGGAGGGATGCGGTGGCAGGCGTCGCAGGACAGGGTGAGCGGATCGAAGGGCATGCTATGACAGCTGGTGCAGGATGGCCCGCTGCCTGCTACGCCCTGCAGGCCTGTTCCGTGGCAATACTGGTTCGCGCAAAGCGCGGTCCCCGTTGCTCCCGTGCTCACCGACGGACCATGGGTCAGATAGAGCGGGTCCCATGTGGAAGGATGTACGGACGTTGGTCCTCCGAGATGGCATTTCGAGCAGGAAACGTTGGCGATACCGCCGCTCAGGTCGGCGCCGTGGCATTCGCTGCAGGCATCAGTGGAATAGAGCCGCGCGCCCGTGCTTGTGGTCGCGATAGTGACGGCGAGCGAATGGCCGCCCGGCATCCATGCGGTCTTGTGCTTTCCGCGGTCAGGATCGAACGAAGAACTCTTTGGATCACCGCATCCCGCCGCGATCAGCAGGACGAGCGCGACGACAGCGCAAGATGTGCTTTTTATTATCGATGACATACTTTGCACCTCTCGTTGTTCTGACGGCCGTGGCAGGGGAAACACGATGCAGGGTTCAGTTTGCCGTCTATCTTATGCTGGTTCAGGTAATCGCCCCGGTGCGGCAGGGACCGTTGCGGGGCGTCCTTGTACTTGTCACTGGGTTTCAGCTCTTCCTTGTGCGCATGACAGTCGGCGCAGAAGGCAGGTTCATGACAGAGGCTGCACGTCATGCGCTGCTGTGCAGCGTAGAACTTGTGGCGGGTGATATAATCCTCGTTGTGATCGAGCGCTGCCCGTCCGTCGGTATGGCAGGTGCTGCAAACGGGCATTCCCTGCACCTCCAGGGGGTGCTTTTTGGCCAGGCTCTGGTGGGCAGCACAAGCTGCAACGACCAGGATCGACGCTGTTCCGAGTACTATGAGTATGAGCAGGCGGGCGGATGTTCTCATCAGGTCTCCTGTGTGATAGCTCCTGTCAGCGTTGGGTCGATTTGTTCCTGGTCTGCGGCCCGGGTGACGGCTTTGCTGCGGACGCTGCCGTCAGGGGGAGATCGAAGCTGTACACCACCGTCAACATTCCCCGCACATCGCGATTATAGTCGGGATTCTTCGCATATTCCGCATTGGCAATGATGCGGGCTTTGGGTGTGAAGAGATACCCGAGTGCGCCGCTCATGGCCCACGCATCGGTGACGCCGTTGATCGCCTTGTCGTAGGCAATATGCAGGACATCGAGCGTCACGTCCGCCCGGGAAAGCTTCCTGGTCGCGTAAATCCGCTGTTCGTCGTAGCGCAGATCGGTTTTCGGCCCGTTCATCCGGTGGACCGATGCTCCGGCCCCAATGCCCGTACCCGAGTATGCGATACTGCCGCCGGCGTAGACGGCCGATCCGTTCAGGGTCAGATAGTCGTAGCTCCGGTAATCGGCCACCAGGGTGACCGCGCTGCCTGCGGCAAAGACCGCGCTGCCGCCCTTCATGGTGACGACCTCGTTCGGGTCGATGTTCGTGAACGAGAAAGCGCTCATGAGCATGCTCTGCGTGGCATTCACCGACGCAAAGTATTCCTTATACCAGGTCTTCGAAGCATCCAGGTTCAGCCGGAGCCCTGCAAAGGGGCCGAGCGTGCCGTGGTACTGATGCTGCATCCAGGCCTTGCTCTCGGCATTATAGGACGAAGTACCCATGACCTCCAGTTTGCTCACCGGATGAATCCATACATCGAAGCCCTCTTCCTTGCGGAAATCCCTGCTGTCGTTCTTTTCCTGGAGATACGCGGCGCCGACCGTATACAGGCCGGCAACGCTGTGGGCGAGACGCCCGCCGTAGACCGAGTCACCGCTGCGGTTGTCCTGCCCGGTCTCGATCGGGCTGCCCCCGAAGGCTCCGATGGTGAAGCCGCCGCGCAGATCGGACCGGGTTGCCGCGCCATCGAGCTGCGATGCCACGGCGCCTTCGTTGACGAGGATGCGCCCGACATTAAGATAAGCGTTCGCAGAAGATCTCCTGATCGTCAGATAGGCGTATTGGATATCGCCCGTGTCCTTCTTGTCAAAATCTGTGCTTTGCAGGTAGTAGCGGTACCATCCGCCCGCGGAGAACGAGACCGCATCCGTACCGAGATTGTCGGTCCGAATATTGAGGTATTCGTACAGCGGCGTGAGCCGGGTGCCGTCGGTCAGTTCGCGTGACTGCAGATAGGTCCGGGACTGGCCGGCAAGGTCAACTGCAGAGGCCGGCAGGGACAGGGAAAGCAGGAAGGACAGCATAACGATAATGCGCAAAAGTCTCATGCCGGCTGCTCCTCTGGTAGCGAACGTGGCGTGATGTCGAGAATGGCCTGACGTTCTGTTTGCTTGTAATGATATACGCCCGACCGCGGTCTGTCAACTGTAAATAATAATGATTATAAATAACATGAGCAAGTGCTGGCGCTCTCCCGCATGCTGTATACTGCCGTCCCTTCGGGATTCGACAAGGGGGGGCGCCGCCCTCGAAGGAGTCCCTTGATTTATTCCCGGACCTGTAGTACGTTTACCGTTAAGGACCTTCTTTGCCCCGATCAGCATTGCAGCATGCGGCCGATCATTTCTTGTTTTTGAGGAGCATACATGAACCGCATCATGAAAAGACACGGTGCCGCCGTGCTTGCAGCTTTCGTTCTGGCAACGCTGTCGGCATGCGCCACGGTCAGCGTGAACCCGCTTCCGCCGCCGCCGTCAACGGCAAAGTTAAGGGTGTTCGTCCATGCGCTCACCGTTGAATCGGGCGAGCCCTCAAGGAAATTCCAGTCCGCGGGATATGGAACGCCGAACGATGAATATGTAAAGAACCAGGTCCATCGGGTGCAGCGCATCCTGGAGCGGACCGGCATCTATGAGGTGGTGAATGAGCGGGAGGTTGCCGCCGTGATCGGGGACCAGCATATCACCCTGGGCATGCTCGAGCGGGACCGGTGGGCGGCGACACGCGACATTGGCAGGGCGATGCATGCCGATTACGTCATGATCGTTGCGCGCACCAAGCAGCGCGGCCAGACGGGAAACGATTTCGTCATGCATATGACACTTGTCAACACACAGACAGGGAAAGAGTTCAGATCAGGCTTCGGCATCGAGGGCGTCACCGGGGCGGACCGGGTAGACCAGCGGGAGATGAGCAAGGCGGCCTATCGAAAGATCTTCGCTCAGGCGAAGGAAGATATGCTGACCGTGGCGGTTAGAAAGGGAAGGGCGTTTGCGCCGCCTGCAGCCCAGCCTGCAGCATCGCCAAAGCAGGAGACACCTTCTGTCCCGAAAAAGCCCGAAACTCAGCCGGCGACCCCTCCGGCACCGATCAGGACGCCAGAACCGCAACCCGCGCCTGCACCGGTCAAGCCGTCCCCGACTGCGGCACCGAAGGAGACGGCAGTGCCTTCACAGGTAAAGCAACAGACCCCCCCGCCATTGCTTAACAAGGAAGATGAGCCGATGGCTGCGCAGGCCGTTGAACACGCTTCGAACCTACCCGGGAGCGGTTTGATCGCGGTTCCGAAGAAGGACACGGGTGCGAAGAAACTGGTGGTGTACGATCTTGAAACGACCGACCAGTACCGGACCGTTGCCTTGATCCTTGCCGAGGCCTTGCGGGAAGAGGTGTTCAAGCTGAAACAGTATGTCCTGGTGAACCGCGAAGACCTGCAGAAAGTACTGGAGGAAATGGCGCTGCAGCAGACCGGCCTGATCGACGAAAAAGAAGCGGTCAAGACCGGGAAGGGGCTGGCGGCGAACCAGGTGGTGACGGGCCGGTTCGGCCAGCTGGGAAAGACGTTCATGATGCAGGCAAAGCGGGTGGACGTGGAGACCTTCGGGACGCTCGGAATGGCGTCGGTAAAGTTCACCGAGGGGCAGGAGGATGAGGTCATGAACAAACTGCCCGATTTTGCGAGAGAACTTGTAAGTATGAAGTAGAACGCATGAACTCATGAAGGGATATCCCAAGGAGGGGACCTATGGACCTGTTCGAAGCGATAAAGACCCGTAGAAGCGTCCGGAAATATCTGGATAAGCCGGTAGAGGATGACAAGCTCAATGCCGTGCTCGAAGCGGTGCGCATGGCGCCGTCTTGGTCCAATATGCAGTGCTGGCGCATGGTGGTGGTGAAGGACAAGGCCGTCAAGGAGAGCTTGAGCGACCTGTCCTACGTCGAGTCCTTCTTCGCGCCCAAGGGGTACAAATCGAACCCCTCGAAAAAGGCCCTGGCCGAGGCGCCGGTGGTCATCGTCCTGTGCGCAGAACCATCGCAATCGGGCTCGATCTGGGGGCAGAGCTATTACCTGGTGGACGCGGGGATCGCCTCCCAGAACCTGATGCTGGCTGCCCGCGGCCAGGGGCTCGGATCGGTTTTCGTGGGCGTCTACGATGAAGTGAAGGTCAAAGGCATTCTGCACATCCCCCAGAACATCCGCGTCGTCGGGTTGTTTCCCCTCGGTTACCCGGTGGGCGAGAGCAAGGACGGCCCTCCCCGCAAGCCGATGCAGGAGATCTGCTTCCACGGGCAGTGGGGAGAATAAGCGCTCAGGATGCCGGGCCGCATCCCGGCACCCCGGACACGCGGCATGAGAGCGCTGTTGACCGGACCTTATCTATCTGGTATAGTTAGTCACCGATCCGGCCAATTATGAGAACGGAGGCTGAACACGAATGAAGATCACCTGTTGGGGGGCCAGAGGCTCCATCGCGGTGTCCGGGAAATACTACGTGAAGTACGGCGGGGACACGACGTGCATGGAGGTCCGCAGCAAGAACAACGACATCATCATTCTCGACGCGGGCACCGGCATGCGGAGGCTCGGGAACAAGCTGCTTGCCGACAACGAACATTCGTTCAGCGTCCTCTTCACCCATGCCCACTGGGACCATCTCATGGGCTTCCCTTTTTTCAAGCCCATCTATATGAAAGGGACGAAGATCAGGCTCTACGGCTGCCCGTATGCGCAGGAATCCGTCGCTGCCATGATCGGAAAATCCATGGTCGCCCCCTATTTCCCCGTCGACTTCCTTCAGCTGCAGGCCGAGTTCACGTCCCAGAGCGTATGCAATGAAGCTTTCCAGATCGGACCGGTCACGATCACGCCCCTGGCGCTGAGCCATCCGAACATGGGGATCGGCTACAAGCTCACCGAGGACGGAAAGAGCTTTGTGTTCCTGACGGACAACGAACTGGCGCACAAACATCATGGCGGCCTCGAATATGACGACTACCTTCGGTTCTCCGAAGGGGCCGACCTGCTCGTCCACGATGCAGAATACACGCCGGACCAGTACACCATGACAAAAGGGTGGGGGCATTCCACCTATACCGACGCTCTCCGGCTGGCGATGGACGCCAAGGCAAAGCAGTTCGGGCTGTTCCATCACAACCAGGACCGCACCGACGCCGCGCAGGACGAGATCGTTGACGACTGCCGCCGCATCGCAAAAGGCAAGAAGGCGAAGCTCAAATGTTTTGCCCTCGAGCCCGACATGGAGATAACGTTGTAGTCCTTCCCATTCCTCGCGTCATCCTGTCGCCGACCGCGGCCCGCGGGCGGGCCGCCAAACCGGGATAGTCATTGTCCTGTATTTTTCTTGCCTTTTCCCTTCCAAAGTCGGACAATATCATAGCAGCAACGGCACGGATACCGGGTGCCGTATGCCGAGGGAGGAATGTATATGACACGGCAATCGTTCATCATGGGGCTTCTGGGCCTGCTATTCTGGCCTTGGCGCGGCGGCGCAGGTGACGCCCTGGGGAAGGAGGCCGCCATGAGGCCGGCGGGCAAACTATCCATCTATGACCACCGGACAGGCAAGGTAGTTGAGCTTGACCGGATCGTGAAGACCGACGACGAATGGAAAAAGGTCCTTTCGCCGGAGGAGTTCAAGGTTACCCGGAAGAAAGGCACCGAACCGGCATTTTCCGGCAGGTACCATGCCACCAAGGACAAAGGCATCTATCAGTGCGTGGACTGCGGCACCGACCTGTTCAGCTCGGATACCAAGTTCGAATCCGGCACGGGTTGGCCCAGCTTCTGGGAGCCGATCTCGGAGCACAATGTCAGGACCGAGACCGATCGTTCGTGGTTCATGGAGCGTGTCGAGGTGCTTTGTGCACGGTGCGACGCCCACCTGGGCCATGTGTTCAGCGACGGGCCGAAACCCACGGGCAAGCGGTACTGCATGAACTCAGCTGCCTTGAAGTTCCTGCCGGCCGGCAAGTAGGGCCTATGAGCAGAAAGCATGGGAACAGAGGGACCTTCCTGATCCTGATCATTCTCGCGGCGGGAGCAGCTCTGCTCTTCCTGTCGAACGAGGGGACATCGTCCATGAAAAACAACACCTCAGATGGATCAGCCGGAAGACCGCAGATCGACATGATCGTGCATGCCGGCCTGAAAACAGCAACGTTTGCCATGGGCTGATTCTGGGGGCCCGACTCCCGGTTCGGGAGTTTGCCTGGCGTTGTCAGAACGAGGGTAGGCTATGCCGGCGGTACGAAGGCGCAACCGACCTATCGTGACCTTGGCGACCACACAGAGACCATTCAACTCGACTATGACCCTGCCATCATAACCTTCCGGCAACTGCTCGATGTTTTCTGGATCGGCCATGACCCGATGCACCGGTCATGGTCCCGCCAGTACGCTTCCCTCATCTTCTTCCATGACGAGGAACAGCGCAAGCTGGCAGAAGAAACACGGGACCGGATCGCGAAAGAGATGCACGGCACGGTTCAGACGGAGATCGTGCCGCTCCGCGGGTTCACGCTTGCCGAGAACTATCACCAGAAACATTCACTCCAGCAATATCCTGAGTTCATGGAAGACCTCCGGCGTATCTACACTTCTCCCGGCGATCTCGTGTCCTCGACCGCGGCAGCCCGACTGAACGGGTATCTGGGGGGCGAGGGCACATACGATGCGCTTCTTCGCGATCTCGACGGCCTCGGACTTTCCCCCGCCAGGCGCCAGGTACTTGCTGAACTGGTGCAGCGCCGAACAGCCGGCCAGTCCTGTCCGCTCCCGGGTCGTTAGCAGATCGGCGGACAGCCATCGCTCGCTCTCGTCCAATACCCCCTTTTATCCGTTCTCTTGATCTCGCTCAGGCCTCCGCAGTCCGCCCGGCTATTTCACCTTGACTCTCCCGCTTCCTTGCACGATAATCGACCGCAGCCGCTGATGCAGCATGGAGAGTGAACCGGTGAAGATCGGGATACAGACGTGGGGGTCCGAAGGGGATGTGAGGCCGTTCCTGGCGCTGGCAGCGGGACTGAAAAGCGGCGGTCACGAGGTGACGCTGGTGGTCACCGACGTGACGGATAAGGACCACAGCGTTCGCGGCGCGAACTTCGGCGTGGCGGTGATCCGCGCCGGACGCATCTCCCCTGACCAGGTGACGCGAACGGGTGAGGCCCTGGTCGGCGAGACGAACATCCTGCGGCAGGTCAACCGGATCCTGCGCGACCTTTTTGAACCCGCGGCTCCTGACATGCTGCGGGAAGCCAAGCGGCTCTGCCGGGAAAGCGATCTGGTCGTCGGACATTTTCTCTGCTATCCGCTCAGGATCGCCGCCGAGCTTGCCGGCAAGCCGCACGTAGCAGTGTTCCTTGCCCCGATGCTTCCCTCGTCATCTCATCCGCCACCGGGCGTGCCTGCGCTCGGCAGGACCTTGAACGCTCTCTTGTGGAAGATCGGCGGGATCGTGATGAACAGGATGTTCCTGCCCCGGATCAACACGATGCGGCGCGCCGGGGGCCTCCCGCCGCTCGGGGACGTCACGGGGCAGGCATACCTGTCGCCCCGGCTTAACCTGGTCGCCTCGAGCCCCTCGCTGTTCCCGACCCCGCCCGACTGGAACGAAACCATTCAACAGTGCGGCTCGTTCCATCTTCCTGAGCACGGGGAACAGCCGCAGCTCCCGGAGCAACTCCGAAGATTCCTTGCTGCGGGCCCTCCACCGGTATTCATGACCTTCGGAAGCATGAGCGCAGCCGATCCATCGTCCGGAGATACCCTGCGGCTGTTCAGGGAGGCTGCCCGGCTTGCGGACTGCCGCGCCATCATCCAGACCGGGGGAGCGCCGGCGGGGCCGGAGAGGTCCGACGTGCTGTATCTCCAGCAGGTGGAACACCATCTTGCGTTCCGTCAGTGCGCGGCAGTGGTGCACCACGGCGGCGCCGGAACTTCCCATGCTTCTTCCCGCGCCGGGTGTCCCTCGATCGTGGTAGAACATGCGACGGACCAGGCCTTCTGGGGCGGCGTGCTCCATCGGGCCGGCGTTGCGCCTCGTCTTCTGCACCGCAGGACCGTGACCGCCGACATCCTGGCCCGGGCGATCAGGTCTGTGCTCGCATCTTCGGCGATGAGGGAAAAGGCCCGCGCCGTCGGTGAGAGCATGCGGCGTGAGAATGGTGTGAAAAGAGCCGTAGAACTGATCGAGAACCAACGGTGGGTTTGACCTGAACGGGTTGCCGTGAAAACTTCATATTGCTTTATCCACCCTCATGATTTATAATCTGCGCCGATAAGATAGACAACAGACGAAAGACAGACAACAGACAGCAGACGAACAGACAACAGATGTTGCTTCAGTCTGTAATCTGACGGTCTGACATCTGAACGTCTGTTGTCTGATCAGGAGGTTTACTTGGCAGCTACCTATACCGCTAAAGATATCACCGTTCTCGAAGGGCTGGAGCCTGTCCGCAAGCGTCCGGCCATGTACATCGGATCGACGGATTCGCGGGGTCTGCATCATTTGGTGTGGGAAGTGCTGGACAACGCCGTTGACGAGGCGCTGAACGGCTACTGCACCGCCATCACGCTCCGGATCGAGAAGGACGGCGGCATCACCGTTACGGACAACGGACGCGGCATACCCGTGGACATCCATCCGAAGACAAAGCGGCCCGCCATCGAGACCATTCTCTGCACGCTCCATGCGGGCGGCAAGTTCGATCACACGGCGTACCGCTCGTCGGGCGGCCTGCACGGCGTGGGCGCGTCGGTCGTGAACGCTCTCGCCGACGTGTTCAAAGCACGGGTGTGGCGGGACGGCTACGAGTGGACGCAGGACTTCTCGCGCGGCAAACCCAAGGGGAACTTGAAGAAGGGAAAGCCCGCCAAGGCCCATGGCACGGAGATCTATTTCAAGCCGGACACCGACATTTTTTCCAAGACGACCTTTAACGCGAAGACCATCCTCGACGTCACCGAGAGCAAGGCCTTCCTGAACAAGGGCCTCAAGATCACCATCGAGAATGCGCGGGACGGCGAGAAGCCGGTCACCTTCAAGTACGACAACGGCATCCAGGACTACATCAAGCGCATCGTCGCGGGCACGACCGTGGTGAACGCTGAGCCCTTCTACTTCGAGAAAGAGGACGACTTCAAGATCGAGTGTGCGTTCCACTGGACGCTTGCAACGGACATGGAGATCCATTCCTATGCGAACTCGATCAATACGTCCGACGGCGGCACCCACGAGCTGGCGGTGCGTTCCGGGCTTACCAAGGCGGTGCGCGCCTACGCCGAGCGAAAGAACCTCATCCCCAAGAACATCAAGGCCATCGCACCCGAGGATGTGTACGAAGGGCTCTACGGCATCGTGAGCATTCTGGTCAAGAACCCCCAGTTCCAGGGACAGACCAAGGAGAAGCTGAACAATCCCGAGATCTCGACGCCCATCGAGAACTCGGTCAAGAACGCATGCGAGGCCTACCTGCTCGCGAACCCCACCATGGCCGACGCCGTGGTGAAACGCGTGCTGCTCGCGTCGGAGGCGCGCATGGCGTCGCGCGCGGCCAAGGACAATGTCACCCGAAAGCTGTCGTCGCTCAAGTTGAACCTTCCCGGCAAGCTTGCCGATTGTTCCTCCAGTAAGGTGGAGGAGTCCGAACTGTTCATCGTGGAAGGAGATTCGGCAGGCGGCTCCGCCAAGATGGCGCGTGACCGGAAGACCCAGGCCGTGCTGTCGCTCCGCGGCAAGATCCTGAACGTGGAACAGGTGGCGTCGCTCGAGCGCATCCAGGCGAACAACGAGATCAAGAACCTGCTGGCGACGCTCGGCTGCGGCGTGGGCGCCCATTTCGACCTTGCCAAGCTCCGCTACAACCGCGTCATTCTCATGACCGACGCCGATGTGGACGGAGCGCATATCAGCGTGCTGCTGCTTACCTTCATCTACCGCTACATGCCCGAGCTTATCAACAAAGGGCACGTGTTCCTTGCCATGCCGCCGCTCTATCGCATCGAAGCGGGCAAGGAAGTGTTCTACGCCATGGACGAGATGGAGAAGGAAAAGATCCTCGCGAAGCTGAACGGCAGGAAATTCGACGTGGGCCGCTTTAAGGGCCTGGGCGAGATGAATCCCGAGACCCTGAAAGAGACCACCATGAACCCGAAGACGCGGTCGCTCATGAAGGTCCAGGTGCTGGACCACAAGGCGACGGGCGATACCTTCGACCGTCTCATGGGCAAGGACCCCAAGGCCCGGTTCAAGTTCATCCAGGAGCGTGCGGAGTACGCGGAGCTGGATATCTAGTAGGTGGCGGGAAGTGACTGGGTGGTAAGAACGAAATAACAAGTTGTCGGCTATTTTTTCTGAATTGCATCGATCAACTGCTGGCGGTCC
>Ga0334722_10003671_pt1 | contig 16387 bp, 15 predicted proteins | sample C3_bottom_MG_FD_207210 | JGI IMG/M metagenome (GOLD analysis project Ga0334722, IMG submission 207210) | Sediment microbial communities from Yellowstone Lake, YNP, Wyoming, USA - C3_bottom | ecosystem: Environmental > Aquatic > Freshwater > Lake > Sediment | place: USA: Wyoming | collected...
TTATAGTTGGTATAAAAAGGTTCAAAGACAATTATTTCGTCATTTGGATTGCATATTGAAAAAAAAGCCATTGATATTGCTTCACTGCCGCCTGAGGTTACTTGAATATTTTCTGTTTTTATAAAACCAAATCCAATTTTTTTATAGTAATTTTCAAGAGCTGATAAAAAAATAGGTTCGCCCTTTGACTGACCATAACCGATAGGGTTAAGCTTCCAACTGGTAAGTACTTTGAGCATGACTTCAGGAGTTTTTATATCAGGATCACCTATATTTAGGTGATATACAGTCACACCTTCATTTTTAGCAGCAACTGAATATGGAACCAATTTACGTATTGGAGAAGCAGGCACAGATAACAATCTCGCGGAAACTTTTGAGTTCATAGATATTTACACTAAGTCCCGCACAAGCGGGACTATGTGCCGAGGGTCAGAGTCGAACTGACATCTGGGGTTTTTCAGACCTCCGCCGTGACCACCTTGGCTACCTCGGCTAAAATAAACATCTTTAAAGTGCGCTTGCTTGGGTTCGAACCAAGGACATCTACTTTATAAGAGTAGCGCTCTACCACTGAGCTACAAGCGCTAGAACTTCTAAAGTATATCAAATTTTAACGCCAATTTTCTCCAAATCATGGGTTAATTGGGAGAGGTTTTTATAGACTATGCCTTTTAATCCTGCTTTTTTTGCGCCAAAAATATTTTCTTCTAGATCGTCAATAAAGACACACTCACCCGGCTTGGCTTTTATTTTATTAACAACATATAAATATGACTGCACTTCCGGTTTATAAATATGATCAATATGAGACTTAAATATATGCAAAAAATACTTTTTGAATTTATATTTATTAAAAATATACTGGTCATTGGCATCAATAGTATTTGTGAAGATATAGGTCTTATATTGTTGCTTTAGCTTATTAATATATGTTAATAACTCTTTATCCATTTTTAGAATATCCGATGCAAACCATTTTTCTTTGTATTCTTTAAATAACTCATTAATTTTTTTACTTGTTGGATATTTTTTATTGAAAATTGCTAATAATTCTTTTGTTGTTATGTTTCCAATTACTAAATCTCTTTTATATTTTTTATACAAATTGTACGAGCTTTTTAAGGAAATTTTGAATAATTTAGACAAATTTACTTCGACATCTAAATTCTTAAGTAGTATTATAACCCGACCCAAATCAAAGATAATATTTTTAATCATGTGGACCTAGCCGGAGTCGAACCGGCGACTAGTCAATGCGAATGACTCGGTATACCACTTGCCTATAGGCCCTGACATATTATATTATTTTTTTCCCACAAAAAAACACTATCCTTCTCATACAAGATAAATCTCGGTGATCCAGATAGTGTTTTATTTTATTTTAATATCTTGGTCTATCATCTCTTCGAAAACCTCCAGATCCACCTGGTCTATAACCAGCTGGTCTTTCTTCTCTAGGTTTTGCGACGTTAACAACTACTTTTCTACCTTCAACATCTTTTCCTGACATATCAGCAATTGCTTTTTCAGCAGCTGCTTCGTCAGCAAATGTAACGAAACCAAATCCTTTTGAACGACCTGACATTCTATCTGTTATGACAACAGCTTCGACGACCTCTCCATATTGAGAAAATAATTCTTTTAAAGAATCATTGGTCATTGACCAAGGAAGATTTCCTACGTAAAGTTTTTTCTTGTCCATTATATTTTCACCCCCTCTCTTAATTCCGAAAAATTAATCTCGAAATTCCAGTTAGTATAAAAATTTGGATATTGGATTTTGAAATTTAGATTTAGTATCATTTATTTTCCTGAAGCTCCTTTAAACCTCATAGCAGTTTAAGTATGGCCTTCTAAAACTGATTATATTATATCATATACAAAAGTAAAGAGATAATGATTCTATATATTCCAAAGACTGTCAGAGTGTTCTTTTTCAAAAAATTTATAAGCCAATTTACCGATATATAAGCGGTTATAAAAGAAACAACAAATCCAATCGCTAATATCTGCAAATTACCACCCGCAGTTATCAATTTAAAATCTGTTTTAATAACTTCAAGAGCTGAAGCCGCTAAAATTGTCGGCACCGCTAATAAAAAGGAATATATTGCCGATTCATCTCTTAGATATCCTCGACTCATTAGTGTAAGCATTACTATCCCCGCTCGTGACACACCAGGAATAACTGCAAGGGACTGCCCAACTCCAGTAATAAATGCATCTTTATTAGAAATATTTTTTATTGATTTATTTATCTTAATTTTTTTCTTTTTTACTAATACTTCAAAAATCACAAAAGCGATTCCAATAAAAAACATTGCCGATATAATTAATGGCATCGAGTTGAAAAAATATTTTTTAATTATTTTTTCCAATATAAGACCGACTACTGCCGTGGGCAAGAATGAAATTAATATCTTTGTCCAAAGGACACGATTTTTCATCACATATTGAAAATATATAAAGACTACAGCAAGAATCGCGCCTGATTGTATAAAAACATCAAAAAATGTCTGAAATTCTGTTTGTGTAATATTTAAAAGTCGTCCAACAATTAGAAGATGGGCGGTTGAGGAGATCGGTAAAAATTCTGTTAATCCTTCAACAATTCCTAAGATTACCGTATTAACTAAATTCATAGGCATAATTGTATAATATCATAATGAAAGTCGCACTTGTCCATGATCAACTAAGTGAATTTGGCGGTTCTGAACGAGTTCTTGTGGCTTTAAAAAAAATTTATCCTAAAGCCCCTATTTTCACAACTGCCTATAACAAAGATTCCCTTGGAGTACACAAAAACTTAATTAAAAATTGGAAAGTGTACGTTTCCTGGTTTGGTAAAATTCCTTTCTTAAATCGCTTTTATTCACCTTTTCGCTTTTTAACACCTCTTATATGGGAAAGTTTTGATTTTTCTAAATATGATTTAGTAATTTCCTCTTCAGGCTCATGGATGTCAAAAGGTATAAAAACCAAAAGACCTACACTCCACATATCTTATGTTCATCACCCTCCCCGATATCTTTACGGATACGAGACCGCGCTTGAATGGCAAAAATATTGGATTGTCAGACTCTATGCATATATAGTTAATCATTTTTTACGTTTGTGGGACTTTGAATCGAGTCAAAGAGCAGATTTTTTGATTGCCAATTCCGAAGAAACCAAAAAAAGAATCGAAAAGTTTTATAGAAGAGAAGCTACTGTTATCTATCCCCCAGTTAATATTTCAGATAAAATTCCAAGCCAAAAATTTGAAACTGGAAATTATTACCTAACAGTTTCCCGTCTTGCAAAAGCTAAACACATTGATATCTTGATAAAAGCAGCAAACGATGCAAAATTTAATCTGAAAATAATAGGTTCTGGTCGTGATCTTATAAGATTAAAAGCTTTGGCCGGTCCAACTGTCGAATTTCTTGAAAAAGTTAGCGATCAGCAATTTCAAGATTTGTTTGTTAGGGCCAAAGCATTTCTTTTTGCCTCCCGTGATGAAGAGTTTGGTATTGCCCCAGTTGAAGCCATGGGCTACGGATTACCTGTTATTGCCTTTCGATCAGGTGGAATTCCTGAGTTCGTAAAAAATGCCGATAATGGTTTCCTATATGACCAATTAGACTCATCTAGCCTCATTAATAAAATGAGACAATTTGAAAACCTAAGTGATATGGAACTTCTTGAAATGAAAAAATCGGCACGAAAGAGTGCGGAAAGATTCACTGAAAAAATATTTGAAAAAAACATAAAAAACTTTGTTAATTCAAAACTAAAATATGCCCGAACTACCAGAAGTTGAATCTATTAAAAGAGCGCTTTATCCAAATATTATTGGCAAAATAGTTTCAGAAATAAACATAATTTCTGCCAAAAACTTTGTTGGTAATCCTGATATTGTTTTAAATCAAAAAATAGTCAATGTCGAACGGTTTGGTAAAGTTTTAGTAATTACACTAAAAAATAAAAAATACTTAAACGTTCATTTTAAATTATCAGGTCAGATGTTGTATGCAAAAAACTTTAATCAGGCTACTTTTAAAAATATTATTCCCTTTACCAATGGAAAAATAATGCCTGCAAAAACTACACGGGTAATAATAAAATTTAAAGACAACAGTGCTATTTTTTTTAATGATCTACGTAAGTTTGGCTGGATAAAAGTATCAGATGCCCCTCTTGCTCCTAAAGGAGTTGATGTTCTTTCAAAAGATTTTACCGTCAAATATTTAAAAAAAACATTTGAGAAAACACGGAGGCCGATTAAAGTCTCGCTTATGGATCAAGACATTATTACTGGCATTGGGAATATTTATGCCAATGATTCTCTGTATCTTGCAAAAATTCACCCACAAAGATTGACTAATTCTTTGGATGAGAAGGAAATTAAGATCCTTCAAAAAATGATAATTCAAGAAATAAAAAAGGGAATAAAAGATAAAGGATCATCAGGATCGGATGAAGCTTTTATTCTACCTGACGGTTCAAGAGGTAGCCATCAGAGACATTTTTTAGTTTACGATCAAGAAAAAAAACCCTGCAAGATTTGTAAAACAATTATTAAAAGAATAAAGCACAACGGCCGCAGTTCATACTTTTGTCCAACTTGTCAAAAATAGTATAATACCCTAATGATTAACTGTACTTTTGAAAATGGCAATAAAAATTCCCTTCGTCATGTTGTCGTTGACATGTTAATTATTAAAGACAATAAAATTCTTCTTGTTAAAAGAGCCCCTCACCTTACTAATGGCAATCTTTATGCCTTGGTCGGTGGATTTGTTGAAAGAGGCGAAAACACGCAACAGGCGGCCATGCGGGAAAGTTTGGAAGAAACCGGATATAAATGTGAAGTTGTAGAACTTTTTAGAATTGTTGATAATCCTGATCGCAGAAATGAAGATAGGCAAAATATTTCTTTCATATATTTAATGAGACCTCAGGAAAAAGTTGGAAAATCTGACAACGAAGTGAAAGAATTAAAATGGTTTGATCTTGATAAATTACCTAAGCAAGAAGAGTTTGCCTTTGATCACTTAGATAACATAAAACTTTATATTAAATATCTAGAAAAACCCTTCCCACTTCCTCTCTTAGGTAGATGATTATTCGTATCTTATTGCTTCAACTGGCTCAAGGTTCGCTGCTTTCCTTGCCGGCAAAACTCCGAATATAATACCGATAACGCTCGAAACTCCAAGGGCAAGTGCCACTGAAGGTAAGTCAATATAAGCCGGAAAAAAATTGTGGATAAGGAATACTCCAAAAGCGGCCAGTCCTAAGCCAAGAGTTCCACCGATTATTGATAAAAAGATTGATTCAATCAAAAATTGAAATAAAATATCATTTTTTCTTGCACCGATTGCCCGCCTTATTCCCACTTCCCTGGTCTTATCAGATACTGTCACATACATAATATTCATGATTCCAATTCCTCCAACTAATAAAGAAATACTGGCAATGGCAACAAGTACCGTATTCATTATTGCGAATATTGAGTCAACCGCCGACATAATTTGTGATGGTTCAACTAAGCTAAAATCATCTTTCTTATAACGCCTGAGCATTACTTTTGTAATCTCGTCTTTGACGGAAGTTAGGGTTACTTTAGGGTCTGTTTTTATCGCAAACCTTATGAACTGTTTATTAGGATTAAAGACATAGCCTGTTGTGTAAGGACCAAAAAAATATGAATCATAGTCAGGACCTCCAAATCCTCCTCCACCTTTGCTTTTTATGATTCCGATAATTGTAAAATTAACGCTATTCATAGATATTTTTTTTCCTAGCGCTCCATAGGTTGTGCCAAAAAGTTTTTGTGCAATTTTAGGTCCCAAAACCATTACTTTTGCCCGTTTTTCAACATCAGTTTCATCAAAAAACCTTCCTTTATCAATATCAAATCCACTTATCTTAAAAAAATCTCCCGAAGAGAAAAAGGCGGTCACGTATTCAGATTTTGTCTGACCTTTCGCAAGTCCGGATTTGGTCGACATAGGAGCAAGAGCAATAATGTTTCTTACTCTTTTAAGCGCATTTAAATCTCGAACATCAAAGCTCGTACCCAGCGTTGATGTTGCATTAAAACTCCCACCTGACAAAAGCTGGCCTGGCGCAATAAATAGAGTATTTGATCCAAGCGCATCAAATTGATCAGAAATATATTTTTTTAAACCTAAGCCCAGCGCTGTCAGCATAATAACAGCAAATACACCAATCATTATTCCGAGAGATGTTAAGAATGACTGCATCTTATTCCTTTTAAAGTCATCCCATGCTGATTTTATGACAAATAATACGTATTCCATAAAAAATTATTTTTCTATTTTGCCATCTTTAACTTTTATAACTCTTTTTCCATAAGCGGCAATATCGGCCTCATGAGTGACAACGGCAATTGTTATTCTCTCCTTTTCATTTAATTCTTTAAGTAGGTGCATAATTTCGCCACCTGTTTTACTATCGAGATTTCCTGTTGGCTCATCGGCAAGTATTAGGCTTGGCTCCATTATAAGGGCGCGAAGTATCGCCACTCTTTGCTGTTGTCCTCCTGATATTTTATTTGGAAAAGTATTGCGTTTTTCATACAGTCCAAATTTTTTTAATAAATTCAGGGCTTTTTCTTCTGGATCATAATTAATTTTTTTTCTTGCATAGATAGTAGGTAAAAGAATATTTTCAAGAACAGATAGTTTTGGAATTAGATTAAATTGTTGAAAAACAAAACCAATAAATTCATTTCTGATTGAAGATATTTGATCGTCGTTGAGATGAGAAATTTTTTTTCCTTTAATAAATATTTCTCCCGATGTTGGTTTGTCCAATAAACCGATTAAATGCATGAGAGTCGATTTACCACTTCCTGACGGCCCAATAATAGAAACGAATTCTTTTTCTTTTATTTCGAGAGTCGCATTTTTTAGAGCGAAAAAGACCGTTTCTTCATCAAACTGGTAGCTTTTGCTGACATTTTCAAACTTAATCATAAATTACTTCGCCTTCGGTGAGTCCGCTTTTAATAACATTATTGCCGTTAATTTCTTCGCCGACTTCAACATATTTTTTTGTCATCTTATTATTTACTTTGACTGTAACATAGCTCCCTTTATTGTCTTTTTTCAAGAAAGATGTAGGTACCGCCAAAACATTATCAATTTCTTTTAAGTTAAGCTCTGCATCAGCCGTCATTCCCATTTTTATCGGCAAATTAATTGTCGAGTCATCTAATCTAAATCTTGTTTCATATACTGTCCCCGTCTCATTTGTTTGAGGCGTAAAGCCAATAAAATATAGTTTACCTTTAAAAACCTGATCTGGATATGAATCAAAACTAATATTTCCATCCATTCCTTCCTTGAGATTTATAACATCGGTTTGATCAGCTGATGCTGAAAAATAGATGGTTTTTGGATTAACAATGTCAAATTCTGCTCCAGCGGGAGTAATGTTCACCCCTGGATAAGGAGATGAGATATGAGTGACAACACCTTCAATTGGTGTATATAACGTCGAATATTCAAGTGCTAGGTTCTGGTATTCAACATCCAATACACTGTTATTGAGATTGTATTGATTGTTGTCAAAAATTCGCCTAGCATCATCACGTACCGCTTGGCTAAAGCTATTTTGTGATGTGGTATTTTCAAGAGTGGCATCAAAACTATTTCTTTGAATGGCATAACTATTAAGGTATTTTGTTAAGCGGTTTTTAACATCACGAGAATCAAGGGAAGCTATCGCCTGATATTTTTTGACGGCTTGGCCTTCTTTAACACCAACCCAATTTAGCTTTCCTGAAGTCTGAAATTTTAAAGCAACTTGTTCATCTGCTGCGATTTGACCTGATAATGTCAAAATATTTTTTAAATCGGTTCTCTTTACTGTGAAACTATTTTCCTTATTGGCGGCTACTGTCGCCACACTATTTCGGTAATATAAATAACCAACGACAAGAAGAATAATTACAACAAAATACCATCTCTTTTTTAAGAATTTGATCATAGAAATTACGACTTTGTAAATGTTATTAATTTATTTTACCAAATCAAAGGTAAGGTTTCCAATCAGCAATTGGCATGACATTAAATGACATAAAATTCCACGCATAAAGGTATATTGCTATCAACATAAACACCCCAACGATAATAAGTTTTTTCGAAGTGAAAAATTTTTCAAAAGCAATTACTGCCATCGGCCATAATGGAAGTGAATATCTTGAGATATCACGATGTTGCACAAAAGTAGTCGCTAAAAAAAATACTAAAGTAAAATAATAAAAACTTCTATGCTTAGAGTCTTTTAAAGTAATTACAGTTAAGCCGTATAGAAAAAAATAAAAGATAATATCTTCAAGCCAAGCCGTTCCTATCCACATCTTTTGAAAATTAAAAACAGAAAAAGGAAAGACTAAGTGAATATTATCGCCAGAATGAAAATAAGCGAAGAAGTCCCCCATCTGGTGCCAGTAAATTAGAAATACTACAAATAGTCCTGTAGGAATTAATATCACTCCTAACCATTTCCAATTAACCTGCTTATTTTTTATTAACTTTTCGACAAAAACCAGACAATAAGCGGCAAATAATAGAATTCCAGGAGTTTTTGTCATGACAGAAAGTCCTCCAAAAAGTCCGGCTAATAAATATTTTTCTTTTTCAAAAAAATATAGTGAGGATAATATTAATAACATGAATAAACTTTCCGGAGCTCCAATTGATCTAACTACAAGGAATCTTGGTAAAAATAAAAAGACAGTTGTTAATAAAAATGGCTTCGCTGTAAGCTTAAATTTTTTTAAAATAAAATAAAATAAACCTGATAATAAAACTGTAGAAATTAAGTTCACGCTGAGCATTGACTTTAAATAAAGTAAGTTCTGACCTTTTAGTCCAATTGTAACTAAAATTTCCTTTCCTACTCTGATCAAAATCGGATATAGAGGTAAATGTGCTGCAAAGTAAGAGGTTGATATCCCTACCAAAGAACTACCATTATATGTTTTTAATAGCGACGGGTCATAAAAAGTTTTGGCAGGAATAATGTAAAGAGGTCCATCATAATGTCTATATACGTAGTCAAAACTACTATGAATAATGTTTAATCCAAACCAAGAATTAGTTTTTAATAAGAAAGGCAACCAGAGTAGAACGGTACTTAATAAAACAATTAAAGTTAATGTAAAATATGGATATATGCGTCGCATATTAGACATTGTATCAAAAAACTGGATATTGATTTTAGTAATCATTGCGGCGGTATTTTTGAGATTCTATCAACTCGGTACAACAGCTACTTTCTTAGCCGACCAAGGACGTGATGCTATCATAATTAAACGTATTACAACACTTGAACATCTGACAGCGATTGGAGCCTCAACATCTGTTGGTAATGTTTATTTAGGTCCATTTTATTACTACTTCATCGCTCCATGGTTATTATTATTTAACTTTAATCCAGCCGGTCTTGCATATGGAGTGGCTTTTTTTTCGACTTTATTCTTACTCGTTCTATACTACGTTGCTAAAGATTTATTTAATAAAACAACTGCAGTTATCTCTGTTTTTCTAGCAACTTTTTCTTATTCATTAATTGAGTTATCTCGCTTTTCTTGGAATCCAAACCTTCTCCCCCTTTTCTCTTTATTAACAGCTTATTTCTTTATAAAAGCTTTCAAGAATAAAAAATATATTTATTTTCTTTTATTTGGATCTTTTTTGGCCATGTCTATTCAGCTTCATTATCTCGCTTTGGCCCTATTACTGCCTATCTTATTCGTGGGTTTTTACGATCTAATTAAAAATAAGAAAAATTTTATAAAAGTGTTTATACAATATATATCGTCTGTTGCCGCTTTCTTAATCTTTTCTTCGCCTCTAATTATTTTTGACCTACGTCATAACTTTATTAATTTTGGCAATTTAATAAAACTTTTTAAAAGCGGTAGTGGTATTGGTGGAGGTAAATTGGCTAATTTTATCGGCAGCTTTGCAGATCTGAATAAATATTTATTTAATACAAACATTCATTCATTGATATTAATACTTTTGCTTTTATCTGTTTTTACTATTTGTTTTTATTTTTTCAAACAAAAAAAAGTTCAACAATCTATTTTCTTGCTTTTCTTACCTTTGATGCTTGTTGTTATCTCACTTTATCCTGGAATAAGACATATTCATTATCTCGCGATGACTTTTCCATTTTATATCGTTTACATATCTTTAATTTTCAGCAGTATATTAAGTTATAAAAAAATAGGAATTCTGTTGATGACCTTATTCTTGGTAGGATTTATTTATCTGAATGCACCACATTATAATTTTTTGTGGCAGACACCTAGTAATCAGATCGGTCAAGCCAGGAGTGTTGCTAATTTTTTAGATAAAATTATTACTGTCAAAAGATTTAATTTTGCTGTTCAACCGGACGGTTGGCAAGAAGATTCCTATTTATATTTCTTGGAACTTAAGGGGAAAGTACCTGTCGATCGAAAAAAACTTGAGATTGGAGATGAGATGTTTGTTGTTTGCGGAAACCCTTGTAATATAGAAAAGACTAAGTCATGGAATATCACTATGTTTGGAAAATCGCGACTTGTCTCACATTGGGCGGTTAACGGTGTGGATATTTATAAGTTAGTTCATGACATATCAATTAAATGAAAATATCACTAATCATCCCCTGTTACAACGAAGAGACAAACATTCAGAAAGGGGTTTTGGATAAAATCGGTAATTACGCAAATAGAAATGAAGATTTTATTGAAGTGATCATAGTCGATGATGGCTCCAGCGACGAATCAAAAAATATCATCAAGAGTAAATATCTAAAAGAAAATCCAAAATTTAACCTAATTGAAAACCCCCACCTTGGTAAGGCATATTCAGTCATTACAGGTATTAAACAAGCAAAGGGAGAATATGTAATGTTTTCAGATATTGACCTAGCCACACCGATTGAAGAAGCAGAGCGCTTAATAAAAGAAGCAAAAAATGGTGCTGAAATTGTCATTGGGTCGCGATCTTCGCAACGTGCTGGCGCACCTATTTTTAGAAAAATCATGGCGTATGCGGCTATTGTTACAAGAAATACTATTATTGGCCTACATGGTATAAAAGACACTCAATGCGGTTTTAAATTATTTAAAAAGGAGGCGGCTTTGAATATTTTTGATAAATTGCTCGTTTTCAAAACGAAAAAAATAATTGAAGGATCCTCTGTTTCCGCCGGTTTTGACATGGAGTTTTTATTTTTGGCGGTAAAACTTAAATATAAAATTAAAGAGACCCCGGTTGATTGGCGACATGTAGAAACAAAAAATGTAAATTTTATTAAAGATTCTTATGAGACGCTTATGGATATCATGAGAATTAAGTATTTTGATTTAACTGGAAAATATGAAATTAAAAGATAGTTTTATAATAATTTTTTTAATATTAATTTCTTCTCTTTTAATTTTTTACAAATTTAATCAAATACCAAAAAACTTAAGTTTTGATGAAGTCGACTTTGCCCACCTGGCCTTATCATTAAACGGAAAATCATATATTCCTTATAGTACCCTTGCGACCGGTCATTCAACTCTATATTTCTATATTTTACTTCTATCTTTCAAATTATTTGGTATTACAAACTTTGCCCTAAGGCTACCATCTGCTTTATTTGGAATTTTGGGAGTTGTTATGTTTTATCAAGTTATGAAAGAAGCATTTAAAAAATATTATGGATGGTTGCCTTTTGTATTATCAATAATCTTCATAACTACTCGATGGTTTTTTAATTTTGCTCGATTCTCATTTGAGGCAACTCTTCTTCTATTTCTTGAACTTGCTAGTACATATTTTATTTTTCGTATATTAAATATAAAAGAAGAAAAAGGTAAGATTAATAATTGGGAATTATTTTTTTCTGGAGTTTTTGCCGCTTTGGCTTTTAATTCTTATACCCCTGGTAGAATCTTTTTCTTATTACCAATCGGATTTCTTATTATTAGGAAGTTTAGTGTTAAACAAATTCTATTGTTTATAATTCCATTTTTGATATTAATTGCACCTCTTGGTACTTATTTGACTACCCATAAAGATAATAGAGTTGATCAAGAATTTTTTTTGAAAAATACTGAGTTATCAGTTAATAAAAAAGTTGAGTTTTTATGGTCAAACATAAGTTCAACCGCTCTCATGTTTAACTTTAAGGGAGATGTTAATGGACGACATAATTATCCCCTTAAACCTGCCCTTAACCAAATTACTGGATCTCTGTTTCTGATGGGCCTCTTAATATGTATATATAACATAAAAAAAACTCGCAATCAGTTTTTTATCGGATACTTTCTTCTTGGTCTTGTTCCCGCTATTCTTACCTATCCATGGGAGAATCCGAATATGTTACGGACATTTACTGTGATTCCATCGGTTGTTTATTTTATTGGAATGTCTTTATATTTTTTAATAAAAATAGTTTTTTTATTTAACCACGTACGAGACAAGATTTTCATTAAGACCTTGGTAGTTACTGTTCTTATTATTATTATCTGTTTCTCTTCTTTATATGAAATTAGGACTTATTTTGTTTATCAGCAAACAGTATTTAAACAAGCTTTTGATATAAGGGAAAGTTTACCAAAAGCTATTAAAAAACTTTCAGTATTGTAAAATATAACAAATGAAAAATGTACTGTTAAAATTTGTAAAGACACATTATTTAATTGTAATTTTTCTTCTATTTTATTTTTTTATAACGGCAACGAAATTTGTTACTTCTCCTACCCCTTTTTATGATTGGGACGAAAGTATCTACGCCCAAGTAGGACGTGAAATGGTCAGACAAAAGTCGGCAATTCCGTTATGGCAAGGTCAATTTTGGCTTGATAAACCACCGCTTGTACCTTTAGCTTATGGTATCGTTGAAAATATTTTTCCTAAATACCCGGAACTATCGACTAGGATATTTACTCTTTTTTTAGCTATTTTTGTTTTGTCTTTGACTTATGTCATCTATTCCCGATTAACTAAAAATACAATCATTCCAACCTTAGCGATTATCATAACGTCGTTTACAACAATATTTTTACAAAGGACTCAAGTATTAAACGTGGATGTATTCCTATTACTAGGCTGGCTTGGATATATAGTTTTTTATGATAATTTCTGGATATCTTTATTATTTTTAGCGATTGGCGTTTTAAGCAAATCCGTCCTAGGTTTTTACCCCATCATTGCCTATTTTTGTCTCTATACATTCCAATTAATTTCAAAACAAATAAAACAAAAAGATTACAAGAAATTTTTAACCAAGTTGTTTATTCAATCATCTGTTCTTTTATTTTGGTATGTAGTAATGTTTGCAATATTTAAAATGTCTTTTATAAGGGCTCATTTTTATGACAGTTTATTAAAAAGGGTCACTTCTTCAATAGAGTCACATTTTGGCAAAAGAACTTTTTATATTGATTTATTATTTAATCAGCTCGGTAACTATGTTCTTCTTTCGGTCATTGGTCTTATCGCAGTCACTAGAGAATTTTTTAAAAAGAAAGATTACAGATCAGTCATGTTCGCAGTATTTTTTGTTCCTTGGTTCTTGTTTTTAAACGCCACAAAAACTAAGATTGATTGGTACTTATATCCAGTACTCGCTCAATTTGCATTTCTAGCTGTTTATTTATTACAAATAATTAAAAAATATAAATTTTTATCATATAGTCTCTTCTTATTAATTACGTTTTTTATTATAAAAGACAATGTTGCTTCAGGAGCTTTCTTCAACACACACTACTCAAACTATGATGATAGTTATAGATTAGCTTTATACGCAAAAGGTAACTGTCAATCGATTAACTTACTCGTTGATCGCGGTAGTCGACAAACTCATGACACATTAAAAAATATGAATCTGTTAATCGGAACATCTGAATGGTGGGGCAACCATCCATCAATGGTTTATTATTCAGACAAAAAAGTAAATTTTATATATGAAACCGCTTTGTTTAACCTGTCATTAAAAGAAGGAAATAAATATGATTGTTATGTTATTGATAAAGGAGATTCCCCAGCTTTTACAGACATAAAAAATACCGTTCTGTTTGGAGATTTTTTATTATTTAAGAAATGACATTTATGAAAAATAATATTTATAAAATTGCCGTATTTGTCTTAGTTTTGATAAGTATTTTTAATTTAATTCGCCCCATCTCACAGAATTTTAGTAAATTTACTGAGCGATTCAATCCAAAGACATATGAAAAATCTTACAATCTTTCTCAATACGTAATTCCTCAATCAAAAAATGCTATTTCCGATGAAACCTTGTTAAGCTATGCCGGTTATCGTTATGCAACCGGTTTAAATCCTGTTCTCATAAATTCTGATCATCCACCTCTGGGTAAATATATTATCGGCTGGGTCACCTTGTTAACCGGAAATAACCGGATTGTATCGATTATTTTTGCCTTAGGTAATCTCTTTTTGGTTTTTTATTTTATCAGCTTAGTTACTAAATCGTCACTTCTTTCTAGTTTGGGTATTCTGTTTCTTACCTTTGATTCAATGTTTATAGATCAAATCATTCATTCTCCAATTCTTGATATTATTCAGGTTTTTTTCCTTCTTTTGTATTTTGTTTTTTTTGCATTATGGATCAAGAAAGAAAAAAGTTTAACGATAATATTTATGGGTCTGGCGCTCGGGGCTATGTCTGCTGTCAAAATATATTTCCCAATTTTTGTCGTTTTATTAAGTAGCGCACTTACTCTTATCGTCCTAAAAAAACCGGTAATAAAAACAGTTAAACTGCTGGCTACGGTCATTTTTGTAACAGCGGCTGTATATACCTTCTCATACCTTCAGTTTTTTATAGAAGGAAATTCTTTTCGAATATTTTTAGGGACACAAAAATGGATCTTCTTGTTCTGGAAAAATAATTCTGTTCAAAGCACAAAATATTTTGGAGATTTCTTAACTCTATCACTTTTCAATCAATGGAAAGTCTGGTGGGGTGACAAAACTTATATTCAATTCGTTCTTTGGAATATTATGTGGCCGGTTTTTTTAATAAGTGGGGTTATTCCATCAATCTACTTTTTGATTAAAGCTATAAAAATATTTTTTACACCCAAAGTAAAATATTCTGAAAAAAACTATAATTTACAGATAGTTATATTATTATCTTCATGGGTAACTCTTGGAACTACTTATCTCTCTTTACTTCCAATTTCGCCTCGTTACATAATGATTGTTTATTTTCCAATATACATTCTTGTACCAACGGTGTTACAATTGTTAGTCAATAGGCTAAAATCAAAAAAATATGTTTGATATTTTTGCAATTTATAAGTTCTTCAAATCAAAATTTTCTCTTCGTGATGTTTTGCTATTATCAGTGATTGTTTTATTATTTTTGGCAACGCGTCTTATTAATCTTGATAAATTCCCTATTTTTACTGACGAAGGTATTTATATCCATTGGGCAAAGGTCGCTTGGCATGATGCTTCTTGGCGGTTTGTCTCACTAACTGATGGAAGACAACCATTACAAACATGGGCGACTATTCCTTTTTTAAAACTATTCCCTAATAATGCTCTACTGGGAGGACGTTTGTTCGCTGTCTTTTCGGGATTTATATCATTAACAGGAATTTTTACTCTTTTTTACTACTTGTTTGGTAAAAGGGCGGCATATATTGGTGCTATATTGTATGTTTTCACCCCTTATTTTCTCTTTTACGACCGACTTGCTCTTATGGACTCAGGAATAAATGCTGCTTTTATCTGGATTCTTTTTATGTCAATTGTACTTGTAAGAAACCTCCGTCTCGATCTGGCACTTATTTTTGGAATAGTATCTGGAATATCTTTATTAGCTAAATCGTCCATGCAATTATTTGTTGGGTTGAGCATCTTTGCTCCTCTGCTTATCGTTGAGAAAAAAATATCTGTATTTTTAAAAAAAACTGTAAATTATTTTGTTTCATTTGCAATCGGTTTGGTTATCGCTGTCGCTATATATAATATTCAAAGGCTTTCACCTTTTCTTCATTTTGTTGCTGAAAAAAATAATACTTTTATCTATACGATACCGGAATTATTGAAAAATCCTTTCAATAGTTTCTGGTTTAATTTATATAGCATTCCTTATTACATATTATTTGAATCAGGATTTTTTCTTGTTATTTTTGGTCTTTTCGGTTGGTTTATCCTATTAAAAAAAGATCTTAAGTTGGGACTATACCTATCAGTCTGGACACTTTTGCCATTCGGTATTTTATGTTTTGTTGCTAAGGTAATGTATCCGCGCTACATAATTTTTTTTGCTACTCTTTTTTCTATTTATTTTACCTACGCGCTAGTTTCTTTATCTAATAATAATAAAAAGATCATTCCTCTAGTTA
>Ga0334722_10003672_pt1 | contig 16385 bp, 12 predicted proteins | sample C3_bottom_MG_FD_207210 | JGI IMG/M metagenome (GOLD analysis project Ga0334722, IMG submission 207210) | Sediment microbial communities from Yellowstone Lake, YNP, Wyoming, USA - C3_bottom | ecosystem: Environmental > Aquatic > Freshwater > Lake > Sediment | place: USA: Wyoming | collected...
GTCGGGCTCGTCGCACAGCCGCGGCGATTCGGCGCCACCCGTCGCCTCGCCCGGCTGGGGTGCATGGGCCATCGCGACCGACCACCTCCTTGCCGACAACGACCCCGACGGGGAGTGGGCCGTCCCATTCTCGGTGTGGATCACCCCGGCTGCTCCTATCGGCGCGGCCCCTCGATGGGGTCGGCGTCGATTGTCGCGATCGCCGATGCCTCCCGGTCGCGGGGCGTCCGGGAGGTCGCCCTGCCGAGATAGCTGGACTCGAGGAGGTCGGCGCTCCTGGCCAGCTCGTCGGCGGGTCCCTCGAGCACCACCGCGCCGTGCACCAGCACATAGGCCCGATCGGCGATCTCCAACGCCATGTGCACGTGCTGCTCGACGAGGAGGATGCCGGCACCCGTCTGGTCGGCGACGTCGCGCAGGACGGGCAGCAGCCGTTCCACGATGATCGGCGCCAGGCCCATGCTCATCTCGTCGACCAACAGCAGCTTGGGCCGGCTGACGAGCGCGCGGGCGAGGGCGAGCATCTGCTGCTCGCCGCCCGAGAGCAGGCCGGCACGGCGGCCGAGCAGGTCGCGGAGCTGGGGGAAGTGCGCGATCGCCTCGTCGATGTCGCCGCGCCGGTCGCGGTTGCCGAGCTGGAGGTTCTGCTGCGACGACATCCCGAAGAACAGGGCCCGGTCCTCGGGCACGTGGGCGACACCCCGGCGCGCGATTCGGTGCGGCCGCCGTCCCGACACGGGCGCGCCGAGGACGATCGCCTCTCCCGCGAGCGGGGGCAGGATCCCGGACAAGGTCAGCAGCGTGGTGGTCTTCCCCGCACCGTTCGGGCCGAGCAGCGCGACGACCTCGCCGGCATCGACGTGGAGGTCGAGGTCGCGGACGACGGGGATCCCGTCGTAGCCCGCGGCGAGGCCGCGCACGTCGACCAATCGCGACGCGACGGCCGTCGACTCGGGAACCGCCTCGGCGGTCATCGAGGGCCGCCTGCTCCGGCATCGGTGGCGGTGCTCCGCTCGCCGAGGTACGCGGTGACGACGGCCTCGTTGCGCTGGATCTCGGCCGGGGTTCCGTGCGCGATCACCCGCCCGAACTCGAGCACCCAGACCGTGTCGCAGACACCGAGCACGAGACTCATGTCGTGGTCGACGAGCAGCACGGTGATGCCGTGGTCGAGGAGGGCGCGCAGGTCCCGGCCGAGCCGCTCGCTCTCGGCCGTGTCAAGACCCGCGGCGGGCTCGTCGAGGAGCACGAGCTTGGGCTTGGCGGCGAGCGCGCGCGCGACGCCCACGAGCTTGCGCTGGCCCTGGGACAGCTCACCCGGCATCCGCGCACCCTGCGCGCCGAGCCCGACAAGTCCGAGTGCCCACTCTGCGCTCGCGTTCTCCGGCGGGGCTCGCGGCACGAAGCTGTCGGTGAGGATCGAGTACCACCGTGACGGCTCCGCGCTCACGAGGACGTTCTCGTGCACGGTCAGGTCCTCGAAGAGCTCGATCGACTGGAACGTCCGGGCGAGACCGCGGCGGGCGCGCCGGTGCGGCGGGACGCGGGTCAGGCGGCGACCGTCGAAATCGATGGTGCCGGCCGACGGGGTGACGAACCCGGTCAGGGCGTCGACCAGGGTCGTCTTGCCGGCTCCGTTCGGACCGATGAGCCCGACGAGCGTGCCCGCCTCCACCGTCATCGAGACGCGGTCGAGTGCGCTCAGACCGCCATAGTGCACGGAGACGTCCCGGAGCTCGAGCAGCGGTGTCACGGCCACCTCACGTGCGAGGAATCGTCTACCTGATACGACCCTATCGCCGCGTCACCCGGCACGGCCATGGTCGGGCCCGCGATGATCGTTCCCGTGAGCGCCGGCACGACCACCGTCAGCACGCCCGGTCCGGGGCCCGGCCGCTACGAGCTCCTGGTGTCCGCGGTCGCGGGCCGCCCCCTCGTTCCCGTTGCCCTGGCTCCAGGCGAGCTCCCCTACACCGACGGCTGCCGCGTGTACGTCCGCAGCACCGACGCCGCCGATCCACGTCGCGAGCTCGTCGTGCAGGCCGCCCTCGTTGCTGCGGGGAGCCTCGACCCGGCGGCGATGCGACGCCTCGTCGGGCGGCCGCGGGTCGCCCGTCGCTACCTGGTCCTGGAGGCGCACCGCGCCGTCACCGCGCTCGCCGATTGCCTGCCCGGGCTCGTTCACAGCTGCGCGGTCGAGCTCGGTGCGGGGACCGCGGGCTCGGCCGGCGTCGAGGAGTCGCTCCGGCGCGCGCTCGGGAAGGAGCCGCTTCCCGAGCCGCCGGTGTGGGCAGGGGCGCTGCATCCCTCGCGCGTGATCTCCGCCACCGATCGCGACGTTGGCAGCGCGCCGACACCCCAGGACGTCGCACGCGGCGCGCCGGGCACGGTGCTGCCGGAGCTCGGCGAGGACGAGGAGAGCCAGGAGCTCGGTCCGATGGCCGACGCCTTCTCGTCGCCGCTCGCGGGGCAGGGCCCCGTGGCGCGTCTGGTTGCGAAGGTCTTCGGGTTCGGACGCGCAGCAGGCACCGGACCCGCGGGCGCAGAGCTCCCGATGGGTACGGCGCGTGCCGCGACCCGCGCCGGTGCGCGCGCGGTGCTGACGCAGGTGGTGGTACCGCGGTCGGAGGACACCGACGCGCCGCAGCCGGGTGTCGCGACGTACCCGGAATGGGACGAACGGCACGCGCGGTACCGACCGCGTTGGTGCACCGTGCTCGAGATCGAGCCCTCCGCCGGCTCGCACGGTCCGGTGATGCGTCACGACGACCAGCTCCTGCGCCGCCGGCTGGCGCGCCTCGGCGTGGGGCTCGAGCCGACTCGGCGCGAGCCGCAGGGCCTCGATCTCGACCTGGACGCGATCGTCGAGCGCGAGGTCGACCGACGGGTCGGGCGCGGATCCGTACCGGTCGCCGTCTACATCGATCAGCGGCGCCGGCGCCGCGACCTGTCTGTGCTGGTTCTCATCGACGTGTCGGGCTCAGCGGGGGAGCGCGACGCGGGCGGCGCGACGGTGCACGCGCACCAGCGCGACACCGCGGCCGTGCTGATCGACACGCTCGGTGCACTCGGCGATCGCGTCGCGGCCTTCGGCTTCAACTCGCGAGGCCGCGGCTCCGTGCACCTCGTGCGGGTGAAGACGTTCGACGACCCGCTCGACAGCCGCGTCTTCGCCCGGCTGTCGGCGCTCGAGCCCGGCGGCTTCACCCGCATGGGTGCGGCGATCCGGCACGCCACGCACCTGCTCACGACCAAGGCGGGCACGCCGCGCCGCCTGCTCGTCGTCCTGTCCGACGGGTTCGCCTACGACCACGGATACGAAGGAGGCTACGGCGAGGCCGATACCCGCCGCGCGCTCGTGGAGGCGCGGGAGCACGGCCTCGGGTGCCTGTGCCTCACGATCGGCTCGGGAACCGACCGGGAGGCCCTTCGCCGGGTCTTCGGCGCCACCGCGTACGCGGCCGCACCCCGATTCGACGACCTGAGCCCGCTGCTCGGCCTCATGTTCCGTCGCTCGATCGACGCCGCGGGCTCGCACAGACGGCGCCCGACCTGACCCGGTCAGCTCCCCGGGTCGGCTCCCCGCGGCGCACGATACGGCGCCGCGGGCGTTCGCCTCAGCTCCCCGGGTCGGCTTCCTGCGGCATAGGCGTCGGGTGGCTTCGCCGCCCGACGCCGGAGGAGACGGAGCTCGCGACGTCGACCGTCAGGGCGGATACGCGCGCCGCGGGCGTTCGCCTCAGCTCCCTGGGTCGAGCCCGAACAGCGCCTCGGCGTTGGCGTGGGTGACGAGGGCCGCCTCGTCGTCGGGCATCCCCGCGAGCAGCTTCGTCATTCGCTCCTGGCTGTGCGGCCAGCTCGTGTCGGCATGCGGGTAGTCGCATTCCCACATGATCTGCTCGACACCGATCCGGTGGCGGATGTCGAGACCGAACTGCTCGTCGATGAAGCAGACCCAGAAGCTCCGGCGGAAGATCTCCGACGGCGGTGTCTCGGTGTCGATGCCCGACCAGCGGTGGCGCTCCCAGACGTAGTCGCAGTGCTCGAGCGCGAACGGCACCCAGCCGATGCCGCCCTCCGACATCGCGAAGCGAAGGCCCGGGAAGGCGCGAGGAACAGGGCTGAGCAGCAGGTCGGAGAGCGCCGACTGCGCGTTCATCGGTGACAGCGCCACGGTGACCGCGAACGGTGCGTCGTCGGCGGTGGTGGGAATGACGCTCGACGACCCGATGTGGAGGCACACCACGGTCCCCGTCTCCTCGCACGCGCGCCACATCGGGTTCCAGTGGTCGGAGTGGAAGGAGGGCAACCCGAGCTTCGCCGGGTTCTCGGAGAACGAGATGGCCTTCGCACCTGCGGCTGCGCACCGCTCGATCTCTGCGGCGTACAGCATGGGGTCCCACAACGGGCCGATCGCCATCGGGATGAAGCGGCCCGGCGCGCGACCGCACCACTCCTCGAGGACGAAGTCGTTGTACGCGCGCACACATAGGAGAGCGAGCTCGCGGTCATCCGCCTCGAGGAACGTCTGGCCGCACGTGCGCGGGAACGTGGGGAAGCAGAGGCTGGCGCGGATGCCGTCGCGGTCCATGTCGTGCGCCCGGTCGACGGAGTCGTAGCACCCTGGGAGCATGTCGGCGTAGCGGATCGGGTCGTTGTGATAATCCTCGACCTTGCGACCCGCGATGGCGAAGAGACCCACCGTCTTCTTCCTGCGGTCCTCGTACACCCACGCCTCCTCGCCTTCCTCCTCGACGACGTGCGGTCCCAGGGCGCGCCACTTCACCGGGAGTCGGTCGGACCACACGTGACGCGGCTCGATGATGTGGTCGTCGACCGAGATCAGATCCCATGTTTCCGCTCTTGGCGCCTGCGGCGCCGGGCCGCTCGGGCCACGCTCGCGGTTCGGCGGGGTACCCGCCTCGCGACGGTCGCTCTGGTCGCTCGCGGTCCGCTCGCTCATCGGTCCCTCCGGTGGTCGTAGTCGACGAGGTACCGCTGCGGCCCTCGGAAGATGTACGCGGGCGTCTGCTCGACCACCTGGTCGCCGACCGTGCGCAGCCCCACGAGCCGCGCCAGCAGCGTCTCCACGGCGATCCAGATCTCGGCGCGGGCGAGAGCGGCACCGAGACAGAGGTGGATGCCGTACCCGAACGCGAGATGCGGACGTGGGAGCGTGCGCCCGATGACGCATTCGTCCGGGTCGGCGGCGAACGCGGGGTCGCGGTTCGCCGCGCCGACGTGCAACAGCACGACTTCACCCGGTTCGAGCTCTTGGCCGTCGACCGTGACCGGGCAGCGCGTGCGACGCGGCAGCGCGGTGACCGGAGGATCGAGCCGCAGCGATTCCTCGACGAAGCCCGGAATCAGGTCTGGCTCCACCATCAGGCGCTCGCGCATTCCCGGTTCCTCGAGCAGGAGGCGGATGGTGTTGCCGATCGCGTTGGTGGTGGTCTCGTGGCCCGCGACCACGAGGAGGACGAGCGTGGACGCGGCCTCCCACGCGTCGAGCCGGGTGCCGTCGACCTCGGTGAGCGCGAGCAGCCCGATGAGGTCGTCGTCGGGCCCGCCGTCGGCCCGGCGCCGCTCGACCTGCCGGAGCGCCCACTGCTTGAACGCGCGTGCCTCGTCGGATGTGCCCGCCCCGAGGCTCTGCGCGAGCTGCTCGTCGGACCAGCGCTTGAACTGCGCGCGGTCGGCATCGGGCACGCCGAGCAGCTCGGCGAGGACCGTCACCGGGAGGAGGAACCCGAACGCCGCCATCACCTCGACGGGTCCGCGCTCCGGGAGCTCGTCGACCAGCGCATCTGCGATCTCACGGATGCGCGGTTCGAGCGCGGTCACGCGCTGCGGCGTGAGGACGCGCGCGAGGATCTTGCGCTGGTGCGTGTGCTCGGGAGGGTCCGACGACACGATCGAGTAGTCGGCGTCGGGCTTCTCGTTGTAGCGGCTCGAGAACCGGTCGGGCGCCGCGAAGGCCTCGCGGACGGCCTCGTACCGGAGGAGCGCGGACGACCCGGCGTCCGGGAAGCGGACGAGCGCGGCGCGGTCGCGCAGGTCCGCGAGTGCCTCCCAAGGATCATCGGGCGGGTGTCGCACGTCGAACCGGTCGACGGCCGGCTCGCGCTGGAGACTCATCGGCCAAGTATGGAATAATCTCTCCAACATGGCCAGCCCGTCGCCCAGACGCCCGCGAGCGGAGTGGGAGCAGCGGATCCTCGACTCGGCGGCCGGCACGTTCGGCCGCGAGGGCTATGGCGTGTCCGTCAACCGGCTGATCGCCGATTCGGGCGCGCCCGTCGGGACCTTCTACCGGCTCTTCCCCGACAAGGACGCGCTCTTCGTCCGGCTCATGGCCGACCTCCACCCCGGATACCTGAAGCGGGTCATGGACGTGGTCGGCGACGTCTCCGACCCCGCAGATCGACTCGCGCGGACGGTCGAGGCGATGGTCACGATCGCCGTGCGCGAGTTCGGTGATGTCGCGCGTCTCTACTTCACCGACGTGCGTGGTCGCGGCCCCGCGTCGTCGGTCGCCCGTCGGGTGGAGGACGATGAGCTCGAGCTCCTGGCGCGGCCGATCCGCGAGGGAGTCGCGGCCGGCGTCCTCACCTGTGACGTCCCCGAGCTCGCGGCGATCGGGATCCTCGGGCTCACACGCAAGACCGTCGAGGCCTACGTGCTGGGCCGCACGCGGCCGCGCATCGCGCGCGCGGCCGCGTGCGCGGCGTCCATGGCGGTGGACGGGCTGCGCCGACGATGAGCCTCGAGGGGAAGGTCGCGGTCGTCACCGGTGCCGGTCGCGGGATCGGTCGTGACTACGCCCGGTCCCTCGCCGGTGCGGGCGCGGCGGTCGTGATCGCCGAGCTCGACGCCGCCGCCGGGCAGAGCACCGCAGAGCTCGTTCGGTCCGAGGGAGGACACGCGCTCGCCGTCACGACCGACGTGACCGACGAGGCGAGTGTCGATGCCATGGTCGAGCAGGCAACGACCGAGCTGGGTGGGATCGACTTCCTCGTGAACAACGCCGCGATCTGGGGTGCGTTGCGCCCCGGCCCGATGACGGAGCTGACGCTCGAGGACTGGACCAAGGTCCTGAACGTGAACGTCACCGGCGTGTGGCTCACGAGCCGAGCCGTCGTGGCGTCGATGGCGGGGCGCGGTGGCGGTGCGATCGTCAACCAGTCGTCGATCGGTGCATACATGGGTGGGCCGAACGTGAGCCACTACGCGACGTCGAAGGGCGCGGTGAACGCGCTGACCCGAGCGATGGCGCGCGATCTCGGACCGCATGGGATCCGGGTGAACGCGATCGCACCGGGTCAGATCGCCAACGAGGCCACGCTGAACATCGTCTCACCCGAGCGTCTCGAGTCGATGCGCACGCAGCAGTGCCTCGACCGCGCCGGGACGACCGATGACCTCTGCGGGCCACTGCTGTTCCTGCTCAGCGACGCCGCGCGGTTCATGACCGGCCAGGTGCTCGTCGTCGACGGTGGACTCGTGTTCCTCGGGTAGCACCGATGCGTGCGCGCCCACGACCTGGCCCGAGGGGCAGCATCACGCCGAGCTCGGGCTGGCTGGCCAATCGGGCCTCCTTGACCGTTGCCGCAGCGGGACGGAAGGCTAGGCCCGAATCGTCCAGATGATTGTTGTTCGGCTGATTGCGGCCACCGCGCCCCGGCGCACGGAGCCGACGTGGGAGCGGCGTGCGGGTCCTGGTGACGGGCGGTACGGGGGTGCTGGGGCGGGCCGTGGCCCGGCGCCTGGCCCAGGAGGGCGTCGACGTCGTCGCGATGGCGCGGCGCGAGCCGGCCGTGCTCCCGCACGGCGTCCGGTACGTCGCCGGCGACGTTTCCGACGCGGCGTCGGTGGGCGCCGCCGTGGCCGGCGTTGACGCCGTCGTCCACCTGGCCTGGTTCATGCACTCGGGCGAGCCGCCCGAGGTGGTGCGTTCGGTGAACGTCGGTGGGATGGCCAACGTGCTCGACGCGATGGAGCGCACCGGCTGCGCCCGCATCGTGTTCTCGTCGTCGGTGACTGCGTACGGCTCCGACGGCGCCCATCCGCAGCCGTATAGAGAGGATGAGCCGCTGCGGCCCGACCCGGCATTCCTCTACGGCGCGCACAAGGAGGAATGCGAGGCGTTGATCGCGCAGCGCGGCGTCGATGCCGTCGTGGCGCGGGTGGGGACGACGCTCGGGCGCGGAGTGGAGAACTCGGTCACGTCGGCGTTCGCCGGGCCGGCGATCGTCGGCATCGCCGGAGATGCGAACCAGTGGCAGCTCGTGCACCAAGAGGACGTCGGTCGGTTCCTCGCCGATGCGGTCCTCGGTGACCGCGCCGGTGTCGTCAACGTCGCGGCCGAGGGCGTGCTCAGCGTCGAGGAGCTCGCAGAGATCATCGGGCGGCGGGTGCAGCGGATGTCCGAGGGCGCGGTGCGCCGGATGGTGAAGGCCATGTTCGCGCTGAGGGTGAGCGAGGTCGACCCGACCGCGTTCGACGCGTTGCGCTACATGCCCGTGGCCGACACCACGCGTCTTCGTGACGAATGGGGCTTCCGGTGTGCGTGGACGTCGGCAGAGACCGCTGCCGACAGCGCGCGCTCCCTGTCCCGCATCCTGTTCCTGGGCAGCAGGCGGGTGGCGCTGCGCCACAAGCTGCCGTGGGCCGATCCGAACGAGTTCCCCAGCCCGGCGCGACTCGACGGGGGCGAACTGGTCCCGGCCGCGCCGCAGGGTCTCGCCGGCGAGCTCGACGACCTGATCGACCCGCGGTACCCGACGTACACCGCTACGAACCTCTCGGAGGCCTTCCCCGGCCCGATGACGCCGCTGTCGCTCACGATCTCGATCGCCGCGCTGCGCGCCGGCAACCAGCCGCTGGTCGAGTTCCTCGGGATGCACGGCGACGTCGCGCACGAGTCACGCGTCCGCATGGTCGCCGTCTTCGCCCATCGCATCTTCCTCAACGTGTCCGCCGCGCGCGAGTCGGCCAAGGGCATGCCCGGCAACACCCCGGAGGACGTCGACAAGCAGTATCTCGGCATCCCGCTCCCCGAAGGTCCCCGCCCGAAGCCGACGCTGGGAGAGGTCGCGCGCGGCCTCGCGATGCTGACGCGGATCGGCCCGCCGCTCGCCGGCCTCGACGCGCACGTCGCGGCGTACGAGGCGGAGGTCCGCGATCTCGTGCTCACGCCCGACCGACTGGTCGCCCTGACCGACGAGGCGCTCGCGGCGCGCATCGGCCTGCTCCACGACGAGCTCGCGCAGGGCTGGACCGGGGTGGAGGTCGCCGACGTGCAGGCGGGTGCGGCCCTGGGGGCGGTTGAGCGCATCGGTGGTGAGGCCGCGGCCGCCGCGGTGCACAGCGGGCGCGACGTCCTCGAGAGCGCGCAGGCGCTCCGGGGCGTCGACGAGCTGGCCGAGGCGGTGCGTCGCGACGACCGGATCGCCGCGTGCATCGGGGGGACGGACGCGGCCTCGGCGATCGCGCAGCTGCGCGACACGGCGCCGGCCTTCGCGGCTCGCTTCGACCGCCTGATCCGTGAGTACGGGCACCGCGGCCCCGGCGAGACCGAGCTCGAGAACCCGACGTTCTCCGACGCGCCCGAGCTGCTCCTCGACTGCGTCCTCAAGGCCAGCCACGTCCCCGCGCGCTCGGCGGCGTCGACGTTGCCCGCCGCCGGGCCGGTGAAGCTCGTCGCGCGCTGGGCAGTCAGCACGCAGCTCGTGCGTGAGCGGGTCCGCGACGCGACCATCCGCTGTACGCACGAGCTCCGCCTCGCGGTGCGGGAGTGGGGAAGTCGGCTGGCGGAGCGCGGTGTGCTCGCCGACGCGGCCGACGTGCACTTCCTCACGCACGACGAGCTGCTGGTTCCACCGGCCGACGCTCGCGCCCGCGTCGAGCGCCGGCGGCAGGAGCGCGCGCGCTTGGCGGCCATCCGCATGCCCGCGATGTTCACCGGGACGTGGGAGCCCGAGGCCGCCGAGGGCGAGGTGCTGCGCCCCGGCGACGAGCTGCACGGCATCCCGGCCGCGCCGGGTGTCGCGCGCGGCCCGGTGCGCATCCTCACCTCGGGTGAGCTGCTCGAGCCCGGTGAGGTCCTCGTCGCACGTGTCACCGACACCGGGTGGACCCCGTTCTTCGCGTTCGCCGCTGCGGTCGTGACCGACATCGGCGGGCTGATGTCGCACCCCGCGGTCGTCGCGCGCGAGTTCGGGATCCCGAGCGTCGTCGGTGTGCGCGAGGCGACCACGCGCCTCCGCGACGGTCAGCTCGTCGAGGTCGACGGCGGGACGGGGACGATCCGCGTCCTGGAGTGACGTTCGCCGGACCGACGCGGACTACGACTACGCGTACCCCGGATAGCCGCCGCCGCCATGCGCCGCGTCGAGCGCGTCGTAGTCGATGGCGCCGCCCGAGCGCGGCAGCTCGTCGACGAACTCGACGAGGCGCGGCTTCTTGTAGGACGCGATGCTCGACCGGCAGTGTTCGACGAGGTCGTCGGCGGTCACGGACGCGCCGTCCTCCAGCACGACGATCGCCTTGACGCTCTGGTCCCAGCGCTCGTCGGGCACGCCGATGATCGCCGCGTCACGAACCCCCTCGTGGCGCTTCAGGCAGGCCTCGACCTCGGCGGGGTAGATGTTCTCGGCCGCCGACTTCACGATGCGGGTCATCGGCCCGATGAAGGTGATCGACCCGTCCGCCTCGCGCCGCCCGAGGTCGGTGGTGTGGTGGCGCCCGTCGCGCCGACGACGACGGTTCTCCTCGTCACGACGGTGGTACCCGGCCATGACCGTCGGGCCGCACACGACGATCTCGCCGACCTCGCCCGGCGCGACGTCGGCTCCGTCGGGGTCGACGACCTGCACCTGCGCGAAGGGGTGTGGCCATCCCCGTCCGCCCTCGCCGGCGCCGAACGCACCGAAGGTGACCAGTCCCATCACCTCGGTCTGGCCGTAGCCACCGCGCCGGCGGGCCCGGGGGCTCGTGTCGACCGTGATCATCTCGTTCCACTCCGGCGATCCCGCGTGGGTGCGCAGTGACGAGAGGTCGAAGCGGCGGTCGCGGTTCACTTCGAGCATCTGCTCGATCGTCGGCGGCTGGAGGAACGCTCCGTTGCACTGCTCGGCCTCGATGACGCGACACAGCTCCTCGGCGTCGACACGTCGGGTGAACACGTTCGTGCCACCCATCACGAAGGTTGCCAACGTGAGCATCAGCGTGGCGACGTGGAACATCGGTCCAGAGTTCAGGTACGTGTACTCCCACGTGACGTCGGACAGGGTCGCCATCACGTAGCCCTCGAGCAGGCACGCCGTGTGCGACAGCAGCGCGCCGTTCGGACGGCCGCCGAAGGCGGCCGTGTAGACCATGAGAGCGGGCGCGGATGCATCGACCTCGACGACCGGGTCCCGGTCGCCGCCGCTGTCGAGGAACGACTCGTACCCGTCCGGATCTCCGGCGGGTGCGTCGTGCCGCAGCCAGCGTGCCGACGTGGTGGCGCGCTCACGCGCGGTGCGGACGGAGTCGCCGACCTCGGACTCCTGCCACACGACGACGCGCGCGTCGACGTCGTCGATCACGAACGCGAGCTCGTCGGGCGCCTGGCGCCAGTTCGTCGGGCAGCACACCCCACCGAGCTCGGCCGTCGCGAGCAGGCACTCGAGGAGTCGTGACGAGTTCTGCCCGAGCCACAGGAGCCGATCACCCGGGCCGAACCCGGCGCGGTCCAGCGCGCCGGCCAGCCTGCGGACCCGACTCGCGAGCTCCGGGTACGTGCGCCGGACGTCCCCGTCGACGATCGCGACCGCCTGGGGTCGGCTGCGCGCGTGCTCGTGGAGGACGTCGGCCAAGGTCGGATGGCGGGACGGGTCCATCACCGGACGACACCGTCGGCGCGTAGCGCGTCGATCTCCGAGCTCGAGAGACCCGACTCGTCGAGTACCTCGACGGTGTGCTCGCCGATCTCGGGCACTCGGTCGCCGGTCGGCGGGAGATCACCGACCTCGCGGACGGGCCATGCCGGGACGCGTACCTCGCCCCCCGGGACGAGCACCGTCCGGATCGCGTGCCGAGCGACGTGCTGCGCGACATCGGGTAGCTCCTCGGGCTCGTAGGCGGGGCCGACCGCGACGTCGGCGGCGAGGCAGACGGCGACCCACTCGTCGAGCGAACGGGTCGTGAACAGTGCCTCGAGCTCGCGGCGCAGGGCCGTGTCATGGGTCGCGAAGTCGAATTCGACGTCCGCGCCGGCGTTCGCGGCGTCGGCCTCGGCCAGGTCGGATCGCCCGGCCTCGTGACAGAACGCGGCGAAGAAGCGGGGTTCGATCGCGCAGAAGATCATCCGGCGGTGATCGGAGGTCTCGTACACCGAGTACTTGGCTCGGGGTGGACCGTGCAGTGGCTCGGCGTCCGTCACGTCGGGGTTCCAGTCCTGCGCGCCGAGGAACTGCTGCCAGACGAGGCCGGCCTCGGAGCACGACACGTCGAGCTCCGCGCCGCGGCCGGTGCGCTCGCGCCGGTACAGCGCCGCGCACACGGCCTGCACCGCGAACATCGGCCCCGCGAGCACCGAGACCGGCATCCAGCCCGGTGCGACCGCCCCGTCGGGGGTCGAGAACGCGAGCCCGGCGACGCCGTCCAGGTTCAGGCCGTGTCCGGGCAGGTTCGCGAGGGGCCCATCCCGCCCGAAGGCCGAGAGGTGCAGCACCACCTTGCCCGCGAGCGCGAGCTCGGCGCCGTCGAGGCCCCACCGCTCCATCACGCCGGGCCGGCTCGACTCGAGGATCACGTCGGCCCGGGCGGCGAGGCGGCCCAGCACTGGCCGCGCGGCCGGGTGCTCGAGATCCAGGCCGACGCTCCGCTTGCCCGCGTCGAGGGTGGCGCTCAGCAGGCTCATGCCGTGCACGAGGGGCGGGACCCGCCGCAGGTACGTGCCTCGGGGGTGCTCGACCCGCGCCACGTCGGCGCCGAGCGCCGCGAGCGCGCCGCCTGCCGCGGCGCCCGGGATCAGCTTCGCGAGGTCGAGGACGTGCACCCCGTCGAGCAGGCCGCCGCCGTCCTCGTTCACCTCGACCCCCCTCGGCAACGCAAGTCGCCAGATTATTAGACTGATTCGCTCGGAGGCCCTTCCCCCCCGGTCGGGGGGCGGTCGGGGCGACCGGCGGCGGCGGGGCGACCCGGCGGGTGCCGGCCGAGCGAGGAGCCCGAGGAGGCGCAAGACGGATGCGGACGCGGGCCTGCGAGCTGCTCGGGGTCGAGTACCCGATCCTCGCGTTCAGCCACTGCCGGGACGTGGTCGCCGCGGTCACCAATGCGGGCGCCTTCGGCGTCCTCGGTGTGACCGCGCTGACCCCGGAGCAGCTCGAGATCGACCTCGTCTGGATCGAGGCCGAGACGCGCGGCCGCCCATTCGGCGTCGATGTGCTGTTCCCGGCGACCTACGTCGGTCGTGACGACGACCTCGATGCCGCCGCGCTCGAGGCGCTGATCCCCCCCGAGCACCGGCGCTTCGTCGACGACCTGCTGCGCCGCTACGACGTGCCCGAGTCATCCGGTGACGTCACGGGCGACGGCGACACCGGGTCCATGCTCGGCCTCGCGCTCGCGCCCGACCGGCTCGGGCTGCTCGTCGAGATCTCGCTGGCGCACTCGATCCGGCTCATTGCCAACGCGTTGGGCCCGCCTCCCCCCGACCTCGCCGGCCGCGCGCACGAGCGCGACGTGCTCGTGGCCGCGCTGGCGGGGTCGGTCGAGCACGCCGAGCGCAACGTTGCCGCCGGCGCCGACATCATCGTCGCCCAGGGGACCGAGGCCGGCGGGCACACCGGCGAGATCGCGACGATGGTGCTCGTCCCCGAGGTCGTCGACGCCGTCGCGCCCGTGCCCGTGCTCGCCGCGGGCGGCATCGCGCGGGGGCGTCAGATCGCGGCCGCACTCGCGCTCGGTGCCGTCGGCGTGTGGACCGGTTCGGTGTGGCTGACCACGGAGGAGGCCGAGACCCATCCGGTGGTCAAGCAGAAGATGCTCGCGGCGACATCGCGCGACACCGTCCGGTCGCGCTCGGTCACCGGCAAGCCTGCCCGCCAGCTCCGCTCCGCCTGGACCGACGAGTGGGACGGGGTCGAGTCGCCCGGCGCGCTGCCGATGCCACTCCAGCCACTGCTCACCGACGACGCGCGGCACCGCATCGAGCGGGCAGCGTACCGAGACGGCTCGGGCGCGCAGCAGCTCGTGAACTACTTCGTGGGCCAGGTGGTCGGGAGCATGCAGCGGGTGCAGCCGGCCCGACGGGTCGTCACCGAGATGGTGGAGGAGCTCGCCCACACCATGCTCGAGCTCGACGCGTACGTGGAACACGCCGAGTGACCGACGATCGCGAGCTGTGGGACCCGGCGGTCCAGGCGCTCGACCCCGACGAGGTCGCAACCCGCGCCGCCGCGGGGCTCGCGGACACGTGGGATCGGGTCTGGGAGCTGCCCTTCTACGCCGAGCGCTACCGCGCCGCCGACCTGTCACCCGGGCCGATGCCTCCGCTGGCGGACATCCCGACCGTGACCAAGAGCGACCACCGCGCCGACGAGGCCGCGTATCCACCGCTTGGTCGTCACCGCGCGGTCGCACCCGAAGACGCGATCCGCGTGGGTGTGTCGACCGGAACCACCGGCGCGCCGACGTTCATCTTCTACGGCAAGCGCGACATCGACGCGATGGTGCGGGTCGGCACGCGCAACAACTGGCGACTCGGGCTGCGAGCCGGTGACCGGTTCACCCACAGCTGGCCGCAGTACCTGTACCCGACCTCGGCGCACGGTGGGCGTCCGTACCTCGACCTCGGCGTCCTCGAGATCCCGGTGGGCCCGCCGTTCTCCCCCGAGACGGCGGCCGAGCACCTTCGAATCTGGGAGCGGCTCCGCCCCACCGGGTTCATGATGACGGCGTCTCAGTTCCAGACCTATGAGCGCGTCGGCGACGAGATCGGCATCGACTTCGCGAAGTGCCTCGAGGGCAGCCTGCTCGTGTACCTCGACCTGGCCTGCCAGTTCGGGGCGCCGCGCCGACGGATCGAAGAGGCGTACGGCGTGCGGCTGCACAACCTGTCGGGCGCGTCGGAGATCCCCGCGTTCAGCGTCAACGACAGCAAGTACCACCGGGGATTCCAGGCCGCCGGCGATCACGTCTGCATCGAGGTGTGCGACCCCGCCACGGGCGTCGCGGTGCCCGACGGGGTCCGGGGCCACCTCGTGGTGTCGACCTTCGGGCTCGATGCGTGCTTCCTTCGCTACGACCTCGAGGACATCGTCGTTCGCGACACCGAACCCGACCCGACCGGCGAGACCGGGCCTCGGTACGTCCTGATCGGCCGGGGCGCCGATGCGGTGACGGTCGACGGGCGCGATCCGGTCTTCCCGTTGGACGTGCAGCTCGCGCTCGACGACCACGGTGCACCGGAGTTCCAGCTGGTGGCGGGCGGCGACCCGTCGACGCTTCGCCTCCGCGTCGAGCACGAAGGCGCGGCCGGTGTGCTCGAAGGTCTCCTCGCGGAGCGCCTTGGTATCGGCGTGCGCATCGAGGCGGTTTCGCCCGGGAGCCTCCCGCGAGCGGCGTTCAAGCCCCGGCGGATCGCGGCGGCATGACGCGACGCGTGCTCGTGACCGGTGCCAGTGGCGTCTTCGGTCGCGACATCGCGGCCCGACTGGCCCGGGCTGGTGCCGATGTCGTCGCGCTGGCGCGTCGCGAGGTCAGCATCCCTGGCGTCGAGTTCGTCGCCGGCGACATCCGCAACCCCGGCGTCGTCGAGCAGGCGATGAAGAGCTGCGACGCCGTCGCGCACCTCGCGTGGGCGGTGTCGCCGCTGAAGAGCGAAGACGACACGCACGACGTGAACGTGGGCGGCACGCAGAACGTGCTCGACGCAATGGACGCCACTGGCTGTCGCCGCATCGTGTTCTCGTCGTCGGTCACCGCGTACGGCGCGTGGCCGGACAACCCGCCTCGCCTGCGTGAGACCGACCCCCTCCGCCCCGACCCGAAGATCTTGTACGCCTGGGACAAGGCCCGCTGCGAGGAGCTGATCCTCGAGCGCGACGTCGCATCGGTGATCAGCCGGTCGTGCCTCGTGGTCGGTCGCCACATCGACAACTACGGGTTCCGGATCTTCGCCGCCCCGATGCTGACGGCGCCGAAGGGTGAGATGCCGCTGTGGCAGTTCGTGCACCAAGAGGACGTCGGCCGCTTCCATGCCGACGCGGTGCTGGGCGACCGCACCGGTGTGGTGAACGTGGCGTGCGACGACGGTGTGCCGCTCGAGGAGATCGCCGAGACCTTCGGCAAGCGGCTCGTGCACGTCGACATCGAGAAGATGGCGAAGGTCTCGG
>Ga0334722_10003674_pt1 | contig 16382 bp, 15 predicted proteins | sample C3_bottom_MG_FD_207210 | JGI IMG/M metagenome (GOLD analysis project Ga0334722, IMG submission 207210) | Sediment microbial communities from Yellowstone Lake, YNP, Wyoming, USA - C3_bottom | ecosystem: Environmental > Aquatic > Freshwater > Lake > Sediment | place: USA: Wyoming | collected...
ATAATTCGACTGCAGCCCACTCATTGTCTTTAAGACCCTCAAACCTGCTCAAGCACGCAACTCCCTTGTTTTGAGGGCTATATCATGACGCGTAAAGATTTTATTGTCTACTGGAAGATAGGTTCATGCAAAGAATTTTTTTAGTACAAATTGAAGTTGAACTTCAGTTTGTACGGTTATGTAAAAATATATATAACTGAACCTAAAAGAACTTATAATTTTTTCAGCCCCTTTTCTGAATTTGCGATAGAGTTTTTGTTCGACCAGGTGGAAGGAACTTTTGGAGAGCGAGGGCGAGGCGGTATGTGCGAGGGACAGGATGAACAGGATCGCCTTTGGCGGCAGGATCGGCTCCCTACGGTCGCCCAGCAGGATAAAAAAATCTTGTATCCTGTCTGCAGACAGGGGATCTAAAAATGTCTCATTTTTGGGGGCTGCAGATCCTGCCGCTGCGTTTCGCAGCGATCCTGTTTATCCTGTTTTCTGTTCTGTACAACAAGCGTATCTGTCTTTTAAGAAATTCTTTTTTGAATTTCACGATAGAGTGTTTGTTCGACGAGAGCGGAGGGGAGGAGCTTTTGGAGGGTGAGGGCGAGACGGTAGCGCCAATTGATGATGTGGAGTCGCTTTTCGCGGACGATTTGTTGCCAGATTTGTTGGGCCACGTAGTCGGGATCGAGGGCGTGGCGATTGCGGGGGAGCGATTGTTTCGCGGCATGGGAGGCGAAGGGAGTGGCGATTTGGCCGGGAAGAGAGGAGAAGAGGAATCTGTTTGGATTGGAGAAGAGAGGTGAGTGATTGGCCGAGACCTCCAGTTGCGCCGGTGAGAAGGGCGAGGCGAAAATGGTTCATCGAAGGTCTTTTTGGAAAGATTCGGCGAGGATTTTTAGTCGCTGATCGCAGGCGACGATGGAGTGGTTGATGTCTTTGGGTTCTTTTTGGACGACTTCGATGTAGAGTTTGATTTTCGGTTCGGTTCCAGAGGGGCGGATCACGAGTTTCGTGCCATCTTGGAGCCAGAAGCGGAGGACATCGGATTTGGGAAGAGGGAGTTTGCCTGTGGAGTAGTCTTCGATAGAGACGACGGATTGATGGGCGATGGAGGAGGGGGGATGGGTGCGGAGGCGCTTCATGAGTGCACTCATCTGTTTCATCCCTTCTGCGCTGTCGGTGAAGACGAGGGTGTCGAGCGATTCGCGGTAGACACCAAATTTTTGGTAGATTTGGTAGAGCCGATCGACGAGGGTGAGGTTTTGTTTTTTTGCCAAGGCGGCCGCTTCTGCAATGAGGCAGGCAGAGGAGATAGCATCTTTATCTCGCACTTGCGTTCCAAAGAGGTAGCCGTACGATTCTTCTGCGCCAAAGAGGAATTGGTAGGCGTCGAAGCTATTTTCCCAGAGAGTGATCTGTTCGCCAATGTATTTAAAACCGGTGAGTACGTCGATGCAGGCGGCGTTAAAACTAGTGGCAATGGCGCGGAAGAGTTCGGTGGTGACAATGGTTTTGATGAAGGCGGCGTTGGGAGGGAATTTTTGCTGTAGTTGCAGAGCGCAGCAGATGTGGAAGAGGCAGATGCAAGCGATTTGGTTGCCGGTGAGTTTTTCTCCGGCGGCGACAACGCCGATTCGATCGGCATCGGGGTCGGTGGCGATGAGGAGATCGAGCTTGTCTTTGAGAAGTTTTCGGGTGCCGATTTCAAGCGCTTTGTGTTCTTCGGGATTGGGGGATGCGGCATGGGGAAAGTTGCCATCGGGTGTTTTTTGTTCTTCGACGAGATGGACGTGTTGATAGCCCCAGCTTTTTAGCGCTTGGGGGATGATCCGTATGCCGGTGCCGTGCAGGGGAGTGTAGAGGATTTTGAGAGGGGAGCCGGCGAGCTCTGGGTAGAGTTGCAGAGATTTGAGTTCAGATAAATAGGCGGTGTCGAGCTCAGTGCCAATGGATCGGATGAGGGGCGAAGAGAGGGGGACCGTAGGAATGTCGGCAAGAGAGCGGACAGCGCGCACTTCGCGGATGATCCCTTCGTCGTGGGGTGGGACGATCTGTCCGCCATCGCTCCAGTAGACTTTGTAGCCATTGTATTGCGGTGGATTGTGGGAGGCGGTGATCATGACGGCGGCGCTGCAGCCGTAGTGGCGACATCCGTACGAGACGAGCGGCGTGGGGCAGATATCTTTTGTGAGGAGAACGTGGATCTCATTCGCCGCAAGCACGCGAGCTGTTTCTTCGGCAAACAACCTTGAGTTATGGCGTACATCGTAACCAATGAAGACTGAAAATCCTTGTTCAGGCTCTGGCTGTTTTTTTAGGTAGTTGGCGAGTCCTTGCGTAGCAGCGCGAATGGTGTAGATATTGAGCCGGTTGGTTCCCACGCCCATGAGTCCGCGCATGCCACCGGTTCCAAACGAGAGCTCTTTGAAAAAAGCGTCGGAGAGTCCCTGTGGATCGGTCTCGATCAAACGGCGCACTTCGCTTTTCGTTTGTTCATCAAAAGGGTCTTGCAGCCATTCTCGGGCCCGTTTTTCAATCTGCATGTCGGCATTCTAGCTCATGGAAAAATCTTGGAAAAGTAAAATAATTTTTGATAAAGAATTTATGAATGTTTAGTGTGTTTTATCAAATTTGAGGTGGATCATGTGTTGGTTGCGAAAGGCAGAGATGAAAAGGGTCGAAAGTCGTGAAAATCTTGCTGCATTAGAGCAAAGGAACGAGCTTGAGGAAAAAGTCCACTGGACGTGTTGTCCTGTGATTCGGAAAAATGGGAATGACTGGGAGAATATGGGGGCCTGCTGTCGGTTGGTTTTTAGAACAGTTCCCACTGGATTTTTGTGCCTTGGGATCTATCTCGCTTATTTAGCGGGACAATCACGAAATCCTTGGGCTTTAATTGGAAGTTCCTTTGCAATACACGTATGCGCCAATTGGATGTGTAATGTGACGGGTGGATTTGGAAAAACCCAAACCCTCACGTATGTTGTCGAAAAACGCGAAGTTCTGACAGAACCAGAATTTGAAAAATCGCGTCCTAAAGAAATGTCCTACAGTCAGGTGGACACAACAGCTCCCTGTTCAAGGGAAGTGACCGAAGCTGAACTATCGAATTTGTCTTCTCATGAAGTCAGTGTTGAAGACTAAAGTTTTGTTCAATGAGGTTGTCGAGATAGGTGGCACATTGGTGCTGGATTTCGAGGGAAGGGATGGTGGGAGCATCGGGATGGTTGATCCCTTCGCACCGTTCGGCGGCCTCTTGCCATTCTTCGGGATCGCGCAAGTGGTGAATCCACCAGGGAAATGTTTGGCATTGGACGGGGCGGGCTTCGTAGACTGTGCATTTATTTTGGGAGAGGAAGACGCAGTCTCCTGAGCCGGGGCGGTCAATGAGGGCGTATTGGTCTTCCACTTGGCGGGTGTATTGGTCGGCAAATTGCTGAGGAGAGAGGTGGAAGTGGGAGGCCAATCGGTTGAGGTCTGATTCGGAGAGAAAGACATAGCCGGGAGAGCCGGTGCAACATTTTCCGCAGCCAGTGCATTGAAACTTTAGCCCTTCTGCAAACCACGGTTCCATGCGATCTCCTCTGTTCGATCAAGCTGCCAACTATTTTTCCAGCGGTAGACGTCGATTTTGATTTGTTTCTCATCAATAGTGAGAAGGTTCCAGGTCCCCTCTGCGCAGGCGCCGCCGTCGAGGATGAGCGGAAGGTTGCTGGGTTGCAGGTCTGCGATGGTGTGGCGGTGGCTGTGGCCATGCAGGTAGGCTTTGATGCGCGGTTCTTTGCGTAAGAGGGCTTCAAGCGCGTTGCCGCGGCTGAGGGAATGACGAACGGTAACGTTTTGGAAAAAGGGGTAGTGGTTGAGGAGAAGAATGGAATGGTCAGATGGGATCATAGAGAGTAGTTCATTGAGCCTTTCTTCCAGTTTTGGCGAGAAAAATCCGCGCGAGGAATAGAGATTGGTGGCGCGAGTTGTGTCGAGCGCAATGAGCCACCACTTGGGGGCAAGGCGGTGGGCTTCGAGACCGTGGTCAGAGAGGTTAAAAAAATCGGTTCTCTCCCGGATCGCTTCTCGCGGATTGGAGAGCGATTGATAGTAGCGCTTTTGGCGGTAGGCGCGATAGGTGTATTGGTCGTGGTTGCCCGGGATGGCGATCCAGGGGGCTGGGAGTTTGTCTACAAAGGCGCGGGCCAGTCGAAATTCTTCGGGAAGCGACGTGGTGGTGAAATCGCCGCCGAGGAGGATGTGGTCAAGTTGGAGAGAGGAGAGAAAAGAGGGGAGGGCGTCGATGGCTTCGGTGGAAAAGATTCCTTTACGCGAAAATAGCCAGTTCAGATTTCCCAAAAAGCGCTTGGAAAAAAGGCGCAGCGGATTCCATGTCAAATGGGTGATATGAAAATCTGAGATCTGGGCAAGTCGAATCGGCTTCATCCAGAGAAGAGTATACTGCTTTAAATTGTTAAATACGAGGCGTTTTTTTACGGGACGGGAGGGCCGCTTTTGGCTTGGCGTCATTGAGCCGGTCGAAGACGGGAACCCGGTTTTTCATCTTCCGATTTCTCTCCTCGGGGGTCAAAGGGGAGGGGGCTCTTGCATTTTTTTCTTGACGGATCCTCTCTTTGGCCTGCTTTTTGATCTGTCTTTCGGACTGTTTACGAGGAGGAATGAGGTCAAAGGCTTCTTCATCCATTTCCTCGCGGTGAACGGAGCGGACAACACGGCGGTTCAATTTTTTGATATGATGCGGTAGGTCTTTCATTTGGGCCCTCATCTATATGTTACAAATTAAACTATTTAATTACATTTAATTTCGCAAATGACTTGTATACCTGACTTACTGAAATAAAGTTTTTCCAAGATAGTTTAAACTCATGTATCCATCGGGGGGGATGGACGATGGCCCCCACCTTCCAGCCTGGGCGCCAAAGAGTTAGATGCTCTAAGCTGGGCCCGATGATCAAGGTATCCAACCCCAGATTGGAGGCCAGATGGCCTGGTCCCGAGTCGTTTCCGATGAAGGCACCTGATTCATAAATATATGAGGCTAAGTCAGATAGAGAGTTAAAAGTGGGACTTTTCCAATCGGCTGCTTCGTCGGGAGGTGCGATGAAGACTGGCTCATATCCCTTTTTCTCCAGTAGCTCGTGCAGATGGAGAAAGCGGCTCCGGGGCCAATTTTTTTGCTCGGAGGTGCTGACCGGGTGGATCGCAATCCGCTTTGGAAAGCGGCGAAAGAGAAGATGAGAGAGCGGTGTTAAACCGTTATCCAGCAGAGGAGCCATTCCAGGAAACAGAACCTGGCAGGCAGCTTGGATGTTTTTTGCCATGCAGAGATTGCGATCAAGGAGGTAATCCCATTCTGGACGAAAAAGGCCATGTTTTGAAACAAGATGGGCTCCATACAATGAGTAGACCGGTTTAGCAAGAGCGCGAATTTTTTTTGCTTTTGGCGTATTGTCATGCTGCAAAATAATCGCATCAAAAGGGGCAAAGATTTCTTCGATTCGATCCAATTGTGGCTGCGGGGCAAAAGAGCAGCCGGGAAACCAATCTCGCAATTGGGACAGGTGATTGGAGAAGGTGACGACCGAGTGGCCCAAACGGCGCAAATGGGTCGATGCGATCTGCATTAAAAGCGCATCTCCGATTCCTGCCGCACACACAATAGCGAACTTCATCATGGATAGATTTTTGGCTGAAACAGAACCAATTTAGCAGAATGGGGTTCCAATTTCAGCTCAAAAAGTGAAGAATCGAATAATTTATTTTCGGTCAGCTGCGTGTAGAGATCGATCGCGTTGCAATTGGCGTACTCGGCCGACTCAATTTTTTCCACGGCACTAGTTTTGCCGAAGTTGATCCCCAAAAGGGCCACATACCGAGTGGCGGGCATCCGGAGGCGCAAGAGGAGCACGGAGCGATGCTTCGTATCGGGCACATCGATGAGATCTGCCTGATGGATTGCCGCATCACGGCGTGTTTTAAGAATCATTTTAATCTGCGAGGCAAAGGAGCGGGGATTTTTCAACTGACAAGGCAAAGAGGCGTAAAGCGATTTAGCATTGGCCTGCATCAGATCGATCTTCTCCTCGCCTGGAGTCGCGCCGATCAGATCTTCTGCGCTCAGAGAAAACACGCCGGGCTGCCAGGCAAAAAATTGGGCAAGTAGCACATGGAGCTCTTGGATCATCTCCCGCTTTTTCTCCATGTCCTGCACCTTCAGCATCGAGGCGCACGCCTCGGTCCACAGAGAGACAGGTAATCGGTCATCGTCCATGCTGCCGCCTAGCCGCGAGATATCCTCGCGCAAGAGTCGCTTTCTCAATGCCTCTCCCGTCAACTCCTCTTCCAGGTACCGATATTTTTTCTTCGGTGCGTGCAAAAACTCGGCCCAATCGCACGAGGCCGCCCCAAATGGCTCCATGGGATGGACAAGCGATTTCAACGGTATCTGCTCCTGCATCAGCCGTCGGTAGGTCAGCCGCAGCGCTTCAGCATCTTGTGCAATCAGTGCATGCAGCGCGCCAATCGGAGTAAAGTGGTCCCAAATCAGATCGGAGGGCTGCTCTCGCAAATCGGCAATGCCCCCTTTCACCGAGGCAACTGTATAGGCCCCTATTTTACGGCAGGTCAAACTCAAGTCTTCTCGGGCATTTTGCGGCAATGCAGCCTCGAGATGCAAAATCTTCTGACCCAACACATACACATCTTGGAGCGCATCGCCTGCGGCAATCCGTTCACTGGCAAATGAAGGGTGGAGCCAATCGAGTCGTGGAGACCCTTCCACATCGCGCAAATAGATCCACCGACGCACCACTCCATCGGCGCATGCGATCGGTTCCGTCGCATTCCAATCGCTCATCTTCACATATGGATTGAAATCTCTTGGCACATAGCCCCGCTTATGGAGCGTTTGCAATGTGAGCCACGGAATATTCGAAGAAAATGTCTTAGGCAATACATTGGGCAGTAGCGCCCAATCTTTCGGATCGATCTCGACCAGGGAATACAAACCGGGATAAGCGCCCACATTTTTCAGCGCGAGGGCAAAATCGGCCCCTTTCCCCGTCGCCCCACCCAATAGCGAGCCGATGAGCTGCACATTTTTCGACATGGCCATCGAGGCGAGCTTGGCATACTCCCCCTCGCTCCCATACTTGGGATTGATCCCCAAAGTCGTAACCGTCCCGTTTTGCTCTTTCAAATGTTTCAACTGCACCGCATCGATCCCGATCTCTGCCAACAGCTCCCACAAACACTCATTTCCAAGCATACCGAGCGGAGAATTCTTCTCTGTCTTCACCTTATTGAGGTCCATCGCAAACCAATTGGAGGCCAATTGCAATGCCCCACTCGTCTGTGGAACGACAGGTGGTGGCGGCGCCTTCGCAATCTCTCCCGCATACCGTTTGGCGAGCACATCCGCTTGAAACAACATCGTCTGTTCCATCGACTGGCCAAATAACACGATCGGGACTAACACAAGAAGAATCCGCATAAGCTCTTTTTATACACCAATGAACTGAAAAATTGGTTTCTGCCGGCGTCGGACAGCCACTGAATTGATGTCCGCCTGCATCGCTAAACTTTTTAAGTTTAGCTGCTTCGGCGTCGGCTTCGCCTGACACAAATTCAGGGCGCCTCCTTGGCATATTCCCAACTTTTCAATTCACTTGTGTATAGAGTCGAAGTGCCGCTCAAGTCAAGCAACAAATCAAGATCCGAATTCTTCGTGAACGTACCCGCGCTCGTTTGCGTACTTTTTTATCCATAATTCTTACTGCCTAAACTAGGGGACATGATCACGCCGCAAAGCGGCTAAAGATAATGCCTTCGAAACGAAGGCTAATGATGTGCATGATGCAGGGAGGCCCTGAGGGCAACCCAGTAAAATTTCTATGGGGTTCGGGGCTTCCACGACCTGCACATCATCAGCTGCGCCTCGCAGCGTTATCCTTAGCCACGTTTCGTGGCGTGATCATGTTTTATTTATCTAAACGGCAAATTGGGCAGCTGTTGCTGCCCAAAATTTAGGTCAAACAGGGATAGCGCTTTGCTGTGACAAGATGCCCAGGATGTCGAGATATGAGTACCCCATCGACATCCAAAAAGATGATGGCGCTTTTCTTCACGGCTTCTGCGGCCATTATGCCATCAAAGCCTCAGAGAGTAGGACAATGCCGGCGACCGAGACGGCGTGCATCAGGCTGCTTTTTACGACTTTGACCGGATCGAGTACGCCTGCTTTGACGAGGTCTTCGACCGTTTCGGTGAGAGCGTTGAAGCCGATGGTAGGGCCAGCGCGAAGCACTTGATCGAGCAGGATGGAGGGATCGTGGCCTGCATTGGAGACGATTTGCCGGAAGGGGGCCTCGCAGGCTTGTAGGAGGATGCGCGCGCCAACAGCCTCTTCTTTGCTGAGAGTGGGGGAGGTGCGAGAGGCACGGAGAAGTGCGATGCCGCCGCCGGGAACAATCCCTTCTTCTAGAGCTGCGCGGGTTGAATTGAGGCTGTCTTCGTACATCTGCTTTTTCTTTTTCATTTCCGACTCGGTGGGGGCGCCCACTTTGATCACGGCAACGCCTCCTTGGAGCTTGGCTTTCCGCTCTTGAAGCTTATCTTTGTCATAGGGGGAAGAGGCTTTGGTAATTTCGGCCTCGATTTGGGCGATGCGGTCGCGGATCTCTTTGGTTTGCCCTTTGCCGCCGACGAGGGTGGTTTTGTCTTTGGTGATGACGATTTGATCGGCTCTGCCGAGGAGCTCAGGTCCTGCATCGCGAAGGATCATTCCCTTTTCTTCGGTAATGAGTTGTCCGCCGGTGAGGATGGCGATATCTTCCAGAAGAGCTTTTCGTCGATCGCCGAACCCGGGTGCTTTGACGGCGGCGACTTTCAATGTGCCGCGTAGTCGATTCATGACGAGGGTGGAGAGGGCATCTCCATCGATGTCGTCTGCGATGAGAAGCAGCTCTGCACCTGTGGTAGCGACGTGTTGGAGGATGGGGAGGATCTCTTGCGCTGAGCTGATTTTTTTGTCGGTGATCAATAGGAACGGATGGTTCATCTCAACAATGAGTTTTTCTGCATTGGTGCAAAAATAGGAGCTTGCATAACCCCGATCAAATTGCATCCCTTCGACTAGTTCAATGACTGTTTCGGTCGACTTGCCCTCTTCGATGGAGACGACGCCGCTCTTGCCCACTTTCGCAAAGCACTCGGCGATTTTTTCGCCCACTTCCACATTGCCTGAGGCGGACACAGTGGCGATGTTTTGCGTTTCTTTTGCATTTTTTACGGCGAGCGCCATGTGATCGATCGATTTGAGCACCTGTTCTAGTGCCTTGTCCATTCCCCGCTTAATGGAGATGGGGTTGGCGCCCGAGGCGATGTTCTTCACGCCTGCTTGGACGAGGGCTCTTAAGAGGACGATTCCCGTCGTGGTTCCGTCTCCCGCTTTTTCTTTGATCTTAGCAGCTACCTCTTTGGCCATCGAGGCGCCCATGTTCAAGAAGGGGTCTTTTAATTCAATGTCTTTGGCGATGCTATTGCCATCAGAGGTAATGGTTGGAGAACCCCAGGAGGCCTGCAGTCCAACATTTCGCCCGCGGGGGCCGAGCGTCATACCGACAACTTCGGCGAGTTGGTCGATTCCATCACGCAATGCATTGCGTGCGTCTTCTTCAAATCGAAAATCTTTTGCAGTCATAGTGTCCTCATTCGTAGTGAAATATCGAGTGCCGGAGCCGAGTGGGTGAGTGCGCCGATGGAAACCCCATCGACGCCGGCTAAAGCATATTCGCGTACATTTTCTAACGTAATCCCGCCCGATGCCTCCAAAAAGGCTCGACCTCGATTGAGCTCGACGCAGTGGCGCACCTCTTCGGGAGTCATGTTATCTAAAAGCATAGCCCCAGCGCCTGCTTGCAGGGCTGTCGAGAGCTCTTCGGCAGAGCTCACTTCCACTTCGATCTTTCGACCGGGGAATTTCGCCCGAATGCGCTCTACACAAGCGCCCAAGGGGACAAGCGCCAGGTGGTTATTCTTCACCAAAATCTGGTCGGCTAAATCTCTCCGGTGGTTCGTCCCTCCACCCATGCGGACCGCATATTTTTGCAGCTCGCGATAGCCGGGTATGGTCTTTCTCGTATCGAAGATTTTGCATGCAGTTCCTTTCGTCAAGGCCACGCATTTGGCAGTCAATGTGGCAATGCCGCTTAGGTGCTGCAGCAGGTTCAGTGTGGTTCTCTCTGCGCTCAAGAGCGCCTGGGCAGGCCCCTCGACTTTCGCCAATACTGTTCCTTTCTTGCAAAAAGTTCCATCAGGAACGCAGATCTCTACTTTTATATTTGGATCGCGTAAATGAAACATCTCGGCTAGCCACTTGAGTCCAGCGATCGTCCCTTCTTGTTTCAAGAGAATTTCGGCTGTGGCCCAAGTTCCATCCGGTACGCAGCCGATCGAGGTGGCATCCTCGAACACGGCATCTTCCGCAAACGCATGGCGGATCAACTCTACAAAGTCCATAGAACCAAGTAATTTACAACAAACAGGGATTCAATTCAATTGGTGCAAAAACAAGGGACAGGATAAGCAGGATAAAATTTTAAATCCTGCTTATCCTGCCAGCGAAGCTGATCCTGCTTATCCTGTTCTTTCTAATGAAAAATTAATTTTTGGAACTGTGAAAGTGGCTGTAGACTTCGCTTTTGGGCATTTTTTTTAGCTTAGCCGCAAGCTTGATGGCTTCTTTTAATGTTAAGCCGTGCAGTTCTTGGAGAAGTTCGACGAGTTCATCTAGCGGCATCTCGTCGGGGAATTTGCCTCCTGCAATGACAAGACAGATTTCCCCTTTGACCCCTTTTTCTCGGAAATAGGAGAGCACTTCGCAAACAGGACCCCGTTTGCATTCTTCAAATGTCTTGGTCATTTCCCGGACAACGGCTACCCTCCGGCTGGGATCGAGGCGGGTCAGATCCTCCAACGTATCGATCAGCCGTTCAGGGCTCTCAAAGGCAATGCTGGTGCCCGGATAGCCCACCAGGGCGCGGAGCATCTCCTCTGGCTTGCGGGGTAAAAAGCCCACGAACTGAAATCTCGCAGTGTCAAAGCCTGAGAGGAGAAGGGCCATGATTGGGCTACAGGCGCCTGGTAGAGCGGTGAAGGAGAGTCCTTCGGCGATGCAGGCTTGCACGAGTGCGGCCCCTGGATCATTTAAGCAGGGGGTGCCGGCATCAGAGATGAGGGCGAGCCGATCGCCTCGGCGGAGCCGTTCTAAAATGGGCTCCAAACTCTTCTGTTCATTGAATTTATGGTGAGAAACGAGGGGGCGGTCAATCCCGTGCCGTTCCAGAAGGATTCGGCTGCGCCGGGTGTCTTCGCATAAAACGGCATCGACCCCCTTCAATACATCCAGAGCGCGGAGGGTGATATCGGCCAGGTTTCCGATCGGAGTTGCAATTAAATATAACATGGAAGGTGGCACTCAGATTTGAACTGAGGATGGGAGCTTTGCAGGCTCCTGCCTTACCACTTGGCTATGCCACCAAAATGGCATTCATTATGCGGCAGAAGACTGGTCTAGGTCAATCATTTTGAAGGGGTGCGGCGCCAACCACTGTGATGGATGTAAACTTTCCATTGATGACATCGCTATTAAATACTTCTTGAGTCGCGATTAGAAGCTCATCTCTTGCTTTATTTTTGAGCTTGATGTTACCAGAGGGGGCTTCTGGTAGGCTGATAATCACATCTTTAGGTGCGTCTTTAACTCGCAATGAAGCGGCCAAGGCCTGTTTGAACTTCTCAACGGTATTGTCCCAATCCTTCAACGTATCTTTTCTGGATTTTTCAGAGAGATTGACCTCGATCGAGGGGAGCGAAATGGCCGTGGAAAGGGTCTGATCATCATTCGGTAAACTCTGATAGTACTCTTCGAGTGACTTTCTTCGTACGCGGACTCCGGGAGTATATAAAGTTTCTGTAGGATCTGTTTCATCTTGCAGGGAGGTTCGTCTCCTCAATTCAATGTATGTTGAATCTGTCTTGTCCTTTGGACAGATCAGCAATGCAGTAGATTTAGCCGCGGTATCCACAGGGGAGCCCGCTTTGTATGAGAGCTTTGTCTCTTTTGGGGATGTGGCTTTTTTGATTTCGATCTTGTTTATCTCTATTTTTTCAGTCGTCCCTGATGGCCGTTGAAATTTTCGGAACTCTGGTGTAACCAAATGATCGGGGAATTGTCGTACGATCTCGGCAAGACCAGATCTATATCCCGCTTCCTCTGGCTTTTTGTTTAACAACTTGATCTCTGCAATCTCCATAAACTTATGGATGACCCAGAGACCACAGCTGTGTCCGTCATGCTGGTCTTTAAACCAGTTCGTCCCTGTCAGATCTTTGATCGGCACGTTCTTGAAGTTGTTTTTTAACATGGCTTCGACGTCGTTTGCCAGCTCGGGATATTTAGCTATTTTGTATCCAAGGGGATCGTAAAACTCATAGGTTACGGTCTCGTCTTTATCCGTGTTGGGTTTTACGATGAGCGAAACATAGTGTTTTGGATCTTCGAGTCGGATCGGAATATAGTAACAATTTTCCTTTAAGAGCTCTTCCTCTTTACGATCAATTGTTAGATTTTTTACATCGCCAATCTGTACGCACGAGTTTTCGGTTTCTGTCCCGAGGCCTTTCCCCTTGACGACGATAAATTTTTTCTGGCTGCTCACCATTTCATTGAGTGTGTGCAAGCTCGTGATGACTGTTTGAGAGTCAAGTCGCGGATCCGTTTTTTTTGCATTTTCAATGTCATCTGCAGCGATTGTAAAGCCTTCGTTATGGTCCTTTTTTTGAGGCTTCTCTTCTACTTTCGGAGGAGCTGGGGTTTTCGTTTGCGACAAGATAGGGACTTGGTTCATCGGGACCGTGCCAGCATTTTTGATAAAATTTGTAAATATTCCACTCGCTTTGGTGACTGTGGAGAGTGCTTCAATGCTCTTTCCTTCTCCATTATCTGTTTTGATGTCGATTTTTTGATCGGTAATCGAGATTTCCAATTTCTCTTTGGAAGAGAGGAGAGGCTGCGCATTGGTTGGGAGAATCTCTTTTAAACTACCTTCCAATTGCCGCCATTGTTCACCAGAGGCCTGGTGCACTAGAGCGTCTTTATTTTCGCCGATTTTCGTTTCAACCCAGACGATGTACCATTGTTTGACCGTTTTTTCACCTTCTTTGAACGCTATTTCCATGAAATGGAATTGTTTCAGAGCAGCTGAATCGGTACTTTGCGCTGATTCATGAGGTCGTGAGGCCAAGATGATAGAACTAGTAGGGCCAAGAAGCGGGGGATTTTCTTCTGAAGTGGGTTTATCGCTTTCAGGAGTACCAACGGACCATGTAGACATTATAATCTCATATTTGTTTATTACTTATTATAAACTATTTAAAGATAATAATCAATTATTTATGATTAATTCTGAGTCTATTTAAGTCATTGATTTATAAATAGATGTGTTTACTACATTGGCTTTATCCTTTACCCTTTATCCCTAATGCTTTATAGACTTTGAATTCTACCAAGAGGATTCGGTATGAGAAACGTTCAGTTGAAGAGCCTTGCAAGGCATCTGGGTGTGGTGTGTGAGACAGAGTCCGAGATCACTGGTTATCAGGTGGATAGTAGACGGGTAGGACCGGGAGAGCTCTTTTTTGCCCTGAAGGGGGAACATGTCGATGGGCATCGGTTCTTGGCAGAGGTGGCGGCAAAAGGCGGCCTAGGGGCAGTGGTGTCGAAGGGATATCAAGGGCCCGATTTTGGTCTAGAGCTTGTAAGGGTGGAAGATGTGCTGGCCGGCTTGCAAGAACTCGCGCGGGATGATGTAGCGAAAAGCGGCGCTTTAGTCGTGGGGATTACCGGATCGGTGGGCAAGACCACGACGAAGGAGTTTATCGCGACGCTATTAGAAGGGAAGTTTAAGGTTGGCAAGACCTATGCGAGCTATAATACGAAATTGACCCTTCCAATTACGGTTCTGAATCGAGTGGGCGATGAGCAGGTTCTGGTGTTGGAGATGGGGATGAGCGAAACGGGCGATATCGGCCGGCTCGTGCAGATTGCCCCTCCCGATGTAGCCGTGTTGACAAAAGTGGCGCTGGCCCATGCAGCCTATTTCACCAATGGGTTGGAAGAGATTGCCAAAGGTAAGGCAGAAATCTTTAGCCATCCGAAGACAAAAACCGCGATTTTCTATCACGACTTTTTACAATACCGGGAATTGGTGGAGCAGATCCGGGCCGATAAGTTGAGCTTTTCGTTGGAGGATCGGAGCGCCGACTATTTTCTTTCTGAGGAAGGAGTTGATGAGCGGGGAGTGAGAGCCTACCGATTCGATCCGCCATTCAAACAGCCCCATCTTCTCCATAATTTTTTGGCGGCCGTAGCAGTGGCCCGCGCGCTGAAAATGGAGTGGGATGAGATCAACCAGCAAGTGTCAAAATTGCGGCTTCCAAAAATGCGGTTCGAGCAATTTGAGAAAGAGGGGATCCTATTCGTCAATGACGCTTATAATGCCAACCCAGAATCGATGAGAGCGGCGCTGTCGAGTTTCCCAGAGCCGCAAGTGGGAGGAAAACGGATCGCAGTATTGGGGTCTATGCGCGAACTCGGAGCTTTTTCGCGGCCAGCTCACGAAGAGATCGGCCATTTTGCGCAAAAGTTTGCCGACCATTTGCTGGTATTAGGAGAAGAGGCCAAACCCCTTTGTGAAGCCTTTGCCGAAGTGAAAAAACCGGCCGAATACTTCATCGATCGGAAAAAATTAGCCGCCCGTTTAAAAGAGATCATGCGTCCCGGCGATGCAGTACTAGTGAAGGGTTCGCGCAGTATGGAAATGGAAAAAATTCTCGAACTGGCGGGAGTGTAGAATGTTGCTTCTCTTCGTCGAGTTTTTGCGCGAACTATGGGGTCTAAAAATCCCCTCTGCCTTCACCTACTTTTCCACCCGGATGATTTTAGCGGCGGGGACCTCTTTGCTATTCACAATCATCGTGGGACCCTATTTCATCAAAAAGCTCTATGAATGGAAAATCGGCCAGCCGATCCGAAGCGTGGAAGACTGCCCCTTGCTTGCAGAGCTACACGGAAAGAAAAAAGACACGCCGACCATGGGGGGAATTTTAATCCTCTCCTCCATCGCCCTTTCGATCTTTTTGTGGATGGACCTTCGAAGTGTCTTTACGCTAATCCTACTTCTCACGATGCTCGCGCTTGGTTTTTTAGGTGGGATCGATGATTACTTAAAACTTCGCTTGAAAAACAGCAAGGGGCTCAAAGCGCGAAAAAAAATGGTCTTTCAGGTGCTCTTTTCTTCTCTCATTGCGCTCTATCTGCTGTGTCCCACTTTGCAAACTGCCCTTGCCACAGGCAAGTGGTTTCGTCCTCCTGCCGCGAAAGAACAAATCATGCATAAACGGGGACCCATTGAAACAAAGAGCTACACCTCGCAAGAATACATCGGGCGGCTCTATCTCCCGTTCTTCAAAGACCCGATTGCCAAGTTTGGCGATCTAGGGCTCCTTTGCTCTTTTCTGCTCATTGTCTTCGTCATCACCGGCTCTTCCAATGCAGTCAACCTCACCGATGGGCTTGACGGTCTCGCCTCGGGCTGCATGGTCATGGTCTCTCTCGTATTGGGACTCTTTGCCTTCTTGTCGAATCACATTGATCTCGCTCGCTACCTGCACATCCTCTATATCGAGGGGAGTGGCGAGATTGCCGTTTTCCTCTTTGCCCTCGCGGGCAGCTGTCTCGGCTTTCTTTGGTACAACGGCTATCCGGCGCAAGTGTTCATGGGCGACACAGGCTCGCTCGCAATGGGTGGAATGGTGGGTGTCGCTTCCATACTTCTAAGACGAGAAGTCGTGCTCGCCATCGCAGGTGCCGTATTCGTCGCAGAAGCTCTCTCAGTGATCTTGCAAGTGTTGAGTTATCGGTATCGAAACAAAAAGCGAATCTTCCTCTGCGCGCCTCTCCATCACCACTTTGAATACAAAGGGTGGCCCGAAACGAAGGTGGTGGTCCGCTTCTGGATCATTAGTCTGCTGTTTGCGATCATCGCCGTATCATCTCTGAAGTTTCAGTAGGAAAAAAAAGAGTAGCGCAGAGGACGCAGAGGCGCGAAACGCGCAAAAAAAAGAAAAAAGGCGCGAAGCGCACGTCTTGTTGAAGTGTGTTGTCAAATATCGCTGCCTTCTATATCCTTCCCACTCCTGAACGGGCAGCTCGGCGCAATCCCGGTCCTTCAGGGCCGGGTCGAGCGAGCTATCTGTTCATCCGCGGCAAGGGACTTGCCGCCCCTTACCGGAGCGGAGAATCTCCTTCCTTCGAGGAAGGAGTT
>Ga0334722_10003675_pt1 | contig 16382 bp, 13 predicted proteins | sample C3_bottom_MG_FD_207210 | JGI IMG/M metagenome (GOLD analysis project Ga0334722, IMG submission 207210) | Sediment microbial communities from Yellowstone Lake, YNP, Wyoming, USA - C3_bottom | ecosystem: Environmental > Aquatic > Freshwater > Lake > Sediment | place: USA: Wyoming | collected...
CGGCGGGAGCAGGCAGTAGACCGGCTGCTCGGTCACGGCAAACTGAAAATTTGTCGATCGAAGCCCCATCACCGGAATCCCTCTGACCCGAGTCTCGACGGTCGTGTGAGCATGGCCAAACAGGACTCCAAGCACCCGACCAGATTCGAGCACGTCCCAGAACGCCTCGATCTCTTGGGGCAAGGCGATGTCGAGCCACGGGATGCCCACGGGAACAGGATGATAGTGCATGAACAGCACGGACGGACGGCCGCCGCCCAAGTGGCCACGCAAGAACGCCAGCGTCTCGGGCCGTACCTCTCCGGCCCGCCCGCCGGTCCCAAAGTCCAGACACAAGAACTGGACACCGTTGTGCTCGAACGCCATGTTTGCGCCGGCCGGCGCGACGCCGGAAAAGAACCCGTCGAAAAACACCGGGCGCACGTCGTGGTTACCCGGGATGAAATACGCCGGAAGCCCGCGCAATCGTCCCCGCGAGAGCGCGAGCGGACCCGGTGCGGCCGCGGCGCCTTCCAGCCCCACGAACCGGCGGAAAAACGCATACTCCTCACCCGTCCCATTGTTGACAAGGTCTCCGGTACAGACGAGGAATTCGGCCCCCCACCCGTCGGCTTCCGCAATGTGGTCCAGCACCTGACCCAACGCATGTGCCGTCGCATACCCATGATTGTAGGTCTGTTCGGTCGCGCCGAGGTGGTGATCGGTGATCTGGATGAACGAGAAGGGCATAGGCGGCGCTAGACCTTGACCGTGTACCGCTCAACCACCGACTCGTCGATCTCCACGCCGAGACCCGGCCCTTCCGGGACCGCCGCATACCCGTCGACCACCTTGATGGGATTGCGCGCGAGCTGCTGGCGGAGCGGCGAGTCCTCGACGCAGAATTCCAGCAGCGGCGCCTCGGGGATCGACGCCAGCAGGTGGAGCGACGCCGCGACGTTGATATCCGTCGTGAACGAATGGTTGATTACCGCACGCCCGCGGTCGTACGCCGCATAGGCGATCTTCTTGGCTTCGGTGAGACCGCCGACCCGTGTCGGGTCGATCTGCACGACGTCGATCAGCCCGCGGTCCATCAGATCGACGTACGAGTGCCGCTCGCTCTCGGCTTCTCCCGCGGCGATCCGCAGCCGGCTCGCCTGCGAGAGTCGTGCGTAGCCGTCGAGGTTATCGGGGTTCAGTGGTTCCTCAAACCAGTATGGGCGGTAGGGCTCGAACCGATGGGCCATCTGGATCGCAGTCTTGGTATCGTAACATTGCCCCGCGTCGATCAAGACGTCGACCTTAGGACCGACCGCTTCTCGGATCGTCCGCACCAGCGACTCATCGTAGTCGGGGTCCTGCCCCATCGGGTCCCACCCGAACTTGACCGCGGTGTAACCCCGGTCGACGCACCATTTCGCGCGCGCGCCGGTGGCCTCGAGGCTTCGGCCAAAGAGCGTGCTGGCGTAGGCGCGCACCTTCGAGCGAAACGGCCCGCCGAGCAGCCGGTACGCGGGCATCTTCAGCGCTTTGCCCATGATGTCCCACAGCGCCAGGTCGATACCGCTCATCGCGTGGATGAAGAGGGACCGCCGGCCCGCGTACCGCGACGCCCGGTACATGCGGTGCCAGATGGCCTCGTAGGCAAACGGGTCCTGTCCGAGCGCGACCTCGCGCAGCCCCGTGGCGATGCTGTGCGACATGGGCGCATCGATGGCGCCTTTGGCCGCCAGCGGGGATGAATCGACCTCACCGACGCCGGTGATGCCCGCATCGGTGGTCACCTTGACCAGGAGCGCGTCCTGCGTGCCGTCCGCCCGCACTTCGATCGACGGCAGACGCAAATAGACCGCCTTGACGTCCGTGATCTTCACGGCAACCTCCAACCGGTGGTGCGGGCACGTTCGACGGTGTGGAAGCGCCTCCTGCACGCGGCGCCGACGAGGGGAACGCGCGTCGCAACCCGAAGAAGCGCATTCGGCCCAACGCAGTGCAGCCACCGGGGGGACGCGTTTGTGAAGCGGGTGCTCATCCACGCGCCGTACGACATTCGCCTCGAAGACGCCCCATCGCCGGACGGCCCGCTTGGAGACTACGAGATCCTCGCGCGGACGGAAGTCAGCGCGCTCAGCCCCGGCACCGAGACCCGCGTCTACTCGGGGTTGGAGGTCGAGCGGTTTCGCTATCGCATCTCCTATCCACACACGCCCGGATACAACAACGTCGGGCGTGTAGTCGCCGTCGGCCCCCGCGTCGAGGGCTATCGGGTTGGACAGCGGCTCTTTTCGCGTACGCCGCATCAGAGCGACTACGTGGTCGCCGAACGCGCCGTCGGGGAGTCCGGGCGTCCCGCTTCCGTCAACGTCCCAATGAGCTATGACGTCATCGCGCCGGTCCCCGACAACGTCCCGTCAGAACACGCCGCGTTCACCCATCTGCTCACCCTAGGCTTCAACGCCCTCCAGGTCGGACAATACCGCTTCGGCGAGAACGTCGTCGTCATCGGGATGGGCGTCGTCGGTCTCTGCGCGCTGTGCATGGCGCGTCTGGCCGGCGCGCGCGTCGCGGCGATCGGCAACGATTCGTCCCGCCTTCTCCTCGCCCGGAGTCTGGGCGCCGACGAGGCCTGGCTCCACGGCGATGACGATCAGGGACGCTCCGCCAGATTTGGCGGCGAAGCCGGGATCGATCTGGTGCTGGTGTGCGCCGACGCGTGGGGCGCGCTTCAAACGGCGATCGCGATCACCCGCCGGAGGACGCGCATCGCGGTGCTGTCGTTCCCCGGCGTCGGTCAAGGACCCGCGCCCTTCGACGTCTTTGAGCCCGGCGACTTCTACAACCGCACCCTCTCCTATCTCTCGGTGGGATGGATGCCGTCCGATGACTATCCCCCCGAATATCAGCGCTTTACCGTCAAGCGGATCTACCGCTATCTCCTGGCCCAGATGTCGGCCGACCGCATCGATCTCACCCGCCTCGTCACGCACCGCCTGCCGATCGCCCGCATCCGCGACGGGTTCGAGCTGGTGCTCAACAAAGACCGCTCGGCCGTCGGGATCGTGTTCGATTGGCGCGAGACACATCCGGAGGGCCGTCCGTGAAGATCACTCGAGTCACCCCGTTTGTGCTCCACGACACGTGGCGCAACTTGATCTTTCTCAAAGTCGAGACCGACGATGGGGTCACCGGCGTCGGTGAGGCGTCGCTCACCAACCGCGATGAGGGCATCCTCGGATACCTCCAGGGGGCGCTCCACCGGCACATCATCGGCAGCGATCCGCGCAACATCGAGGATCTGTGGCTGCGGATGTACCGCGACGACTTCTGGCGAGGCGGCGACATTCCGCTCTCGGTGCTGAGCGGCATCGAGATCGCGTGCTGGGACATCATGGGCAAGATCACCGGACAGCCGGTGTGGCGGCTCCTCGGCGGCCAGGTACAGCCTCGTCTCAAAGCGTATGCCAACGGCTGGTACACCGGTGAACGCACCCCGCGCGAATTTGCCGAGCGCGCGAAGATTGTGCTGGCGAAAGGATACCGCGCGATGAAGTGCGACCCGTTCGGGCCTGGACAGTACGAGCTCGACCGCCGCGAGTTCGCCCTCTCGATCGACATCGTCGCGACGCTCCGCGAGGCAATCGGGCCGGACGTCGAGATCCTGGTCGAAGGACACGGCCGGTTTAGCCCCAATCAGGCCATCCGCATCGCGCGCGAATTGGAGCGTCTCGACGTGACCTGGTTCGAGGAACCGGTCCCCCCTGAGAACTTGCGCGCCCTCCAAAAGGTGGCGCAACAGACCAGCGTGCCGATCGCCACCGGGGAGCGCTTCTTTACGCGCTGGGGATACCGGGAGCTGTTCGAGCTGCAGGCCTGCGACGTGATCATGCCCGACGTGCTCCACGTCGGCGGGCTGCTGGAAACCAAAAAGGTAGCCGCCATGGCCGACGTATACTACGTGACCGTCGCTCCGCACAACTCGCAGGGGCCGGTCGCCACCGCCGCGTCCGTGCACGTGTGCTTTACCCTCTCAAACTTCAAGATCCTCGAGTGCTTCGACGACTTTGCCAACCCCTGGGTGAAAGCGGCGGTCCCCGGCGTGCCGAACGTCCGCGACGGCTACTTCGAGCTGCCCGACGCGCCCGGGCTCGGCGTCACCCTCGACGAGGACGTCATCGCCGCCCACCCGCACCAGCCGGGGCACTTCAATCTCTGGGCGACCGACTGGCAGAGACGCCAGTCCGGGACCCGCCGTTCGCCGCCCCCGGCAGGCGGACCAGCGTGAGCGTCAGCGTCTACATGACCGACAGCGACTTCTCCGATCACAGCACGGAGCGCGAGATCTTCGAGCGCGCCGGCATGCGTTTCGAGATTCTCCAGACCCGCAACGCCGACGAGTTGATCACCCGCGCCGGCGATGCCGACGCGCTGCTGGTGCAGTACGCCGCGATCACCCCGGCCATGATCCACGCGCTGCCGCGGCTTCGCGTCATCGGGCGGTACGGCGTCGGCTTCGACACGATCGATGTAGATGCGGCCAGCGCCCGCGGCATCTACGTGTGCAACTGTCCGGACTACTGCACGGAAGAGGTGGCCGATCACACGCTCGCGCTACTGATGGCCGTGACGCGTCAGGTCTTCCCGCTCCGCGAGCAGTTCGACCGCGGACGGTGGTCGATCGAAGACGCCAAGGCGATCCGGCGCCTGCGCGGCCGCGTGCTGGGCATCGTCGGGGTCGGGCGGATCGGGAGCGCCGTGGCGCGCCGCGTCGCGCCGCTGGGATTCCGCCTGCTCGGGCACGACCCGTACGTCCCCGACAAGCGGCTCGCCGCGCTCGGGCTCGAACCCACACCGCTCGCCGACCTGCTCAAACAGTCCGACTACGTCACGCTCCACACGCTGCTCAACGCCGAGACGCGCCACCTCATCAACGCCAAGCGACTGGCATTGATGAAGCCGGGCGCAGTCCTCATCAATACCTCTCGGGGCGCCGTCGTCGACTCGAATGCGCTCGTCGCCGCACTCCACTCGGGCCGTCTCAGCGCCGCCGCCCTCGACGTGCTCGAGCAGGAGCCTCCGCCGCCGGACCATCCGCTGCGCTCAATGCGGAACGTGATCCTGACTCCGCACGTGGCGTTCTATTCCGACGCATCGTTCCCGATGCTCAAGCGGAAGGTTTCAGAGGACGTCGTACGCGTGCTCCGTGGCAAACCGCCGGAGAACGCCGTCAATCGTGAGGCGGTGACGCGGCTTCGCCGCGCGCCGGCGAAGCCACGAGCCATAGCGTCGAAGCGAGCCCGCCGCCGATGAGCGATCCGACGGCCGGATCTGTGACCGGTCGCCTCACTCGGTCAACCGGTGGTGGTCGCGCAGCACCTGACGCAGCCGGTCCAAGGGGATCGCATGCGCCACACGCCCCTCGATGCCGGTCGTCGTGGTCGCCATGCACAACGCGTTGACGATCGCTTCCTCCGTCGCCTCGGCGGTCGCTTCGAACAGCGGGGTGTTGGCCTCGTTGGGGATCATGCGGACCGTGCGGGTGTCGCCGGGACCGCGGGGGCCGTCGGGGCCCCGGTTGCCGGTCGAAAACGCGAGAAAGATATCGCCGCTGGAGTCGGCGCCAATACTGCCGACCCGCGCCAGACCGATCGTCGCCCGCTGCGCGATCCGGCGGCATTGGGTCGGCAGCAGCGGCGCGTCTGTGGCCGCGATGACAATAATCGAGCCACCTTTCGCGCCAGCCGGAACGGCTGGCGCGGGTACTTCCCGCACCGATATCTCCCGCCCTACCGGAACACCGTCTACACGGAGCAGGTGTCTTTGCCCGTAGTTCGCCTGCACCAGCACACCCACAGTCCACCCACCGTCTTCCCGCGGCAGCACGCGGGACGACGTTCCGATCCCGCCCTTGAACCCGTGACACGTCATGCCCGTCCCGCCGCCGACACAGCCTTCGGCGACCGGTCCACCCGCGGCCGAATCGAGCGCCGCAAACACGTGCTCGGCTTTCACGTGCATCCCGTTGATGTCGGAGAGAAACCCGTCGTAGGTCTCGGCCACCACCGGCAGGCTGAAGCGCACGTGCCCGCCGCCGCGGGCGACGTCGTACGCGACGACCGCGTCGCGGACGATCCCGACGCTGTGCGTATTGGTGATGGCCACCGGTGTGGTGAGCAGACCCGACTCTTCCACCCAAATCAGGCCGGTCATCTCGCCGTTGCCGTTGAGCACGTGCGAGCCGGCAAACACGGGCTCGCTACCCACGTGGCCCTCGTGCGGGACGACCACCGTGACGCCGGTGCGCACCGGCCCCTTGCCGACGACCAGCGGCCCCTCGCCGGCGATCAAGGTCGTGTGCCCGACCCGCACGCCGGCGACGTCGGTGATGGCGTTCCATCGCCCGGGCGGCAGGCGCCCGATCTGGATGCCGAGATCGCGGGCCCGGGCGCGCATGTCAGAATTGAAACGGGAGGTCGAAGGCGGGCGTCGTCGCCTGCCGCGGGCGTCGCTCAGGCGCCGGTCGGGTGCGGAACCATCGCACAAGGTCGACCATCTGCTGGACGGCCTTCTCAAACACCAACCGCCCCTTTTCCGGCGTGGCCTTCTCGGGCTCGCCAAACGATCCGGTCTCCGTGTACGAAGACGTCCACTCGACAAGGGTGATCGGGCCGTTCCCCGCTGTGAGATCCGTGTACTGCCAGGGCCCGGCGCCGGGGATCCGCATGTAGTCCGCCGGTTTCCCTTTGATCCGGTCGGCGCGGACCTGCCCTCCATCGACGTGCATGTACATCGACGTCTCGAGTTCACAGGCATGGGCGCAGCCGCCGGGGATCACGGACGTCCGCACCTCTTTGTTCCAATAGTCGGCCACCAGCTGCCACCAGGAGAAATTCATGCAGAGCGCGTTCGTTTGCAGGGTGATCTGCCGCGCCGCTTGCTCGATCAGGGGGTGGTTCGATCCGTGGCCATTAACGATAATCATTCTCATGAATCCATGATAGGCCACCGACCGCCCGATATCGATCAAGAACCGGACGAAGGTCGAGGGCTCAATGTTGATGGTGCCTGGGAAGTCCATCACGTGGTGGGTGTACCCGTAGCCGAGGGGCGGCAGCACGAGCACCTGCTCCGGAGCGCGGCGCCCCGCCTCGTAGACGACCGACGTCGCCAGCTTTGCGTCGACATCAATCGGCAAATGGTGCCCGTGCTGCTCCGTCGACCCCACGGGTAGGACGACGACTTTCTTCGCGGCCACCGCTTCGTTGATCTCGGGCCACGTCAAGAGCTCGTACCGGTACTGTTGTGCAACGGGCAGGTGCGTCGGCTGCGTCATCTCCCTCTCCCCTCACACGATCTCTTGGGCGACAACAGCGACGACGTCGCCCTGCGTCGTTGGCGCCTTGAAACGGCGGACGAGTAGAAAACCGTCCAGGTTCGCCCGAATCTCGACGGGCGGTTCATCGATCCGCTCGAAGTCGTGGATCAACGCCACCGGCTGCCCGCGCTTCACAAAGGTCTCCAGCGGCACCACCGGCTCAAAGATGCCGCTCGTCGGCGCGGTCATCCACGTTTCGAGATCCGTCGACGAGACAAACCGCTGGCGATCGTGCTCGGGCGGCAGCAGCGGCTCGACGGCGCCCTTGAGGAGTCCGTGGTTGCGCATGACGTTTAACACACCGTGGTACGCCCACCGCACGCCCTGCAGGTCGGTCGAGGCGCCGTAGCCGAACTCGCCGCCGATCGTAATCTTCCCAAGCGCCTCAGCGTGCTCGGTAAGCAGACCCGTCCCCATCCCGCGCGCGTAGATCCACACCCACGGCATCCCAAAGACGAAGGCGGTGTCGCGGATGGCCTCGAACTGCGCCCCGTCATCCACCATGTGAAACGAGGCGCACCGCGCGATCTCATACGTATCCCCGGCGGCGTGGATGTCGACGACGACGTCGCCCCGCGGCAGCACCTCATCGCTGGCGAATCGCGCGATCCGGCTGGTGATCGAGCCGTCGGCGCGCCCCGGAAACGCGCGGTTCATGTTGCCGCCGTCCAGCGGCGATTCGCGTGTCCCGGCGGCGAAGGCCGGCACGTTGAGAACCGGGAGCACGATCAGACGCCCCGCCGACAGCGCCGACGCGTCGAGATCGGCGATCAGCCGCTTGAGACCGACCGGGCCCTCGTACTCGTTGCCGTGCGTGCCTCCAATCGCGACCACCGTCTTCCCCGGCCGCGGCGCGCACCACACGCACAGCGGGACGCGCACGCGTCCCCACGTGCCGTCCAGCGTAAACGGGACATGATACAAGCGCTTGCCCGGCGACTCCCAATCAACCTGCGACGCCGGCGTTGTCTCATTAATCACTCAATCTCCCCCTTCGGGAACAGTGAGGCCGGAGGCGTCGGCGCCCCCGGCCCCCGGTCGTCGAATCGTCGGCTATTTGTCCAGCCACACGTCGGTGAAGAACAGTCGCTGCTGTGGATGGATGTTGAAATCCTTGACGTACCGGTAGGCCGCGTGATTGAACACCTTGCCGCCCACGATAATCGCCGGCTGATCTTCCGCCACCATCTTCTGCAGCTCGATCAGCGCGGCCTTGAACTGGTCGGCGCTCGCCAGCGTCCGCGCGGCCTGGAGCTTGTCGTAGAAGGTTTGGTTGACGCGCGCGTACTGGAGGGCCTGGCCGTTGAGCTTCCCATACGGGTGGTTCAACTGGTCGTACGGGTTGGGTTTGGGGACGATCCACGTCAACCCAGCCTGGAACCGAAACGGCGGCGTCAACACCTGCGCCACGTACTGGCCGATCTCGGCGGGCCGCAGGTTCACGCGGAACCCGACATCCTTCAGCGACTGCTCGACCGCCTGCGCAATGATATCTTCGGCAAATCCAGTATGGTACATCAGCTCGAACTCGGGGCTGGGCGTTCCCGCTTCCGTCAGCAGCTGTTTCGCGCGCTCGACGTTGCGGCGCGAGTAGTCCGGCACGCCCTGCGCATAGTACGCACTGGTCTTGGGGATGGCCGTGCCGCGCGCGTCGTGCAGCCCAAACAGCAACGTCTTGATCTTGGCGCGGTCGATCGCCAAGCTGGCCGCCTGCCGCACGCGCTTGTCGGTAAACGGCGCAGTCACATCGCTCAGACAAAAGTACACGAGGGCCACGGCCTTGTCGCCGCGCACTTCGTACACCTGCAGGTCGCGGTTCATCTTGAACTGCGCGACGCTCGCGACCGGAAAGATGTCGATGAAGTCGATCTGCTTGTTGGAGACCTGCAGTACCCGCACCGTGTCATCCGGGATAATGCGGAAGATCAGCCGGTCGAGATACGGTTTGCCCCGCACGTGATAGTCGGGGTTGCGCTCGAACTGGATCTCCTGGGCTCGATCCCACCGCACGAGCTTGAAGGGCCCCGTTCCATTGGGTTTCGTGGCCAGCTCGGCGTCCGGGGTGTCCTTCTTCGCCAGCCACACGTCGACCAGCGTGTCGGTAAAGATATTGTCGGGGCTCTTCATGATCACGCGCACCGTCCGCGGGTCGACGACCTCGGCCCGATCCATCAGCGTGAGCAGCGCGTAGGTGCGGCCCGACGCAGGCTGCGCGGCCTTTTCAAGCGACCACTTCAAGTCCTCGGCCGTGACCGCGCTCCCGTCGTGGAACTTCATGTTCGCCCACAGACGCAGCGTGTACGAGAGACCGTTTGGCGCCGCCTGCACGGCCTCCAGCGCCCCGGTGTAGGCGAGATCAAAGGTCTTGAGGTCGTAGTTGAGCAGCGTTTCGTTCGTCATGTGCAGGATGTTGCGCTCGATATTGAAGCGGAAGACGAAGGGGTTCAGGGTGGCGGCATCGGCGTTGATCCCCACGGTCAGCGTCCCGCCCCGCTTGGGCTGGGTCGGTCCCGACGCGGACGGCGCGGCCGGCACCAGCGCCAGTATCGCGACGAGGACGGCCGCGAGGGCGCCGAATTTCCACATCATCCTTCCTCCTGCACGCAAAAACACATCAAGCCTGTTGGAGTGGACTTCGAAGGTTCGGCAGGCCGCCGATGAATCCTTCCCGAAGGTGGTGATCGCCCGTCCATTCGGGAACAAGGGTATTATGTAGGTAACGGGCGCCGGGGTGTATCCGACCGGACAGGGTGGGGCGGAAGGTTCATGGAGGCAAAGGCACAGGCGGCTGACCGGCTGCTGCGGGCCATGGCCGCGGCGGTGAAGACGGTCGCGCTCTATCCCGGGCCGCACCCCGTGACCCAACAAGCCGTCACGACTCTCATGACCGCTCTGCAACCGTACATGGAAGCGTACGGTCCCTTTGGGCTGCGTGTCGGCAAGTACGCCCTCACGATCGACGGTACGCCGTTCAGGGGCGGATCGCATTCGAATCTCGCAATGCACCTCTACACGCGGGGCGTCGCCCAGATCAAGATCATGGCCGCCGCGAGCGAGCAGGGATTGATGGGGTTCGTCTCGATCATCGGCATGGATCGGCGCGGCCTCGAAGACGTCGGCGGCGTCCGCCACTTGATGCGCCAATCGGGCATCGGCAACATCCAGGTCGCCGAGATGGCGCTGGAGACGGATGAGGATCTCCAACCGGCAGACCTGAATGCCATCTTTGAGTGGTTGGGGCGCGGCGAGCTCGAGCCGGAGGACCGCGAGCGCATCCTCGACATGCTCCGCGGGGGGCCCGATGCGACCCGCGTGTTCCTTGAGCGAGCGTACTCCATGCTCGAGGGCGTCTCCGAGACTCTGGCGGACGAAGAACGGGTCGGCGAGGTGTCGCAGCTCCTGCGAAGCCTCGACCGGATGATGCTCGACGAACCGTTTGAAGACCAGGACCGGCTGTATGCCAACCTGGCTGAGGCGCACATCAACGTCCGCGAGCCCCTCCGCACGCTCCTCGCACGGGCCTTGTTGCATCCCGATGGGCGCGACGTGGCCTCGCGGCTCGGTGAGCATCTGACCAGCGAACAGCTGGCGCATCTCATCCACGGATCGGTCGCCGGCGGGGACGTGGCTGAACAGGTGACCGGGTTCCTCCACGCGCTGCGAACCGACCAGCAGAAAACAAAGGCCGTGCTCGCGATCCTCGATTCTCGGCTGCGCCAGCCCCAGCACAGCGCCGCGTGGCTCACCGGCGCCGTCTTCCCACGGCTCGACTACCCGGCCCGCCGCGCCGAGCCCGATCTCCCTCAAGAATTTCTCTTCATCTCGACCGACAGCGCCGTCGCCGACGAAGCGGCCGAGCGTCTGAGAACGCAGGTGGCTCTCGATGAGCGGGACATCACGCACGAGGTGATTCGCACCCTCGTCGATGCCCTCGCCCAGGAAACGGGTGAGAAGGAGCTCGTCGACCTCGGTGATGCACTGACCGGGCATCTCCCCTGGCTGGTCCAGGAGCAGGCGTTCGCAGCGCTCGCGGTGATCCTCGACCGCACGAAGCGCATCGCCATGGATGAGATCGGCCCGCGGCGAAAGACCGCCGAGGCGATCCTGCAGCGGATGACGGACACGATCATGCTCGACCGTCTGCTCGCGGCGCTGTGGGCGGCTCGTGACACCCTTGCCGAGAAGGATATTCGCGCCTGTCTCAAGCCGCTTGCCGACGATCTCGTTGCGCCACTCGTGCGGGTGTTGGGGATGGAGACCCGCGGTCCGGTGCGCGCGATGGTCTGCGATCTGCTGATCGATCTCGGGGGCGGCAAGATCGATGTGCTCGGTCGGGTCGTCGACGACCAGCGGTGGTACGTCGTCCGCAACGTCGCCAACGTCCTGGGACGGATGCACGATCCACGGGCGGTGGCGCACCTCGGACGTCTGGTAGAGCATCCCGACTACCGCGTCCGCCGCGAGACGGTGATGGCGCTTGCCGGCATCGGCACGGACAACGCGCAGACGACGCTCGCGTCGTTTCTTCAGGATCCCGACGAGCGGATCCGGGTGCGTGTGCTGCAGTCGCTAGACACGGGGCACGCATGGACGATGCTCCCGCAGCTGCTCGCGATGCTCGAGCGTCGCGACCTGTTCGAACGCCAGCTGGAGCTCAAGCGGGCCGCGCTCGAACTCCTCACCCGGATTGGCGCGCGGCAGAGTCTTCCCACGCTGCGACGGCTGTCGCGCCGGTGGTTCGCGTTTGGACACCGCGCCCGTGAGCTTCGACGGCTGGCGCGGGTCGCCGCCGACGTCATCGAAGGTCACGCATCTCCCCAAGACGCCCGGCAGCTGGCCGGCGTCGAGATCGAGCCCGATTAGTCGATGGTCCGCCCCGGCGAAATCCTACGCGGGTTCTCACGGGCCAGACGTACCGCGGCCCTCTACGGCACCGCCCACCCTGTCGCCAAGCAAACGCTGGGGGAAGTGCACGCGGCCATCCAGGAATTTCTCACCGATCGCCACTCGGTGCGCTTCTTCATGCACGAAGAGACGTTTTTCGCCGGCAAGACCGTGCTCCTCGAGGAGAGTCTCCGCCTCCCCTCCCTCCTCGCCGACCTGCGCGAGCGCGAGATCGGCATGATCGAGATCCAAGAAGGACTGGAGCCCGCGGAACTCAGCCGTCTGATCGAAGTGCTGACCGCGTCGCCGGAAGAGCTGCGGCGTCACGGTGGAGCGGCGGCGGTCCTCTTGATGCAGGACGTCCGGCACGTCCGGATCGCGGCCGTGCGGGCGATGTCCCCCGATGACGAAACCGGTCTGCGTGTCGACCCGCGGGACGTGTATCGCGCCGGCCTCCGGATGATCGATGACCTCCATTTCCAGGCCGCGCGCGATCTACCGCTGGACATGAAGAAGGCGAGCCTCGTGGTGAGCTCGATGATCGAGGTCATGGCTGACGACAAAGCCGCGCTCCAGGGTCTCGCGGTGCTCAAGCATTACGACGAGAGCGCGCTGCATCATTCGGTGAACGTCACGATCCTGGCGTTGCTGATCGGCGTCCAAAGTCGCATGGAGCGCCCTCAGCTCATGACGCTCGGGCTCGGGGCCTTGCTGCACGACATCGGTAAGGTGAGGATCCCGCGCGAGATCCTCACCAAACCGGCCAAGCTCACCGACGACGAGTTGGCCATCGTGCGGCGGCACACGCTCTATGGTGCGCACCTGCTGCGGAACCTCGCGGGACCGTCGCGGCTGGCCATGATCGTGGCCTTTGAGCACCACGCCAACTTCAACCTCTCCGGGTATCCGCGGATCAGCATGAAGTCGGCGCCCCACCCGCTGTCGCGGATCGTCCAGGTGGCCGAGTTCTACGACGCGGCGACACACTCGAGACGCGCCGATCACCGGCCGATGCTGCCATCTGAGGCCATGACGTTCGTCGCCACCCGCGCCGGGGAGATCTTTGATCCAGACGCCGCGCATATCTTCGTCCGCGCCGTCGGCCGCTATCCGGTGGGGTCGGTTGTGGAACTCGACAGCGGGGAGCTGGCCGTCGTGCTGCGCCCCAGCGAGCGAGACCCGTCACGTCCGGTGGTGAAGATCGTCCAGGACCTCGCCGGGGATGCCGTGCCCATCCGCACCGTCAACCTCGATGAATCCGCACGGGTCCGCATCGTCCGATCGCTTGATCCGACGGAAACGTCAATCGACGTCGCGGTCCACCTGCCGTCCAGCTAGCCCACCGACCGTCCCTCAGGCCCGCGTGAATTGGTGCGGGTCGAACGCATCGCGAAGCCCGTCGCCGATGAGATTGAGACTCAGCACCGTGACGAACACCGCTGCGCCCGCGACAACAGGATAGATCGGCGCAAGCGCCATGACGGTGCGGCCGGTATTGAGCATCATCCCCCACGAGGGCGCCGGCGGCCGCACTCCGAGTCCCAGGAAGCTCAACCCGGCCTCCGTGAGCACCGCCGTGGCGAACGTCAAGGTGAACTGCACGGTCAGCGGCGGCAGGCAATTAGGCAGAATCGTCAACAGCACGATGCGCGCGTCGCTGGCCCCCATGGCTCGCGCGGCCTCGACAAAATCCCGCTGCTTGAAGACAAGCGTACTGGCGCGCACCAAACGGGCAAAGATGGGGACGGACACGAGCCCGATTGCGAAGATGATGTTGCGCACGCTCGGTCCGAGCACCGCCACCGCCGTCAGCGCGAGCAGCAGCGCCGGGAACGCCAGCAACCCATCCATGGTCCGCATGACGGTGCTGTCGAACCGGCCGCCAAAATACCCGCCGACCAGCCCGAGCGGGAGACCGATCCCCGCTGCCAGCGCAGTCGCACCCACGCCCACCCCAAGCGAGATCCGGCCTGCATACAGGATACGGCTGAAGAGATCGCGCCCGACCTCATCGGTGCCGAGCAGAAACGGCCGGCCGGGCGGCTGCAGCGGCGCACCCGCAAACCGGTCATACGGGAACGGGGCAATCGCCGGTGCCAGACCGGTGAGGATCAGGAGCGTACCAAAAAGCACCACGCCCAGCAGCGTGACGCGGTCACGCAGGAACCGTCGCACGCGACGCCGGCGATTGGAGGTCGGCGCGGGCGCCCACACGGCGCGCGGGTCCGGCATGGCGTTACTCATAGTGGATCCTCGGGTCGAGCCATACATAGCACAGGTCGACGATGAGATTGATCGACACGAACATCAGCGCCGTGTAGAGGACCGCCCCCTGCACCACCTGATAGTCCCGCATCTGGATCGACGTGACCATTTGCCAGCCGAGCCCAGGCCACGCAAAGATCTGCTCCGTCACCACGAGCCCGCCGATGAGCGAGCCCACGTTGGTGCCCAATACCGTGATCAGCGAAATCAGCGAGTTCTTCAACGCATGCCCGTAGATCACCGCCCGCCCAGGTAATCCCTTCGCGCGCGCGGTCCGGACATAGTCGAGGGCCAGGACCTCGAGCATGCCGGCGCGCAGAAATCGCACCAGGCTGGCCGCCTGAATCAGCCCGACCGTGACCACCGGCAGCACGAGCGCCTGCAGGTGCCCGAGAAAGTCCCGTCCAGGCGCCGTGTAGCCGCCGGCCGGCAGCCATCGGAGTCTGACAGAAAAGAGCAGCATGAGCAGAATAGCGAGCCAGTAGCTCGGGGTGCTGAAGCCGAGCATCGCGACCACCCGAGCGACCTGATCGATGCGGCGGCCCGCCTGCACGGCCGCGGCCACGCCCAAGGGGATGGCCAGCGTAAGCGCGAACGCGACGGCGACGACCACCAGCTCCAACGTGACCGGGATCTTGGGCCGCAGCACATCCACCACGCGGCGATGGCCTTCCAGCCTGGAGATGCCGAGGTCGCCGCGCAGCGCGAGACTCAACCAGACGCCGTACTGGACGATCAACGGACGGTCGAGACCCAGCTCATGGCGAAGCGCGGCCAGGGCCTCGGGGGTCGCATCGACACCGAGGATCAGCTGCGCGGGGTCGCCGGGCACCACGCGGAACGCGAAGAAAACCACCGTGCTCACGACAAGAAGCACGGGGATCAGGTGGATCAGCCGCCGCGCGATGAACCGCCTGGAGACCATGCTCAGCGCTTCAAATAATCATACCAGACCCGCCCGGGCGGCAGCGTGAAGTCGGCGATCCAGTAAAATCCGGCGACGACGTCGAGCACCGGCAGCCCGTGCACCGGCGCCTGCGCGTTGGGCCGCAGCTCGAGGGTGGCCGGACCGGTCCACACCTCGTAGACCTTCACCTGTTCGAGATCTCGCGCGGTGATCTGTTTGATGGCCGGCAACCCATCCACGTGGGGGATCATCTTGAGATTCACGTTCGTCACGAACGACACGGGGCGCGCGAGATCTTCGGCCGACGCCCGCCGTTGCTTGTAGGGCAGCGTGGCCGTGATGACGTCGATAGTGTTCCGGCGCACGCGACCGACAAACAGATCGCCGTGCGCCTCGAGACTCGGCTCGCCCGACTTCTTGGGCTGACCATAGACTTCCCGACCGGTCGAGACCGGACCGTCACCCTCCAGGTATAAGTACGGTGAGTAGGCGCCGCGCTCAGCACGACCCGTCAGCGAGACCCGAGACGGCAGGCGGCACTCTACCTGGACGGCGGACTCATGATATCGTCCGAACCACTCGGCGTCGTTCATCCGATACACGTGGACGACCGCGTAGTCGCTCACGGGCTCAAGGGGCTCAGGCAGCACCGCCCGGATCGCGTCCGCTCGGGTCCGGTACACGATCGTCATGATCTCGACATTCCGAAACGTGATCGGCAGCGTCGGGACGAGCGGGTTGTCGATCGGCGTTGAGGTGGCGCGCCGGACCTCGTCCTGCGAGGTCACGTCAGCGCCCTCCTTCCGCGGACCACTCCTTGTGCATCTCCTTAAGCAGCGCCACCGTGCCGTCGATCACGACCCGCGCGGCCTCAGGAGCATACGGTGTGGTGTCGACTTCATACCCTCGCCGCGCGTATTCCTCGGGCACCGGGAGGTACCCAAACCACCCCCCGACGTACCCGCCAAACCA
>Ga0334722_10003677_pt1 | contig 16379 bp, 10 predicted proteins | sample C3_bottom_MG_FD_207210 | JGI IMG/M metagenome (GOLD analysis project Ga0334722, IMG submission 207210) | Sediment microbial communities from Yellowstone Lake, YNP, Wyoming, USA - C3_bottom | ecosystem: Environmental > Aquatic > Freshwater > Lake > Sediment | place: USA: Wyoming | collected...
CCTTCATCGCCAGCACCCAACGCATCCTGCGGCGGCTGGCTGCCATGCGGCCCTGCCCGACCTGCGGTCATGCCTCCTCGGTGCGGATGCACGAAGAGGACTGGCTCGCCTCCCTCTATGGCAAGGCTTGCGACACTATCCGCGGTATCTGTAAAATCCGCTAGTCGGCAAGCCGCGTCGCCTTGTCGTTCCTTCGGTCTTGGAGCGTCCCTTTTGTATGTGTTATGCTGAAGTCTGGGCAGGGGGCCTCTCTGCCCGGCAGAGAGCGTAATCGTCAGAGAGAGCACAGGGAACCACCACGGGCCATGCGGATCAGTTGCGTAATCCCCACGAAAAACCGGCCGGAGATGACCTGCCGGGCCATTGCCAGCGTGGTCGCTCAGAATGTCCAGGTGAGCGAGATCATTGTCGTGGACGATGGCTCGACGGACTACACCGCTGCCCTTGTCGCCGCCCGCTTTCCCGAGGTGCGGCTGTTTAAGCGCTCCGGCCTTGGCCCTGGTCTGGCCAGAAATGCCGGGGTTGCCGAGGCCTGTGGCGAGGTGGTTATGTTTCTTGATTCCGACGATGTCTGGCTGGAGGGTCATGTCTCAAGCCTGGTACGGACTCTGGCCCGTGGTTTTTCAGTGGCCTATGGGGTGACGAGAAACTGCGACCAGGTCGGCGGCGGGGAGTTTTGCATCCCCGAGCCGGGCATGGCCGTGGAAGGAAAATGTCTCACCGGATTGGCCCGTTGGTGTTTTTTGGTCCCCTCGGCAATGGCCGTGGAGACCGAGGCCTTTGCGGCGGTGGGCGGTTTCGGAGCCGGAGAATTGGGTGAGGATTGGTCTTTTTTTATCCGGCTTGCCCGCCTGTTTCCCTTTGGCTTTTGCGGGGAGGAGCCCATCACTCTGCGGCATCTCCATCATGGCAGCCTGTGCAACTGTGCCGACGGCGAGCGGCTCGGAGCCCTGCTGGCCTCGGTTTCCCTTGCCCTGGCGGAGGCTGAGGCATCGCTTGAAGAGCGAGACCGGTTCCAGGCTCTGGCCGACTGGACCCGGCAACAGGGGGATTGGCAGACCATCCAGCAGTGGTATATTTCCTTGAAACAGGAGGAGCTTATTTGAAACCATCCATATCCCCCCAAGACCATGCCCGGGTGCTGGCGGAGGGCCTTGATATCCCCCAGCAGCGACCCTCCTTTGCCCTGCCCCTGCCGGAGGTTGGCATCTGCGGTAAAACCGTCTGGATTCGGCTGCCAGAAGGGCTGATCCCATTTACGGCCAGGCTGGAGGTGAATCTTGCCGCCGAGGTTCGGGGCATCCATATGTCTCGTATGGAGGAGGTGGTTGCCGCCCTGTATGACCGTGAGTTTGCCGATCTTCGCGAGTACGGCTTGCAGCTCGGCCGGGAGATGATGGCGCGGCAGGGGGCGAGCAGCGGCAGGGTGCGGCTGGCCGGGCAGTTGCCGCTTATCCGAACAGCCAGGGTCAGCGGCAGGCAATCGGTGGATTCCATCGCGGTCAGCCTTGATCTGAAGCTGGCCGGGCAGGGAGAGGAGCTGGAAAGCGTGGCTATCTTCGGGGTCGGCGTGGCCCACATCACTGCCTGCCCCTGCACCCAGGCCTACAATCAGACCCTGTTTGGCAAGGAGGGTGAGGATTGCCCCTTGCCTACCCATTCGCAACGCTCCCAGACCACTCTTTCCCTGCAATCGGCAGGGCTTTCTCCAAGCATTGCCGAGTTGCTGGCTTGCCTGGAAGAGGCCCTGCATGTGACCCAGGATCTGCTGAAAAGAACCGACGAGGCCCAACTGGTCTACGCCTCGCACAGCCTGCCGCAGTTTGCCGAGGACGCGGTGCGGGAGGTGGCCCGACGGGCAGGGGAGCGTTTCGGCAGGGCATTGCCGCCGGAAACCCTGGTGGTGATCGAGTCGTTGAGCCTGGAGAGCATCCATATCCACGATGTTTGCTGTAGGCTGGAAACCACCCTGGCGGAAATCGTCAGGTATTTGTGATTTTGCTAAGGGAGGAAGTATAAATTTCCCCCCTTTAGCAAAGGGGGGCGAGGGGGGGGATTTCGAAGATTCATGAAACGCTACAACTCAAAACTCAAGGAAAACGCACGCTCACTCAGAATCAACATGACCGATGCTGAGCAGGTGCTATGGCAGCATATTCGACGCAAGCAGATACATGGGGTGCAGTTTTATCGGCAAAAGCCATTGTTCGAATTCGTCGTGGATTTTTATTGCCCGGCAGCGAAACTGGTGATCGAAATCGACGGTAGTCAACATTTTGAAGAAGAACACCAAGCCAAAGACCAAGAGCGCGATGCAGCATTGGCCGGATCAGGATTACGTGTATTGCGCTTTGATAATAGGCAGATTTTATTGGAAACAGATGCCGTGCTGAAAGTGATCGATAAAACAGTGAAGGAATGGGTGAGGGTAAATCAAAATCCTCCTCAATCCCCCTTTGTTAAAGGGGGAGGCCTAAGAATGCCGCATCGGCGGCTCATCAGTTAAAATTGGATAAGGGCGGCATGGCAGCAGTGTTAGCGGCGACGGTATTGACCCAGGATTGGCTGCAAACGTATCCCGAGGAGCTGCGCCGGGTCCTGGGCCAGGTTGCGCGCCGCAGCGGGCAGCCCATGTATGTGGCGGGCGGGCCGGTGCGGGACTGGTTGCTGGGGGCGGCGGCCAAGGATCTTGATTTTACCGTACCGGTTGGCGCTGTGGCCTGCGCCCGCGAGGTCAGTGCCCTGTTGGGCGGCGCCTTTGTTCTGCTCGATGAGGGGGAGGACGTGGCCAGAGTCGTCTGGCAGGGCCTTACCCTTGATTTTTCCGGGTTCAGAAATCACACTACCACCATCGAAGACGACCTCGGCCAGCGGGATTTCACCATCAACGCCATGGCCGTTCCCCTTGATTCAGAGACCGGCGGCCTTGCCGAGCGCACGGTTATTGATCCTCTTGGCGGCGTGGCCGATCTGGCCCAAAAACTGATCCGCACTCCGGCTGTGGCCAATCTGCTGGCCGATCCCCTGCGGCTGCTGCGGGCTTATCGTTTCGCGGCCACGCTTGATTTTGCCATCGATTCACAGACCGAGACGGCCATTGCCGTCCATGGCAAACTGCTGATCGATCCGGCCATGGAGCGGGTGGCCTATGAGTTGGGCCTGATCATGGCTTCACCCCGTGCCTGGCAGACGATCAGCCGCATGGCGGACGGCGGCCTCCTGTGGGTTGTCTTCCCGGAGCTTGTTGCCGGAAGAGGGCTTGTTCAGCCTGCCAGCCATCATCTTGATGTGTTCCAGCACAGCCTGGAGGCTTTGCGTTGTCTGGAAAAAATTCTGCTTGATCCAGAGAGGTATTTTCCGGGGCAGGGCGGACTGTTCAGCGAAATGGCCCAGGGAAAATCAGCCGCCTTGCTGAAGTGGGCCGCCCTGTTCCATGATCTGGGCAAGCCGGAGACCCACCGGCTGGTTGAGGAAAAGATAACCTTTTACAACCACGATCAGGCTGGAGCCGCGATTTTTGAGGGTATAGCCGAAAGGCTGCACTGGCCCAAGGATGACCGTAACCGGGTGGCCCGGCTCATCGCCCTGCACATGTGGCCCTTTCATCTCAGCAATGCCCGCCTGCGAACCGGGATCACGCGCAAGGCCTGTCTGCGTCTGGTCAAGGCGGTTGGCGATGATTTGACCGGCCTCTTCCTGCTGGCCATGGCGGACAGCCTTGCCGGGCAGGGGCCGGGTAAGCCCCCGGGCATGGAGGAAAATCTGGCCGCGCTTTTGCTTGAGGTGCATGGGGTGTATGCGGAGTATATCCAGCCGGTATTCGCCAACCCGCCGCTGGTCACAGGCCATGATCTGATTGCCGTCTTCGCCCTCGAACCCGGCCCGCTTTTTAAGGATATTCTCGACGGCCTTGTAGTGGCGCAGGTGGAGGGGGTGGTGGCGGACCGGGAACAGGCCCTGGCCTGGGTTAGAACTTTTCTAAAGGATGAGACGGCACCAGCGCCGTTATAAAGGCATAAGGCGCCGTAATTCAAGGTGCAAAAAATACAGATTATTTCATGACGGCCCCTAAATAAGTTTGACTGTTTTTCAGGCCCCGTTGTACCCTGAACAAAGCAGGTGTTGTTTCAGAAGCTGGGGTGTTTTTTAAAAAACAGATAAACTTCGAGGAAGCAGGCCGCAACCATGAACGACAAGATTCCGCAAGGCCCGTACTGTTCCGTTTTTAAATCGCTCACCAAAAATGATTTTCTGAATACTATCAATCACCACATTTTGAGCTTCCTTGGCCGTGACCCCCAACGGGCCGGGAGCAGGGATGTTTACAAGGCTTTAGCCTACACCATCCGTGATTTTCTGGTCGAGCGCTGGATTTCAACGCAAAAGGGCTATTACGCAAAGGGCAAAAAGCGGGTCTACTATCTGTCCCTGGAGTTTCTTATCGGGCGGTCCTTGGGCAACAGTCTTATCAATCTCGGTTTTTATGATGAGATGGCCGGGGTTATGCAGGAGATGGGCTACGATCTCGAAGAGATCAGGGAGGAAGAGGACGATGCCGCTCTCGGCAACGGCGGTCTTGGCCGCCTGGCTGCCTGTTTTCTTGATTCTCTGGCAACCTTGGGCGTTCCGGCGTACGGATATGGCATTCGTTATGAATACGGTCTTTTTTATCAGCGCATCGTTGATGGGTTTCAGATGGAACATCCGGATAACTGGCTGCGTTACGGCAGCCCCTGGGAGTACGAAAGGCCCCAGAATCTTTATCCGGTGAGGTATTACGGTCGGGTGCAGCGCTACCGGAATAACAAGGGCGAGCTGCGGACCGAATGGATTGAGACGCAAGAGATCATGGCCATGGCCTGTGATGTCCTGGTGCCCGGTTTTAACAATGACAATGTCATCAATATGCGCCTCTGGACAGCCAGGGCTTCCCGCGATCTTGATCTTGGCTCGTTCAACCGGGGCGACTACATCTCGGCTGTGCATGACAAGGTGCTGTCGGAAACGATTTCCAAGGTTCTTTATCCCTCGGACGATATCCGGCAAGGCCAGGAGTTGCGCCTGAAGCAGCAATATTTCTTCGTTGCCGCCACTTTCCAGGACATCCTCCGGCGACACAAGAAAAAGCACGATGATTTCGATTCCTTCGCCGATGAAATCGCGGTGCAGCTCAATGATACCCACCCCTCCATCGCCATCCCGGAATTCATGCGGCTTTTGGTGGATGACGAGGCGGTTCCCTGGGAAAAGGCTTGGCAGATCTGCGTCGGCACCTTTGGCTATACCAATCACACCCTGATGCCGGAAGCGCTGGAAAGCTGGCCCGTGGAGCTGCTGGGCAAGGTGTTGCCCCGGCATCTTGAGATCATTTACGAAATCAACCGTCTGTTCCTCGAAGAGGTTGCGGCCCGGTATCCTGGTCGCGACGATCTGTTGCGCTCCATGTCCATCATCGAGGAAGGGCCGGTGAAAAGGGTGCGCATGGCGTATATGGCCATCGTGGGCAGCCATTCGGTCAATGGGGTGGCCGAAATCCATACTCATCTCTTAAAGACCAGGCTTTTTAAGGACTTCCATGACTTTTACCCCGGTCGTTTCAATTGTAAAACCAACGGCATCACCCAGCGGCGCTGGCTGCTCAAAAGCAACCCCGGCTTGTCTGGTCTGATCACCGACACCATCGGCGGGGAATGGGTCACCAATCTCGATTACCTGCGCAATCTTGAGGCCCATGCCGACCAGCCCAAGTTTCAGAAGAAGTGGGCCAAGGTGAAAACGGAGAACAAAAAACGTCTGGCCGCCATCATTAAGGAGGAATGCGGGGTGGTGGTCAACCCCAATACCATGTTCGATGTGCAGGTGAAACGGATTCACGAGTACAAGCGGCAGTTGCTCAATGTTTTGCATGTTATCACCCTGTACCATCGGATCGCCAACGGGGAGGATACGGATTCTCCAGCACGGACCATTGTTTTCGCGGGTAAGGCCGCGCCTTCGTATTTCAAGGCAAAACTGATCATCAAGCTGATCAATTCGGTGGCCGAGGTGGTCAACCATGATTCGCGGGTGCAAGATCGGCTCAAGGTGGCGTTTATCCCCAACTATGGCGTGTCTGTCGCCGAAAAGATCTTTCCGGCCTCCGATCTTTCCGAGCAGATTTCCACTGCGGGCACCGAGGCTTCCGGCACCGGCAACATGAAATTTTCTTTAAATGGTGCGTTGACCATCGGCACCTTGGACGGCGCCAACATCGAGATCCGCGAGGAGGTGGGGCCTGAGAATATGTTCATCTTCGGCATGACCACGGAAGAGGTTGAGGAGGCCAAACGCAATCCGCGCCGCAATGCCTTTGATGTGTATCGCGACAACCAGGAGGTAAAACGCACCCTGGACAGCATCCGCAACGGCTATTTCAGCCGGGGCGACACCAACCTGTTTGCCCCCATCGTCGAGAGCCTGCTCAATCTCAACGACCCCTATCTGCTGCTGCTTGACCTGGAGGATTATCTCCGCTGCCAGAAAGAGGTGGGAGATCTGTATCGGGATCAGCCGAACTGGATTCGCAAGTCCATCCTCAACGTGGCCCGGATGGGCAAATTTTCCAGCGACCGGACCATCCGGGAATATGCCCGTGACATCTGGGGAATCCCGGTGGATTGATCGTAACTGTCCAGCAGCACCGCATCTGCGTCGCAGTCTCGCTGCGCTCGCTTAGCTGTCATCGGTCTGCTTATGTGCACTAGCACACATCGCAGACCTCTTCCTAGCAGCTGCGGCACTGCTGGACAGTTACGGTTTTTTCGTGTTCTTTCGCTGGGTTCGTGGCGAGCCGTTTTCCCGCGGTTGTGGGGTGCGCTCTCCCCTCAAAATACATTGACTTTTCGCCCTATTGTTGATAGCTAACAGGATGCTAAAAAAGCTGTATTTCGCTTTTTTAGCATCCTGTTTTGCAATCAGGCGTACAACACGCGCCATTCCCGATACTGGACAAGGCTATGACTCAAGACAACCCATCCTCCCGCTTCCAGGCAAACGGCCTGGCGACCCTCATCGGCAGCCTGCCGGTTACCGACCATAAGGAGGCGTTTTCCCTGATCTTCGCGCATACCCCCGACATCCCCCTGTGGCCGCAATTGCCGAGCAACCCCAAGGAAGGGATGCTCAGCCAGTTCAGCGAAGGGATGCCCGGCATCATCGAAGAGGCGGACCGCACCTATTTCGATATCCAGACCGAGACCTTTCCCGAGGAGATGCTGGCCTATTTCGAGCAGTATCTTGCCGCCCTGGAAGACCCGAGCCTTCTGCCGAATTCGCTCTTTGCCGTGAGCCGGGACAGAGCCCAGGGACTTTTCGCTCTTCAGGAAGCCGTCGCCGTTGAAACTGCTGCCGGAAAAACCGTGACCGCGGTCAAGGGGCAGATAACCGGGCCGTTTACTCTGCTCACCGGGCTCCACGACCGCGAGGGCCGGGCCGCCTATTATGAGCCGACCATTCGGGAAATGGTGGTGAAGGGGCTTTCCCTTAAGTCTGCCTGGCAGGTGCAATTCCTTTCGCAGTCGCAGGCCACGGTCATTCTCTTCATAGACGAACCGGCTCTGGCCGGTCTGGGCTCCTCGGCGTTTCTCGGCGTTTCCCTGGATGAGCTTGGCCAGGAACTCAACGAGATTATCGGCGCGGCCCAGGCTGCGGGCGGGCTGGTGGGCGTCCATGTCTGCGCAAACACCGACTGGGAATTTCTCTTGTCCACCTCCCTTGATATCGTCAGCTTTGACGCCTACGGGTTTTTCGACAAGCTGGTTGCCTGCAAGGAGGCGTTGTACGCTTTTCTGGAACGGGGCGGCATTATTGCCTGGGGGATCGTGCCCACCTCGGAAAAGGAATATATTGAACAGGAAACGGCGGAGTCTCTTTTGGCGCGCTGGGAGGCGCAGGCTGCTCAGTTGATTAATGGTTCCTGGGATTATCAGTCCCTGCTCCGCCAGACCCTGATCACCCCAAGTTGCGGAACCGGCTCCCTGCCTCTGGCCCATGCCAAAAAGGTGCTGGCTCTGACCAGGGATCTTTCCAAGCTGTTGCGTGACAAATATCTTTAAGGTGCAGGCGCTGTCCGGCTATCTTTTATCCAACCATCATAAAAAAGTTTGAGTATTGAGCAATGGAAGAACTGAATCAGGTGTTGACGCAACGCCGTCAAAAGGCCCAGGAGCTGGCAGAGTTGGGCGTTAATCTCTATGCCAATGATTTTAAGCCCGCCCACCGGATCAATGATATCCTGGCCAAAAACGGCAACCCGGACGCGCCGCTGGAAGAGGGGATCAAGTCGGTGGCAGGCCGGATCATGGCGCTGCGCAAATTCGGCAAGGCCGCTTTTGTTCAGATCCAGGATGAAACAGGCCGCATCCAGGTGTATGTCAAGCGCGATGAGGTCGGGCCGGAGATCTATCAGATTTTCAAGAAACTCGATGTCGGCGATATCGTCGGTTTTGGCGGGACCCTGTTCCGCACCCAGACCGGCGAGCTCACCATCGATGCGGCAACCCTGAAGCCGATCACCAAATCCCTGCGCCCCCTGCCGGAGAAATTTCACGGCCTCACCGATGTGGAGACCCGCTACCGCCAGCGCTATGTCGATCTGATCATGAACCCTGAGGTGCGCGACACATTCAGAAAGCGGGTGGAGATCATCCGTCTGATCCGCGATTTTCTGGTAAACCGGGGCTTCATGGAGGTCGAGACCCCGATGATGCAGTCCATTGCCGGCGGAGCCACGGCCAAGCCCTTCAAGACCCACCACAATGCCCTGGGTATGGACCTTTACCTGCGCATCGCCCCGGAGCTCTACCTGAAGCGGCTGCTGGTGGGCGGGTTTGAGAAGGTCTTCGAGATCAACCGCAATTTCAGGAATGAAGGCCTTTCCACCCGGCATAATCCCGAATTTACCATGCTCGAGTTCTATCAGGCCTTTGCCACCTACGAGGATCTCATGGATCTCACCGAGGAGATGGTTTCTTACGTCGCCGCCGAGGTCACCGGCTCCATGGTTGTGAGCTACCAGGGGCAGGAAGTTGATCTTTCCCCGCCCTGGAAGCGCTACACCATGGACGAGGCGCTTGTCGAGGTGGGCGGAGTTGACCAGGCTGTACTCGCCGATCCGGACCGCACCCGACAGTTCGCCAAGGAAAAAGGCATCACCCTTGAGCCGCTGGCAGGACATGGCAAGGCCAAGACCGAGCTGTTTGAACTGCTGGTGGAAGAAAAGCTCATCAATCCTACCTTTGTGACCCAGTATCCCACCGAGGTCTCGCCCCTGGCCCGCCGCAACGAAAAGAATCCCGAGGTCACTGACCGGTTCGAGCTTTTCGTGACCGGGCGGGAAATAGCCAATGCCTTCAGCGAACTCAATGATCCCATTGATCAAAAAGAGCGGCTTACCAAGCAGATTGCCGAGCGGGGCAACGACGAGGAGATATTCCCCGAGATGGATGAGGATTTTGTCCGGGCATTGGAATATGGCATGCCCCCCGCGGCAGGGGAAGGGATCGGCATCGATCGTTTGGTCATGCTGTTGACCGACTCTGCCTCAATCCGGGATGTTATTCTCTTCCCGCATCTGCGCCCGGAGAGCAAGTAACCCCCTGTACTCGTCCAGGAGTACGGCATCTGCTTCGCCGCTGCGCTGCTGTCATCGGCCTACTCATGTGCAATAGCCACTTCGCCGGCCTCTTCCGCGCATCTGCGGCGCTCCTGAGCAGTGCTAACGGCGACGGTTACAATTTTTCGGACTGTTCCAGAAAAGAGGGAAACTGTGAATTTTGAATGGTTTGTCTGTCTGCGATATCTGAAGGCCAAGCGCAAGCACGGCTTCATCTCGCTTATTTCTTTGATCTCCATTGCCGGGGTCATGGTCGGGGTTATGGCCCTCATCGTGGTGCTTGCCGTGATGACCGGCTTTACCTCCGAATTTCGTGACAAGATTTTAGGCATCAACTCCCATGTCGTGGTTCAGGATTATAGCGGCAATATCAGGGGCTACGAGGAGGTTGCCGCAAAGGTTCGTGCGGTTGAGGGGGTGAGCGGGGTCACGCCTTATCTGTACAGTCAGGCCATGATCACCAGCGGCGAGGGCGGAACCGGCGCCGTGCTGCGCGGCCTTGACCCTGCCACGGCCCAGGGCGTGCTCAATCTGGAAAAGAATCTGCGCAAAGGAAAGATCGCGGATTTGTCGCCTGGGCAGGGTGATGGCGCGAGAAGACTGCCAGGCATCATCCTGGGAAAGGAGCTTGCTGCTCAATTGCATGTTTCAGTCCATGACCGGGTGCGGCTGATCTCGGCTTCAGGTCCCCTTACGCCCATGGGCGTGATTCCCAAGGTCTCAACCTGTCAGATCGTCGGGATTTTTGAAACCGGCATGTACGAGTATGATTCAGCCCTGGCCTATGTCTCCCTGGAAACGGCGCAGCGATTTTTTGACCTGCCCGGCGCGGTGCATGGCCTGGAGGTGAAAACCTTCGATCTCAATCAGGCGGACCAGGTTGCGAAGCGGATCGAACATGCTCTGGGACCTAATTATTTCGCCAAGGATTGGATGCGGATGAACCGGAACATCTTTTCTGCCCTTCAGCTGGAAAAGACGGCTCTCTCCGTGATCATGGCCCTGGTGGTGATGGTCGCCGCCTTCAACATCGTCAGCACTCTGATCATGGTGGTCATGGAGAAAAACAAGGATATCGCCATTCTGAAATCCATGGGCGCCACCTCCGGCAGTATCATGCGGATTTTTATCTACGAGGGGTTGATTATCGGTCTTGCCGGCACGTTGCTGGGAGTGCTGGGGGGCTTGGGGCTCTGCGCGATCTTACGCCGCTACCAGTTCATCAAGCTGCCCGATGTGTACCCGATTTCCACCCTGCCGGTGCTGGTCCTGCCCTCGGATGTTATCCTCATTGCCCTGTCGGCCACGGTTATTACCCTGGTCGCCACCCTGTATCCCTCCTGGCAGGCGGCCAAGGTCGATCCGGCCGTGGCCCTGCGTTATGAGTAAAGGAGGCGGCTCCATGCAGAGTGGCGCGGAAAAACCAGCCTTCTTTTTTGAGGCGCGGGATATTTACAAGGAATACAGCGACCACGGAAGCCTACAGGTGCTCGCCGGGGTAAATCTGCGGCTTGTTGCCGGGGAAATGGTCGCGGTGGTCGGCGCGTCCGGCACCGGAAAAACAACCCTGCTGCATATCCTGGGCGCCCTTGATCAGCCCAGCCAGGGACAGGTTTTTTACCGGGGCGAAAATGTTTTTTCGAAAACCGCGGATCAGCTGGCCCTGTTCCGCAACCAGGTTATCGGTTTTGTTTTTCAGTCCCATCATCTGCTCCCGGAGTTCAACGCCCTGGAAAACGTTCTGCTGCCGGGACTTATCGCCGGGCAGAAAAGGCCCGCGCTGATTGGGTATGCGGAATATCTTTTGGAGCGGGTTGGGGTATTGAATCGTTCCACCCACAAGGTGGGCGAGCTTTCCGGCGGTGAGCAGCAGCGGGTCGCCTTGGCCCGGGCTCTGATCATGAAGCCTGCGGTGCTTCTGGCGGATGAGCCCACCGGTAACCTTGACCCGAAAACCGGGCTCAAGGTCTTTGAGCTTATCCGGGAGCTGAGCGAAACCCTGTCCCTGGCAACGGTCATGGTGACGCATAACCTTGAGCTGTCCCGGCGGATGAGCCGTTGTCTGACCTTGCGGGACGGGGGCTTGCACGAAACTCCTGATAACAGTAAAGATTCTTGACAGTAGGGCCAATGCCTGATAATTCTGATAAACTGATTAATAGATCGCCAGCGCGCCAGCATATTTTGGGGCGAACATCCAAGTCCTTTCACAGCGAAATCGAGAGTATGAAACAAGACAACTCAGCCCGGCACATAGTACGCTCCCGCAGTTTTTCGGGATTCATGCAGATTGTTGTTGCAGCCCTTGTTCTTGTTGTGACGCAGAGCTTCCTGCCGTTGGCGGGTGAGGCCTTTGGCGCGGGACCCGAGCCGAATACCGTCATCGTGCCCCCCAGGATCAACGCCCAGACAGGGGTTGATCAGCTTACCGCCTTGAGCGACAAGGCTTTGCTGGAGGTTGTGCAGAGCAAGGGCCTGACAATGCTGTCCAGGGAGGAGGTGCAACAGAAACTCGGTTATGCGCATTGGCCTCCCAAGGCAGAAGCCTTGAAGCCCTTGATCGCCTCCCCGGCGGTCAATTATGTGGCGGTCGGCAGCATCACCAAACTGGGGGAGCAGCTCAGTCTGGATTTTGTCGTCTATGATATCCTCGGTAATAGTCCGTCCAAATTTTATTATCAGGTCAGCAATAACGAGACCGAGTTGCAGAAATCTCTGAACCAGGTGGTCAACGACGTTCTCGCCAGCACCGGCCAATATTTTCTTATCCAGTCCATTGCCGTTGCCGGAAACACCCGCACAGATTCCGGGGCCATCATGCGTCAGGTAAAAAGTCAGGTCGGGGACCGCTATGCCCCGGAACTTTTGCGGGCGGATTTGAAAAACATCTTTCAGATGGGCTACTTTGATGATGTGCAGATTCTGGTGAACGATACGGAAAAAGGCAAGGAAATTACCTTCCAGCTCACGGAGAAAGCTGTAATCGGCCAAGTTCTCATAAATGGCGAGAAAGAGCTTGATGAGAAAGATGTGAAAGAGGTGGTGAGCGTTTCGCCCAACACCATCATCAACACCAAGGAGGTGCAGACCTCCGTCGAAAATATCCGCAAACTTTACAAGGATAAGGGGTTTTACCGAACCAATGTCGCGGCCAAACTCAACTATGCCACGCCTGACAAGGTGAATGTCACCTTCGACATCGAAGAAGGCGTCAAGATGTATATCAAGGATATCCGTTTTGTCGGCAACAAGGCCTTTACCGCGAAGGAATTGCGCAAGGAGATGACCACCTCGGAGAAAGGGTTGCTCTCCTTTTTTACCGAGTCGGGCAAGTTGAAGCGCGATCTGCTTGAGCAGGATCGCTCCCGGATTGGCGCCATGTATCACAACAGCGGCTACATCGAGGCCAGGGTCAGCGAACCGGAGATAACCGATGAAGGCGATTGGCTCTATGTCACCTTTGATATCCAGGAGGGCGACCGTTACCGGGTCGGCACCATTGAAATTGAGGGGGACATCGTTGGCGACAAGAACGAACTCTTCAGCCTGGTCGAATTGAGCAAAGAGAAGTTTTTTAGCCGCAAAATCCTGAGGGAGGATGTCCTGCGTCTTACGGACCGTTACGCGGAAAGTGGCTACGCCTTTGCCGAGGTGGACCCGAAGCTCAACAAGAATGATGATGAAAAACGCATGGATTTGTCCCTCAAGATTACCCAGGGAGCCTTGGTGCACATAAACCGGATCAACATCAAGGGCAACACCCGTACACGGGACAAGGTCATCCGCCGGGAAATGCAGGTCAAGGAGGGCGGCCTGCTCGATGCAAGCGCGGTGAGAAAGAGCAGTGAGCGGCTGCAACGGCTTGAGTTTTTTGAGGAGGTGAACGTAACTCCCGAGGCCACGGTCCAACCAGACTTGATGGATGTCGTGGTCGATGTCAAGGAAAAGGCCACCGGCACCTTCAGCATCGGGGCAGGTTACAGTTCGGTGGACAATCTTATGTTCATGGGCGAGATCAGCGAAAACAACTTTCTCGGCAAAGGCCAGCGCCTCTCCCTGCAAGCCAACATGAGTTCCCGCAGCAGCCGCTACAATTTCAGCTTTACCGAGCCCCATCTTAACGATACCAAGCTGTTGTTCGGCTACGATATCTACAACTGGTCCAGGACATACGACGATTACACCAAGGATTCCACCGGCGCTGCCCTGCGCTTTGGCTATCCGATCTGGAACAAGTGGAGTCTCGGCTGGGGCTATGGTTTTGATGACACCAAAATGACGGATGTGGCGGTGCTCAATGTCCCGCAAAGTATCGTGGATTCTCAGTTAATCCATACCACAAGTTTTGCCAGAATCGGTCTTGCCAAGGACACCCGGAACAAAATCACGGATGCATCAAAGGGCTGGCTCACCAACTATTCCATCAAGTACGCAGGCGGACCCTTGGGCGGGGACAGCGCCTTTACCAAGTATGAGGCTTCTTCCGGCTGGTACTATCCCTTGATGTGGGACACAACCTTCCACATCAAGGGCTCGATGGGTTATGTCGTTGAAAACGAAGAGCGCAAGTTGCCGGTGTATGAAAAATTCTACCTGGGCGGACTCAGCACCATCCGGGGCTTTGACAGCGGCAAGATCAGTCCCCTGGAGATAAATAAAGATGGCGTTACGTATTCCAGGGTGGGCGGGGAAAAGATGTGGTATTCCAACGTGGAATTGATCTTCCCCATTGTCAAGGAGATCGGCCTGAAAGGTTTGGTGTTCTTTGATATGGGCAACGTTTACACCGATGCGGAGAACTGGAGTGTTTCAGATCTGCGCTACAGCACCGGTCTTGGCTTCCGCTGGCTGTCGCCCATGGGCCCTCTGCGCCTTGAATGGGGCTATAACCTCGCCCCGAAAGAGGGTGAGAAACAGGGGGTTTGGGATTTCAGCATCGGCGGTGGTTTTTAGAAAATGGCCGTCACTGGAAGGTGTTCTCTGTTCCCGGCGTTTCTGCTATTTTTATGACAACAAATGGACAATAGGCTGACGGCCCTCTTCACCGAGGGCCGCTCCGTTAATATTATCGGTCTGCGGGGAAGCGCCCCTGCCTTTCATTTGGGTAGCACGGCCCGGCTTGGGCGGCGGCCCATCCTCTGTATTACGCCAAGTGAGACTGCTGCCCAGCATCTTGTTCAGGATCTTGCTCTTTTCAGCGATACCAAGGTTCTCTATTTTCCCGGCCATGAAATTCCCCCCTATACCCCGTTGTCGCCAGACAGCCGGACCGTGGCCGAGCGCCTTGCCACCCTGTTTCAGATCCACAGCGCCGATAAGCCAGTTATCCTGGTGGTGTCCATTGAGGCCCTGCTGAGAAGGGTTCTTCCCCGCGCTTCCCTTGCCAATCTGGCCGAGCTGGTCATGCGGGGCGAAGATACCGATCTCGAAGGGCTGATCGCCTCTCTTGCCGCCTGTGGCTACGATGCCGCATCCCTGGTGCAATCCGTGGGAGAGTTCAGCCTGCGGGGAGGCATTCTGGATATTTTTCCTGCGGGCTTCGAGATGCCTGTCCGTCTCGATTTCTGTGGCGATACCGTTGAGTCCATCCGCAAGTTCGATCCCATAAGTCAGCGCTCGGTTGAGGATCTTGAGGAGATCGTTCTCCTGCCGGTCAGTGATATCCTCTATCCTGCCGGTGCGCAGGAGCTGCGGCAACTGCTTGATCGTTTCAAGGCCTCTGCCAAGGATTTTGCCTGGGACAGCGATCGGGCTAGAATTATGGAGGATTGCCTCCAGCATCGTCAGCGCTTCCCTGGGATTGAATTTTTGCTGCCGCTCTTCAGCGAAACCTCGACAGTATTTGACTATCTGGCGGACGATACCATCGTCTTTTTTTCTTCGCCAACCGCGATAGCGGAAAGTCTCGCCCTCTGCCGGGAAAGGATTGCGGCTAATTTTGCTTCAGCATCCGCTGCCTGCCTGCCGGTCTTGTCGCCTGAACAGATTTTTCTGCCGGAAGATGAATGGCGTGAACGGCTGGCCCGTTTCCAGTGTGGTCGGTTCTACGATTTTGCCCATCCGGACATGGAAGAGGGTGAAATCCTGGAGATCCCCTGCGGCAACCATGTCCTGCTCAGGCAGCAGCTTGAGCTGCAACGCAAAAATCAAGGGGTGATGCCCGAGCTGGCCAGGCAGCTGCACGCCTGGCTTGAGGCCGGCGATACGGTCTTTTTTGCCTGCCGGACCCGGCGGCATGCGGAGCACACGGCGGAACTGCTCCGGCAATATGATCTGCCGGTTGCCATAACCCCAGCCCCGGTGCCGGAGTCCGCTAGTGCCGACCATCAGATTGTCCTGGTGGATTCGCCGCTGGTGGCAGGCTTTGATCTGCCTGTGTCCCGGCTGCATTGGGTTTCGGAAAGCGAACTTTTCGGCGAGCTTCGCTTGGGAGCGGGCAAGAAGAAAGGCGGGCAGCGAAACAGGCCTGCAGTGAGCTTCGCAGAGCTTACGATCGGCGATATTGTGGTCCACACCGCCCATGGCCTTGGTAGGTACGAAGGGCTGATCAATATCGAACTGGGCGGCATAGCCAACGATTTTTTCCAGCTTGTCTACCGCGACGGGGACAAGCTCTTTGTGCCGGTGGATCAGCTCAAGGTGATCAGCAAGTATCAGGGGATTACCGACACCGAACCGAAACTCGACAAGCTGGGCGGCAAGGTCTGGCAGACCCGGCGGGAAAAGG
>Ga0334722_10003678_pt1 | contig 16371 bp, 14 predicted proteins | sample C3_bottom_MG_FD_207210 | JGI IMG/M metagenome (GOLD analysis project Ga0334722, IMG submission 207210) | Sediment microbial communities from Yellowstone Lake, YNP, Wyoming, USA - C3_bottom | ecosystem: Environmental > Aquatic > Freshwater > Lake > Sediment | place: USA: Wyoming | collected...
CGGGCTTGCACCCTCGGGGCCCCCACCCCCCCCCCGGGGGGGGGGGGGGGGGGGGGGGGGGGCCCACCCCCCCCCCCGCCCCCATGTCGCCATGGTCCCGGTACCGCCGAAAGGCTACACCAACCGGGCCTCCCGGCGGCGCAGGATCAGCCCCGAGACCATCAAGAGGAGGCCACCGCTCAGGAGCCATCCGGCCGGGCCGGAGTCCGGCTCACCGGCCGAGGGCAGGCCGGCGGGCTGGGGTCGGGCCGGCTGAGGCGCCACGGGCGGCGCCGCCGCCTCTACCACCGGACCGGCGGTCGGGGTGGGCGAAGGGCTGACCTCGACCGGAGGCTGGACCGCGGCCACCACCGGTGGCACCGCCGTGGGCTGGACCGAGCTCACCTGCGTCGGCGCAGGGGTCGCCGTGGGCACCGGCGTGTTGGTGGGCACCGGCGTGTTGGTGGGCGACGTGCCTCCGCCGCCATCACCGCCACCGCCCCCGCCACCATTGGAGCCGCCTGGGGTGCTGGTCCGGGTGGGCGTCGGGTCGACCGCACAGGCAGCGTTGTTGGCCGCCGTCGAGGTCGAGTGGGACCCCGCGTCATCCGTCCAGCGGATGGTGACGGTCGGGTTGTCGCCGCCCTTGGGGGTCTGGAACTCGGTCACCCCGTTGGCCTTGGCGGCGAAGGGGCCGCCGCTGCTGCCGGAGCCGATGTCCCAGGTGAACTCGACGTCCTGGGGGTAGCTGCTGGTGACCTGCCATCGGCGCACGCCCGCCCCGCTGTCCAGGCAGAGGGAGGCGAGACTCAACGTCGCCGCCCCCGCCGTGGCCGTCGCGGTGGCAGTGGCGGTGGGCGTCAAGGTCGCGCTCGACTCGGCCGGCACCGTGGCCGTGGGCGTCAACGTCGGGGTCTCGGTAGCCGTGGGCGTCAAGGTCGGGCTCGACTCGGCCGGCACCGTGGCCGTGGGCGTCGGCGTCGGGGTATTGGTCACCGTGGGCGTCGACGTGGGGGTATTGGTAGCAGTGGGGGTCGCTGTGGGCGTGGCCGTAGGCTTCGATACCTGGAAATTGTCGCTCTTGGAGCATTGCCCCAGGGTCACTATGACCTTGTACTCTCCGTTCGACGAGTCGTTGAAGGGGGACAATGGCGTCCTGGGGAAGCTGCCACCCTGCGGGATTGTGATTGATCGGGAGCCATCGGGGTACAGGCTCGTTCCATTCGGGTCCGCCACGTAGTACGAGTAAGTGCCGGCGGGAACCACCCCTGGTTTTTTGTTATCCTTGGGTCCCCCGTTCAGGTATACGTCCTCTTTGCTGCTGTACTGGTTGCCGTTTACGGAGTTCCCGTCCTTGTCCGTGGTCCAGATCGACCAGCCGCCGCAGTCGCCGCCCTGCGTTCCGTCAACCGAGGGGCTAGGCGCGGCCTGCACCTGACCGCCGCCGCCAACCATTACCGCCAGGCCCACCAGGGTGACCACCGCACCCAACAGAGATAGCCCGAGTCCTCTTCTTGCTTTCATGTCACACCACCTGCCTCATCTACAGCCCGGGGAGCCGGGCCCACGCCCGATGGACCGGGCGGCGGGGGACGAGCCCCCGGCCTACCGAATTGGCGCCTGCGGGACGCCCGAGACGATCCGGGACGCCCAAGGCAACGTCACCCCGAATTGGCGCCCGCTGGACGAACCCCCGCCATACATACTGAAACCAGGTTGGAGAGACGCCGGGACGACAGCCGGTTCGGCCGCTCAAGGACACAAAAAAACCGGCCATCGACTGACGGCCGGTTTCGCTACTAGCTCCCCGAAACCCTTAAGCGACCAATCTGGCGGCTTCGCCCACGGCGCAACCACCCGGGCCTCGGATCACAGCTTCCATCATGTTATGCGTGGGAACGTCGCCACGGAGCCGGCCGCTCACCGGTCGGAGCATTCGGGTCTCGGCCGAATGGTTGGGGGCGGGCCTCCGACCGGCGAGGGCGGGACGCCTTCCGGCGACGGCGGTAAGCTACCACAAGTGGAAGACCCGTCAATACCTATTCTTCGGCAGGGATTGTACCTACCCCGAATAGATACCGTCGCTGCCGCAAAATGGGTACAACCACCCTGTTGCAGCCCCTTGGCCATCCCTATCATGCCGGTGTGTGGTTTGTCCCGCGAGTCGGCGGGGCCCGGGATCCAGCACCCGCCCCACGAAACGGGGCAGGACGGGAGAGAAGGGGATGCTCTACTCCGACTGGGGGGCTTACGAGGAACCCGCCCGCGGCGGCAACGGGAACGGGCGCCGCCCGCTGGGCCAGCTCCTCGTCGAAAGGGCCGACCTCAGCCCCGAGCAGCTCGCCATCGCCCTCGAGCGGCAGCAGTCCCTGGCCGCGAGGCACCGGTACTACCTGCTCGGCCGCGTCCTGATCAGCCTCGGCTTCGTCAGCGCCCACCAGGTGAACAACGCCCTGGCGCTGCAGAGGCCGGCGGCCCAGGCCGCGGAGCCGGAGGCCGGTCCGGCCGCCTGCCCGACGGTCCAGTTTCCGGGGATCTGGCAGGCGCCCACCGGCTCGGGGCCGGCGCGCCCCATCTCGGCCCTGGGCGTGCTGGACGGCCTCGCCCAGAAGATCGCCGCGGGCGACCTGGAGAGCATGGCCCCCGTGCCCCTCGGCTTCGACCCCCTGGATGAGGCCCTGGGCGGCGGCGTCCGGCCCGGGGAGCTGATCCTGCTCGGCGGCGGCCAGGGGGTGGGGAAGACGACCATGGCCTTCCAGATGGCCCGCAACGTCGCCGCCTCCGGGGATGCGAGCTGCCTCTACGTCTGCTACGAGCACGACGAGGAGAACCTGACCCAGCGGCTGATCGCCATGGAGTCGGTCGATCCCCTGGCCGGGGAACCGCGGGTCGGCGTCACCGTGCGGGACCTGACCCAGCGCATCCTGGCCGCCCACCGGCGCGGCCAGATCGCCCTGTTCGACCTTCTCGAGGCCGACCCCCGCACCGCCCTCGCCCTTCAGCGGCTGCGCCGCTACGGCGACCGGGTCCACCTGCTGAAGGGCTCGGCCGTCCGCACCACCCTGGCCGCCATCGCCGCCCTGGTCGAGGCTCATCGGGTGCGCAGCGACCAGCGGCTGGTGCTGTTCGTGGACTACCTGCAGAAGATCCCGGTGCTCCCCGATCCCCGAACCGAGCAAGGGCGGGTGGAGACGGTGGTCTCCGGCCTGAAGGATCTGGCCATGGCCCAGGGGATCCCGGTGGTGGCCGTGGTGGCCTCCGACCGGGAGGGGCTGCGGGCCAAGCGGATGCGGGCCCACCACCTCCTGGGCGGCTCGCTCCTCGCCTACGAGGCCGACGTCATCCTAATGCTGGCGGACAAGTACGACGCGGTGGCCCGCGTGCACATCGAGTTCAACCCACAGCAGGCTCAGGGCTTCCACAACTGGGTTGTCTGCAGCGTCGAGAAGAACCGGTCCGGTCGCGACGTCGTGGAGATGCAGTTCGAGAAGCTGTTCAGCTTTAGCTGCCTCAATCCCAACGGCAGCTACGTCACGGAGAAGCTGGTAGATGAGCGACTCTACGTCGAGTAGGTCGCGCTCAGTGGGGGGCGGGGAAGGGAGGTGATCGCCGCCGGACGGGAATCGCACGGGCCGCCGTCGCCCTCGAGAGGCGGCCGTGCGGAAGGCATAACCCTCGGACCAGGTCCTTTGCATCGCTAAGTGCGCCGTTCCCTTGGTTCGCCTCCGCGGGGCGGGGTTCATCCCCCGCCGCCCGGTGTCGGACGCGCGGCGGGCGGCGAAGGCAGAAGGCCTCGTCTTACAGCGCCGGATTTGTGGAAGGGCGCGCAACTGAAAGGGGAGAAAGAAAAGGAGGACAACCATGGAGATGATTCGAAGGTTCTTCAGCGACGAAGAGGGCGCCAACCTGGTGGAGTACGCACTGCTGGTCACCCTGATCGCGCTCGTGGTGTTCGCGGGCGTCGGCTTCCTCGGCGGCCAGATCAACAGCTGGTTCAGCGCGATGGGCAGCCAGGTCAACAACTGGATACCCAAGTAGCACCGGCGCTCAACCACGAGACGCCGCGGGGCGGCCGAGTCGTGCGACTCGGCCGCCCCGGACGGGGTAGGTAGCATGCCGACATCCCTGCTCCAACCGAACATGGCCATAGCGGCCGAGGCCGCCGCCAGCGCGCTGCTGCTGGGGGTCGTGGCCGCGGCCGTCTACACCGACCTGCGCTTCGGTCGCATCCCCAACGGGCTCACCCTGGGCGGGGCCGCCCTCGGGCTGCTGCTGAAGCTGCTGTCCGGCGGCCTCCAGGGCGCCCTGGCCGGTGTCGAGGGGTGGCTGCTGGGGGCGGGGCTGCTGTTCGCCTTCTTCGCCCTGGGGGCGATGGGTGCCGGAGATGTCAAGCTGCTGGCGGCGGTGGGCGCCATCGAGGGGCCCGCCTTCGCCTTCAACGCCTTCGTCTTTACGGGGATAGCGGGAGGGGTCATCGCCCTCCTGGTCACGCTGAAGCGGCGGCGTGTTGGTTACCTGGCCACGACCGTCGCGACGCAGCTGCAGGCCCTTGTTTACACGGGAGGCATCATCAGGCCGAAGGACGCGGGGGCCTCGCCGCTCCGCTTTCCCTACGGCCTCGCCATCGCCGCGGGCAGCGTCGCGGCGCTGTTCTGGAGGCTGTGAGGGTGGACGCGCCGGGCACCGGGTCGGCAAGCCCGGACGGCGGCGGGGCCCCGGTCGGGGGGCGCCGTGGCCAGAGGGGCGCGGCGCTGCTGGAGTTCGTCATCGTCTTTCCGGTGCTGTTGATGCTGTTGTTCGGGGCGTGGGAGTTCGGACGGATCTACGACGCCTGGCAGGTGACGGTGAACGCGGCGCGCGAGGGGGCGCGATACGGCGTCGCCGGTTCCAGCGATACCGATGTGGCATCCAAGGTTACGGACTACCTGAAGGGCAGCTTCGCCGGCCGGCTGAAGTCGGTGAAGCTGGCAAGCGGGACAACCCTGTACAACGGAAGCGCCGGGGGCGATGTCGCGGCCACCATAAGGATCACCCACCCCGAAGCCGAGCAGGTGCAGGTGGTGGTAACAGCCGACGTCGACATATGGGCCCCGGCGGTGGCGCCGCTGGTGGGCAGGAGCGTTTTTCCCGTGACCGCCTGGTCGACCATGCGCCAGTAGGGCGGGGGCTCGTCCCCGCCGCCCGGCGGACCCGACGCACCGCCGGCCGGCGGACCCGACGCATCGCCGGCCCTTCCGGTAGGGCGGGGGCTCGTCCCCCGCCGCCCGGCAGGAACGAGCCGGACGGACAACCAGGGTACACACGATGTGGGGACACGCAGGACAAACGGTGAAACCGGACGCGCAGGACGGCGGCCCCCCGTGGGCATCCCGACTCGCCGCTCCGGCCGTGAGGTGGGTACGATTGGGCACAACTAAGGGCGAGGGGCGCGGAGCCTGGGGCGGGCCTGGCAGGGAGCGGGGAACTGCCATGGTCGAGTTCACCCTGGTGTTCCTGCTGCTGTTCACCCTGATAACCCTGATCGCCCAGGGCGGGCTTTTCTTCGCGGGCTGGCTGGCCGTGACCAACGCCGCTCGGGAGGGGGCCCGCTTCGGCGCGCCGTGCCTCAACCGGACCGTCGAGCCATGCGCCGTGCCCACCATCGAGGCCGTAGCCCTGGAGCACGTGGCGGGTTTCATCGACCCCACGCCAGGCCCCGTGGTGGCCGTGCAGGTCGACCCGGGAGGTGGGTATGTCACCGTTACGGTGACCGGCACCGTGTCGAGCGTGGGGCCTTTGCCGCTGGACCTGCCGGTGTACGGCGTCTCGACGATGCGGCTGGAGATGAGTCCGCAGTGACCGGCCCGACGGGCCGGCTAGGAAGGTGGTCGCGATGAGAATACAACGGCTGCGGCGGGGCCTCTCCACTGAGGGGGGCCAGACCCTCGTGATGGTCGCCGTGGTGATGCTGGTGCTGCTGGGGCTGGCAGCCATGGCCGTCGACGTGGCGGAGATCCTCTGGAGCCGCAGCGCGCAGCAGGACGCCGCCGACGCCGCGGCCCTCGCCGGGGTGCGGGAGCTTCCGGGGAGCCCGGATCTTGCCCAGGAGGTGGCCCTCAGGTACGCGAAGGATAACGGCTTCGACGACGCCGACCCCAGGGTGTCCGTCACCACGCGGGTATTCACCAAGTTCAACACCAACGACTCGCTGGAGGTCACCATCACGCGTGTCGTCCCGCCGGGGCTGCGGGCTGCAGTGGGGGGCGGGAACGTTACGGTGCCCGCCCAGGCTGTCGCCGTCGTCACTCCGGTAAAGCCCCCCTGTGGGTTGTGGCCCTTCGGCATCGAGGAGAACGTCTGGCCCTACGAGGATTACAAGGATGGGAACACCACTACCGTGCCCTATTGGCAGACCTACGGCCAGAAGGTAGTGCTGAAGGTGCCAGATGCCAATACCCCAGGGAACTTCCTGGCCGTTCAGTTGGACACTAGCACCCACGGCGGTGCGCGAAGCTACGAGGACTCGATCAAGTACGGCGGTTGCCTGCCAGACACCGTCACGGCGTCCAAGACGGGGAATATGGTTGGACCGACCGATAAGGGCGTGGAAGAGGACACCACGAACCTGGGCTTGGGCGCTATCACCTCGTGCGTTCCATGCTGGGATCCCGTGTACCACGGCCGGCCGAACCCCACCCCTGCCCCCGACAACGTGTTCTGGCAGGTAAGTGACGAGTACTCTCAGCAGTATTACGGTGGCCCCGGCCCCACCACCAGTGCCGGTTTCACCGACCCCACCACCGGGCAGCCCATTGTGGATCCCAATACCGGCCAGCCCTACACGACCACCACCGCCTTTGGGCTCGGGTGCCCTTGTGGGGCGCCATCGCCCTGCCCATGCGCGGGGCCGCCGACCCAGGAAGACCCCTTCCCTGCGCCAACGACGAGCTGGGACCCAAAAACGAATACGAACCTCTGCCCGCGGGTCGGCATCGTGCCGATCCTCGCCCCGGGGTCCTGGGCGAACTGCAACGGAACCTGCACCGTACAGGTAGTGGGTTACGCTGGGTTCTACCTTATCGGGATGGAGTTCGCTGATAAGGGCAACCAGGCCTACGTGGTGGGCGCGTTTCTGAAGCGCGTAGACGTGGTTGGGCCGCCGGACTACGGTAAGCCACTGAACGGTCCCGTGGGTTACTACCTGTGGCGCTGAGCGCGCGGCTGGCGGTGACCGGGCGCTGCGCGCGTACCAGCCCACGACGGCAAACTATCTCTGGAGGGGTATAGGTGAAGAGAAGAAGTTGGTTGGTGCTGGCCTTTGCGGTGGTGCTCGGCCTCGTCGCCGCCGGGCTGGTGTGGGGCTACATGCAGCAGCTCCAGCAGGAGGCGGAGCGCGTCGCCCAGGCCGGCGTCGGGAAGGCCGCCGAGCCGCCCTCCGTGCCGGTGGTGGTCGCCGTCCAAGACATTCCGGTCCGCACCAAGATCACCGACCCCATGGTGGCGGTCAAGCAGATGCCGGCCACCGCCAAGCACCCCAACGCCTTCGCCCAGGTGAGCGACGTGGTGGGCAAGGTGACCAAGCTGCCGATCAGCGCGGGCGAGCAGGTCATCTCCAGCAAGTTCGCGGCCGCCCGGGAGGAGGCGGGGCTGGCCTTCGCCATCCCGCCGGGCAAGCGGGCTGTCGCCATCACCATCAGCGAGGTCACCGCCGCCAGCGGCCTCATAATCCCCGGCGACTCCGTCGACGTGATCGGGGTCTTCAACAAGGATACCATGGGCAAGGACGAGGCCGAGACGATCCTCCAGAACATCGAGGTCCTCTCGGTGGCCCAGTCCATCGAGGGCGAGGTGCCCCCCGAGCAGCCGAAGGGCCCGGCCCAGCAGGTGGGCGACCAGTTGAAGGCGCCCCAGCCCACCCCCACGCCGGTGGTGAAGGCGACGGCGCAGCCCCAGGCTAAGACCGTGACCCTGGCCGTCTCCCCCGAGGAGGCACAGCGGCTGATCCTGGCCCAGGCCCGCGGCGACCTCCACCTGGCCCTTCGCCCGGCCAAGGAGGTCACCAGGGTCGACCTCCAGCCGGCCCTCCTGAGCACCCTGCGGTCGCCACTGGAGCCCACCCAGGCGCAGATCACCGCGGTGGAGATCTCCCCGACCAACGCCCGGGTCGGCGACAACATGACCGTCCGGATCACCGTGAAGAACACCTCCACGACCTCCCTCCGGACGGAGGGGCCCACGCCGGAGTTCACCTACGTCCAGGGCCAGACCTTCCACTCCCAGAACTTCCCCTCGGAGGACGGGGCCTGGCGGGTCGGGATCAACATGGACGGCCAGACGCCGGTGCCCTTCCCCTATCGCTGGGGCTTCGGGGCCGACCTGCCCCCTGGAGCCAGCACGACGGTCACCGGCACCATCAAGCTGACCTACGACGTCAAGTCGGCCAACTTCTGGGCCGGCCTGATCAAGGAGCCATCGACCATCGTTCAGGACCACGTCGGCATGACCATGGTCACGGTGGTCCCCAGCGACGTCGCCGTCATCTCGGTGGACGTGGCCAACGTGCGCAGCGGGCCGAGCATCGACTCCGGCGTCATCGCGCAGATGAAGTACGGCACCCAGTTGCCGATAACGGGCCAGCAGGCCGATTGGTACAAGGTGAAGCTGCCCGACGGTCGCGAGGGGTACGTGGCCGCCGGCTGGATAGTGGCGCCCCCGGGGCAACACTGAGCAGAGCGGGGTGGGAGCGTCGTAGAAAGCGGACCCAGGGCACGCGACGCGAGCGAGGGCAGCGTTGGCGGCCCGGCGGGGTTGTGGGGCGTCACCACGGGTCTCATACCTTCCACGCGGGGGTGCTTGGTGGTTGCCCCGGCAGGACTACATCGAGGGAAGGTGCCGAATGGCCCCAGAGATCAGGGTGCTCATAGTCGATGAACCGGACGGCCGGGCGGCCATCCGCAAGGCGGTCGGCTCCGGCGACATCACCGTCGTCGGCGAGACCGGCTTCGGCACGGAGGCGTTTACCGCCGCCCGGGACCTGCGGCCCGACGTCGCCATAGTCGGCCTGGAGGAGCCGATCGCCCGGCCCCAGCGCACCATCGAGGCGCTGTCGGCCGGCCAGGGGGCCCCCGCCGTCATCGTCGTCTCCTCCCTGGGCGACCGCGACCACATCCGCAAGGCGATGCTGGCCGGCGCCCGCGACTACCTGCGGAGGCCGATCCGGGGCAGCGAGCTGCAGGAGGCCATCGCCGCCGCCCACGAGGCGGAGCAGCACCGGCGCCAGTTCAGCGAGGGCGGCAAGCGGCATGGGGAGGTGATCGTCGTCTTCGGGGCGAAGGGCGGCATCGGCAAGACGACCCTGGCCGTCAACCTCTCCGCAGCCATCGCCCGGCAGACGGGGCAGCGGGTCGCCCTGGTGGACACCGACACCCAGCTCGGCGACGTCGCCGTCATGCTCGACCTGGTGCCCGAGCACACCATCGTCGACGCTGCGGAGATGGTCGACCGGCTGGAGCCGGAGCTGATCCAAACCCTGCTCCGGCAGGACGCCACCGGCGTCCACGTGCTGGCCGGCCCGATGAAGCCCGAGGAGGGCGAGGCGATCAGCGGGCACCACGTGAAGAAGATCGTCGAGGTGATGGCCAACACCTACGATTACGTCGTCGTCGACACCGCGCCCCACTACACCGATGCGGTGCTGGCGACCCTGGACGCGGCGACCATGGTCCTGCTGGTGTCCACGCCCGACGTGCCGGCGCTCAAGAACACCAAGCTGACCCTGGGGATGATGCGGTCGTGGCACTATTCCGAGGATAAAGTGAAACTGGTGCTCAACTACGCCTACAGCGGCAACGGCGTGGTGCCGAACGACGCCGCCAACACCCTGGAGTACGCCGTCTTCTGGCAGATCCCCTTCGACGCGGCGGTACCGGCAGCCGTCAAGGTGGGCAGGCCGGTGGTGGAGGTGAAGCCGGGCTCGAAGATGGCCCAGAACATACACTCTCTGGCCCAGACGATCTGCGGCATTCATCCGAAACGCCGTGGTCTCCTGGCCAGGATCTTCCGGAGGTAACGATCGCCGTGGCGCACCCTTCCGCGGAGGTGGATGGGCCCTTCCGGTAGGGCGGGGGCTCGTCCCCCGCCGCCCGGCGGACCAAGACCAGAGGGGTGCAGCCCCATGGAGGTAGAAATGTCGTTGTTCACCCGCAACGGATCGAAGCAAGCGACACAGGCCGAGCCGAGCAGGCCGACGGTGGTCGGGACACCCGTGGCGACGGGCGTGCAGCCGGTGGAGGACGGCATCGTTGCGCCCCCCGACCCCTTCGCCGATCTGAAGTTCCGCATCCACGAGCGGCTGATCAAGGACATGGACCTCAGCCGGGTGAACGGTAAGGATCACGACCTCCTCAGACAGCAGGTCGAGGAGGCCGCCGGGGTGCTGCTCGCCGGCCAGGACACCCCGCTCAGCCGCCAGGAGCGGCAGCGACTGACGCGCGAGATCGGCGACGAGATCCTCGGGCTGGGGCCGATCGAGCCGCTCATCCAGGACCCGACCATCACCGAGGTGATGGTGAACCGCCCCAACCAGGTGTACTTCGAGCGGCAGGGGCTGCTCTACCTGAGCCCCGTTAGCTTCCGGGATGAGGCGCACATCATGCGGATCATCGAGAAAATCATCGCGCCCCTCGGCCGGCGGATCGACGAGGGCTCGCCGATGGTCGACGCCCGCTTGCCCGATGGCTCCCGCGTGAACGCCATCATCCCTCCCCTCTCCGTGGACGGCCCCACCATCACGGTCCGGAAGTTCTCCCGCGACCCCTTCACGGTGGAGGACCTGATCGGATTCGGGACCCTCAACGCAGAGATGGCCGAGTTCTTCAGGGCCTGCGTGGAGACGCGGCTGAACATCCTCATCTCGGGCGGCACCGGCACGGGCAAAACCACCTTTCTGAACCTGCTCTCCTCCTTCCTTCCCAACCGGGAGCGGATCGTCACCATAGAGGACCCGTGCGAGCTGCAGTTGCGTCAACCCCACGTCGTCCGATTGGAGACCCGCCCGCCGAACATCGAGAACAAGGGGGAGGTCACTCAGCGGCAGTTGGTGCGGAACGCCCTGCGCATGCGGCCCGACCGGATCATCGTGGGCGAGGTTCGGACCGGCGAGGCGTTCGACATGCTCCAGGCCATGAACACCGGCCACGACGGCTCGATGACCACGGTCCACGCCAACGCCCCGCGCGACGCCCTCGCCCGGGTGGAGAACATGGTGATGATGGCGAACCTCGACCTGCCGCTGCGCTCCATACGGGAGCAGATTGCCTCGGCCATCAACCTGATCATCCACCTCAGCCGGATGCGGGACGGCGTCCGCCGCGTAACCCAGGTCAGCGAGATCGCCGGCATGGAGGGTGAGATGATAACCCTGCAGGACGTCTTCGTCTTCCGCCAGACCGGGGCCGACCAGAACGGCCGCGTGGTCGGCCGCTTCACCGGAACCGGCCTGCGGCCGCGCTTCGCCGAGCGCTTCGAGCAGTACGGGATCCACCTGCCCCCGGACATCTTCGCGCCAAGGCGGGAGGGCGACCGATGACGAACGCGGTCCTGGCCCCCGTCGTCGTCTTCTTCGCCGTCGCCCTGCTGGTATACACCGTTGCCGGCATCTGGGGGGCAGAGCGCCGGCTAATCGCCGGGCGCCTTGCTCGCCACGTCGGGGCGGCCCAGGGGGCAACGGTGGCGACGGCGGGAGGCGGCGCCGGGCTTCTCCTCCACAAGGAGTACAGCTCCTTCCAGGGCTTCGACAGGCTGTTGAGGCGAAGCAGCTACACCCAGAGGGTCGCCCTCGACCTCACACGGGCGGCCGTGCCGCTCCGGGTCGGCGAGTACCTGTTCATCCGCTGGATCTGCGCCCTCGGCCTGTACGCGGTGAGTCTGACCTTCCTCCACCTCAACCCGGTGGTGTGCGTTGTCCTGGGCGTCGCGGGCTACTTCCTGCCGCGCCTGTACGTGAGCCGCAAGGAGGCATCGCGCGTCAAAGCCTTCGAGGGGGAGCTGGTCGACGGGCTGGTGATGATGTCGAACTCCCTCAAGTCCGGCGCCAGCTTCCTCCAGGCGATCGACCTGGTGGCCCACGAGCTGCCCTCCCCCATCAGCCAGGAGTTTTCCCGCGTGGTGGCCGAAGCGAACGTGGGCGCGTCGCTTGAGAACAGCCTGCTGGACCTCAGCGCGCGGGTGCGCAGCTACGACCTCTTCTTGGTGGTCACGGCGATGCTGGTGCAACGGGAAGTGGGGGGCAATCTCTCCGAGGTGCTGGAGAACATAGCCCACACCATCCGCGAGCGGCAGCGCATCCTGAACCAGGTGCGGGTGGAGACGGCCGAGACGCGCCTCTCGGGCTACATCATCGGCGTCCTGCCCATCTTCATGCTGTTCATGCTGATGATGATCAACCCGAGCTACGCTTCGACGCTGCTCACCGGGACGGGGCAGTTCTTCCTGATAGCGGGGGGGATAATGGAGGCGATAGGCTTCTACGTCATCCACCGCATCGTGAGCATCGAGGTGTAAGTGAAATGTGGTTTCGACAGGCAGGACGGGGGTTCATCCCCCCCCCGCTCGGCGTACCGGGCGGTTCAGGCAGCGGGGCACAACGCGGCGCGAGCGAGTGCAGTGTCACGCCGCCCTACCGGTGGGGGGCACGGGGGATAACCGGAATCACTGGGGTTATCCCCGTCGCCGAACAGTCCCGATGGGCCGGGCGACGGGGTGCAGGAGTCCATCCGTCGGGCACGAAGGAGATCGCCGAGAGACGGTTCTGAGCTCTCCGTCTCCGTGGCAAGCATCGTTAGGAGGCGAAAGATGCCGTCTACAGCCGTTCTGCTGGTAGTTGTTCCCATTCTAGCCTTCGTGACCATCGCCCTCTTCGCCTTCGCCCTCGCCGCTCCCCGGCGCTCCAAGCTGCAGGAACGGCTGAAGGCCTACGGCTACGACGTGAAGACCATCAGCGGCACGGATCTGTCGGAGCCCTTCTCGGCCCGTATTCTCGCCCCGATCGGTGGCGGACTGTCCAGCCTGGTGCGAAGCCTCGCCCCGCAGGAGATGCGGGAGCGGGCGGTGGCCCGCCTGGAGCAGGCGGGCAGGCCGATGAGCGTCAACACCTTCCTTCTCGCCCGCTTCGCTGCCATGCTGCTGCTGCCCATCATGACGCTGCTCCCGCGGCTTCTGGCCCGAGACGTCGGCCCCGTGCAGTTGCTCATCGCCCTAGTGCTGATCTACATCGGGAACCGGCTGCCTGACATCCTGCTCAGCTTCCGGATCGACGCCCGACGGACGCAGGTGCGCAAGGCCCTTCCCGACGCCCTGGACCTGATCGTCGTCTGCGTGGAGGCGGGCTATGGGCTGGAGGCGGCCATCGCCAAGGTCACGGAGCGCACCAGCGGGCCGCTGAGCGACGAGTTCAAGCGGGCGCTGGCCGAGATACGGCTGGGGAAGCAGCGCCGCGAGGCGCTCCACGCCATGAGCGCCCGCATCGGCGAGCCCGACGTGCAGTCCTTCATCGCGGCCATCGTCCAAGCGGACCAGATGGGCGTGAGCATCGCCCAGGTGCTCCGGGTGCAGGCGGACGCCATGCGGGTCCGTAGACGCCAGCGCGCCGAGGAGAAGGCACTGCAGGCGTCGGTCAAGATGCTGTTCCCGCTCTTTCTCTTCATCTTCCCGGTCCTGATGATGGTAATCCTGGCGCCAGCCGCGGTAAGGCTGTCGGCCTTCTTTGCCCAGATGACTGCACGGTAATGGACACCCCTATCTGGCAATGCGAGACCTGCGAGACCATCAATACCGGTCCCTTGCGGGTGTGCCGCTCCTGTGGCCGCCCATCGCCGCAGGTGGAGGAGGAGCTGATGTCCGGCGGTGACGAACTCCTGGCCCAGGGGCTGGCCGGCCTGAAGGCAGGCAACGAGGAGCTGGCCCACAGCTACTTTGTCCAGGCATGCGAGGCGTCGCCGACCAACGAGCTGGCCTGGCACTGGCGGGCGAAGACCGCACCGACCCTCGAGGAGGTGATCCGCTGCCTCGAGCAGATCCTGCAGATCAACCCGGCCAACGCCAAGGCGCAGGCCGACTTGAAGTGGGCGCTCCAGCGCCGGGAGATGGAGCAGGCCCTGCCCGGGCCGGCCCGCCCCACCGCGAAGCGGGGCCCGGCGGCGTCGCCCCCATGGAGGGCGGTGAGCACGCGGGGGATCCCCGACAGGTTGAGGTGGTGGCTGCTCCAGGTCGCCAGCTTCTGCGCCTTCGTGCTCGCCCTGGCCCTCACGGTCCCCTACGTGCGGCTCGCGGGCCCGCCCGACAGGCCCGAGCTGGGGGAGCTGTTGGCACTGCTGCCGGCCCTCGGCCCGCCCAAGCTGGCCGTGCAGCCGCCGGGCCTCCCGGCCTTCTCCCTGGGGTCCGCGCTGCCACTCCTGCTCGGCCTGCTGCTGCTGCACGCGGCCTTCAACGTTGCCGGCGGGGCAGGGCCTGGCATGCGGGCGTGGATGGCGCTGCTGGCCGCAGTGGCGGGGGCGCTGATGCTGCTCTTTGGGACCAACCCTCCGGCCCCGTGGTATGGGGCAGGCGCGGCCGCCCTGGCGGTCGCGGGGGCGCTGGCGGGCAGACCGCCGGCAGAGAGTCTATCGGGGCGGTGGGCAGTCCGCGGCGGGCGGTGAGGGCAGCCATGGTAGGGCGAGTGGGGGTCCCGAGGGGCCCGGCGCCACCGGAAGGAGGGCCAGCTATATGCAGGCGATCATGGCGGCCGAGGAGAGCAGCGGGGACAGGAGACCACCCCTGCGGCGCTGCCGGAGGGTGCCGCCGCGATAGGCCAGGCAGCCCTCGTCCGCGGAGACCATAGCGGCGTTGCCCTGTAGCTCGGGATTGACGAGGATGACGATTTGGGGCAGTGGCGGCGCTCCGGCCGCCCTCCCGGGCCGGTTGCAGGAGACACAGGGCCAGCTGATTGGCGGACAACGAGCCCCTCGCTCGAGAATCCCGGCCGCAATACCCCTTGTGCGGCCGGTAGGGCGATGGTATAATCTGGTGTGCGCTGCAGCAGGCAGCCGGGCCGAAGTGGCGGAACTGGCAGACGCGCTACGTTCAGGGCGTAGTTCGGTTAACCCGAGTGGGGGTTCAAATCCCCCCTTCGGCACCAGGGCAAGGGACCGCTCCGTGGAGCGGTCCCTTTCTTTGTGGGCGGCAGCCCGGCGCCTGGGGTTTTTCGATTGCCCCGGCAATCCTCCGCCTGTGATGCCAATGGCAGTGCATCAGCTGTCTACCTACAGCCCTCACCCGCCCTCGCTACGCTCGATCGGCCTCTCTCAAGGAGAGGCGGCACCTCGCTAGAAGGCCCTGGTCCGGCGCCCCGGGCGCCCCAGGGCCTTTCAGTTCTGCGTGGTCGCGGCTGGGACGCACCAACGCGACATCTCAGAGATGGCGTTTCGAGCGGTCAGAGCGGTCGCTTTCGGACCTTCGTGGGCGGTCCAGGGGGCCATCGGACGAGCCACCAAGCGAAAACTAAAACACCCTGCGGGTGCGGTAGTGTGCGGGGTATTGTGTCAGTTTGAGGCAGTTGCGAGAAGGCCAACGGCCTGGCCCACGCTAGCCCAGGGCAACGCCCTGGGGGACCGGCGATGGGAGGAGAGAGCCCTGAAGGGGCGCCCAGGCGAGGGGATTGTGGCATGAGGGGTTGGTCGCCCCTTCAGGGCTAGGGGGAACGCCCACCTGGCTCACCACCCAAATTGGCACAATCCGCCGTACACTACTGCGGATTTCGCGCCGGGGTGCTTGCGGTGCCCCACTTTGTGGGGGGAGCCGCATTGCCGCTGGGAGCGCGGGCGTCTCGCCCGCCCCGGCTTGCCGGCCTTCGGCCGGCTGCGGGCCGGAGGCCCGCGCTCCCAGGACCAGATCTCCCCAGCCGTTGCGCAAAGAGGGGTACCGCCTCCGTGCGGGGGTGCCCGTCAGATTTCCGGGGAGCCCTTAAGCAGGCTGTAGGCACCTTTCCGGGAGCCAGCTCACTGGCTCAGGGCCATCTGTCGCTTTTCGACCTACCGGCTGGCGGTCACCCGGAAACCTGACGGGCACCCCCCGGATTGTGCCCCCCTGCGCCTTGACCCTGGGCGCGACCGTTGGTAACATTAGGTAGTGGCAATCTCGCGGGCCAGCGGACCGCTCGCGGATTGCCCTGAATCGATGCCCCTGTAGCTCAGAGGACAGAGCAGCGGTTTCCTAAACCGCGTGTCGGCCGTTCGAGTCGGCCCAGGGGTACCAGATTCTTTCTACTGCCGCCTAGAACTCTAGGCGGCTTTATCATTCTTGGGCCGGTTTAATGCCGGGCTGCCAACATCTTGCTGACGAATCCCTGCAGAAGGCCATTTCCGGCGTTCCTGAGCAGGA
>Ga0334722_10003680_pt1 | contig 16363 bp, 17 predicted proteins | sample C3_bottom_MG_FD_207210 | JGI IMG/M metagenome (GOLD analysis project Ga0334722, IMG submission 207210) | Sediment microbial communities from Yellowstone Lake, YNP, Wyoming, USA - C3_bottom | ecosystem: Environmental > Aquatic > Freshwater > Lake > Sediment | place: USA: Wyoming | collected...
AAGAAATCGACTTCGTAATGGAACGACTGAACAACCGACCAAGAAAAATACTTGGCTTTAGAACACCGAATCAGGTACTCTGTGAACATCTAACCTGTTGCACTTGAAACTTGAATCCGCCCTCCCTCTTTTCTGGTATTACATGATGTTATAGTTCCATAAAAGCTTTTGCCTTGACAACAACCCCTACTTCTGGCAAACTCCCGCTTGGCCGGAGCGGTAAGGCCTGAGGGTTACGGTCAAGGCCCGATATGCCCTCCCGGCAGACTTCAAACGGAGGCACGATGAAGTTCAGCCTGATACCCAAGGAAGAGAAATTCTTCAAATATTTCGACGAGTCAGCCGCCAACATCTTCAGGGCCGCCAAGCTCATGAAGGAGATGGTGGACAACTACACCCAGGCCGACACCAAGGCCAAGGAGATATTCGACGCCGAGTTCGAGGGCGACCGGATAACCCACGAGATAATCCGCAGCCTCAACAAGACCTTCATCACCCCGTTCGACCGGGAGGACATATACAACCTGGCGAGCAAGCTGGACGACGTGCTGGACCTGATAGAGGCCGTCACCGACCGGATGATAGTCTACAAGATAGAGGAGCCGACGCTCGAGTGCCGGAAGCTGGTCGGGATAATACTCAGGATGACCGAGGTCATCACCTGGAGCGTCTCGAACCTCCAGAGCCTGGGCCACGTCTACGACCACTGCATCGAGATTAACCGGCTTGAGAACGAGGCCGACCGGGTGACGCGTGACGCAATCGGGCGGCTCTTCGACGAGGAGAAGGACCCCATCGCCGTAATCAAGTGGAAAGAGATATACGAGAAGCTCGAGGACACCACCGACTCCTGCGAGGATGTCGCGAACATCCTGGAAAGCGTAGTCCTGAAGAATGCCTGATATTCAGCTTTCGCTGGTACTGGTCATCCTGCTCGCGATAGGCTTCGACTTCATGAACGGCTTCCACGACGCCGCGAACGCCATCGCGACGTCAGTCTCCACCCGCGTGCTCTCCCCCAGGCAGGCGATATTCATGTCCGCGGTGCTTAACATGGCGGGCGCGCTTGCAGGCACCGCGGTCGCCAAGACCGTCGGCTCCGGCATACTCGACCCTACCGCCGTCACCAACCACACCATCATAGCCGCGCTCATATCCGCGATAATATGGGACGTCCTGACCTGGTACCTGGCGCTCCCGACCTCGTCGTCGCACGCGCTCATAGCCTCGCTCGTCGGGGCGGGGGTCGCGACCGCGGGCGACTTCCACGTGCTCAAGTGGGGCGGCATCGAGAAGGTCATATCCGGCCTGGTATTCTCGCCGCTTGTCGGCTTTATCGTCGGCCTCGCCCTGATGGTGCTCCTGATGTGGATGCTCCGGCGGACGGCCCCGTCCACCGTGACGAAACGGTTCAAGAAGTGGCAGATAGTCTCCGCCGCGTTCATGGCCTTCAGCCACGGCAGCAACGACGCGCAGAAGACGATGGGCATAATAACCATGGCGCTCGTCTCATCCGGACACTTAACGAGCTTCAACGTCCCGCTCTGGGTCATTTTCGTATGCGGCCTGACGATGGCGGCGGGCACGGCCGGAGGCGGCTGGAAGATAATAAAGACGCTCGGCATGAAGCTCGCGCAGCTGAAGCCCGTGCACGGCTTCGCCGCCGAGACCGCGGCCGCGACCGTAATCGAGGTGGCCTCCCACATCGGCCTGCCGCTCTCCACCACCCACGTCATATCCTCGACCATAATGGGGGTCGGGGCTTCGAAGCGTTTCTCGGCCGTGAAATGGGGCGTGGGCGGCAACATCGTAGTGGCATGGGTCCTTACGCTTCCCGCCTGCGCGGGTATGGCGTGGGTCTTGTGCAAGCTCCTCGCGATGCTCGCGTAGTCCTCCATTTCCCTTTTTTCTTGACAAGAAGGCCGGGGTTGGGATATGTATTGTAAGATGCATATAATAAGGTAAGGCGTTTGCAACGGGGCGGGGTTCGCCCGACGGTTAAACTTATCCAAGGAGATTCCGAATGGTAATTATTAAGGCTGTCCCCCGCAGGGTATCCCTGGCGCTGGCCGCCCTTGCCATGCCGGTCCTGCTTGGCGGGTGCTTCGCCATGCAGAGCGACCTGGACCCGATAAGGAGCGACGTAGCGGTCCTCGAAAAGCAGTTCGTGGACACCCAGCGGGACGTCACCTCGTTGAAACAGAGGGGCGAGGACACCGAGGGGACAAAAAAGCTCGAAGAATCCGTCTCGGACACCCAGGCGCGCCTAAAGACTATCGAGAAGAGGCTGGACAGGCTCGAATCGCAGTTGAAGGAGAGCAAACAGGCCCCTGTGACGACAGCTCCGCAGCCCATGGCCCCGGAGCCGGTGGTAATAGAGCCGCTCGAAAGCGCACCGCCAAAAGCCCCGGCCCCGCCGCCGGGAACCGAAGCGGTCCCTTCCGCGCCTTAGCGCCCGAAAGGGTTGAAGAGTGCTGACAAAAATAAAAGGCGCAGCCGAAAATGGCGCGTCGGCGGTCTTTTGAACAATTAAAGCCGCGACCTACGGGAGGAATGCGTATGAAAAAGTTTACCGCTTTTTCCTTGTTTTTCTTGGGAGTTTTCGTCCTGGCCTTCCCTTCGATGCCATTCGCGGCCGAGGCCGGAGCGGGTACCGCGGATAAAGGCACGTACACCGTCAAGGAAGGCGACACCCTGTGGGACATAGCCGGGTCGTACCTCCAGGACCCGTACCTCTGGAAGGAGATATGGAAGCAGAACCCCGAGATAAAAAACCCGCACTGGATCTACCCGGGCAGCCAGATTACGATACCCGGAATATCCGCCGAGTCCCTTAAGACAGCGGGCGCCGCTGGCACGGGAACAGGCGCGGCTACCAAAAAAGCTGGCGCGGCGAAATCCCAGGCCGGATCCCAGGCCGGACCTTTGGCCGGCAGGGAGGGGGCTTTTGTAGACATGGGCAAGACCATCGTGCGTGCGCCCAGGACCAAGGCCGAGGATACCATCGTATCGCTGGACGGCGGTTTCAGCGAGGCCCCGAAGGCCCCTCTCATCAGCGAATCGGGCATACTCCAGGCCGGTTTTATAGTCGCCGACCTGGCCGAAACATCGACCTTGACGTCCACTCCCACGAACGAAAAGGAGATGTTCTCCATGGGCGACGAGGTATATGTGAGGGCGAGGGACGAGTACAAGGTGGGCGACAGGATGCTTATCTTCAGGACTGGCGACGATGTCGACGACCCTGCGACAAACAAGAATCTGGGTACTGCCGTGGACGTGTCGGGCGTCCTCCAGTTGACCGGGAGGGTGGACCGTTACTTCACAGGCCTGATCACTATGTCCTATATGGCCGTGGACAAAAACGACCGCATCGAGCCTTTCACGGCGCCCGAGCTCGTGTATGGGCCGGTACCAAAGAACCCGGCCCTCAAGGGAAAACACGGTTATGTCGCCGCGACCAAGGACAATATTTTTTATGCAAGCCTTGAGTCCATCGTCTACTTGGACCTGGGTTCCGTGGACGGGCTTAAGCCCGGCGACAAGTTCGTGGTCAGGCGTTCCGGCGGGACGACCTCGATCCCCGACGACCAGCACCATTACATAGTGCCCAAGGAGTACGTCCTGCCTGACGTCGAGGTGGGCGAGGTCCAGGTCATCTCTGTGCAGCCCAACACCTCGACCGCCGTGGTCACAGACTCCATCGAGCCCATACATGTGGGATATTCGGTTATATACGAGGATTAAGTCGGTACAAGGCGTCTGACGAGGTGCGGCATGGACGCTAGGCCCTGGATCGCCCTTAACTACGTTCCAGGCGTAGGCAAGGTTTTTTACAAGCGGCTCATACTGCGGTTCGGGACACCGGACGAGGTGTTCAGAGCTCCAAGTGTCGAGCTGATGCGGATTGACGGCGTACGGCCCTCGGCTGTAAAGGCGATAAGGGAGTTTGACGGCTGGGCCGGTGTCGACGAAGAACTCGCCCGGCTTGAGAAGACCGGGGCGAGGGTTGTTACCTTCGCGGACGACGAATATCCCGCAAACCTCCGGGAGATACACGACCCGCCGCCGTACCTGTATGTCAAAGGTGCGCTTCGGTCCGACGACAAGGTGGCCGTGGCCATAGTCGGCTCCAGGATGGCCACGAACTACGGCAGACAGTTGACAAGGACCTTTGCCCGCGAACTCGCTTCGAAGGGGATAACGATAGTCTCCGGGGGTGCAAGGGGCATAGATACCGAGGCGCACAGAGGCGCGCTCGCGGCAAAGGGCCGCACGGTCGCCGTCCTCGGCTGCGGCATAGACGTCGTATATCCGTCCGAGAACCGCGAGTTGTACGACCTGATACGCGAAAACGGGGCGGTTGTCACCGAATACCCGCTCGGCACGCCGCCCGAGCCGGGCAACTTCCCGCCGAGGAACCGCATAATCAGCGGCATGTCGCTCGGCGCGGTAGTAATAGAGGCGGCCGGCGACAGCGGGTCCTTGATAACGGCCTCCTACTCCCTCGAACAGAACCGCGAGGTCTATGCCGTGCCCGGGAACGTGGTTTCGCCGACAAGCCGGGGCACCAACAGCCTTATCAAGAAGGGCGCGAAGCTGGTCGAAAGCCCGAAAGACGTCATGCTCGACCTCTTCCCGTCGCTGAAGGGGTACCTGAAAGAACTGGACATGGAGGCCGCGCAGGCACGCAATTTTGTACTCGCGCCTGACGAAAAGACGCTGTTCGAATTTATCGGGCTCGACCCGGTCCATATTGACATACTTGCATCGAAGTCCGGGATAAGCGTCTCCAAAACCTCGTCCCTGCTCCTGAACATGGAACTGAAAGGGGCGGTCAGGCAGGTCGCCGGGATGCGGTACATAAGAGAGTTTTAAACCGGGCCCATGTTTTTACCGGGGCTGCCCGGTGTAATCTCAAGCCGTCAGGAGTTTAATTTGAAAGAAGATTTTCTCGACATAGTGGCGGTCATAGTCAAGCGGATGGCCGAGGAAGAGGGCTCCGGCCCGCGGGACAGGAGCATCATCGAGGGCCTGCTGGACAAGGGCTACGACCTGATGGACATAGACGACGCCCTGTCCTGGTTCGAAAGCCTGCCCGACGGGGTCGAGGACATTGGGGGGATGGAGTTCTGGCCCGACTTCAGGGGCGTAAGGGTCCAGGCCCGGTGGGAGAAAGAGGCGCTCAGCCCCGAGGCGTTCGCATACCTCATGAAGCTGAACGCCCTCGGCCTTGTCCAAGACTCGCTCCGCGAGGCGGTCATAGACAAGATAGTGGAGCTTGCTATACCAAAGTTCGGGGTCGGGCAGATGAAGGCGCTGCTCGGGCTCGTCCTCTACACGAAGGAGGACATAGGCCCGGAAGACGCGTTTTACAGGCTGGTTGACCGCGGCCCCGGCAACGTTTCGAACTGAGCCGTCCCGTCCGCCAAACGAAGGGTTTTCCTTTAGGGGCGTAACCTTACGCCCCTTGTGATTTTCATGATGCCACAGAAGGGGATTTTTTATACATGGGAAAAGATCTGGTGATAGTCGAGTCGCCCGCAAAGGCGAAGACGATAAACAAGTACCTGGGCGACGGGTACGTCGTCAAGGCCTCGGTCGGCCATGTGCGCGACCTGCCCAAGCAGCGCCTCGGCGTGGACGTCGAGCACGGGTTCAAGCCCGAGTACGAGGTGATAAAGGGCAAGAGCAAGGTGATGACCGAAATAAGGAAGGCCGCGAAAAGCGCCGACAAGGTATACCTCGCCCCCGACCCGGACCGGGAGGGAGAGGCCATAGCCTGGCACGTCGCCGAAGAGCTGGGCGTGCCCAAGGACAAGGTCTACCGCGTGCTCTTCAACGAGATAACAAGCCGTGCGGTCCTGGAGGCCATGAAGAAGCCCGGCAAAATAGACTACAGCAAGGTGGACGCACAGCAGGCGAGGCGGGTGCTCGACAGGCTCGTCGGCTACCAGGTCAGCCCGCTGCTCTGGAAAAAGGTCAAGCGCGGACTGTCCGCGGGCCGTGTGCAGACCGTAGCCGTACGGCTGGTCTGCGAGCGCGAGCAGGAGATAAACAATTTCGTCTCTAAAGAGTACTGGAGCATAGTCGCGGACCTGAGGGCCGGGTCTCCGCCACCGTTCAGCGCGAAGCTCTACAAGGAGTCCGGCAAGAAGCTGGACGCCTACGCCATAAAGGACGAGGCGGCAGCAGCGGAAATACTGCGCGAGCTCGAGGGCGGCAAATACGCCGTATCCTCCGTCGAGAAGAAGGAGCGCAAGCAGAACCCCATACCGCCCTTCACCACGAGCAAGCTCCAGCAGGAGGCCGCGAGGAAGCTCCGGTTCACCGCAAAGAAGACGATGGCGGTCGCCCAGCAGCTCTACGAGGGCGTCGAGGTCGGCGCGGAGGGCTCGGTCGGCCTGATAACGTACATGCGTACCGACTCGACCCGCATCGCCCCGGAGGCGCTCAAGGAGGCGAGGGAATATATCGGGGCAAAGTACGGCCCGGCGTATCTGCCCGCGAAGCCGCCGGTATACGCATCCCAGAAGAAGGCGCAGGAGGCACACGAGGCGGTAAGGCCGACGTCCATGGGATACGAGCCTGACAGCCTGAAGCAGTTTCTCGAGCCGGACCAGCTCGCGCTTTACAGGCTCATATGGAACCGCTTCGTCGCGAGCCAGATGAACCCCGCCGTTCTCGACCAGACAGGCGTGGACATCACCTCCGGCCGTTTCACATTCCGTGCGACCGGGACGGTGGTCAAATTCCCCGGCTTCATGGCGGTATATACCGAAGGCAAGGACGAGGAGAAGGCCGAGGACAAGGCAGAGGAAGATTCCAACGAGGAGAAGTCGCTCCCGGCCCTCGCCAAGGGCGACGCGCTTAACCTGGACAAGCTCGACCCGAAACAGCACTTCACCCAGCCGCCGCCCCGGTACACAGAGGCGAGCCTGGTCAAGGAGCTCGAGGAGAAGGGCATCGGCCGTCCGAGCACCTACGCCGCGATCATGTCCACGATAGTAGACAGGGAGTACGTCGAGAAGAGGCAGGCCGCATTCTTCCCGACAGAGCTCGGCACGCTCGTCAACGACCTGCTGGTCCAGAGCTTCCCGGACCTTTTCGACGTCGCCTTCACCGCGAAGATGGAGGACGAGTTAGACGACATAGAGGAGGGCAAGATGCCCTGGGCTCAGGCGGTTGCCGACTTCTACGGCCCATTCGAGAAGGCCCTCGCCACCGCCCAGAAGGGTATGCGGAACGTCAAGCGGGAGGAGGTACCGACCGACATCCCGTGCGACAAGTGCGGCAAGATGATGGTAATCAAGTGGGGCAGGAACGGGAAGTTCCTCGCATGCCCCGGCTACCCCGAGTGCAGGAACACCCGCGAGCTGCCGGGTAAGGAGGGAGAGGCCAAAGAGGCAAGGCCGGAGGTCCCGGTCGAGACGACCGACGAGGTCTGCCCTAAGTGCGGGAGCCCGATGGTGATAAAGTCCGGCCGGTTCGGGAAGTTCCTCGCGTGCAGCGCGTACCCCGGCTGCAAGACTACCAAGCCTATCTCGCTCGGCGTGGACTGCCCGAAATGCGGGAAGGGTTTCCTGAGCGAGCGGCGGACCAAAGGCGGAAAATCGTTCTTCGGCTGCAGCACCTACCCCAAGTGCGACTACGCGACGTGGGACCGCCCGGTGCCTAGGCCGTGCCCGGACTGCAAGCACCCGTTCCTGGTAGAGAAGTACTCCAAGAAGGAAGGCGCGCGGGTCGTATGCCCGAACAAGGAGTGCGGCTATAAGGAAGAGAGGCCCCAGGAGGAGCCGGCGGCTACCGGCGGGGAGAAACAATAGCGGCGCATCGCTGCCTGTCATTGCGAGGTGCTACGTGTTGCCGATATCGCACCAACAACTGTCATTCTGAGGCCCGGTCTGTGGGCCGAAGAATTCCAAGCTTGAGATTCTTCGCTTCGCTCAGAATGACAGCTTTTTGATATATCATCACCTTTGGGGCCGACGGCCCCTTTTTTATTGGTATTGATTAGGGTTGACTATTTCACCCGGAAAAAATAAAATAAGCAGATGTCCGAAAAAGTCCTTACCATAATCGGAGGCGGGCTCGCGGGCTCGGAGGCCGCGTGGCAGGCGGCGAGGCGCGGAGTGAAGGTTCGCCTGTATGAGATGCGGCCCGTCAAGACGACGCCAGCGCACAAATCCGGCTGGCTGGCCGAGCTCGTCTGCTCGAACTCGCTGCGCTCCGCCGACATCCACAACGCGGTCGGGCTCCTGAAGGAGGAGATGCGGCGTATGGGCTCGCTCGTGATGGAGGCCGCGGACGTTACGCGTGTGCCCGCCGGGAGCGCGCTCGCGGTCGACCGTGAGGCGTTCGGCGAGTACATAACCAAGGCGATAGAAAGCAGCCCCAACATCGAGGTCGTAAGGGCTGAGGTCACCGAGGTCCCGTCCGGCGACCCTGTAATAATCGCTACCGGGCCTCTTACATCCGACAGCATGGCGGAGGCCATAGGCCGGCTGACCGGCTCGGAGCACCTGCACTTCTACGACGCGATCGCGCCGATATTGGACGGCGAGACGATAGACATGACGGTCGCGTTCAAGGCATCGCGGTACGGCAAGGGCGGCGACGACTACATAAACTGCCCGATGGACAAGGACACGTACAACGCATTCTACGACGCCCTGATGGCCGCCGAGAAGGTACCGGCGCGTGAGTTCGAGAGCATCCGGTGCTTCGAGGGCTGCATGCCGATAGAGGTTATGGCCGAACGTGGCCGGGACACGCTCCGGCACGGCCCGATGAAGCCGGTCGGCATAGACGACCCCCGGACTGGCAGGTGGCCTTACGCCGTGGTACAATTGAGGATGGAGGACAAGGAGGGCGCGGCCTACAACATGGTCGGGTTCCAGACGCGCCTCAAGTGGCCGGAGCAGGCGCGGGTCTTCAGGATGATACCCGGCCTCGAAAATGCCGGGTTCATACGGTACGGTAGCCTGCACAGGAACACGTTCATCAACGGGCCTGTGTACCTGACCGACACCCTCCGGATGAAGTTGAGGCCGGAAGTGTTCTTCGCGGGCCAGGTCTCGGGCGTGGAAGGCTACGTCGAGTCCTCCGCGATGGGCCTGCTGGCCGGCATCAACGCGGCAAGGCTGATGCGCGGCGAGGAGCTTATAGCCCCGCCGGATACGACGGCGTTCGGCGCGCTCGTCACGCACCTGACGAAGACGGAGCCGGGGCGGTTCCAGCCGACAAACGTGATATTCGCGCTATTCCCGCCCCTTGCGTCCAAAATACGGCACAAGGACGAAAGGCGGGAGGCGCTGGCGGCGAGGGCGCTATCCGACCTGGACGCATGGAAAAAGAAGATGATGTGACATCCCCCCTCCCCTTCTCCTCCCCTCCCCACCGGTGGGGGAGGGGGCAGGGGGAGAGGGTTTATTAAAGGAGACTCGATGGCCAACTACCTGCTTGACTTCCTCGACTACCTGCGCTACGAGAAGGGGTCGTCGGACAACACGGTATCGAGCTACGAAAGCGACATCGAGCAGTTCTACGAGTACCTCCGCTCGACAGGCCGCGGCGTGGACATGTCCAAGGTGGACAACGTGGACATTCGCGGGTTCATGGCCGGGCTCGCGAAGCAGGGGCTGAAGAAGTCCACCTCGCAGAGGAAGCTCGCGAGCATCAGGAGCTTCTTCAAGTACCTGTACCGCGAAGGGGTAATAGACAAGAACCCCGGCAAGCAGGTGGCGACGCCCAAGAAGGAGAAGCCGCTGCCCGGCTTCCTGAACGTGGATGAGGCGAAGCTGCTCATGGAGGCGCCGGAGGGCACGTCCGTCAACGCGAGCCGCGACCGCGCGATACTCGAGACGTTTTATTCGTCGGGCTTGAGGATATCGGAGCTTGCCGGGCTCGACCGTTCGGACATAGACTTCTCGGCGGGCCTGGTCAAGGTGCTCGGCAAGGGTAACAAGGAGCGCGTCGTGCCGATCGGCGAGAAGGCGCTCGTTGCCATAAACGGTTACTTCGAGGCGCTCAGGACCAATGAAAAGCAGATGAAAGGCACCGGCCTTTCGACGTCCGTCCCGCTGTTCCTGAACAACCGGGGCGTCAGGCTCGGGGTGCGCGGTGTCAGGCGCGTGGTCGAGAAATACGTCAAGGTCACGGGGCTCTCCGGCAACACGACCCCGCACACGCTCAGGCATACGTTCGCGACACACTTGTTAGGCGGCGGGGCCGACCTCCGCTCGATACAGGAGATGCTCGGCCACTCGTCGCTCTCCACGACGCAGAAGTACACGCACGTGGACCTGGACAAGCTTATGGACGTCTACGACAAGGCGCACCCGAGGGCGAAGAAAAAAACCAAAGGAGAATGATGGCTACCCCAGACATTATGCACGGCACGACCATAATCTCCGTCCGGAAGGACGGCAAGGTCGCCATAGGCGGAGACGGCCAGGTCACGATGGGAAACACCGTGATAAAGCACAACGCCAGGAAGGTGCGGAAGCTCTACAACGACACCGTGCTCGCGGGCTTCGCCGGGGCGACCGCCGACGCGTTCACGCTCATCGAGAAGTTCGAGGCCAAAGTCGAGGAGTACCACGGCAACATAACCCGCGCCTCGGTAGAGCTCGCGAAGGAGTGGCGCACCAACAAGATGCTCCGCCAGCTCGAGGCCCTGCTCATAGTCGCGGACATCGAGCACACCTTCATAATATCGGGGACGGGCGACGTCGTCGAGCCTGAGGACGGGATAGCCGCGATAGGCTCCGGCGGCCCGTTCGCCCAGGCCGCGGCCCAGGCCCTGATGAAACACTCCGCGCTTGACTCGGCCGGGGTGGTACGCGAGTCCATGGCCATCGCCGCGCGTATCTGCATCTACACGAACGACCAGCTTGTGCTCGAGGAGATAGGCCTTTCATGAAGACGCTCTTACCCAGGGAAGTTGTAGCAGAGCTGGACAAATACATAATCGGACAGCAGAAGGCAAAGCGGGCGGTAGCCATCGCGCTTCGGACAAGGTGGAGGCGGATGCGCCTTCCATCCGAACTGCGCGACGAGGTCGTCCCGAAGAACATCATCATGATAGGCTCGACCGGCGTGGGCAAGACCGAGATAGCGAGGAGGCTCGCGAAGCTCGCGGACGCCCCGTTCATCAAGGTCGAGGCGTCCAAGTTCACGGAGGTCGGCTACGTCGGACGCGACGTCGAGTCCATAATACGCGACCTGGCCGAGCAGTCCGTGGCGATAGTGAAGTCCGAGCAGACGGCGGCGGTGCAGGAGAAGGCCGCGGCCGCGGCCGAGGAGCGGATACTGGACGCCCTGCTCCCGAGGCGCCGTTCGGACGTCGGCATGACTTATAAGGAACCTACGGCGGGCGCATACGACGCGACCGGCCAGATGGCCGAGCAGCTCGAGTCCGAGTCGGCCACCCGCGAGAAGTTCAGGGCGATGCTCCGTGAGGGCAGGCTCGACGACCGTACTATAGAGCTCGAGCTTCGCGAGAAGGCGGTCCCGATGGGCATCATCTCTAACATCGGGATGGAGGAGCTCGAGATAGGCCTGAAGGAGATGATGGGGAACATGTTCCCTGAGAAGACCAAGAGGCGAAGCCTCAAGGTCCCGGATGCGCTCAAGGTCCTGACCCAGGAGGAGGCATCCCGGATGGTGGACATGGACAAGGTTGGCCGCGAGGCGATCACCCGGGTCGAGCAGGCCGGCATCGTATTTTTGGACGAGATAGACAAGATAGCCGGACGCGAGTCCGCGGGCGCCGGGCCTGACGTATCGCGCGAGGGCGTGCAGAGGGACCTGCTCCCGATTATCGAGGGCTCGACGGTCAACACGAAGCACGGGGCCGTGCGTACCGACCACATCCTGTTCATCGCGGCGGGCGCGTTCCATGTATCGAAGCCGTCCGATTTGATACCGGAACTTCAGGGCCGGTTCCCCATAAGGGTCGAGCTGGAAAACCTGACGAAGGACGACTTCGTGCGGATACTGACCGAGCCCAACAACGCGCTCACCAAGCAGTACGTCGCCCTGCTCGGGACCGAGGGGCTCGAGGTCGAGTTCACCACGGACGCGGTCGAGGAGATAGCCAGCATGGCGGCCTCTGTAAACGAACGCACCGAGAACATAGGCGCGAGGCGTCTGTATACGATACTCGAGAAGCTCCTGGAAGAGGTCAGCTTCCATGCGCCGGACGCAGTCCAGAAGAAGATAACGGTGAACGCGAACTACGTCCGGGAACAGTTGAAGGACGTGACGAAGGACGTGGACCTCTCCAGGTATATACTCTAATTATTGATGTCACCCCGTGCTTGACACGGGGCCCAGGAATTTATCAACTACTCATCGGGCCGACACATAGGTCGGCCCCTACAAAAGGCAACCATGAAAAAATTAATCGAGAAAGCCGAAATTCTGATGGAGGCCCTGCCCTACATCAAAAAATTCTACGGCAAGACCTTCGTCGTGAAGTACGGCGGCCACGCGATGGTGGACGAAAAACTCAAGGCGTCGTTCGCACGCGACGTCGTGCTCCTGAAATACATAGGCATCAACCTCGTTATCGTGCACGGGGGCGGGCCTCAGATATCGAAGACCATGGAACGGATGGGCCTGAAGCCCAAGTTCGTATCGGGATACCGCGTGACCGACACCGAGACGATGGACATAGTCGAGATGGTGCTGGGCGGGAAGGTCAACAAGGAGATAGTCAACCTCATCAACAAAAACGGCGGACGCGCGGTCGGGCTTACCGGCAAGGACGGCGGTCTCATCAAGGCCAAAAAGAAGCTGCTCACCAAAAACTCGCCCGAGACGGGCGCGCCGGAGATACTTGATTTGGGCCTGATAGGAGAGGTCGAGTCAATAGATGCGGACGTGCTCGGCTCGCTTGAGTCGGGCGGGTTCGTGCCCGTAATCGCACCTATCGGGGTCGGCAAGAACGGCGAGACGTACAACATCAACGCGGACCTGGTCGCGGGCTCGGTTGCGTCCGCGGTATCCGCGTCCAAGCTGATACTGATGACCGACACCGAGGGCATATTAGACAAGGACGGGAAGCTTATACCGCAGCTCACGAAGAAGAAGGTGCAGAAGCTCATCAAGGACGATGTAATCACCGGCGGGATGCTGCCGAAGGTCGCGGCCTGTTTCGACGCCCTTACCGGGATGGTCGGGAAGGTGCACATCGTGGACGGCCGGATGCCGCACGCCCTGCTTCTCGAGATATTCACGGACAAGGGCATCGGGACCGTAATAGAAATATGACGTTTTTCTCAGGCAAATGCAAAACATGGCGGTACGGAGGGCTTCTTGTTACGCTCACGGCCGCCTTTTTTGTCCTGTCCGCCGTCATGCCGTCTGTCTGTTTTTCATTTACGGAATCCGACTTAAACGAACTCCGCTCGACAAACTCAAGCCTGGCGCAGCTCCGCGAGTACCGGGACGACGAGCCCGCCCTCAAGGCCAAGCTCCGTGTGCTGGACGTAATAAACTCGGACAGGGCGAGGAACGGGCTCGGCCCCCTTAAGCTCGACGTGCTTGCATCCCGCGTCGCCAACAAGGCCGCGCTCGTTGCGGCCAGGGGTAAGTACCACGGCCACTGGGACCTAAACGGCGAGAAGCCCTACCATCGCTACGCCGCCGCGGGCGGCACCGACCACGTCTCGGAGAACGCGTACACCAAATGGTGCTCCGCCGACCTTTCGTGCGGACGCGAGGACGTCTTAGGGTACATGGTCGAGGGGCACAGGGTCTTCATGGGCGAGAGGCCGCCCTACGACGGGCACAGGCGGAACGTGCTCGACCCCTGGCATACGCATGTCGGGCTCGGCTCCGCAATAGTCGGAGGCGACTTCAGGTACTACGAGGAGTACATCGACAGGTACGTCGAACTTGAGCCCGTGCCCTCGGACGTGAAGGCAGGCGGCAGGGTCAGCGTATCCGGCCGTGTGGTCACCCCCGGATTCGGGGCGTATTACGCGATAGTCTACTATGAACCATACCCCGCCCCCATGACCCCGGACGAGGTTAATGGACACGGGTCATACCCGGACTATACGGACACCGTGGCCGCGCAGATACCCTACTGGGAGATGGACTGCAAGGATAACGCGAGGCAGTTCTCGTTCTCTTTCAATACAAAAAGGAAGGGCCTCTACTACATCCAGATATTTATCAAGACGGGCCACACGGGGAAAAGCGACGAGCTTTACGTCTCGACCGAGGGCCTGCCGGCCGTCTCCGGGATCGTGGTGAGGGCGCATTGATACGCCATCATTGATTTATGTCTTAGAATATGTTAATTATATGAAGGCGCATTATAACAACGAGGTTTGATATGGCTAAGAAAAAAGAGTACCGGTTTACCGTCGTAATCGAGCCATGCGAAGAAGGCGGCTATTTTGCATTCTGCCCGGCCTTGCCCGGCTGCCATGTCGAGGGCGATACATACGAGGAGACGCTTGCCGAGATGAGGCGCTCGATAGACGCGTTTCTCGAAGACTACAAGGCCGACGGCGAGCCGATACCCGAAGACGAAATGACCGTGACTTCACTCAAGGTCGCCGTCTGATGACGCCCCATTTCCCCGCCGTGACCTCGGATGAGGTTATTAGGGTTTTAAAAAAGCTGGGCTTCGAGTTGGCAAGGCAGTCCGGCACCAGCCATGCAATCTACAAAAGGACTATGGATAAAAAGAGGGTGAACGTGCCAGTCCATTCCGGCAAGGTTATCAAGAGACGCACCTTGAAATCCATACTGGATTATGCGGGGATAACTGCGGCAGAGTTCGACAAGCTGCTTCATGGAGGCAAATAACTTTTTAAAAAATAGGTTCGGAAATCACACCAGCGGCGTCCTGCCCTTCCCGACAGGGGCCGCTTTCTTAATCGCGCCTGTGACGAAACGCTTGGCAACTGCTATGGCCTCCATAACGCTCATCTCCTTGGCGAGCCCGGCCGTGATTGCCGCAGAGAAGACGCAGCCCGCGCCGTGAAGCTTCTTGTTCTGGATTCTCCTGCCGGGATACCTGAATACCTCGACACCGTTATAGAAGAAATCCACCGCGTCTCCCCCCAGGTGGCCGCCCTTTATTAGGACGAACCTGGGCCCGAGCGCGTGTATGCGCCTCGCCGCCTCTTCCGCGTCCTCGTACGTCTCGACCTCCATACCCGCCAGGACGCCCGCCTCGTCGGCGTTAGGCGTTACGAGGTCGGCCATCGGCAGCAGCTCTTTTACAAGGGCCTCGACCGCGTTTTTCTTGAGCAGCCTCCTGCCGGACGACGAGACCATGACCGGGTCCACGACGAGGTTCTTGACCCCGTGCTTCCTGAGCGCGGAAGCGACTATCTCTATCGTGCGTGCGTTCATGAGCATGCCGGTCTTGACCGCGTCCACGGAAATGTCGCTTAAGAGTACGTCCAACTGCCTCTGCAGGAACGCGGGCGGCACGGCCTTGACGGCCTCCACCCCTTGAGTGTTCTGGACCGTAAGGGCCGCGGGCACGGCCATGCCGTACACGCCGAAGACGGTAAATACCTTGACGTCCGCCTGAAGCCCTGCGCCGCCCGACGGGTCGGAGCCTGCTATGGTTAACGCTACTTTTATCATCTTTTCCTTAACGGCCTAATCTTTTTGTTGTATAAATGATACCCGGCCCAAAGCGCCAGAAACGCTATCGCCGCCAGGGTCAGCACCCAGTGGCCGGTCGCGATCTTCTCCTTTATCGCCGGGAGGTTTCTCCCGAAGTAGTACCCGAGCCCGACCATCAGCGGGACGCTTATCAGGGCGGAGAGCGAGTCGTATATCACGACCCTCCTGAACTGCAGCCTGAACACGCCAGCGCAGAGGAAGACCTGCGCCCTGAACCCTACGAGGTGCCGGCCGTAGAAGACCAGCATGTTGCCCCACTTGTCGAACCACGCCTCCGCCCTTTTGAGCCTGCTTTCGGTAATGAACCTCCCGAACCACTCGTGGTCGACTATCTTCCTGCCGAACTTCCTGCCGATGTAATACAGTATGAAGTCCCCTGCGATGACGCCTATATAGGCAATCAGCAGAGTAGGGATAAACTTCGTCACCCCCTGGGATGCGACCACGCCGCTCAGGAGCAGCACCGCGTCTTCCGGGAACGGGAACCCGAACAGGGTCAGCATCAAAAACGCGAATATCCCGGCGTATGTAAAAGTGTCCAGATACTGAAGGACGAATGACTCCATCCGGTGCATCTCCAATCCGTATCCTCAATTATCGCTTTGGCAGCCGATATTTGTCAAACCTTTTCCTGGCCGTGGCCCCGGCCAAAAGGCGTGGATTCTGATATAATATATACATGGACAAAGAGGAAAGGAAG
>Ga0334722_10003681_pt1 | contig 16363 bp, 15 predicted proteins | sample C3_bottom_MG_FD_207210 | JGI IMG/M metagenome (GOLD analysis project Ga0334722, IMG submission 207210) | Sediment microbial communities from Yellowstone Lake, YNP, Wyoming, USA - C3_bottom | ecosystem: Environmental > Aquatic > Freshwater > Lake > Sediment | place: USA: Wyoming | collected...
TCCAATGTCATGATCAACCTCGAAAATCACATCATCCTTGTGGATTTTGGAATTGCGAAACCGTTCATGGCTGGTCAAAAAGGGACGATGATCGGTACTGAGGGCTATTCACCTCCTGAACAATATCGTGGTGAAGCCAATCATTCTGCGGATATCTATGCCCTTGGCGCCACCATGCATCATTTATTGACACGCCGCGATCCAAGGTTGGAACCTCCCTTTTCTTTCATCGAAAGACCGATCAGAAAGATCAATCCAGCGGTTTCCTCTGAACTAGAATCTGTCATTAATACCGCCCTGCAATATGACCCAAAGGACCGCTTTGAATCTATTGGGATGATGAAGGAAGCTCTCGTTGGTGCTGCACGGAAAACAGGCATCTTAAACCGGATTCGACAAAATACTGGCAATATCCAAACCAGCTCGCTAAAACCACTTTGGACGTTTCAATGTGAAGATGAGATCAAAGGTTCACCTTTATATTATGAAGGGGGCATTTACGTTGGATCCCGAGACCATAACATATATGGATTAAAAGCTGCCAATGGTGAATTTTCCTGGAAATATGCAACAGATGGCGGTATTGTCACGCGTCCGGCTGTATTTGATGGGAATATTTTTATCGGTTCAGAAGATCACCGTTTGCATGTGATCAATGCCCGCTCAGGGAAAATAAATTGGACGTATTTTACAGAAGGGCGTATTCGATCCTCTCCCCGCGTATCAGAAGGACATGTTTTCTTTGGGTCTGATGATAAATCCCTGCATGCAGTCAATGTATTGACCGGAAGAGCCTCCTGGAAGTTTGTTTCCGCTTCTCCAATCCGTTCCACGCCTTATATTCTCAATGAAACAATCTACTTTGGCTCGGAAGGCGGAGATGTCTATGCCGTTGATTTTCGGGGAGATCTGAAGTGGCGTTTTAAAGCCAAACTGGCAGTCACATCCTCCCCAATGGTTCAGGATGGTGTTGTTTATTTTGGCTCGGTCGATAGCAGTTTTTATGCCCTCGAAGCCAAGGGTGGATGGATCATCTGGCGATTCCGCATGGGAAAAGGGTCCATCGTGTCTCCATGCTTTTCAGATAATTTGGTCTTCACCGGTGCAGCGGATGGAATAATTTATGCCATCGAGGCACGTACAGCAAAAGAGATCTGGCATTTTCAGGCAGACCACCAGATCAGTGGCTCACCGGTGATCTATAAAGATTCCATCTATTGTGGTTCGGCAGATGGAAAATTATATTGCCTGGAATATCGTACCGGTCGGTTACGTTGGAAGTTTGAAACACAGGGTGCTATCACAAGTGCCCCGGTTATCTTCGATGATATCGTCTATGTCGGCTCTGCAGATCACTTCATTTACGCCCTTTTGGCATAGACAGGCCAAAAAAAGGAGAATTTAATGAAATCATTCTTTAAGAAATTTGGCCGTAAAAAGAAAATTCAAAAAGAGATCGGTGGAAGTCAAAATATTATTACCGCCCCTCTTTCAGAAGAGCAGATCCAGGCGGTTTTTACCAGGAACATGCATTTTGAACCACCCCAATTGGTCGTCGGTTGCGGTCAATCCACAGGGAGACAAAGGGATCACAACGAAGATAGTATATTCACATTTACAGTTACTCTCGGAAATGGTACGAACACTCAGCCATTTGGCATTTACCTTGTTGCGGATGGTATGGGTGGGCATCAATATGGAGAAGTTGCCAGCAATGTGGCAGTTCGGACGATCGCAAGTTTTCTGCTGAGAAAATTCCATCCCATCCTGGCAGATGCGACAGCGACTTTGGATGAATCTCTACAGGAGATCATGCAGGCTGCGGTTAAAGAAGCTCAGCGTGCTGTTGTAAAAGCTGCCCCCGGCAGCGGAACCACCCTCACTGCCGCCTTGATCATGGGTCAACAAATGACGATCACCCATATCGGGGATAGTCGTGCTTATTCGATCCAATCGGATGGGCGTGTTTCCCTCTTAACTCGTGATCATTCACTGGTTCGCAGACTGGAAGAGCTGGGACAAATAACTCCAGATGAAGCAGCCATACATCCTCAACGAAACGTTTTATACCGTGCCCTCGGACAGGCTGATTTTCTCGAGGCAGATATCTTCACAGCACCTTTTCCTCAACCCGGGCATCTTTTGTTGTGTTCCGATGGACTTTGGGGTGTAGTTTCTGACGCAGAGATCTTCCATAAAGTTTCCAAAGCCAAAAATATCCAGACTGCCTGCCAGGACCTCGTCGAAGCAGCCAATGCAGCAGGTGGACCGGATAATATCAGTGCCATTTTGATACAGTTGTTAGATTAAAGTGGAATCACCCAATTATTATTCGATTCTTGGAATTCCAAGAGATGCTTCACAGGAAGACATACGAAAAGCGTTCTTTGACGCGGCTCGCCGCCTGCACCCAGATACGAATATTGCGCCAGGAGATACTGAATTTTTTATCGGGGCTAATGAAGCCTACGAAGTGTTATCCGATGTAAAAAAACGCGCCATTTATGACGCTGGTCTGGCTCCCGATAGACCTGTACATTTGCCAGTCGCACAGAGAATTATTTTTAGCCGGAATAACCTTGTCAACATGCAGGATCCTCAACTGGTTTATGCATTGTTGGAATTTTCGCCTTCCCTCGAGAATTTGAACAACCTCCCTTCTCCTCCTTTAAATATATGCCTGCTCATTGACCGATCTACATCCATGAAAGGTGCAAACCTGGATATAGTCAAGGCGACTGCCAAACAGATCTTGAGAAGGCTGAGACCGCAGGATATCTTTTCCCTGGTGACCTTTAGCGATCGGGCTGAAACAATTATACCTTCAACCCAAAATGGGGACCTTTTCAAACTTGAAGCCCGAATACAAATGCTTCAAACTTCCGGTGGAACGGAAATTTTTAATGGCTTAATAGCTGCCTTTACAGAAGTCAAACGGTCTTTCAAATCGACAATCGTCAATCATATTATTTTGCTCACCGATGGACGGACTTATGGGGATGAAAATCAATGCCTGGAATTGGCAGATCAAGCTATAAAAGAAGGAATTGGGATCAGTGGTTTGGGTATCGGTTCGGATTGGAACGATTCGTTCCTCGATGAACTTGCTCGCCGAACCGGGGGAAGCAGTTTCTATGTTTCACATCCTCATGATATCCAACAACTCTTAATGGAAAAATTCGACCATTTGGGGCAGATTTATGCAGAAGACATCACCATAGAATTTCAAAAGATCAAGAACATCGAATTGAATTATGCCTTTCGATTGCAGCCTGAACTTGGGTCACTTTCACTTGAAAGCCCATTACACCTCGGACCTATTCTGCGGAATGGGTGTTTGACGCTCCTTCTGGAATTCCTGGTTTCCAGTACGAGTAGTGTAAACGTGATAAAATTGTTCGATGGACAAGTGAAATTAAGAATTTCATCGCAAAGCAATCCTGTTTCTTCGTTTGCCATGCAATTAACTCGTCCGGTAAGTATGACCACGAATAAACCTGAACCTCCTCCCAATGAAATTATTCAAGCGCTGTCACAACTATCTTTTTATAAAATGCAGGAACAAGCCCAATTAGAGGTGGCGGCGGGGAATTATGACCAGGCTTCAAATCGTCTGCAAAGATTGGCAACAAATTTACTAGAACAGGGAAATCGCGAGTTGGCTCGAACCGTTTTACTGGAAGCAGAACATATCAAAGAAAAACAAACTTACTCACTGGAAGGTCATAAACGTATCAAATATGGTACCCGGGCATTACTTCTACCCGGAAATGGAGGAAAATTACCGTGATTTTATGCCCAAATTGTCAGCATGAAGAAATAGCTGGTGCAATTTTTTGCAGCAGTTGTGGTACCCAATTATTAATGCCCAAAACCAGTAAAACGCATGAAATTCATACCAGTGAAACCAAATTTGATTCGGTTCAGGTGCCACCACTTCGCACGACTCCTCAAATACGTCTAAGTACATGGGCGTCACTTCACATGATCGAAAGTGGGCAGTTCGTTTCCCTCGCCGATCGGGATGAATTTACACTCGGACGGGTTAGTGAAGGGCAACCCATTATGCCGGATGTTGATTTGACAGCCTTTAATGCGTACGCAAACGGCGTATCTCGATTACATTGTGTTATCAAAAAAGCAAACAGGAAAGCCTCTGTAATGGATCTGGGATCCTCCAATGGAACTTATCTCAACGGTGTGCGGCTACCTACACATGTTGAAACTCCCATTAACCATGGAGATGTGATCGCTTTGGGCAAACTAAAGATCCAGGTATTGATCGATCAGACACCGGATGAATAAGAAATACCGGATACTTAATTTGAAAGTTTGATTTTATTCCTTTTATCTGCCTCGTCTTCACCAATCGAAAGAGAATGATATGCCACACACACTTCTGTTCCATATCCATGATGATGACCCAATTGTAGGGGAAGTTGACGAATTGCCTGGGGTGGCTGACCAGATGATCACGGTTAGCAATCCACGGCGAAAAGATGGTAAAGATGTACCATACCTGGAACCCAACGTGGTCGCAATAATAATGCCTCTGCACCGGATCACCTACATCGAAATAATCCCCAACGAAATGGAAGAAGAGATCATTAGCTTTGTCAAGGATTAATCTATGAATGAAGAAACGCAAAAACGCCGCAAAATATTGGTTGTGGATGATGAAGAACGCATGGTGCGTTTTATTCGTCTCAACCTGGAACATGATGGTTATGTGGTGGTTGAAGCCTTCAATGGTAAACAAGCCCTGTCAAGGTTAAGAGATTCTGTTCCTGATATCATTCTGTTGGATGTGATGATGCCTGACCTGGATGGTTTCGAGGTCCTGGAAATGATCCGCGAGATTGATACGGTTCCAGTCATCATGCTGACAGCAAAAGGAGAAGAAAATGATCGTGTGCGTGGCCTGGAATTGGGTGCCGACGATTATATAACCAAACCTTTCAGCCCGCGCGAGCTTGTCAGCCGTGTCAAGGCAGTGCTGCGACGAACAGAAGGTGCCACTGGCAGCATGCACGGCTTGATCGAAGTGGATGAACGTTTGAAGTTTGATTTTGACCGCCATGAAGTCTGGTTGGAAGGAAAGATCATCAAACTCCGCCCCACTGAATATCGCTTGTTGTTCCATCTCGTGCAAAATGCTGGTTGGGTGATATCCCATGACCAATTATTGGCTAAGGTGTGGGGGTATGAATATCGGGACGAACCTCATTATGTTCGTTTATATATCAACTACCTTCGTCAGAAGTTGGAAAAAGATCCCGCCAATCCACAATACATACTTACTGAACGCGGCGTTGGTTATCGTTTCGTGGATTTCAGACGGGAACATGCTGAATAACATCTATGAATAAGAACATGTTTTCTGCATTCTTGTCAGGAATATTCATAAGTAATAAGAAAACGGAGGCCGAAAAGGCTAATGACTAAACAACGGATTATATTGGTAGATGATCACGAAGTGGTTCGATTGGGGCTAAAAGCCTTATTGGAACGTCACCCTCACTTTGAAGTGGTCGGTGAAGCAGCCTCATCCCGGGAAGCGATCGAATTGGTCAATAATATCCAACCAGATGTGGTTGTGATGGATATTCGCTTGCCTGGCACATCCGGCATTGAAGCCTGTGAAGAGATCACACGGCGGTTCCCATCCACCAAGGTGATCATGCTGACTTCCTACGCGGAAGATGAAATGCTGTTTTCTGCCATCCGGGCCGGTGCATCCGGTTATATCCTTAAGCAGATCGGTGGAGAAGACTTGATCAAGGCACTTGAAGCAGTTGGTCGCGGAGAAGCCTTACTCGATCCGGCTGTCACCCAAAGGGTTTTCCAGGAAGTACGGAGGGCAGTCAAGGAAGAAGAAGCCTCCGCTTTTGCTCATTTGAGCCAGCAGGAAAAACATGTCCTTTTATTGGTATCTGAAGGAAAGACCAATCGCGAAATTGCCAAAGCCCTCTTCTTGGGCGAAGGGACCGTTCGCAATTACGTCAGCAGTATTCTTTCAAAACTAGGGGTAAGCAACCGGGCTGAAGCAGCTGCTTATGCTGTTGAACACAGTCTGCGTGAATATATTTCGGTCTAGATCATCATCATGCCTGACTTTGAAGTTTACCAATCACCCTTCTCCTGGCGTTATGGGTCGGATACCATGCGCCATTTATGGAGTGAATCCAACAAGCGCAAAATCTGGAGAAAAGTTTGGGTGGCTTTGGCAGAAGTCCAATCCCACTTTGGATTGGTCACCCACGAACAAGTGGCGGATCTAAAAAATCATATCCATGACATCGATCTTCCCCGCTCGATCGAGATCGAAGCCGAGATCCGCCATGATCTGATGGCGGAATTGAAGACCTTTGCAGAACAAGCTCCGCTTGGCGGTCGGATCCTCCATCTGGGTGCCACTTCGATGGACATTGAAGACAACGCGGACGCTTTGCGGCTACGCGATGGTCTGGATCTGATCCAGGAAGAGCTACTCCAGGTCATTGTTGATCTTAGTCATCTCATTGATAAGTATGCGGATACCCCGTTGATGGCGTTCACTCACCTTCAACCTGCAGAACCTTCCACCCTGGGATACCGCTTTGCCATGTATGCCCAGGATCTTCTGGCTGATTACCGGTCTCTCCAGATCATCAGGAGGAACGAACTGCGCGGGAAAGGTTTTAAAGGGGCAGTAGGCTCGCGCGCCAGTTATGGTGAATTGGTCGGTATTGAACGATTGGATGAATTCGAAACGCAATTGTCAGATGAACTTGGTTTGAGCTTTTTCCCGATCACCGCCCAAACGTATCCCCGCCGACAGGATTTCATCATCATCAGTGCCCTGGCTGGTGTGGGAGCTTGCCTGCATAAAATGGCATTGGATATCCGTTTCCTGCAAAGCCCACCCATTGGTGAGTTGGCAGAACCCTTCTCTGATAAGCAGGTTGGTTCTTCTGCGATGCCTTTCAAGAGGAACCCCATCCACTCTGAAAAGATTGACTCCCTTGGACGGTACCTGGCTCAATTCCCACGACTTGCCTGGGATAATGCCGCTTTTTCCATGTTGGAACGCACCCTGGATGATTCTGCCAACCGGCGTACCATGCTGCCGGAAGTTTTCCTTACCCTGGAAGAAATGCTGCTTACTGCCCATTCCATTCTAAAAAAACTGAATATCAATGAGCAGGCAATTCAGCATAACCTGGCAACATATGGCCCTTTCGCTGGTACAGAGAGGATCATGCTGGCTGCAGTTAAAGCGGGTGCAGACCGGCAAACGATCCATGAATCTCTTCGCAAACATGCCATGTCTGCCTGGCAGGAGATCCAGGCCGGCAAAGACAATCCATTGTTGAATTCTTTATTACAGGATAAAGAGATCAGGAATTATTTAAGTGAGGTACAGATCCGCGATCTATTGGATGCCCGCCATCACGTCGGAGATTGCCCGACGCGGGCACGCTCGATCTCTGCCTCCATCTGGGAATTACAGAAGAATAATTGATTTTGTTATAACTTTACGATTTCGTTATTACTTACGATTTGGTTTTTTTACACTACATCAAAGGGATAGCTTTTTAGCTATCTCTTTTTAATTAGATCGCCATAACCCGCAGCATGTCTTCATTGGTTGCGAATTTAAAATCCTCCACCCCGCGAACCTGGATCTCCTCCTGTTCAATAGTTTCTAACCGGAGCAGATCCGCTTTACACACCACTTGATGGAGATTGGAATGCAACCAATCAGTAAAAGTATTGTAGGTTTTTTCTGCTTCTGGCAGCGGGGATAGCGTCTCCAGATATTGGAGAACAGCCTGGGCGGCAAGTTCACCATCCTTGCGAGCCACACCCACCAGACCGGTGCTGGCTTTTCGAGCCCATCCAGCCAGGAATATTCCTTTTATCGGAGCATCTGCATCCATGTCGAACGCCTCAAATGAAATCCCATCGACAGGGAAGGAGGGGTGTTCATTGATGGGATAGGCATCCCCAAAGGAGGGTAAACTGAATTCTTTATCCACAGTGTCCCCAATTGCAAAGATCACTGTATTGGTTTCGATCTGGCGCGTAATTCCCAAACCTCTAGCTTTAATATTCCCATCCGCTGCGATGAGAGTATTATCTTCGACCTTGAGAGCACTGACACCGCGTGTCCAATCACCCAGAATCCGGACCGGTGAGGATAGGAATTCAAAGCGTAAAGCTGTGGAAGAGACCGGTTCCAGGGCTTTTGGCAGCCCATCTTGAAAGATCTGCCAGGCAGCATGAACATCCTGCCCAACCGCATTCATCAATGGGGCAACCCGGTCAAATTCATTTTGAAGTGCTTTCATGTCTATATTGGCGGCTACAGTTTCGAGTTCTTTCCGGGTGAATTTTACTTCTCCAGGGCCACGACGCATAACGACTGTGACTTCTTCCACTTTTTTCTCACGAACCAGGAAATGCGCAATATCCATCATGACATTGCCTGCCCCCACCAGGGTGACTTTGGGTCCGATCAAAAACCGGCGCACGCTGTACGGGGGTAGAAGATTGTAATAAAAGACCAGGTCCTTTGCATGATAAACCCCTGGAAGTTGTTCTCCCGGCAACCGTAACCATTTGGTTCCCTGGGCACCGGTTGCAATAACGATCGCCTGAAAACCAGCCCCGGTCAGATCGGATAATAACAGTTCCCCACCGCTGCTAACTTTAACATTTCCAAAATAATCAACCGAAGGTGATTCAAGGATCTGGTTGAATTGCTTGCGCAATCCTTCCTTCATCTTGATCTTATCCGGGTAAATACCATATTCTGCCAATCCACCTGGTTTAATATCCCGGTTGAACAATGCCACCCGTACTCCATGGCTGCTTAGATATCTTGCAGCGAACAATCCTGCAGGACCGGCACCCACGATTGCCGTTAGATATTGATTTTCTTGCATGTCATTCTCCAAACCCCTTTATAAATAAAGATTATTCATTATAAGGGATATTATCGATTATAATTTAAATATGATTATTTTTATCTTTATTATATAAATATTTTATTAATAATCTCTGGGATTTTCCCATTTGCCATGTTTGCATAATAAGGTAAGTATTTAAGTTTTTCCAACCAAATATATTACTCTATGCTATAGTTAAGCAATAACGATCAGGAGGATGATGATGGTCTTATCAGAAAATAATGAACCTCTCGCCAATAAAGCTCCATCCCAGGAGCCTCCCAATCCGAAAGTTGAAGAGCCAAAAAGCCAACCTGCCGCGCTACCCAATCCAGGCAGGCGGATCAGGTCCATTGAGCTGGCTGTTTTACGTGGAAAATTTAAGAGGTTCCACATTCAACCCGGATTATCTAACTTCATTGATAAATTAAAAATATATAAAGAGAAGCATTTTCCAAATTTACACTTAAAAAGTTCGTTAATGATCATTATAAATATTTTTCTCCTGTTGGTGATCCTCCTTCTCAGCCGGGAGGTGTTTGCGCTCAAACGGATGATGATGGGGGATGTGTTGGGTGGAATTTATTTGAGTGTTGGGAATATTGATCAAGCCACAGTCAAAACCGATGTCCAGATTATAGACAATTTGAAGGTGGATTTCCCCCTTCAGATAAACCAACCGACCGAGATCGTGTTAACTGCTGATACCCCCATCTCCGGAGCCATTATCTCCATCACTACTGGAGGGTTGAATATCAATAATGCCCCGGCGGATATTGTTCTGCCGGCGGGTTCACGACTCCCGGTTCAACTGAATATGACCGTCCCGGTGAATACGACTCTTCCAATATCTCTAAAAGTCCCCGTCAACCTGCCAATTGCAGAAACAGCGCTTCACCAACCCCTGGTTGACTTGCAAAATGTGATCAAACCATACTTGTTCACCTATATGGAGCGCCCGACCTCCGGGAAGGAATCTCCGGTATGCAAAATATTTGGTTTTATTTGCAACTGGTGGTTCAAATGACCATCTCACTCACGTCCTTTATGGAGATTTAATGACAGGTGTAATCACCAAAACCAAACTAAATAATGGGTTATCGGTCCTCCTCAAAGAGATCCACACAGCACCGTTGATAAGTTCCTGGATCTGGTACCGGGTGGGATCCAAGGATGAGCCAACCGGACTGACGGGGATTTCCCACTGGGTCGAACATATGCAGTTTAAAGGGACTCCGAAACATCCCTCAGCTGTAATGGATAAAGCCATTTCGCGTGTGGGTGGCATGTGGAATGCTTTCACCTCCATGGATTGGACGACTTTTCTCGAGACTCTGCCATCCGACAAGATAGATCTGGCTCTCTCTCTTGAAGCTGATCGTATGGTTAATAGCGTTTACGATCCGCAAGAAGTTGCCTCAGAAAGAACGGTCATTATCTCTGAACGGGAGGGCAGCGAAAACGAGCCTCTTTTCCAACTCAACGAAGCTATCCAATCAGCCGCATTCAAAGTTCATCCTTACCACCATGAAGTGATTGGCGACAAAGCCGATCTCAATTCGATCACCCGCGATGACCTTTATCAGCATTACCGCACAAATTACATTCCGAATAATGCTGTTTTGGCTTTGGCAGGAGATTTTAACAGCAAAACTTTGCTTGATCAAATCCGTGATTTATTCGAACCAATTCCCGCAGGAAATATTCCAGTCCATCTGAACCGTCCGGAACCACCTGATCGAGGGGAACACCGCTTGACCATTGAAGGTCCTGGCGAAACGACGTATCTTCAAATAGCCTATCGCTTCCCCTCCGCCACGGATGCAGATCTTTTTCCGTTCATGGTATTGGACAGTCTGCTAAGTGGACCAAGCAACCCCAGCGCCTTCAGTTCGGGAGGAATTTCCAACAAAACTTCAAGACTGTACCGCTCACTAGTTGAAAAAGAAAAGGCTGTCGGGGTATTTGGAGGCGGGCAGGTGACGATCGATCCATTTCTGTATGCAACCACCATTACCATCCATCCAAGATCCAATCCTGATGAAGTTCTGAGTTCATACGATGCTGAGATCAAGCGCCTCCAGAATGAATCCATCCCGGAGGCAGACATCCAACGAGCCATCAAACAAGCCCGTGCCATATTTGCTTACGGCAGTGAAAATATTACCCACCAGGCAGCCTGGTTGGGTTTCTCAGAAATGTTTGCAAATTACCATTGGTTCAATAATTACCTTGGCAAGCTGGCAGAAGTGACTCCAGGAGATATCCAGCGGGTGGCACAAACCTGGTTGGTGCATCAAAAAAGACTGGTTGGAACATACCTGCCCGATGGGAAGGCTGAAAAATGACAATAAGAAAGAGTACCCAACATTCCCTGCCAGGACCTGAGGACACACACCGCTTTCAGACAACCAATGGCATCACTGTCCTGAGTCGTTCAAATTTCAATAGCCCTTCCATCATCATATCTGGTTACCTGCCTGCAGGCAGCTTATTCGATCATGACGAACTGCTTGGTGTGGCGGATTTTACAGCCATGATGCTGACACGCGGCAGCCAATCCCGTGATTTTCAAGGCATCCATAACGCCTTGGAATCGTGTGGCGCTAACCTCGGTATGAGTGCTGGTGCCCATACCGCCAGCTTTAATGGTCGCTGCCTTGCAGAAGATCTTCCCTTGCTGCTCGATCTTCTATCTGAAAGTCTTCGACAACCTTCTTTTGATCCAAAGCAAATGGAAAAACTTCGCACTCAATTTTTGACTGGTTTGTCCATTAGGGCTCAGGATACCACCGAGATGGCTTCCATGACCTTCGATAAAATCCTCTTCGCTGGTCATCCATACAGCCGCCCGGAGGATGGTTACCCGGAAACAATTCAAGCCATCACACGGAAGAACTTGAAGGATTTTCATAGAAGGCATTATGGACCGAAGGGGATGGTCATATCGGTTGTAGGCGCGATTAAACCCGAGGAAGCGGTCACCCAGGTGCAGCGAGTGTTGGGAGATTGGGAGAATTCTTCCCAACCTGAAAACCCTGTTTTACCGGTCTTTCATCCCATGAAGAAAAGCAAAACTCAAAAGGTTCGTATTCCTGGAAAATCTCAAAGCGATATTGTTATAGGGTCAAGTGGACCCAAACGACTCGACCCGGAATATTTACCGGCATCCTTGGGGAATTCTGTTTTGGGGCAATTTGGGATGATGGGTCGCATTGGAGATGTTGTCCGCGAAAAATCAGGGTTGGCATATTACGCATACAGTTCATTGAATGTTGGGATCGGTCCGGGATCCTGGGAAATAAGTGCAGGGGTAAATCCGACCAATGTACGCAAAGCAATTGATCTTATTAAAACGGAGATCACCCGAATTGTCGCAAATGGTGTTTCATCTGAAGAACTGGCTGACAGCCAGGCAAATTTCATTGGACGCTTGCCACTGTCGCTTGAGTCCAATGCAGGTGTCGCCAGCGCACTCTTGAATATTGAACGATTTGATCTGGGTTTGGATTATTACTTGCGTTATCCGGATCTTGTCCGTGAAGTCAAACCCGAGGCTGTCCTGAAAGCGATCCAAAAATATCTGGATCCTGATAAGCTTGCAATTGCGATTGCTGGTCCTTAATAATAGGGAAATAATTATGACACCCATTATTCGGTCAGGTATCGATCTAATTGAGATAGAACGTCTGCAAGCGATCATGGATAGACATGGGGATCGCTTTTTAAGCCGTATCTTTACTCCCCGGGAATTGGCCGATTGCGATGGAAAAACTCAATCATTGTCAGCGCGCTTCGCTGCCAAAGAAGCAGCAGCCAAGGCGCTTGGATGTGGGATCGGAAAGGTTTCCTGGCAGGATATCGAAATCGTTCGAAATTCAGACCGTCAACCCGAGCTTTTTTTACACGGTCCGGCTCAGGAGCTGGCTAAAATACTCAAGCTGACCAATTGGTCGGTCAGCTTGAGTCATACATTCCAGAATGCGATCGCTATCGTGATCGCCAATGGGGAGAATTAATTTTCTTTTTCTTCCAGTCCCAACCACAGATGACCTGGTAGGACTGTCCGCTGGGAACGTACAGATATATTTCCAGTTTCGGGCATAATTTCCGGCATGGATTTGGGGTTGACCATGCAAAGGTTGGGTGTGTGACCATACTTGGTGCGATAATATTCAGCCGCACGTTCTATTTTGGTCATCAGGGCAGTTTTAGGATCATTGTCAAACCACATCATTCCAAAGTTCATTTCGACCTCCTGATCGAGATAAATTGGGATCAGGCAAAGGATCAGAATATTTGTTGTTGATTCTGTGCTTTACCAGATATTGAGATTGCAGATCTGCAAGTGCTTACAACGAATGAACAGGAACGCAGCCAACCATCACCACTCGTAACTTTTCGAAGGTATGGAGAATGAATTTGAGATTGTCAATGCTGCGCCTTCCGATTCAAATAATAGAATAATTGTTCTAATTATAACACATTTTTATGCCTGTCAAGGTGTCATTTTGATCTTAATATTATTAGAAATTTATATATTAGCCCATGACTCCCCTTGCCATAGCTTGTCTACTACACTATAATAAGTCCCGTCAATTTGATAGGAAATTTGAGGTTTTTATATGCCAGTCTATACTTACAAGTGTGAAACTTGCGGGATCCAGTTTGAACGCCAGCAAAGTTTTTCAGATCAGCCGCTAACCCGCTGCCCGGAATGCAACAAGAAGAGTCTGCGCAAGGTTTACACGCCTGTTGGTATCGTTTTTAAAGGTTCCGGTTTTTATGCCACCGATCACCATTCACCCTCCGGTCAGGCACCTGCCTCCCATGCTTCAGAAGAAAAAACCGAAAAGAAAGCCGATGAAAGCAGCAAGGAAAGCGTCAAACCAACCAAAGCTGAAAATGTTTCATCTGAAAGCAGTTCAAAAGAAAAAACCTCATAATTAATGGTTCGTAACAATTAAATACAGAGCGGTACTTGAATTTTTCAAGTACCGCTTTTTCATAATTCACTTGACCAGCAGGATATAATTACCTATCCTTTTTTTTAACAATCTGTCGAGCATTTCCCCAGGAGGGTTCTTTTATGGCGAAATTTGGTGTCCAATCAGAAGTTGGTAAACTGCGCAAAGTGTTGGTCCATCGCCCGGATCTCAGCCTTAAACGGTTGACCCCGTCCAATCATGATGAACTATTGTTTGACGATGTCCTCTGGGTGGAACGCGCCCAATTGGAACATGATCAATTCGTTGCTTGTCTGCGTGAACGCGGTGTGGAAGTCTTCTATGTGTTGGATTTGTTGGCAGAGACCTTAAAATACAGCCAGGATGCCCGCCGAATGATCATTGAGCAGGTAGCCACCGAGTACACGGTCGGTTGGTCATTGGTGGATGAGATCCGCAACTTTCTTTGGAACCTTGAACCGGGAATGCTGGCTACCCACCTGGTTGGCGGGCTGACCGCAGGGGAGACCAATTTGGATTGGAATAAATTTGGAAAGATATCGTTGCATGCGGCGGCATTGCAAGATATGAGCACTTTCCTGCTGCCACCACTACCCAACACCCTCTTTACTCGCGATTCCTCGTGTTGGATATACAACGGGGTCTCTGTAAATCCGATGTATTGGCTTGCCCGCCGGCGCGAATCGCTCAATTTGCTGGCGGTCTATCGCTACCATCCCATGTTCCAGGAGGCCGGTTTTGAGTTCTGGTATCCCGAACTTGGTGGGGATGGTAATTTTAAGACCAGCGATTATGGACGCGCCTCACTTGAAGGCGGGGACGTCATGCCGATCGGTAATGGAACTGTTCTGATCGGTATGTCTGAACGCACCCAGGGTGGCATGATCGAACAGATCGCTGACCACCTGTTTATCAAGGGGGCAGCCTCACGGGTCATTGCCTGTGTCATGACAAAGGATCGCGCCCACATGCATCTGGATACCGTCTTTACCTTGCTTGACCACGACAAGGTCACAACATTTCCCAAGGTGGTTTCTCAGATCCGCCCCATCAGCTTGCGCCCGGGGAAAAAAGCCGGCGATTTTCACGTCACCATGGAGAAGGACCTGCTTTCCGCAGTAGCAGATGCACTGGGGGTGCCAAAGTTGCACGTGGTGGAAACAGGTGGAGATCAGTACCAGATGGAACGTGAGCAATGGGACGATGCCAACAACACCATCGCATTGGAACCGGGTGTGGTGGTATCTTACGAGCGCAATACCCATACCATTGCCAAAATGCGAGCGGCAGGAGTCGAGGTCATAACCATCCCCGGTTTCGAACTCGGCAAAGGTCGCGGAGGTGGGCATTGCATGACTTGCCCGATGCTAAGAGATGCAGTTTAAGAGGGCATCCAGCTTCTGAAAATTTTGAATCCTTATTAGTACTTAATTTGGATTTATCTTAATTTGTCCCAATAGATCACTACCCAATGCACCGGGTGATCCGTGGCGGAGGCTGGAGGTAGCAAATAGACCGGATCCATCGCTATCAGGTTTTTTGATATGAAGATGTGATCGATGCGGTTCTTTCCAGACATATCCACGCCATCCGTGCTGATCCCGGTTGGATAAACACTGATCCAGGAATTTGTGTAAACCGAGTCGATCAGCTTATAGCCGGCATCGTAATCGCGCATATTAAAATCACCCAGGACGATCACATTATCCTGGGATTTTGAACGCTCCAGAACCGCGCGAACCAAAGCCAGTTTGGCTTCATCCGTCCCATCCGGATGGACATTGTAAATGGTGAAGATTCTTCCATTCGCATCGATCTGCGCTTCGGCGGTACCATTTTCATCCTGGTCGCTGAAAGTAAAGAAAGATTGGGTATTCTTCAAAGGGAATCTGGAAAGGATGGCAGTCCCGTATCCGCCAGTGATCGTGGTGGGTCCATAATAAGAAAAATAACCCAGGTTGTCCGCGAAATATCGCACCAGGTCCACGTTATTGAGCGAGATGCGGGTTGAGTCACCTTCCTGTATCGCCAGGATATCCGGCTTCACCTTCTCTATAATCGCCAACTGACGCAGATAAGATTGCTCCCCACTCGCGTCATTTCCCTGCTGAATGTTGTAGGTCATAACTGTAATAGCGCTGATGTTTTCTTGCGGGTCAGGCTTGACCGTTTGAACGAACAATCCATTCGCAGTTACCACCAGGATCCCCACCAGGACTAGACCCCATGCCCAAAAAGTTGGTTCACCTTGTTTAACTTCCTCGAACCGGACCTCTTTCCGCAATAGTATAACCAGCAGGGACAGCAAGCCGCAGATCAAAAGAAATGGCAGCCAGAATTTATTCCGGAAGAATGGACTTACCGGGGCCACATAACCCCACACATTGGTAAAAATATCCATGAATACCAGCAGCACCAGAGTGAGACTTCCCAGCAGCATCCCGCCTGCCATCTGTCCGGGAG
>Ga0334722_10003682_pt1 | contig 16361 bp, 19 predicted proteins | sample C3_bottom_MG_FD_207210 | JGI IMG/M metagenome (GOLD analysis project Ga0334722, IMG submission 207210) | Sediment microbial communities from Yellowstone Lake, YNP, Wyoming, USA - C3_bottom | ecosystem: Environmental > Aquatic > Freshwater > Lake > Sediment | place: USA: Wyoming | collected...
GGGCGATTCTATGCCGCTCTCAGAAAGTATTGTTCTACTCTCATTTCTGTCTCTGAGAATCTTTTTTGTAGTGTTAAGATCTATTTCAAGCGTATCCAAATTTCGGTTGTTTATTCCAAGCAAGTCTGCATCAGTTTTCGTTGAATTGGTGAATTCTTTTTTTGTATGTGATTCAAGCAAAACCATCAAACCTTTTTTGTGAGCATAGGAAATGAACCCATCAATATCTGTGACTAGTTTTTTGTCAAAGATTGACTGTATGAGAAGAATGCAATCTGCTCCTATCTTTTCAGCTGCATCTATCTGAATTTTATCTATAATGACGTCTTTCATTAATAATGGAATCTGAACTGCTTTGCGAATTTTTTGAAAATATTCAGGTGAGCCATTAAACAAACGTGGTTGAGTCAGAACAGAAAGTCCAACTGCGCCTCCTACTGCCATCATCTTTGCTATCTTGACTGGATCTGATATTTTACGTATGCTTCCAAGTGATGGAGAAGAAAACTTTACTTCAGTTATTAGTGACGCATGTTTATTCTTACGGATGATATCTATTAGATTCATTTTAGATTTTGGCATCTTTTGTGTAATGTCATAAACTCCTTCTTCAATGGCTAACTGTGAGTTTTGTGTTAGCTTTTGCAACATATTTTTCATGATTTTTCAAATTCCTCTACTTTTTGTACGTTGCCGCAAAAGCGAATAAGATTTCTAAAAACATCATATGCTTTTCCATTTTTAATGGAATTTAATGCAATTTGTGTCGCGTCTTGAAAATCATTTGCCATGTCTGATATGATCAAACCTGCAGCTGCATTAAGTGCGGTGACTTCCATCATGGATTTGTTGGCAGTTCCTTTTAGTACTGTAAGAAATGCTTTGATTGCCTCTTCTTTTGATGAAACTTGGATGTCGCTAAGACTTGCTTTTGCTAAACCTAGGTCTTGAGGATTTAGAATCTTTAAACTAATTTTACCATCTTTGAGATGGCATATCTGATTTTTTGAGGTGGTAGAGAGCTCATCAAGCCCGTCATGAGACAATACTGACATTGCACTTTCTGCACCCCTTGCCTTTAGCAACAAAACTAATCTTTCAAGATAATCTGCAGAAAATACGCCCACTATCTGATTTTTTACTCCGGCTGGATTGCTTAATGGCCCAAGTAAATTAAATGCGGTTCTTGTTCCAAGAATCTTTCGTGCCTCTGCAACATTTTTCATTGCAGGATGAAATTTTTGTGCAAACATGAATCCGATCCCAAATCTTTCAATGACTTCACTAACTTTTTCTGGTGGCATGTCCAAATCGTAACCAAAGTATTCAAAAATATCGGCACTTCCACAAATTCCAGAAACTGATCTGTTTCCATGTTTTGCTACAGAACCACCAGCACCTGCTATTACAAATGCTGCAGCGGTAGAGACATTGAATGTCTTCATCTTGTCTCCACCCGTACCACATACGTCAATTATCTTTCCATTTCTTTTTGGAGAAATATGAATGGCATATTGCTGCATTTTATCAAGCATTGCCAATAATTCTTGATCAGACTCTCCTTTGTCAGTTAAGTTTCGTAAAAAATTTGCAGTCTCTTGTGTATGTACTTTACCTTTCAGTATTTCATCCATTGCTTGACTCATTTCATCATATGTTAGGTCATCATAAAGTGAAAGCTTGTTTGTTAAATCATTGAGCATTTTTTACCCTCTTTACAAAATTGTTTAAGATCTTTTTTCCCTCGCTTGTCATGACCGATTCTGGGTGAAACTGTACGCCTTCGATAAAGTATTTTTTGTGGCTTACTGCCATTATTTCATTGTCATCTTGAGCTACTGCTGTTACTTTTAGCTCGTCAGGAATGATGGTTTTATCTCCTACTAGTGAGTGATATCTTGTTGCCTTGAACGGATTCTGTACTCCCTCAAATAATGGCGACTCGGAATATTTCACAGGACTAGTTTTTCCATGTCTCACATGTCCTGCATTTACAATCTTGCCGCCAAAAGCATGGATTATTCCTTGATGACCAAGACAAACTCCTAGGATTGGTTTTGTTGGGCCAATCTCTTTGATCACTTTGGTACACACTCCAAAATATTTCTCATCTTCAGGAGTGCCTGGCCCTGGAGATATCACAATCGCATCATAGTTTTGTTTTTTAATTTCATCTATTGTGATCTTGTCATTTCGTATTACATCAGATGAAACTCCAAGCTCTCCAAGAATCTGTGCGATGTTGTAGACAAACGAGTCATAATTATCTATTATTAGAAATTTCATTTTGATGCTCCCTTTAATGCAGTAAGCATAGCATTTGCTTTATGCTGTGTTTCCATCCATTCGTTTTCAGCAACAGAATCCGACACAATTCCTGCTCCTGTCTGTACAAAACCTTTGGTTCCATCAAAAAATATTGTTCTAATTGCAATTGCAAAATCACAGCAACCATTAAACGAAAAATATCCTATTGCTCCTGCGTATGGTCCACGAGACTCTGGTTCTAACTCATCAATTATTTCCATGGCGCGAATTTTTGGTGCCCCAGAAACTGTTCCTGCAGGAAAAACTGCCTTGATTGCATCAATGACGTCAAATTTCTTATCAAGTGTTCCAACTACATGTGTTACCATGTGTTGTACATGACTAAATCTTTTAATTGCCATGAGCTCTTTGACATGAACTGAACCATATCTACAGACACGACCAACGTCGTTTCTTCCAAGGTCTACAAGCATCGTGTGTTCTGCAAGTTCTTTCTCATCGTTTAGCATTTCTTGTCCTTTTTTTTCGTTTTTTGCCTCATCATCAGTTATTTCTCTTGTTCCTGCAATTGGAAAAGTCTCTACCATGCTTCCTGTTACTCTCAAAAGCATCTCAGGACTAGAGCCTATGATTGTTTTTTCTCCCATTTTCATATGGTACATGTATGGAGAAGGATTGATTTGTCTAAGTGATTTGTAAACTCTAAGTAAATCTCCTTTTGCGTCAAAATTAAATCTACGAGAAAGTACAACTTGGAAAATGTCTCCATCGTAGATGTATTTTTTTGCACTTTCTACCATTTTGGAAAATCTCTGTTTATCCAAATTTTCTGAAACTTCTGACATCTCAAACTTTTCAAACTTTGGATCTGGGGTTGATATCTTGTCTAGTCTGTTTTTGTCATAATAAAAGTAGAATGATTTTTTCTCTTTATTGTCATATAGTATGCCATCAGTGTAGATTCCAAACTCCATTAATAATGGTGATTCTTCTTTTTTATGCGCATCTGGAATATTTTCCCATAATCTAATTGCATCATAATTTATTATGCCAACGGCTCCGCCAAGATATCTGTACTTTTGATCTGGAATGCTATTGAGAAGTTTTCTAATCTCTGATAGAGGATCTGTTGTCGATATTGTTTTGGTGTTTCCTTTTTTATCACGCAATGTAATTCTGTCAGAATACCCTCTTACTACCATGGATGGGTCAAAGCCCATGATAGAAGTCTCTGCTAATTCTTCAGGCCCAGTTAATGATTCAAACAAAAATGTATGCTCATAACTTCGTGAGATTTTGTTATAGAGTTCAAATTGGGAGCCAGAGTAGTCTAGGGGTATTATCTTAAGCTCTGAATGTCCAAATGTGGCCACCCATATAGAACAAGTTATTCTGACTCTATTTATAGATAAGCTAATGTTAACGTCACATAATTAATTACAAAGAAAATCTAGACAGGGCTTCTGCATCTGTCAAAAAATCTCTTGAAGGCTCTACCATCCTCTTCAAACTTCAGGCTCTGCATCTGGTTCAAATTTGGTTGATCCAATCACATCTATGATTAAGTTTTTGAATTAGATGAACGTAATAATATGATATGGAACTCGAGTATGCGACAAAAAAAGACCTAATTTCCGTTATAGAGAACGAAGCCAAAATCAAAGCAGATGGTTTTGTTGAGGAAGCAATGAGTACGGCAGAAGAAGTCCATTCCGGAGTAAAAAGAGAGGATGGTCAATCACCTTTCTTAGAGACCCACATTTGGCCAGTAACTATTGATGTAATTAGACATTATTTGTCTTCAAATAAACTATTGACAACTTTACAGATAGTATCTTCCATTTTGCATGATGTAATGGAAGACAATGAAAAGATCTTGGATACGTATGTATCAAAGTCATATGGATTTGATGCTTACTTTATTCATAGATTTGGTGACTATGTATACAAGGTTGCTACAACTTTGAAAGTAAAGCCACTAAGTCTTTTTGAAGGTAAAACAGAACAAGAATGTCAAGAAGAAAGGTTTCGTCAATATTGCAATACTCTTTTAAAATCAGAATATGATGTAAGGACCATAAAACTTGCAGACAGATTAAACAACATGATGTTTATCAGCAAAATTCCATATCATGAAAAAGTAAAACGATACATTCGAGAAGCCGAAGACTTCTACATTGCATATACACTAGCTCCACCAAGAATGGATACTTTTTACACAAAAATAAGACAAGCATACGATGATCTTAGAAATTTAAGTGAGAAAAAAGACGAAATGGCATTAGAAAGTACTAACTGACATCTATTTTTATAGATAAGCTATTGTTAACGTCACGTAATTAAGAATTGGTTGCTCTACCAACCCGTGTCTCATTTGGGACAGGCGATGGATCTAATAATACTACTTTCCTTCCAATAGAGTAATCACTGCCACATTTTGGGCAGTTAAAATGATTCCATCCTATTTGATCAAGAACTACTTCTTCTGAATGATTTGCACATGTCAATCTCTGTTCCATAAAAGATTCAGCTTCCACTTTCTTAATAAACACGTGGAATGAATCGTTCATTACAGCAGCATTAGTGATTTATCATTTTTTCTTGAATGATTTGTTGGAAATAATTTGTTGGAAATAATTTAAGTTCATAATCAAAGTACGCACGTAATTTCCATTTTTGAAAACAAATTGCTAAATAATTCAATGAAATAGGCCCAGATTCATTCATATTTTTATAATTATGGATCTTTTTCATACGGGCATTATTATCAATTACGGTATAGTACGGTACCTTTATATTCGATGACGACGATCTAATAGATATGTCACAAATGCTGGTTTCAAAGCAAAAACGCAATGAGATGTTGTTGTTTCAAGATTTGTATTTTGTACAGAAAACTGCATCAGTAAAAAGCAGCGTAACTGAGGCAGTATGTAATGTATGTAAAAAAGGACTTGAAGATGGTCTTTCAGTAACCGCAACTACAACAGATCATAAGCTACGACTATATTGTGACAATCATTTTCCAAAACAAAACTAGTTTTACTTTACCACTTTGGTCTTGTAATTGCACCTTCAGATGCAGAACCGACTAGTGATGCATATTTTGCAAGTGCGCCAGTTTCATAATTTGGTTTTCTTGGTTTCCAAGCTTTGCGTCTTTGTTCAATCTCTGATTCTGAAACCATAAGATCCAAAGTATTTTTTTCGACATTGATCCTTATTTCATCTCCATCTTTTACTAACGCAATATTTCCACCAACATATGCTTCTGGGGATACGTGGCCAATCATTAAGCCACGTGTTGCTCCAGAAAATCTTCCGTCTGTGATGAGTGCCACTTTTTCTCCAAGCTTCTGACCTACTAGTGCTGCAGTAACTCCCAACATTTCTCGCATGCCAGGTCCTCCTTTTGGCCCTTCATATCTGATAACTACAATGTCTCCTTCTTTGATTTCTCTTTTTGATACTGCGTCAAACGCATCTTCTTCTCTGTCAAAGATCTTTGCTTTTCCTTTAAACTCTGAAGTTTTTACTCCTGCTACTTTTACTACTGCTCCATCTGGTGCTAGAGTGCCTCTGAGGATTGTTAAGGTGCCAACTTCATGTATTGGTGATTCTATTGGTTTGAGTACTTTTTGATTTGAATCAAATGAGAGTTGAATCGAATCAAGGTTCTGCTTTAGGGTTTTTCCTGTTGCTGTCATTACATCAGAGTTTAGCAGATTTTTTTTCATCAAACTTTTCATCAACAATGGAATCCCACCAATTTTATCAAGATCAAGCATGACATAGAATCCTCCTGGTCTCATATCAGCTATGTGTGGAGTTTTTCTTCTGATTCGTTCAAAATCATCCAGAACAAGTTTTACTCCAATTTCACGTGAGATAGCTAAAAGATGTAACACTGCGTTAGTTGAACCGCCAATTGCATTTGCTACAATAATTGCATTTTCAAATGCTTCAAAAGTAAGAATGTCTTTTGGTCGTATTCTGTTTTCTAAAAGACTCATTACTGCTTTTCCACTGTCATAACACATCTGGGCTCTTCTTGGATCTTCTGCCGGCGGTGATGCGCTTCCAGGTAATGCAATTCCAATTGCTTCACTTATTGATGCCATGGTATTTGCAGTATACATTCCTCCACATGATCCAGCGTTTGGGCAAGCAACATTTTCTAAATTCTTCAAAGCCTCCAAAGTCAGCTGTCCTGCATCATAAGCTCCAACAGCCTCATACACATCTTGTACTGTGACTTGTTTTCCTTCATAAATTCCTGGCATTATGGTTCCACCATAAACGAAAACTGATGGAAGATTCAATCTTGCCATTGCCATCATTGTTCCAGGTAAACTTTTGTCGCAGCCTGCAAGACCCACCAATCCGTCATACTGATGAGCTCTTATCATTACTTCTATAGAATCTGCAATTATCTCTCTACTTACAAGTGATGCCTTCATTCCTTCATGACCCATAGCTATGCCATCGCTAACAGATATAGTTGCAAACTCTCTTGGAGTGCCTCCAGCATCGCTTACTCCTTGTTTTGCATTCTGTGCTATCTTGCCAAGGTGTATGTTGCATGGGGTTGCTTCATTTCCAGTATGGGATACCCCGATGAATGGTTTAGCTAAATCTTCATCATGTAACCCCATAGCTTTGTACATCGCACGATGTGGCGCCCTCGATGGTCCTTCTACTACATTTCTACTTGATATTTCCATTCTAGATGAGAAATGGAGTTAAGAGGCATAATTTTAGCTTTCTATTGATTTTCATTCAAAGTTTTAGCTACGCATTGAAAAGTATCAATTCTACGCGTTTTTAATAATCCAGTTCATATAAAAAAGTACATGAAGGAATCAATAAAGCCATTACTGCTTTGTTGTTTTTGCGTTATTGTAATCTCCTTAATCATACCAGCGTATGGGGAGGTTATATCATTTAAGACGGACAAAACATTTTACAAAAAAGGTGACAAGATAAAATTTTCTGGCACTCTTGATCAGGAAGATGTAGGTGGCGTTGTATACATTAGGATTAAGGATTATGCAGGAACTAAGGCTGCATTTCAAGGAACATTTCCTGACGATAATAACAACTTTGAGGTTGAGATTGATACTAGTAGCTCAAAAAATGATTTTTTAACAACTGGAATATACAATGCTACTGCATTCTTAACCAAAATAGAAAATGGTGTTACAATTAATTTTGATTTCTCACTTGATGGTTCACCAGTGCCTCATCCTGAGACTAATCCAAAGCAGGAACCGACGACTCCAACTACAACTCCGCCTCAACAAACACAGCCTCAACCTGATCAGGTAAGCAGCTCTGATACTCAAACAGACACTAAGCAGGATTCTGCAACAAAAGATGATGGAAAATCTATACAAGAAAAAATTAACGAAAGAATTGAGGCAGCAAAGAAAATAAAAGAATTACAAAATATGACAAAACAAACAAATGGAAACCAAGTTAATCAAACTAATGAAAACTCCACTGTAGGAAATATACCAAGTGATGTTACTAATGATGCCAAAAATGAATCTGGTTTTGATTCAAGATTGCTGTATGTAATATTGGGTGTTGTTGGTGCCGGCGGCGCTGGAGCAGCTGTGTATGTTATGAGAAATAAACAAAAACCACGAGATTATTCGCAATACTTTGAACCAGTAGAAAAAACTGAAACATCAGAAAAACCATCTATGCAATCAGAAGATGATTATGCATTAATGATTCTCAAAAACAGATTAGCAAAAGGTGAGATTACAATAGATGAATTTAACGAACTAAAAAAAGCATTAAAAGAACCATAAATTAGAGTTTCTAAAAATATTAGCCTGTTTTATCAAGTAGAACTGAATCGACTCTGGCAAGTTGTTCCTCTATTTGTGTACTGTTCTCGTTTCCATATGAAATTAAGATTCTATCATCGTTTTGTAACACATAGTCAAGAAGACTTGGAACTTTTTGATGATTCAAATAGAATTTCAATGAATACTGATCATTTGTACAGAATTGTCTTTTGTCTGGGAAAATATAGCAACTGTCAGTAAATCCAATATTTAGCGTTTTAAAGAGAAATCCCATGGTTACTCCCGATGCATGTCTATGAACTGTGTCGCCATTGTGATTTTCAAAATGAATGTATCTGTTCTTTACTTGATATGCCGGTGACGAAAAATCAAATTTGTCGCCAAATATCATTACATTCATTCCAGCGTGTTCGTGTTCATCGCCAAGTTTGCCTGCACCGGGTGGTGCACCTGGGGCATTTAAGTTACCTTGGTATATATTTTGGTAAAAGATGTATCCTGTAAACCCGAGAACTATGACGACGCCAGCTATGACGCCCGCTGCAATTAATTTGAATCTGCGCTTTTCGCGAATAATTTTTTCACTATAATTTTCACGCTTTTGTGCACGCTCTTCCTTACTTTTTTTACCCATTGTTGATAAACGTCAAAATTTTACCCTAAATAACAGTATCTAGTAATGACATTAACTCAGTCTTTAAGTAAACTCAGTAGGTACAAACCACGAAAATGGAACTTCAAACTGTAGAAGATAAGATAGAACGCTTCTTAGAAAAGAAATTCAGAACAGCAACATAATGTCTATAATTCACTATTTCTTCATTGCTTTTTCCAAATTCTTTCTTGCCTGTTCTAAAGCGGCTTTTGCCTGATCAAATGCAGCTTTTGCCTCTGCAGTTTTCTCTTGAACGAATTTGGTTCTGGCCTGTTCTACTTTTGCTTTAGCATCTTTCCATGCAGTTTTTGCTGCATCGATAGATGCTTTTTTTGCTGTTTCTTTTGCTTTTTTTGCTGCTTTGTCAGCGTTTGCAAGCTCCCTCATCTTCTTTCTTGCTTCGCTATACTTGGCATCAGCAGATGGAATCATGTGTACTATTAGAATTACACTAGCCAAAATCGCAAGAGTATACAAAGTATGCCTGCTATTCAATTGAAATCGTTTTCATTAATGACATCAGCTATTATAATTTACGTCTGTTATTTTTGAGCACATCTGAATCAAGCAGTGACTAATCATCTTTATCATAAATTCAATTACTATTCAAAAGATATGTAAAATCAAGCATGAAGTTTAATCTCCATAGCTACACTCAACTAGCGATAAAAATGAACTTAATTATCCTGTTATGTGTATGTTGTAACTCATGAATTACAAACATTACAGCTACAATTCATCATTCCTGCTTTGCCCATACATTGATCATGTTTTTCTTCTGAACATTTGTGGCAAACGATTCCTGAGTTCACTATTTTCCAAATTCTTATACTTTGGTTAAGAATGTATGTATACTCAAATAACGAAATCATCTTGTTGGCAAAAAAGCGTGAAATTCCAATAGAGATTGATGATCATTTTAAGCTTTTTGGAAAAGAACCATGGGAAGTCGATTATGGAGAAAAATGCCCAATCTGTAAAGTTAGAATAGATGAATATGGGTTTTGTTCATGCGGTTCAGGTGGAGATTGAATCTATTTTTATTATGAATTTCATTTGCTTTAAATAAAATGCACTAGCCCAACAAAACATGACATGCCTTTTCTGTCAAATAATTAGTGGAAAAATTTCGGCGCACTTCATCTATGAAGATGATACTCATGTTGCAATAATGGACAAGTACCCAATACATAAAGGACATTCTCTTGTAATTCCACGAAAACATCATGAAAAGATTATCGACATGGATATAGAAGAAGTATCTATACTTTTTTCAAAAGTTCCATCTATAGCACGTGCTGTGATAGAAGCTACTGGTGCAGATGGCTTCAACATCGGACAAAATAACGGAAGAGCAGCAAATCAAATTATTCCTCATGTTCATGTTCATGTGATTCCAAGGTATGCAAAGATAGGTGTGGCATGGCCAAAAAGAAGCATTGCAAGTGAGAAAGAACTTGAAGATCTTGCAGCTAAAATAAGAAAATGTATGAAACTATCTTGATCTTTTTTCTAATGACATATCATCAATATGTTTGGTGAGATGGTGTTTCTTTATGTATTTGAATAACACATCAGGTTTTTCAATTTTATAATAGCGCATCAAACTTTCAATATTTTTGTCGTCAAAAATATTGTATCCATCTTTTTCATTTTTAGAATTCTTTGAATCTTTGGATTTTTTTGTCTGCACTAAGATTATTTTGTTTTCATCCCTCATAAGGTTATTTGTTTTAGTCTAATTTTCAGGAATACTGTCAGGGTTTTTGTTGTTTTTAAAATCAGTTTAATTCTTTGACTATGGATTCCATGTCATTTCTTGTTAATCCTATACCTTTCTTGGCATCACGTCGTGCTAGAATGGTTCCATTTTGAAATGCAATCATGGTTGGAATTGCTTGTATGTTAAATCTATCCCAAAGTGGATTTTCATCCTCGTTTACAAGTGCTGCCTTTTTCTGTATTTTTTCTGAATTGATTTCTTCAAAGGTCGGCTTGAAATTTGCGCAGTAAGGACACCAATCTGCATAAAATAGCACCAGTGTCTTTTTGTTATTGCCCAATACTTTGGAATCAAACTCTTCTGGCAAAACGTGCTCCATGTAGTAAATATAAAATTGCAAAATATTTAGAGCTAATGATTGTGTTCTTATTGATTTGGATTGTATCTTAAGAATGCACCAACCTTGCCAATACTTGAAAGCATTGTACCGTGCTCCGTAACACCTGAAATGACCTCGATTTTTGCTCCTGTGTCGCCTGCAATCAAGGAAAGATAATCAACAATATCGCGTTCTGTTGATTCTGAATCCATGCTTTTACAATTTGGGCATGGAGATCTTAACATCTCTTGAATTCTTTGAATTACTTTGGGCCTTTCTAAAATTTCAGTTTGAACGTTCTGACATCTCTTACATGTGACGTCGATTTTTCTTAGATTGGTATCATCCGTAATCAAAATTGTGTCCACTACATTTCTTTTTAAAAGTTCAATTATGTCCTTTAATCCATAGACTGCCAAACCACTGAAATTATTGATGTCACTAAAGAGTTTCTCAACAAGTTTTTTTTCTTCTACCATTCGATAATCTGACAAAACCTCTTGTGCTCTTGCAAAAGCTTCACGCACTCCTTCTGAACCAGCATAGGATGTATCCAAAGTAGCAATGATCATGTTTTGTAATCTGTATTCTAGATATTCTTCTCTTATGAAAGTCTCTTTTGTTGGACCCGGTCCAGATATGACTAGTCCTTTGATTGGATAAATATCAATAAAATATTCACGTGTTGTATGCGCAACTCTGTGATAATATTCGCCAAGCTCCATTTCTCTTAGTCTCTCAAATCTTCTTGCAGATTGACCCCCCTGTCTGTGTTTTCCTGCAACTCCAGACGATGTCTCAGATAACACCTCAAGCTTATCACCATGTAATAATCCCCATCCTGCATCTTTTGCATCAATAGCTAAAAACCCAATCAGGTTGTCGTCTTTTAGCATGTCTTTTAGCAAGTCTACGTGAAAATGATCATCACACCGATACAGAAATGTCTGAAGCTCTTTTGGTGGTTCAAGTTCATACATTTTGATTATCTCGCTACCTATGGGCCCGCCTCCTTCTGGTGGTAGTGCGCCACAGAAAATAACTAGTCCTTTGTCTGGAGGTTTTTTGTATAACTTTAACCGCTGAATTACACGAGAAAGTGCATCTACTACATGAGTTCGCGTAAGATCAGATTTGATGTTGTCTGCAGTTCCTTGCTCTTCACGTAAACCATTTATCACTTCATGCAATGCTTTTTTTGGTGGCATGTAAAGTGAGATTAGTTCTGTACCGCGACCTGACTTGTCAGAAAGATCTTCAAGCGTCTTTCGTAATTTGTACATCTTTACAGAATCTTGTTTTTCAATTGTAGGTTTAACCATGATTTGACCTTCCTAGTTCAGAATATTAAGTTTGGTTACGTTGTATCAAGGACTTGTCTGAAAACAGAAAGTGGCTGGTTTCCTTCTATCTTGATTATCTTTTCATTACTAAATATCAAAAACGATGGCGTTGCTTTAATTCCAACGTTTGTACCAAATTCTTCGTTATCTAAAACTTTTTGTTTATATTTTTTATCGTCTAGGCATTTGTTAAATTGAATTACATCAAGATTTACTGTTTTAGAAAATTGTTCAAGTGAATCTCTATTTACCCAACCAGTTCTTTCTCCTGCCCAATTCTTGTATACCTCATCGTGGTATTCCCAATACTTTCCTTGATCATTTGCACAGTATGATGCTTCTGCAGCAAGAATGGAATCAGGCCCATTTAGTGGAAAGTCTCTGAATACAAAATTGGCCTTTCCTGTGTTTACATATTCATCAATTATGATATTTTGACTAGATTGAGAAAACTTGTAACAAAAAGTGCACTGATAATCACCCCATTCAACTATGGTAATTTTTGCATCAGGATTGCCCATGAGAGGAGAACCATTTTGCATTAGCATTTGAGTTGTTATTTTTTCTTGTTTGTCTTCAGATGGAATCTGCAAATAATACACTATGATTATTCCAATAATGACTGGTATTGCAAGAAGATAGTATTTTTTCACATATGCGGTGCATTTTGAATTGAATATTAAGATTGTTTAACCCAATTTTGGAGTTATATTAATACTACTCAAACTACTTTTTCGATTTAGCGTTATCTAGTGCTTTTGCTCTTTTTTTCGCTTTGTTTGATGTTTTACTCATACCACTTTCTAAATTTTGTATGAACTTAAGGTTTTGTTAAAAAATACCTTAGTATACCTTCAAGTTTTGTTGATAAACAATTTATCATATCAGATATATAATAATGAAGACCATAGAACTCCAACGGAATGATGTTAATTACGGCAATCCTTTGACCTATTGGAGACGCTGTGGTCACACTACAAATTATTCACAATAGGAACATTTCACCTTCTCACGCCTAGATTTAACAAAATATGGCAAGCTCCTTCGTGGATATGGAGTATCTATCAATCTAAAATATAATAAAATAATTCTAAAAAACGGTCAAAATGACATTATTGGGAAATCATCCTATGACTTAAATAGAAATGAATTTGATTTCCTGTGAAATTGATAAATATTCTCCAAATAACAAAAACAAATTACAACATCCATGTCATTAAGTGATCTAACGTGAAAATACTTCTTTTTCTTGTCATAGTTCTTGTTTCTGGATTTTCGGCAGGAATACTTCATGGATTTGTTAATCTTGGTGTAATAGAACCATTTCTTGACTGGGCAATAGGTATAGAAAATCAAAACCTCTTTGCATCTGGCGAAGCACAAGACACACCACAGTTTTGGGAAGAATTTAACACATACAGAATTTGGCAAAAGCAAGGAGAAGTTCTTGCAGGAGGGATATTGGGACTTTCTATGGGGGCGCTCTTTGGTTTAGTTTTTGCATATTCTAGACATGCTCTTCCTAGTCAGAACCACATCAAAAAAGCGCTTGTTTTGGCTGGAATAATGTGGTTTACTATATTTTTTATCCCGTTTCTGAAATATCCTGCTAATCCTCCAACAGTAGGCGATCCCGGAACCATTGTTCTCAGAACCTCGCTTTATGTTGCATTCGTAGCGCTATCTGGACTTGGTGCGCTTGGATTCTCAAGAATCTATAAAAAAATCAAAAACCCTGTTAGGAAAATTGCTGTACCTGCTGGATATGCAATTTACATTAGCATAATTTTCATCATAATGCCTGAAAATCCTGATGAGTTGACTGCTCCTACAGATTTGATATATGGATTTAGAATTGCGTCAGCAGGTACTGTAACTATGTTTTGGATTTTAGATGCAGTAATACTTGGTGTACTTTGGCAAAAATTTCAACCACATGTTGAAAAGGATCAATTTCGCTGATTCCAAGATCTTATAACAATATTTTAGAAAGTAATTGACAAATAAATAACGAGAAATTATTTTATTTTATATCAACCGGCCAATAATGAGTCTGTTTTCAGCTTCTTGGTCCTACCCATTAAGTTAGTTTGGAGACAAACTAATTACTGGTTCGGGTTTTCTTATACTGACATCTGCTTTGCTTATTCTACTTTTGTAAAGCTTAAATTTTTTACCATTATCTGAAAGTATCCACTTTTCTACTTTGATCAAGGAAAGGTCTTCAAGATCAGAAATTTTTTTGTAGACTGAACTTAGAGGAATTTTATGTTCTTCTGAAAGCTCAGCTGCTGTTTTTCCTTCTTTTATGACAGAAAACAAAATTGTTCTTGATTGTGCATCTGCAAGAGCTTCAAGTACTTTTTGATTGACATCATATTTTTTTAATTGTGTTAATGTGAGTCGTCTTGCCATCTTTTTTCAATTAGAATGGCCTAATTATTTAAACGACGCGAATCTTATTCTAAAACTTTAGAATAATACATCGATTTGTTCTAAGATCTTGGAATGAATATTCCATTTAAATAATGTTAGCTTATCCTAATTAGTGAAAGCTAATGATTGATTATGTACAACTTTTGGCGCTAGGGTCAGTAGCTGGCTTTACAATTTTCCTAGGTTTACCATTTGCCGTTCTCAGACATCTGAGCCCAAATCAAAAAGGGTTTCTTAATGCTGCCGCACTAGGTATTCTGGTATTTCTTATAATAGACGTGTTTAGTCATGCTTGGGAATCAGCTAAGGATGTAAGCGTTGAAGCATTTGAAGGCAATACGGCAGTTGGAGATGGAGTGCTTGCACTTCTTGCACTTTTTGGTGGAATAGCAATTGGACTTTTGGGTTTGGTATTGTACGAAAATAGATGGATGCATTCAAAGAATTTTCCACAAATTTTATCATTAGAAAATATCAAACAAAACGATACGCACCTTCATCAATTATTCCACGAAGCTAATGCATATAGAATAGCTATGATGATTGCAATAGGAATTGGCGTTCATAATTTTAGTGAAGGATTAGCCATAGGCCAATCATATGTTTCTGGGGAAATTGGATTGGCGATACTTTTGGTCATCGGATTTGGGGCTCATAATGCTACAGAAGGATTTGGAATTGCAGGTCCCCTGGTTGGAATTAAAAACAGGCCAAAGATTGGTTTCTTAATCCTTGCAGGTTTTGTAGGCGGCGCACCAACATTTTTTGGTACACTTTTGGGAAGTTGGTGGATTTCTAATTTGGCATTCATTTTATTCTTATCGATTGCAGGTGGTGCATTGATTTACGTTTCATTATTAATGTATCATGCAGGAAGAAAACAGACTACAAATAGCATCATGATGATTGGTATCTTCCTTGGATTATTTGCAGGATTCATTACTGATCTATTGATTGAGTTTAGTGGCGCCTAAATCCATCTACTCACGTAACGATCTTTGCAAGTTCATTAGAATTTTTAGCTTGTTTGATTTCTCTAGCTATTCTTCTTCCCATACTCATTGGCTCATCATATAGGAATGTGGAGTATGGGGATCCATCTACATACATGTTGGTTCCAGCAACAATTCTTGCTGAGAATTCAAACGTAGTAAACTTGCCATTCTCATCATATACTCCTTCAAGGCAGAAAGGCCCATTCATTCCAGGTTTTACGAGTCTTTTTGCAGCCTCGACAAATCTTTCTCCCATGGAATAAACTTCGTCAAGAAGTGATTCCCTCAAAACTAGAGGGCTGTTTGCAATTACATTAAACGATGGAATGGAATCAATGTCTAACTGTTGAGCAGCCGGAATTCTTCCAAGACCATCAATGTCTGATTCGTATCTTCTATCTACACCAAAAAACTCCAACTCGTCTTTTAGTGGTGAGTAAAAGTATTGCAAATAAGCAGAAACCCCAAAAGAATACTCTTGTAAGTACAGGTCACCATCTCCTTTGATTAAGCCCTGCTTGATTAGTTTATCACGTTTTTTGTTATAGTCTTTTTCATTTGTTGTTAAAAAATAACCTTTGCCACCAGCTGCACCATGACGTTTTGCTATCACAAGAGTTTTGATCTCTTTTGGGCTGGTAACAGTTTTTGGGATATCAAGTTTTGCTTCACGCATTAATTGTTCTTTCATCTTTCTGTCAGATTCCCATCTGAGGATCCATTTGTTTCCAAATATAGGAGTC
>Ga0334722_10003683_pt1 | contig 16357 bp, 16 predicted proteins | sample C3_bottom_MG_FD_207210 | JGI IMG/M metagenome (GOLD analysis project Ga0334722, IMG submission 207210) | Sediment microbial communities from Yellowstone Lake, YNP, Wyoming, USA - C3_bottom | ecosystem: Environmental > Aquatic > Freshwater > Lake > Sediment | place: USA: Wyoming | collected...
AATGGCCCCGCAACCTGTGGGGAGCGGTCGCCTGACCGCGAAAATGCGGAGTTCGTCAAGACCCCTCACTTCAGGGATTAAGGCCAAGGGTTATAATGGGTTTTTAAGCCAATAACAATTCGGCACTGCCGAATTGTCGCAGGAACCCGGTTTCATCCAGATCTTTGCCGTCCACCGCCAATCGGGTCAGACAGAGCCGCTTACCGTCAACACAATCCACCCGGCAACGCCCCTCTTCCCAGTAAAGCCGCGCTCCTTGTCCCCTAGCCGCTTCCCCGCGAAAGTAGCTGCCCAAAACCTGTACTGTCTTTCCCTGCACCGCAAAAAAGGCCCCCGGGTAGGGCGGGGCGACGGCGCGGATCAGGTTGTGGATCACCCAGGCGCCTTGCTGCCAGTCGATGCGGCCATCCTCGGGGCGGCGGCCACCATAGTATTTTCCCCCGGAAAGATCCAGCGGGGTTTGTTTGGCGGTGCCAGCCAGCAGAGCCGGAATCGCCCGCAACAAGACCCGTTCCCCGGCGCAGGCCACCTTCTGGAAGACCTCGTGGGCGGTATCGTTGGGCAGGATGGCCACCGCTTCTTGATCAACCAGCGGTCCGGCATCAGCCTTGACGTACATCCCGTGCAGGCTGGCCCCGGTCGCCGCCTCGCCATGCAGCACCGCCCAGTTGATCGGCACCCTCCCCCGGTATTTGGGGAGAAGCGAACCGTGCAGGTTGTAAGCCCCCTTGGTCGGAATAGCCAGCAGTTCCGCCTTCAGCATGTTCCGATAGTAAAAGGAGAAAAACCACTCTGGCGTGCAATCCCGGATCTGCTCGACCACCTCGGGGAGGTTGGGATCGGCGGGAGTGATTACCGGGATATCGTTCAAGGCGGCCAGCTCGGCGACACTGCCGAACCAGATGTTCTCGGCCGGGTTGTCGGTATGGGTCACCACCAACCTGACATCCACCCCATTGGCCAGGAGCACGGCAAGCCCCCGGACGCCGATGTTGTGGTAGGCGAAGACCACCGCCCGCTGGGAATTGCTGGTCATCGTTCAACTCCGTTACGCCGGGGCTCTCCGCCCAGTACCTGGCGGACCAGGAAGCGGGGGCGCTTGCGCACCTGGGTGTAGATTCGGCCCACATATTCGCCAAGGAGGCCGATGCCAAATAAGGTGATGCCGATCAGGAAGAAGGCGATACCGAAGAGGGTGAAGAGCCCTTCCGCCTCCGGCCCGACCATTAACCGGCGCACAGCCAGGAAGATCACGAAGCAGAGAGAGGCGACGGCAGTGGCCATGCCGGTAACGGAAAAGAATTGCAGGGGCATCAGCGAGAAACTGGTCATCAGATCGAAGTTCAGATGGATCAGCTTGAACAGCGAATACTTGGAGGTTCCCGCCGCCCGTTCCTCATGGTCGACCACCACCTCCACCGGATTGGCGGCGTAGAGGTAGGCCAGGGCCGGGATAAAGGTCTGCGACTCTTCCGAGGCCAGGACCGCCTGGATAATCTCCCGGTGGTAAGCCCGGAACATGCACCCCTGGTCGGTCATGTGGATGTGGGTGATCTTCTCGCGCAGCCGGTTCATGGCCTTGGAGGCGAGATGGCGCCAGAGCACGTCGCGGCGCTGGCGGCGGATGGTGCCGACGTAATCGTGGCCGCGGTCGATCTCGGCCAGCAGCTTGGGCAGCTCCTCGGGCGGGTTCTGGAGATCGGCATCCAGGGTGATGACGAACTCGCCCCGGGCCTCTTCAAAACCGGCAGTGATGGCGGCGTGCTGGCCGGCATTGGCCCGCAGATATACGACCTTGGTGATCTCCGGAGTCAACCGGTACTGGTCGGCCAGCAGGGCGGCGGAGCGGTCCCGGCTGCCGTCATCGACAAAGATCACCTCACAACTGCGGTCGAGCCCCGCCAGGACCGGATAGAGTCGGGCAAAGAGGGTCGGCAGCACCTCTTCCTCGTTGTAGATGGGGATGACCAGAGAGATGGCTGGGGTGTTTGGGGCGAGACTATTCATAGTAATGCTTCCAGCAAGTCGGGCCACCCTTCGATCCTTCGACAGGCTCAGGATCAGGAGTGAACGGGATAACGGTTTGGTCGTCTGGGGTGAGCATATACGCCATTAAGTGAGCCTCTTGCACAAGTCGCGCAAGGGAGCTCCCCCTCCCTTTATGGGAGGGGGTTGGGGGGAGGGTGAAAGCGCAACTGATTGATTCCATGGCAACCTATCCCCCATCCTAACCCTCCCCCACAAGGGGGGAGGGGATATTTTTGAATTTTGCATGGGCCTCAGACATTACCCCAATACCCGTTAAGAATTTTGACGATGGCGGCTACCACCCGATCCACGTCAGCCATGGTCATGGCCGGGAAGAGCGGCAGGGTCAGGGTTTGCTCGCCAATCCGTTCGGCCACCGGAAAGTCGCCGGGCTGGTTGCCGAGTTTCTGGTACATGCTGAACAGCGGCATGGCCGGATAATGGATGCCGGCAGTGATCCCCTCTTCCTGCAAGCGGGCCTGGATGGCCGCCCGGGTGGTGCCCAGGGCCTGATGGTCAATACAGACACAAAAAAGATGCCAGCTATGACCGTCACCGGCGGCGGGTTTGACCAGCAGCGGGTGGTCGGGCAGGGTGGCCAGATAGCGTTCGGCCAGCTCCCGCCGCTGGCGGTTGAACCCACCCAGTTTAGCCAGTTGGGCCAGCCCCAGAGCAGCGCCGACATCGGGCAGGTTCATCTTGCCGCCCCATTCCGGCACGTCCATATTCCCCGCCGCATCGCGCTCGATGCCGTGGAAACGCAGCCGCTCCAAGCGCTTAATGAACTGCGGATCGCTACAGGCCACCGCCCCACCCTCGATGGTGGTGATGTTCTTGTTGGGATGGAAGCTGAAGCAGACCGGGTTCCCAGCCGCGCCGATCTTGCGGCCCCGATAGCCGGTGCCGATGGCCTGGGCCGCATCCTCGATGACGATCAGCTTGTGGCTGGCCGCCAGGGCAGAGATGGGGTCGAGATCAACCGCCAGGCCGCCGAAGTGGACCGGGATGATCGCCTTGGTCCGCGGGGTGATGGCGGTAGCCACTGCGTCGGCCTTGAGGTTGCGGCTGGTTAGCTCCACATCGACGAAAATCGGCTTGGCCCCGACCCGCACCACCACGTTGGCGGTGGCCACAAAGCTCATGGCCGGGACAATAACCTCGTCTCCGGGGCCGATGTCGGCTGCAATCAAGCAGGCCTCCAAGGCCGAGGTGCCGGAGTTGAAAACCCGCACCGGGACATTGTTGCCGATATAATCACCCAGGGCCTGCTCGAAGGCCAGCACCTTGGGGCCGCTAGCCAGCCAGCCGGACTCCAGTACCTGGCGGACGGCCTCAAGTTCCTCGGGGCCGATGGTCGGGCGGGTAAAGGGCAGTGGTTTCTTAGCTTCAGACATTTAGTATTCCTATTACTTATTGGTCACGCAATCTCGTTGGGCTATCCTTCGACAAGTCACAAGTTGGGTAGGGCGGGTCACACCCGCCAACTGGCTACCCGGTTCTTGGCCAACCTGCCGGGTTGCGGGCGCCATGCAGCACGGCTAGGACATGGACGAGGTCTCCTTGCATCGCGTAAAAAAGTCCATGGGGAAAGCGCGGAAGAAGGGCGCGACGGACACCGGGAATTACCTCGGCATACAGCAGCGGGGCTTGCTCCAGGCGTTTGAGCTGTAGCTCAATGGCGGCGATGAATTCGTCACCTAGCCCGGGGCTCTGCGACTCGTACCATTCCCGTGATTCGCCGATTTCACGTAAGGCCCGGGCTGAGAATTTCAGGCGGAACGCCATGAGCCGTCTTTGAGGCGTGATCTTACCTGCTCCCAGGAATACCCAGCTTCCGGGTCGGCCACGAATTCCGCCAGACGCACTTCAAGCTCCATCTTAAGCGCCGGGGAAATCTTCACGGCTTCAGGAACTGCGGCGACGCTGTCCCAGATCAGCTCCACCAGACGAATGCGTTCCTGAACCGGGAGTTCGAGGATGTCGGCAATAGTGATTGTAGTCATGATTGGAACCGTACCCATCTTTAAGGAAAACTTCTAGCCATTTTCAGCAAACAAATTAGGGAGGGTTACGCTGCGCTAACCCGACACCAAAAGCAATGGTGCCTCGCACGGCATGTTGGGTTACGCGATGAGACCGCTAACCCAGATTTTTACAGGTTTCAGACATATGTAAGTCCTGATCTTGGCTGTGAGTTCATGGTTTCACCAGCACCAGCCGCCGAGGATTCTCAAAGATTACCCGCATCGGCACTCCCCGCAGTTGGTACTTCTCATAGATATCCTGGTCGATGATCGCCACCGGCCGTTCCGCGTCCCGCCAACGGTTGACAAATTCCTCGGGAGTGGCGATCCACTTGGCCGGCTCGGCGTCGATACCCATCGCCATCTCGTTTTTGTAGGCCACGATGGTGACAGTCCGGCCCAGGTAAAAGGGCAGGGACTGGGGGTGGTCCGAGGTCTCCACTGCGAAAATCTCCGAGGGGTTCGGGGCGGCGGTTTGAATGGCGGCGGCCATGGCCTGGCTGGAACGGGTGGGGGCCATGCTCTGGTAGCCCCAGGAGAGCAACTGGAGGGCGAGCAGCACCACGAGGCCGGTGACACTGAGAAATGCCGGGCGCCGTCGATCACCGCGCCAGCCCATGATCCCGCCCAGGATGAAGAGCAACCCGGAGCCCATCAGCCAGGGGCGAAAGGCGGTGAAGAGGGGGGCCGGAATCTGGTTGCTGGCCAGGCGCTCTAGCCAAGGGGCAGCCACCAGGCAGCAGGCCCCCATGGTGAGCATGATCCCGGCGCTGATCCGATCCCGGCCCTGGGCGGCCAGTTGCTTCCCGGCGAACAGGGCCAAGACCGGCAGGATCGGCAGGATATATGGCGGCAGCTTGGAGTGGCTCACCGAGAAAAAGGCAAAGACCACCGCCGCGAAGACCCAGAGGAAACGCTCACCGTTGAACCCTTTTTCGTCGCCGCCCCGCCAGGAGAAGCCAGGGAGGCAAAGGCCCTTGAGGGTCACCGCCAGCCAGGGCAGGGTGCCGCCCAGCACCATCGGCACAAAGTACCAGGGCGCCCCGGCGCGGTCGTGGACATCGCTGGTGAAGCGGGCGAAATGCTCGTGGATGAAGAAGAAGGGGGCGAACTCGGGGTTCTTCAAACTGACCGCAACAAACCAGGGGGCGGTGAGGGCAGTGAAGAGCAGCAGACCCTTGCCGAGATGGAGATGTTTCCACAGCGACCAGTCCCGCTGCCAGAGTGAGTAAACGATCACCGCCCCACCCGGCAGGATCAGGCCGATCAGCCCCTTGGTCAGCACGGCCAGGGCGCACGCCCCCCAGGCCAGCAGCATCCAATTGCGCAGCGCGGCCGGCTGGTCGCGGCGGGCCTGGCCCAGGGCGAGTGAGCATACCGCCAGGACGAGAAAGGCCGAAACCGCCATATCCAGGGTGAGGATATGCCCCATACCCACGAAGAGCGGATAGTTCAAGGTGATGATAAAGGCGGCGAACCCTGCCTCGGGGCCGTAAAAACGGCGGCCGGCAAACCAGATGAACAGGGCGCAGAGAAAACCGGTGAGGGCCGGCCAGAGCCGGGCGGAGGTGTTGTTGATCCCGAACAGCTCAAAGCCGACCGCCGTGGCCCAGTACTGCAAGACGGGTTTTTCGAAGTATTTGAAGCCGTCCAGCCGCGGGGTCAGCCAATCGCCACTGGCCACCATCTCCCGGGGAATCTCGGCATAGCGGCCCTCGTCCGGTTCGATCAGGTCGCGGTAGCCCAGAAGCGCAAACCAGCCCAGGGCGGAAAGAAGCGCGGCGATGATCATGAGCTGTCTGGTCACTGCCGCCGTCCTTAGTTTTGGGTCGGAATCTTGAGGGGGTGCGATACGTGGATTGGTGCCAAGACCGCGTTCATTCGCCAATTTTGGCGGAACTATATAACTCTCCCGCCGGAAAGTACAACATATATGGGCGCGGTTTTATCGTTTGACGAAAGAGCTCAGGAACGGCCCACTCCGGTGTAACTGAAACCGGCCGCCCGCATGGTGGCCGGATCGTAGACGTTACGCAGATCCACGAAAACCGGGGCCTTCATGGAGTTCTTGATCCGCTCCAGATCCAGGGCCCGGTACTGGTTCCATTCGGTCATCAACACCACCACATCGGCCCCGGCGCAGGCCGCATAGGCACTGTCCCGATAATGAAAATCGGGATACAGGATGGCGGCCTCGGCCATACCCTGAGGGTCGTGAACCTGGATGGTCGCCCCCTTCTCGTGCAGGATCGGCAGGATGGTCAGGGCCGGGGCGTCGCGCAGGTCGTCGGTGCCCGGTTTGAAGGTCAGCCCCAGCACCCCGATGGTCTTGCCAGCCTCGGAACCGCCAATGGCGTCGCGGATCTTCTTGACCATCCGGGCTCGCTGGGCGGCGTTGACCTCCACCACCGCCTCAACGATCCGGGTGGAGGCCCCATGCTCCTGGGCCATCCGCAAGAGGGCCTGGGTGTCCTTGGGAAAACAGGAGCCGCCGTAGCCAGGGCCGGGATGGAGGAACTTGCCGCCGATCCGGCCATCAAGGCCAATACCCTTGGCCAGGGAGATGACGTCGGCCCCCACCGCCTCACAGAGGTTGGCCATCTCGTTGATGAAGCTGATCTTGGTGGCCAGAAAGGCGTTGGCGGCGTACTTGGTCAGCTCAGCGGTGGCCGGGTCGGTGATCACGAAAGGGGTGGAGATCAGGTAGAGCGGGTTATAGACCTTCTTGATCAACTCGGTGGCCCGCTCCGAGGAAGAGCCGATGACAATCCGATCGGGAAGCATGAAGTCCTTGATGGCCGCCCCCTCCCGGAGAAATTCAGGATTAGAGATCACATCAAATTCAGCGCCTGGATTCTCTTCCCGGATCACCCGGGCCACCTGCTGGGCGGTGCCCACCGGGACGGTGGATTTATCAACGATCACCGTGTAGCCATGGAGCAACGGGGCAATCTGCTTGGCCGCAGCGTAGATGTACGAGAGGTTGGCATAACCGTCGCCACGGCGACTGGCCGGTGTGCCGACGGCGATGAACACCACCTGGGCCTCGCTCATGGCCTGGGGGAGATCGGTAATGAAGGAAAGACGCTCCTCCGTGACGTTCTTGGCGACCAGTTCCGCCAGACCCGGCTCGTAGATCGGCATCTGCCCGGCCTGCAGCCGGGCAATCTTCTCGGCATCCTGGTCCAGGCAGACCACCTGGTGGCCGAATTCTGAAAGACAGGCGCCGGTTACCAGCCCGACATACCCTACCCCGATGATAGTTATTTTCACATGGCACCTTCATTAATTTGTGTTGCGATAGAAGACACGCTGGCGCCTCACAGATTTGGGGCCTGGCACCGCAGGACGATTATAGCCGCAACCGCTGAAAAGTGGACGAGAAAAATTCCTTGGCGGAATTAAAGAGGATGGTTAAATTGAGAAGCATTACCAACTTAACGATTCATGAGGTCACACAATGTGTTTGGCGGTTTTTAAAAAATGTGAATGCGGCTCCCGGAACGTCCAGTTCCATCTCCGCGACAACGTTCTGACCCCCGAGGTCGTCACCCGGCTCTTCTGCCCGGAGTGCCCGGGTGAGGCCGGTTTCGACGCGACCCGGATGCTCAACGACAACGGCTGGATCATCGAGTACGACATGGTTCTGGCCGGGATGCAACTGGTGCAGCGGCAGTTGATCGACCAGGAAATGCTGCGCCCCGCTTATCTCTTCGACCATGGGTACGCCTGCTGGCTGGAAACCTATCCCGGCGAGCGGGAGGACATCCGGGAGGCCAGGGAACGGATTATCGCCCTGAAGGATTCCGACCAGCAGCACTACCTGCAGGAGATGATGAGCTGGAACATCAAACGGCTGGCCGAGTTGAAGACGCTGGGCTGGCGTAGGGCCCAAGCGGCGTAGCCAGAGTTCCGGGGCATTTCCCGGTGTTTTCGCGGTTTCGCGGTTCGCTATTCTGCGGTTGGATATTCGTCACCTCTTACTCTGAATTACCCCAAACATTTGCTGCTCCAGCTCGTAGGCCTTGCGGGGGTTATCCCGGGCCAGATTGTGCCGTTCGCGGGGGTCGGTCTTGAGGTCATAGAGCTCGCGCTCCTCGGTATCCAGCGAGATGATGAACTTCCAGCCGTCGCTGGTCTTGAGTGAGCGCTTGAAAGCGCGCAGCAAGTAGTCAGTTTCGGAGATCCCGTCCAGGGCGAGATGTTTACCGACCAGCAGCGGTGCCAGGCTTACCCCCTGCATCTGTTTTTTCACCCCCTCATTCGGCGTTACCTTCAGCAGAGCCAAGGCCGTCGGCATCAGATCCAGGGTGCGGACCAGCTCAGGGATGCGCCCTTTTTTCCCCGGCACTCGGATCAGGAGCGGCACGTGGGTCAGCTCCTCGTAGAGGCTGAAGCCGTGATCGATGCGGCCATGCTCCAGGTACTCGTTACCGGAACCCGAAGAGACGATAATGATGGAATTGTCCAACAGTCCCATCTGCCGCAGTTTGGCGATGAAATCGCCAAAGCGCTGGTCGGCATCATAGATCTTGGTGTCGTAAATCGCCTGCCAGAAGCGCAGGTCCTCGGGCAGGATGGTGACGCCACCCTCTTCCAGATTGCGGTCGCGTAGCGCCCAGTACTCCCCTTCCGTGCCCTTGAGCTTGCCCTGGTAAGGTGGACTGAGAAAACGGCCAAGATGCTCGTGGTTCAAGGGGAACTGGCCGTGCATGTCGTAGCCCTCCACAAACAGGAAACACTTCTCCTGCTGGTGTTTGGCCAACCAAGCCAGGGCCTGGGGCATGGTCCGGTCAAAACCGCCGAAGCTCGGGGTGTCGGTATATTCCTCAAAACCCAGCCCAAAACCGAAGTCCTTGGCCAGCGAGGCCCCGCCAGTGAAGGCCGCCGTCCGGTACCCCTGATCGCGCAGCACCTGGGTCAGGGTAACCGCGCCTGGCGCCTGCTTGCTCAGGGTGGCCAGAATCGCCTCTTTCTCGGTGTAAGTGCTGTACTTGTTGGTCACCTGATGGCGCTCCGGATAGAGCGAGGTAAACCAGCTCATGAAGGCCGGCAGTGACCAGCTAGAGGGGCTGACCGCCTGTTCAAAGAAGAATGACTCCTTGGCGAAGGCGTCAAAATTCGGGGTAGTGTTCTTGGGGTAGCCGTAAGCTCCGACATGATTGGCGCCCAGCGGCTCGAAGGCGATGAGGATCAAGTTCAAATCCTTATTTTCGACCGAACCAGCGGCGGGGGTGACGGCGGGAGTTGCCGGGGCACCAGTCGTGGCCGCTACTGGAGGTTTATCCACTGGAGACGGGGCGCTGGAGGCCTGATTCGCTGGTGTTGCCTGGGTCATAGCGCCGGAGTGGTCGGCTAGACTTAGCCCGGTGAAAAACGCCTTCAGGCTGGCTTCGGAAAAAGCGGCGGCGGGGAGGAACAGATCGAAGCGATAGAAAGTCCGTCCCGGTTGGTCGTAGAGGAAGAACACCCCGGCCTGGAAGGCGGCCTGGGATTCCTCGGTAACCCCGTAGGTGTGGCGGGCCGAGGCGGGAAGGATGAAGAGCGGCAGGGGCACGCCAGTCACCGTGATCTCCAGCTTGCGGGGCCGCAAGACATCGGGCATGGTGACCTGATTGGTAATCATCCCCGGGTAGGGGGCCGGAACGTTGCTGAACAGGGAGTTGAGCATGGTCAGCCGCTCTTCCCGAGTCCGGGCGGCCTCCTCGGGGCCAAGGTCGCGGATCATCTCGATCTTGAGGAGTTTGCCGCCCGCCTCAGCCTCAACACTGCGGGCAGGGTGGCCGGTGCCGGGGCGAAGGAGGTTTTTGACCAGCCGAAAGGCGTCACCGCCCGGCACGGCCAGTCCCAGTTCCGGAGCCAGATCAGCCAGGGTCTCCGGCGCCTTGGACGGGGCGGGCTTCTTCAGCAGCAGAACCGCCCCAGCCAGGCAGGCCAAGAGGATGGCGGTGGTGATGATCAGTTTGGCGCGCATTGGTGAGGTGCTCACTGTTTTACAGATTATGCGGCCATTTTCTGGCCTGATGGAATACGCGCAGGATGGTGACGGTGTCGGCAGTGGCGTGATAAACCACCGTATACGGGGTATGGGTGATTACCAACTCCCGCGTCTGGTGAATTCTCCCGGGGCCACCGAGTAGAGGTTGATCCAGAAGGAGATTGACACTCTCTAAAATCCGCTGCCCCACCTTTCGGGCGGCGGTCGGATTATCCTCGGCAATGTATTCGCGCAAGGAAACCAGGTCGGGCAAGGCCTGTTCCTCCCACCTTATCCGCACTTCGGGCACTCCGCCTCGTTCTTCGTGCCCCAGGAGGAAAGCCACTGGGCCACCTCTTCATGGGCGGCAAATTGGGCCTGGCCGCCTTCAAGTTTCTCCAGGGATTTCTTGATGGCGTCAAGCTGCCACGCCTCATGTTCCACGAACTGTTTGACCGCCATCGACATCAGCCAAGCCCGCGAGCGATCGGCGGCCTTGGCCATCATATCCAATTGTTTTAAGGTGTCATCTTCAAGTCGCACCGAGACGGTCTGGCTCATCATCGCACCATTTGTGGTTGATTGTTTACATGCCGACAATCTAGCCGATTGACTTGGGGATTTCAATTAGCATTTTCCCCCAACGGCCTAACAAAAACCACGTTATAGCGGCGGCCGTCCGGGTAACGAAGATTGGAAACCCGGAACTCCACCGGGATGACCTCCCCGTCCTTGGTGCGATACTGGCCGCCAAAGACCACGTTTTCCTCCTTCTCGAACCAGGCCCATTTCTCCACCCAGCTCGCCTTGGTGATCAGCGGATTGATGTCCCAGACGTGCATCGCTTCCAGCTCCACCCGCGTGTAGCCCAGCAGGGTGCAGACCGCCCGGTTGACGTAAACGATCTCGGCCTGGTCGCCGATCCACAGGGTGGGCACGTTGCTCATCTCGACCCCGTGTTCGATGAAGCGCAACCGGTCCAGGAGCTGGTTGCGCTCAGTGAGGTCAAAGCCCACTAGCTGACCTTGATCGCCATCACCATTCCTCTCCGAAAAGACGGTAACGCTCAAGAACAACCAGGTGCGCTGGAACATTTCCGGGACCTCCAGGGAAAACGACCCGCCATCACCCTTTAATCCCGCCACTCTATCGTTCAGTTCTGCCCGGTAATCTTCCTGGATCAGCTCCTGCCAGGGCAAACCCAGCAAGGCGGAGCGCTCCTGCCCGGTGAGTCGTTCTCCGGCGCGGTTGACATAACTCACCTTTGATTGCCGGTCGAAACGGACAATCAACTGGCGAGAATTTTCGACAATGTCCTCGTACAGCAATTGCGCCCGATCTAGCTGGCGGGAGGTGGCTATCTCCTTCCGTACCGCCGAGGTCAAGCGCTGCAGCAGTTGCTCCTCCGGCATTCCGCCAAGCAGATCCACGGCAGCTTCGGGGTTTTCGCCCAGGCTGATGCGGCGGCCGATCTCGGCAAACTCCTCCAGGCCAAGGCCGAAAAATTTGGCTATCTTGCCCTGGGTTTTGGCCCCGGCCCGCCGCTCCTTCTTGGTGATCCGCGACAGGTAAGAGCGGGGGATGCCGGTGTGGCGGCTGACCAGGGCCTGACCGCCGTGCCCCTTCTTCCGCAGGTGGTGCAGCAGCGATTCGTGGAAGCTCTCGTAATCGATGTTCATGGCGTCCGCCTGCTCCGGTTTCAGGGTTTGTGCAACATAATGTTAAACTTAATCTGATTCTGGTTATTCCTGCTCTTACTGGAAGCGCGGGGAAAAGCTAAACCTATTGCTAAACAAATAATCAATTTTTGTACAACTTTTAATTGCCTTTCGCGCCAATATTTGGCTAACTGGCTCGGATGCAATGGGTGGGAATTGTCCTCACCTGAAAAGCTTACCCATACTCCCCGGAGCCACCCGGTGGGAGCGACCGCCTGGTCGCGAAGCTATAAATCCGGGGCTGGTGGCCAGGCCTGGAGATTTTGGCCAATTGGGCATTCGCGGTCAGGCGACCGCTCCCACACCGGCGCGACAAACCCCTCTTGGAATCCATTATGCAAACCAGAACCGACATCCCCGGCGGCGAGGTGGTCGCCCATTTCACCGCCCGCAGCGACCACTACGACCAATCGAGCCACTGGTGTACCGACCAGGAACTGCTTACCGCACTTTTCGTCCATCTGGCACCCGCTGCCGATGCGCTGATGCTGGATGTCGCCTGCGGCACCGGGCTGGTCAGTCGGCAGTTCAAGGGGAAGGTCGGCAAGCTGATCGGGGTCGATCTAACCGAGGCAATGTTCAAGCAGAGCCGCCCCCATGTCGACGGATTGGTGCAAGGTTCTGCCGAGTCATTGCCTTTCAAGGACAACACCTTCGACCTGGCCATTGAGCGCCAGGGCATCCAGTTCATGAACGCCCAGGCGGCAGTAACGGAGATGGTCCGCACCGTCAAGCCCGGCGGCAAAGTCTGCCTGGTTCAGCTCTGCGCCTACGGCGATGAGGACCAGGAGGAATATTTCGAGATTCTCCGCTTGCGCAATCCGGCCCGGAAGAATTTCTTCCTCCGGGAAGACCTGGCTGGACTGTTGCGGACGGCTGGTTGCACTGAGGTCACGGTAAAGGAGTACATCTCGGAAGAGGACGTCGGTCGCTGGGCCGACAATGGCGCCATCGGCGCGGAAAATCTGGCCGGGATCCGGGCGGTCTACCACCGGGCCTCACCAGGTTTCAACCGTTACCATGCCGTACGGCTGGAGGCGGACGGGCGGATCATCGACCGGATGCTCTTCGGGATTGCCTTAGGCACGGTGGGCGGCGGAAAAAGGGAGGATAAAAATGGTTGATCAGGATCTGTTGAAGTTGCTGGCCTGCCCCCAGTGCCGGGGCGAGCTGCAATTGCTGTCGGGAGAAGAAGGCCTGGCCTGCGAGCATTGTCGGCTGATCTATGCGATCCGGGATGGTGTGCCGGTGTTGCTGGTGTCCGAGGCGAAGGGACTGTAGGGCCTTTATTAATTCCCCCCTCTCCCCGTCCCTCTCCCACGAGGGGAGAGGGGGGAAAGGCCTCCCCTCCCTTTATGGGAGGGGATTGAGGGGAGGGCAGCATTTTTTCTACTTTGCACAAATTGACCCACGAGGTAACCCCATGGCCCACAAATTTTCCCTGGCCCCGGAACTCTACGCCCGGGCCGAGCAGCAGAAAGACCATCAGCTCATGGCCCAGATGCGCGAGCAGGACCTGGTTCCCGAGGCCACCGACCACCGTCTGCCCCGGATCACCTTGCTGGTCGGCCCCTCGCCCTTCACCATGCCCCGGGGCTGGGAGTTCTTTCTCACCGCGCCCTACGAAGGGGTGACCTATATCGCCACCGTCCTCCACAATGCGGGCTACCCGGTGCGGATCGTCGATGCCCGTTACGCCGTCAACCCACTGGCCGAGGCCTACCAGCAGATCATGGATGGGACCACCGACATCCTGGCCGTCGCCACCTTCGAGGACAACTTCCCCTTCATCCGCGAGCTGATCGACCTGGTCAAGACGGCCCGACCGGAGCTGCCGGTGATCTGCGGCGGTTCCCTGGTCACCTCGGTGCCGCACATCTTTCTCCAGTACACCCGGATGGATATCGGGGTGCTCTCCGAGGGTGAACTGACCATCCTGGAACTGCTGGATAGCTACCGGCGAGGGAAATGGGCCAGCGAGCTGCCCCAGATTGCCGGGATCTGCTACCGGGCGGCCGACGGCAGCCCCCAGCGCACCCGGCCGCGCGGCCAGATGTGCGACCTGGATTTCCTGCCCCGGATGCGCTTGGACCTCTGGCCCCAGTTCAACGACCCGCGCGGTCTGCAGCCGCAGGTCATCGCCTCCTACAGCCGGGGCTGCAAGATGGACTGCGGCTTCTGTTTCCGTACCACCCCGCAGGTGACCTATAAATCGCCGGAGAAGCTGGCCATTGATCTGGACTGGCTCAAATCCCAGTACGCCACCGACTTCGTCTTCTTCACCGACCTGACCTTCAACTCGGAAAAACCCCGGACCCTGGAGGTCTGCGAGGTTATCGGCGAACGGGACTTACGCTGGACCTGTCTGACCAAGTGCGCCAACGTCGATAAGGAACAGCTCGACGCCATGCGCGACTCCGGTTGCGATATCGCCCTCTTCGGGGTGGAATCCCTGGGCGCCAAGGCCCTGCAGGGGGTGCGCAAACCGACCACCGAAAATATCAGCGTCCGGGCCATGGATTTGAGTTTCTCGGCCGGGGTGCGCTTTGGGGCGCTGCTGATCGTCGGGTTGCCCGGCGAGGAGCCCGCCAGTCTCCTGCACATGGCCGAGTGGGCCGAGGAGCACCAGCATGTCACCCGGGTCAAGTACCTTTCGGCCATGCCCGGCACCGAGGTCTACCGCCAGGCCCTGGCCGCCGGGCAAATCAAGAGCGAGCTGGACCACTTAAACTGGCTCTCGGTGGAGCAGGGCATCCACGAGGATGAATTCCTGAACCTCACCGATCTCGACGAGGGGATCATCCGCGAGGCGCACCAGCGGATGTACGACTCCTGCCAGCCCGGGCCAGTGATGGACTTTCAGCACTTCCCCGCCCATTTTTCCTACCTCCATCCCAATGCCGATGACGGTGGCCCGCGTTCCGTGGCTTATGCCGGTGAGGGCTGGCGGGCCAAGTTCAGTTCGGCAGGGCCCCATCTGGTGCCCGGTAGCGAGCGCTTTACTCTCGACAAGACCGGCCCGGAAGGCGCCGCCGCCAAGGGCGCGGCCCTGATCAAGTGCAATGCCGCCAAGATGGGCGATAAAAAACCATGACTGATCTAAAAGGTCTGGCCAGCCACGATAACTTAAAAGCCGCCTTCGCCCGCGAGGCGGGCAATGCCAGCCGTTACCTCTATTTTGCCCGGATTGCCGAGATCGAGGGCTTTCCCGGCGCGGCCCAGTTATTTCGGGATCTGGCCGAGAGTTGCCAGTGCAACGCCCATGGCCATCTGGACTTCTTGAAATTGGTCGGCGATCCCTATACCGATCTGCCCATCGGCGAAACTGGTGACAACCTGAGGTCCGCCATTGCTGCCGTCACCGGTGACGGTCACAACCTCTACCCGGGGTTTGCCGCTGGCGCCGGGCATGACGGCTATGCCGACATCGCCAACTGGTTCGCCACCCTGGCCCGAACCAGCCGCAACCAGAACGAAAAACTCCATCTGGCCCTGAGCCAGGTCACCGATAGTCTGGAAAAGGGGACGGAATGAACTCGCATTATCCCTCGGCCCCGTTGGCCCCTCGCTCCCCCTACGATGCCGCCAGCATCACCGTGCTGTCAGGGCTTGAGGCAGTGCGGCGCAATCCCGGGATGTACATCGGCGCCACCGACCAGTCCGGCCTGCACCAGTTGGTCTATGAGCTGGTGGACAATGCCATCGACGAGGCCCGGGCCGGTTGCTGCACGAACATCACCGTCACCCTCCAGGCCGACGGCTCCTGCACGGTGGCCGATAATGGCCGCGGTATCCCGGTGGCCCTCCATCCTATTGAACAGATCCCGGCCTGTCAGGTAGTCCTGACCCGGCTCCACGCCGGCGGCAAATTCGGCCGGGAGGCCTATCGCTACTCGGCCGGTCTACACGGGGTGGGGCTCTCCTGCATCAACGCCCTCTCCTCGCACCTCTCCCTGGAGGTCTGGCGGGATGGCGGGCATTACCGCCAGAGCTATGCAGCCGGGGAACCCCTGGCCCCGTTGGCGCGGCTGGGCGATGCCCCCGACCACGGCACCAGTATCACCTTTACCCCCGACCCCACCATCTTCGCCGGGGCGGGGGAATTCTCCCGGAGCGTGCTGGCCGAGCGGCTGCGGGAATTGGCCTTTCTCCATCCCGGCCTGCATCTGCGCCTGGAAGACCAGCGTGGCGTGGGCGCCGCTGAGGATTTCCTCTACGAAAGCGGCATCGCTGGTTTTATCCAGCACCTGGGCCAAGGGGAGCAACTGCTCCATCCGGAACCGGTGCTGCTCCGCTTTCAGGACGAGGATCTCGCCGGGGAGATCGGTCTGCAATGGAGCGGCGGCTACGGCGGCAAGATCTTAAGCTTCGTCAACGGGGTCAACACCAGCTACGGCGGCACCCATGTCGATGGCCTGAAGACCGCCCTGACCCGGATTATCAACAGCTATGCGGCCGAAATGGGACTGCTCCACCGGGAGAACGGCGAACACATCACCACCTTCGACATCCTGGAAGGGCTGATCGGCGTGGTCTCGCTGCACATGGACGCGCCCGAGTTCGAAGGGCAGACCAAGACCCGGGTGACCAATCCCCATCTGGCTGTCCGC
>Ga0334722_10003684_pt1 | contig 16356 bp, 9 predicted proteins | sample C3_bottom_MG_FD_207210 | JGI IMG/M metagenome (GOLD analysis project Ga0334722, IMG submission 207210) | Sediment microbial communities from Yellowstone Lake, YNP, Wyoming, USA - C3_bottom | ecosystem: Environmental > Aquatic > Freshwater > Lake > Sediment | place: USA: Wyoming | collected...
CAATATGTTCCGGCACGCTGAGCCTGAATACAGGAATAGAGTGAAATTCACAATTGAGTATTGTGTCATCGAGGATAGAATTCACAATTTTCCTGGTTACAGACAGATCTATCCTGTTTCCTGTGCCATATGGTCCACCCATCCATCCGGTATTTACCAGCCAGGCTTCCGTATTGTTAAGTTTCATTTTCCTGCTAAGTTCATTAGCATATATCATAGGATTGAGCATCAGGAATGTACCGCCGAAACACGTTGAAAAAGAGGGTACCGGTTCAACAATACCTCTTTCAGTACCTGCAACTTTTGCTGTGTATCCGCTAAGGAAAAAGTATTTTGTCTGCTCTTCAGTAAGCCGGCTGACTGGCGGAAGAACGCCAAATGCATCGGCTGTAAGGAAAATTACTTTTTTTGCATGTCCTGCTCTTGACACAGGCTTTACAATATTTTCTATATGATAGATCGGGTATGATACTCTTGTGTTCTCTGTTTTTGAAGTGTTATTGAAATCAATTGTTCCGTCATCAAGAATCACAAGATTTTCCAAAAGGGCATCCCTTCTAATCGCATTATATATATCCGGTTCTTTCTCTTTACTGAGTTTGATGCATTTTGCATAGCATCCTCCTTCAAAGTTAAATACACCTTCATCGTCCCATCCATGTTCATCATCCCCGATAAGTGCTCTTTCAGGATCGGTGGAAAGTGTGGTTTTTCCGGTACCTGACAGGCCGAAGAAGATAGCTGTATCACCATTCTTCCCGACATTCGCAGAACAATGCATTGATGCTATTCCCTTGAGTGGCAGGTAATAGTTCATAAGTGAAAAGATACCTTTCTTCATCTCACCACCATACCATGTTCCACCTATTACAAGCATTCCCTCTGTAAGATTGAACAATATGAAATTTTCTGAATTAAGGCCCTGTGCCTGCCAGTTTGGATTTGTCGCTTTGGATGCATTCAGTACAACAAAATCAGGTTCGAAATTTTCTAACTCTTCCGGTTCAGGCCTGATGAACATATTCTTAACAAAATGGGCCTGCCAGGCCACCTCCATTACAAATCTGACCCGCAGTCTCGAGTTATCATTTGCGCCACAGAAGCCATCCACTACAAATATTCTTTTACCGGACAACTGGTTGGATGCTATTTTTTTACAATGATTCCAGATGTCAGGGGTGATAGGTTTGTTATCTGATACTTTCGATTTCTCGGTTCTCCACCAAACCGTATCTTTTGTTTTATCGTCATAAACAACATATTTATCCTTTGGTGAACGGCCAGTGAAAACTCCCGTATCAACGGCAATAGCTCCGTTTTTTGTAATTATTCCTCTTTCAAGCTTGCTTAGTCCGGGTTTCGTCTCTTCAGCAAAAAGCGTGTTATATGACGGATTATACAATACTTCCTGTACATCCGTGATTCCATATTTTTCAAGATCTGCTGACGTAACCATTGTAATAATATTTGATTTAAGACTCAGTCTAAAATTAAAACAATTAACTGTAATTAAAGTTTTTAATGATTAATATGAGGGTATAAAAAAAGGGGCTCTTTAAAGCCCCTTCATAAAATATAGGCTTGTTATTTTCCAAATTTAATGGATGCCTGTGATGCAGCCAGCCTTGCGATTGGTACTCTGAAAGGAGAGCAGCTGACATAAGTCAGACCAGCCTTGAAACAGAATTCCACTGAAGCAGGATCGCCACCCTGTTCTCCGCAAATACCAACTTTAAGATCTTTTCTTGTAGCACGGCCTTTTTCCACTGCCATCTTGATAAGCTGTCCAACACCATCCTGATCTATAGTCTGGAATGGGTCTGAAGCAAGAATCTTTTTGTCAAGATAATCATGAAGGAATCCACCTGTATCATCACGGCTGAAGCCGAATGTCATCTGAGTAAGGTCGTTTGTACCAAATGAGAAGAATTCAGCGGTTTTAGCCATACGGTCAGCGAGAAGGCATGCGCGAGGAATTTCGATCATTGTTCCGTATTTGCATGAAATCTCTTTTACACCGAATTTTTTGCATACTTCAGCATATACTTTGTCATATACTTTTTTGGTAAAGTCAAGTTCTGCCACCTCGCAGGTAACAGGAACCATTAATTCAGGATATGGTTTCTTACCTTCTTTAATAAGTTCAACAGAAGATTCGAGCATAGCTCTTATCTGCATCTCTGTTACCTCCGGGAAAGTAATGCCAAGGCGTACTCCGCGGTGTCCCATCATCGGGTTTGATTCGTGAAGAGCTTCACCACGTTTTGCAACATCTTCTTTTTTGATTCCAAGAGCTTTGGCAAGTTCTTCCTGCTTTTCGGCGCCCTGTGGTACAAACTCATGAAGAGGCGGATCAAGAAGCCTGAAAGTTACCGGCAGTCCGTCCATTGCAGCCATTGTGGCTTTCATATCTTTTTTAACGAATGAGAAAAGTTCGTCAAGTGCTTTACGACGTTCTGTTTCATTTGCACTGAGGATCATCTTACGGAGAAGGAAGAGAGGTTGTTCAGATCCTTTACCATAGAACATATGCTCTGTACGGAAAAGTCCGATACCTTCAGCGCCATAATTGCGTGCAATAATTGCATCTTCCGGTGTTTCAGCATTTGTGCGTACACCCATTTTACGGTATTTGTCAACAATTGACATAAACTCTTTGAAACGAGGATTCTCGGATGCATCCATAAGTGTCAGTGCACCAAGATAAACGTTTCCTTTTGTTCCGTTAAGGGTAAGGAAATCACCTTCTTTTATAACTATATCAGAACCTGTTATTTTGCAGATTTTCTTTGCAGCATCAACATGAAGTCCGCCTGCGCCGACAATACAGCATTTTCCCCAGCCGCGTGCAACAAGGGCAGCATGTGATGTCATTCCACCGCGTGCAGTAAGGATACCTTCTGCAGCACGCATACCTTCTACGTCTTCAGGGTTAGTCTCTTCGCGGAGAAGAATTACTTTTTCACCTTTACGGAACCATGCAACTGCATCTTCAGCATTGAAAACCACTCTGCCTACAGCAGCGCCAGGACCTGCAGGAAGACCTTTCACAACAGCTGATACTTTCTTTTCAACAGTCGGGTCGCAGATAGGATGAAGAAGCTCATCAAGCTGAGCCGGATCAACGCGCATTACAGCTGTTTTTTCGTCAATAAGTTTTTCATGAAGCATGTCCATAGCCATGTTGAGAGCAGCGGTACCTGTTCTTTTTCCGGCGCGGCACTGTAACATATACAGAACGCCTTCCTGGATTGTGAACTCGATATCGAGCATATCGTGGAATGACTTCTCGAGGATATTACGGATATTTACAAGTTCCTTATAGGTACCAGGCATTGCTTCCTGCATACTATGAAGATGCCTGTTCTGATCATTCTTTGTGTCATCGTTAAGAGGACTTGGTGTGCGGATACCGGCTACAACGTCTTCACCCTGGGCATTTACAAGCCACTCACCATAAAATAGATTTTCACCTGTTGCAGGGTTACGTGTGAAAGCAACACCTGTAGCTGATGTATCACCCATATTGCCGAATACCATTGCCTGAACGTTAACAGCTGTTCCCCAGTCATCAGGAATACCTTCGATACGACGGTATGATACAGCTTTTTTCCCATTCCAGCTTTTGAAAACAGCTTTGATACTTCCTTCAAGCTGTTCTTTTGCATCATCAGGGAAAGGTTTGCCAAGAGCTTTCTTGACAATCACTTTGAACTCTTCTGCAAGAGACTTCAGTTCGTCAGCTGAAATCTCAGTATCTGATTTATAACCTTTATGTTTTTTAAATTCATCAAGTTTCTCATCGAGCTGCTTGCGGATACCTTTACCTTCACCAAGATCAATACCTTCAGCCTTTTCCATTACAACGTCAGCGTACATCATAATAAGACGACGGTATGAGTCATAAACGAAACGTGGATTATTTGTTTTTTTAAGGAACCCTGGAATGGTTGCTGAGCAAAGTCCGATGTTCAGAACTGTATCCATCATTCCCGGCATAGAGCTGCGGGCACCTGAACGGCATGATACGAGTAATGCATTTTCAGTATCACCATACTTCATGTTCATTGCCTCTTCAGTCTTCTTCATAGCGGCCCATACTTCAGGCATCAGTTCTTTAGGAAGAGTACAGTCATTCTTATAGTACTCATTACAGGCTTCGGTAGTGATTGTAAAACCGGCAGGCACTGGCAGACCTAACAGACACATCTCTGCAAGATTAGCACCTTTTCCTCCAAGAAGGTTTTTCATATCTGCTTTATCCTCTGCAGATTTCTTTCCAAAGGAGTAGACTCTTTTTAATTGTGACATAATTTTATTAATTTGAGATAAATAATATATTATTTTTTGAAAATCAGGCGCAAAGTTAATACAAAAATCGAATTTTTAAAAACGCATTTTTGCCTTTCACGATCTCGGATGGAACATAATTAAAGTGTCCCTCAGAAAACTCCTGTCAATATGTGTATATATTTCCGTTGTCATAATTGATTCATGGCCCAGCATCTCCTGAACTGCCCGCAGGTCAGCGCCTGCTTCAATCATGTGAGTGGCAAAAGAATGTCTGAATGTATGAGGACTGATATTTTTTGTTATGCCAGCCTTTGCTGCAAGATCTTTGATTATGGTAAAGATCATTGCCCTTGAAAGTCTTTTTCCGCGCCGGTTCAAAAAAACAATATTCTCATCGTGGATAACTGTTAATCTGTTCCTGTCAGTCTTATACAGATCAATCTCTTTCAATGCTTTGTTGCTTACCGGGACTAATCTCTGCTTGTTTCCTTTGCCGGTAACTACCACAAATCCTTCCGCATAATGTATATCCGTAAGATGCAGGTTCACAAGCTCTGATACCCTTAGCCCGCATCCATATAATGTTTCGATTATTGCTTTGTTCCGGTGTCCCTCAGGTTTGCTCAGATCAATAGCCTCTATTATCCTGTCAATCTCTGCAACTGAAAGCACCTGAGGCAGTTTAAGACCTATTTTTGGGGACTCAAGAAGTGATGTCGGGTTATCTTCAATCTCTCCCTCAATAAGAAGGAATCTGTAAAAAGCCCTGATACCTGACAGTACCCTTGACTGTGTACGGCTATTGTTGCTTTCTGATCCATACCATCCGATAAACTCTTTCAGATTATGGTAAGAAACACTTGCAGGCAGAATCTCTTTGCCGGTTTCAGAGAAGAATCTTTCAAGCTTACTTATATCGTTGAGATAAGCTTCTACACTATTCTCTGACAACGACTTTTCAAGTCGGAGATATGTTTCAAAACTTCGGAAAGATTGCTTCCAGGTGAGACTCATAGGTATTAAGATTCCTATTTAAATAAAAGTGATATAAAAGTATAACTATTTTTTGTCTATTTTTACCATTTTGAATTCAGAGCATGATCTTTGCTTCGTTTCTGTAATAAACTCAATACCAGATGAAAATTGACATAATTAATGGTCCCAATCTCAACCTTCTGGGCTCAAGAGAACCTGAAAAATACGGTAATTCATCGTTTGAAGATTATTTAAAATCATTACGGAACCGTTTCCCTGAAATTAATTTTGGCTACTTTCAGTCAAACATAGAAGGAGAGATCATCACTGAAATACAAAGATCCGGCTCAACAGCTGATGGTATAATTCTGAATGCCGGAGGATATACGCATACATCAGTGGCAATTCATGATGCAATAGCTGCTGTTAAAGCGCCTGTTATTGAGGTTCACATTACAAATATACATGCACGGGAAGAATTCAGGCATGTGAGCCTGATTTCAGCCAGTTGCAAAGGTACTATTGCCGGGTTTGGATTAGATAGCTACAGGCTTGCAGTTGAAGCACTTAAAGAAATAATGAATTCAAAATCAAATAAATAATGAATAGGAAAAGAACAAAGATAGTTGCAACTATTTCTGATAAAAACTGTGAGCCTGGATTTCTGAATAGTCTGTTCGAAGCAGGTATGGATGTGGTAAGGATTAATTCTGCACATGCTTCTCCTGAAGCTGCATTAAAGATTATCAACAATGTTCGCGAAGTATCGGATAGTATAGCTATTCTTATTGATACAAAAGGACCGGAGATAAGGACCACAGCTTGTGATGAACCGGTTCATCTGCTAAAAGGCAATTCCATCAATGTAATTGGCAATCCGGATAAGAAAACTTCCGCAGATGCAATTTATGTAAGCTATCCGTTATTTTCGACAGATGTACCTCAGGGTTCCTTAATCCTGATTGATGATGGAGAGATAGAACTTAAAGCAGTCAGAAAAAATGGAAGTGCACTTGAATGTACCATTGAAAATGATGGAATCCTTGGATCCAGAAAAAGTGTGAACGTACCCGGATCAAGGATAAATCTGCCATCTCTTACTGAAAAAGACAGGGTGTTTTTAAAACTGGCAGCTGAGAATGAGGTTGATTTTATTGCCCATTCCTTTGTAAGATCAAGACAGGATGTACTTGATGTTCAGGCTGTGCTTGATTCATTTAAAAGCAATATCAAGATAATTGCAAAGATTGAAAATCAGGAAGGTGTTGACAATATTGATGATATCCTTGATAATGTTTATGGTGTAATGGTCGCAAGAGGTGATCTGGCCATTGAGGTACCATACGAAAGAATACCAGTGATTCAGAAGATGATAATCAATAGATGCATAATTAACAGGAAGCCTGTAATTGTTGCAACACAGATGCTTCATTCGATGATAACCAATCCGAGGCCTACCCGTGCGGAAGTAAGTGATATAGCCAATGCCATATATTCTCAGACAGATGCAATTATGCTTAGCGGAGAAACAGCAAATGGGAAATATCCCCTGGAGGCTGTAAAGACTATGACCAAGGTGGCTCTGGAGGTAGAGAAAAATAAAGAAAAATTTATGGATATACCTTACCTGAATGCCACAGGTGAGATCTCTGCGTATCTTGCAAAGGTCGCTGTAAAGACTGCATTCAGAATAGGTGCCAGGGGTATAATTGCTGATACTACAATGGGTAGGACCATAAGAGATATGGCTTCATACAGAGGAATTAACCTTATCCTTGCTCAGTGCTACTCAAAGAGAACAATGAGGGAACTGGCGTTATCGTATGGAGTATATGCAGGTTACCAGGAGAGTAAGAAATCAGTTGATGACTTTATTCATATGGCTCTGAAAAAACTTTTAAAGACTCACAATTTTAAGGGTGATGATATCGTTGTAGTACTGGCGGGTAATTTTGCTGCTGGTTCCGGATTTTCTTTCATTGAGGTCGGATCAGTTAACTACCTCAAAGATCGTGTCAGTATTGAAGAAGATAAATAAATTGGTCTGATTTTTGCAGCTTTTATAGGGTCCGAAGGAGAATAAAATGTTAAAGTGCCTTGTATTTTCAGTTTGGTTTTTTTTCCATCCGGTGCATGTCACCCTAACAAGTATTGAATATCTGCCGGATACAGATTCTTTGAAGGTTTTTGTTAAGATGTATTTTGATGATTTTCTGCTCGATATCGGTATTAATAAAGAGAATTCATCAGCTATTAACTTTTCTTCAGATGATTTGGAAACCCGTGGGAAAGTTGAAAAATATCTCAACAGCAAGTTGAATATTGTCGTTGATAATAAGCTTTTATCGGGAAAATTAAATGAACTGGAAATTGTCGATAATGAGGTTAAACTGAATTTAGAATTTAGCAAGGTCAGGTCTCCCGGGATTATGTCGGTCAGAAATCTGATTATGACAGATTTATATAAGGATCAGTCGAATATGATGATTATTAAAGTGAAGGATTTTGAAGAGGGAATAAAGCTTACTTCGGATATTACCGAAAAGACTTTTAAAATCAGGTAAAGGGTGAAGAATAAAATTATAAGGAAGTTTTTATTTTTACTTCTGTTGCCGTTCTGCTTTGCAGATGTTTTTGCAACTCACAACAGGGCAGGCGAGATAACATATGTTCAGTTATCAGATCTTACATACGAGATTACTATAACCACATTCACTTATACATTAAGTTTTGCCGACCGGCCTACACTTGATGTTGAGTGGGGCGATAATTCTACATCTACCGCAAAAAGGGAAAGTATCCTCACTCTGCCAAACTTCTACAGGAGGAATATTTACAAGATAGTACATACTTATCCTGGGCCTGGCATTTATAGAATAGTTGTCCAGGATCCTAACAGGAATGCCGGCGTGAAGAACATTCCCAATTCGGTAAATGTTGTTTTTTCAATATCTACAATCCTCACTGTTAACCCGTCAATGGGATTTGACAGTACTCCGGTTCTTCTTAATCCTCCCTATGACAAAGCAGCTTATGGTTATGTATTCATTCATAATCCTGCTGCCTTTGATCCGGATGGAGATAGTCTCTCATACAAACTTACAATTTGTACACGCGAAGATGGAAAGCCTATCGAAAACTATACTTTTCCGCCCGCAACCCATTCATTAAGAGTTGACTCAATCAGCGGAGACCTTATCTGGGACACTCCTGCAGACACAGGTATCTTTAATGTGGCAATGGAAATACAGGAATGGAGGAATGGCAAAAAAATAGGGATTGTTGTACGTGATATGCAGATAGAAGTATACAGTACAAAAAATAAACCTCCAGTAAACAGTCCTTTGAGAAATTATTGTGTGGAGGTAGGTGATACGGTTGATTTTATTTTTTCTGCAACAGACCCTAACGACGATTATCTGACTCTTAAGGCAACATCAGGAGTTTTTACTATAAAGTCATGTCCTGCCACATTCACTAAAGTTGACTCTGTAAAAGGATATGCATCATCCCGGTTCAGATGGATTCCCTGTCATGAGGCTGTCAGAAACCAGCCTTATAATGTTATTTTTAAGTCGGACGACAGTAACTCGGATGTCAAGCTTTCGGATATTGATAATATGATGATCAAGGTTCTCGGTCCGCCGCCAAATATTCTAAATGCAATTCCGGAAGGTAAACAGATCAGACTGGTATGGTCAACTTATGGGACAAATTATATTTCCGGATTCAGTATTTACCGTCGTGAAGGTGCATCAACCTTTGTTCCTGATTCATGTACCTCCGGAGTTCCGCTTTCCTATGGATTTGCTAAAGTAGGTTATGTTACTGGAAGTGCAACCACCTCATTTTCTGACAGTGACAACGGACAGGGTCTTCAATATGGTAAAGAGTATACTTACAGAATAGTGGCTGTTTATCCTAATGGCACAGAGAGCAAGTCATCCAATGAAATTACCTCTTCTCTGATATCCGGTGTGCCTGTAATCAGAAACGTAAGTGTAAGAACTACTGATGAGACAAACGGATCTATATTCATTTCATGGAAAAAGCCGGATAAACTGGATACAATTCCTGCTAACGGCCCATATGAGTACCTGATATACAGAGCAGTCGGTACGGGTGGTAAAGACTATAGCCTGATAAAGTCAATAATTACTGCGGACCTTAATGATACAACCCTGGTTGACACTCTTATTAATACAACTGCAACCGGTTATATCTACAGGATAGAATTGTATAATAATGAACCGGGAAAAAGATTTCTTATCGGAGAGCCTGCTTATGCATCCTCCCTTTATATGACAGCCTTGCCCGGAGATAAGAAAGCTAATATATCTCTTTCAAGGAACGTACCCTGGATCAATACACGTTACGATATTTACAGGCTGAATGAATCAACTTTAAAGTATGACTCAATAGCTTCAACCAATCAGTTGAATTATATTGATAAGGAACTTGAAAACGGTAAGGAATATTGTTACCTCGTCAGATCATTCGGAGGCTATCTTTCTGATGATCTGCCAAAGAATCTATTGAATTTCTCAGAAAAGAAATGTGTCACTCCGGTTGACAATGAACCTCCTTGTTCACCTGATATAGGAGTAACCAGCCAGTGTGACAGTCTCTACAATACAATAACCTGGAGTATCACTGATCCTGCTTGTCTCAGCGATATTGCCGGTTACAAGATCTATTATAAACAAACAACTGAAGAAAGCCTTTCTCTTTTGACTGAGATTAATGATCCTTCCGTATTTTCCTATAAACATTCTCCGGGAGATGTTATTGCAGGATGTTATGCTGTTTCCACTTTTGATGCGAAAGGAAACGAAGGTGAGAAATCTGTTATGGTTTGCATCGATTCCTGTAACTTCTATGAGATACCCAATGTGTTTACTCCCAATGGTGACGACATAAATGACAGGCTTATTGCAAAAACCTCAGGTTTGGTTGAAAAGGTAGATTTCAAACTGTTTAACAGGACAGGGTTGTTGATTTTCAGTACATTGGAACCCAGAATTAACTGGGACGGCACATATAAGGGGAAAATAGTATCGCCGGGAGTTTATTTCTACCAGTGCGATGTTTATGAGAATAGGCTGTCAGGCACTGAAATATTCCATTTGTCCGGATTTGTGCATGTCATAACAGAGCTTAATGCCAAGGTAAAGAAAGAGGAGACAAAATGACCAGAAGGAACAACATATACAGGTTAGCAGCCTTACTTTATATTGGACTTATTTGTATCAATGTTCATGCGCAGCAGGATCTGGATGTTATTCTTAAGGCTAAGGCATATATCCAGGCCGGACATCCTTCACAGGCAATTGGTATTCTTACCGATGCGATCAGGTTAAATGAGAACAGTCAGCTTTTTGTCGAAAGGGGAGAAGCCTGTCTGAGCGGAAAGGATTATTCCGGTGCTATAAGAGACTTTAATCAGGCTAATAATCTGACCGAACATTCCGGTGATTATGGACTGGCAAGAGTATATGCCTTTAAGGGTGATGTCAATACTTCACTTTATCATTTGGGAAGGCATCTCAGCTCAGGATTCAGGAAAAGCGAAAAAGAAGTGATGCTTGAACCTGCATTTGAAGTTCTTGAAAACCGATCGGAATGGAGACAATTCTGGAAAAAAGATTGGTATTCTTTTGCAGAAAAAAGTGTTTCTGAGATTGAATTCCTTGCATCTAAAGGAGATGTTGAGGAATGCAGGTCAGTGCTGTCTGAACTGAAGAAAAACTATCCTGCAAGTGAGGAAGTCACTTATGCAGAAGCAATGATTAACCTCTCGGAGAGTAAATACAATGAAGCGGTTTCAGCCTCTCTTCGCCTGACAGCTGCAGATCCCGGCAATGAAAAGTATCTCAGGCTTCTGGCAAAAGCACAGAGCGGACAATCGAATCCTGCAGGAGCATCATCGACTTATACTAAATTATTGGATAATGGAACTGCTGATGCTCAGCTATTTCTGCTAAGGGCAGAATGTTACAGGAAAACCAAAGAGACTGATAAAGCTCTGCAGGATATTGAGAAATATCTAGAGTTATATCCTGAAAATAAAGGAGCAATAAGTCTTGCGGGAAAAACTGAGGCAGAATCGGGAGACAATTTAAAAGCGATAGAATATTTTAATAAAAATCTTAAGTTGCATCCAAATGATGCCGATTGCTACATTGACAGAGGCAATTCTTATTTTGTTGCCAAATCATGGGAATGGGCTGTAAAGGATTACAGTATGTCACTCGACCTTCAGCCAGGCAATGCTGAAACCTGGCTTAACAAAGGAGTGGCACTTCTCAGTTCGGGAAATATTAAAGATGCATGTCACGATTTCAAAAGATCTTTCAACCTGGGAAACCAGAAAGCTTCGTCATACATCAGCAAAAATTGCATGAGCCAGTAGCTTTTCATGTAGACAATTATCCGGATTTATTTCAACCTTTTTCCTTACGCCTTTACTTTATGTGCTTCAGTATCCTTTCAAAAAGGTCGTGCGGTTTGAAAGGTTTAAGAACATAATCATTTATGTGAAGATCATCGATTTTATCATGACTTTCCGACATGATTGCCGCAGTCAGGGCAACAATCGGGATATTTTCTATCCTGGGATTATTTGATTTTCTTATTCTCCTTGACGCCTCTATTCCATCCATGATTGGCATCTGGAGATCCATAAGAATAAGATCAAAATCATCATCTTCAAGTTTTTCAATGGCAATCTGTCCATTTTCGGCATGAGTCACTATCACTCCCCATCCTGTAAGGAATTTATTTGCAACGAAGAAGTTAATTTTATTGTCTTCCGCAACAAGAATTTTCTTTCCTTCAAGTCCGGAGTAATTTTCCTTAGCTTCAGTTCTCTGTGAATCACTGGTTTTTTCTGCAACACCAAGAGTTATTACAAATCTGAATGTTGAACCTTTGTCAGGTTCGCTCTCTATCTGAATCGTTCCTCCCTGAAGTTCTATAAGTTTCTTGCAGATTGCCAGTCCAAGACCTGTTCCTCCATATTGCCTTGTTGTATCCGCAGAAGCCTGGGTAAATCCTTCAAATATTACGGAATGTTTCTCTTTGGGAATGCCAATACCTGTATCTGAAACTGTAAACTCAATCTTTGTCTGGGCTCCATTTCGTTGCATCTCTCTGACCACAACATTTATACTGCCATGGTTGGTGAATTTGAGTGCATTGGAAAGAAGGTTGGACAGTATCTGATTTAGTCTTATTGGATCTCCGATTACATCTGATGGAAGATTCGTATCTTTTTTAAGATCAAAACTGAGATTTTTAGCTTTTGACCTGAAGGAATAGGATCTCATAATCTCATCGAGAAAATCGCTCAGATTGAACTGTGTCTGTTCAAAAACGATTTTTCCTGATTCCATCTTATTGTAATCCAGTACATCATTTACAAGTGTTAAAAGATGGTTCCCTGAAAACTTGAGAGTTTTTATAAAGTCCATCTGATCTTCCCTGGGGTGACCCTGCATCAGAAGGTTTGTTATGCCTATTACCTCATTCAGAGGGGTTCTGATCTCATGGCTCATTGTCGACATGAAAATCTGTTTGGACTGCGCTGCATCTTCAGCTTTTTGTCTTGCAATTATCAGATTATCAAGCATTATTCTTCGCTGTATTGACAAGGCAATCTGGTTGGCAATGAAATCCAGGACATTAAGGTCATCAGCTAAAAACTTATCTTCATCATTATAGTCCTGCAGACACATTACACCGATAATGCTGCCTTCAACCCTTAACGGAACTCCCATCCATACTTTACATGGAGTACCGATCAGATCAATCTCTCCGGCTTCTTCAAGAATTCTCAGATCATTTACTTTAAGCAGTACAGATTTGTTCTGCTTAATTACGTACCCGGTAATTGTCTTCTCTGTTGGGATGTCAGCAAAATTGTCTTTTTCGTCAGAAAAAAACGGCAATGATAATTTATCGTCATCTTTATTGTAAAGGGCAATAAAAAAATTATTAGTATCCCAGATTTTGCTTAACTCATGAACAATTGATGGATATATATCTTTTAAGTCATACTGCTTGATTGCCGCTGTTGAGATATTGAATAATATCTCCTGTAGCAGCTGTTTTTTTCTGTCAGCTGAAATATCACTGTAAATGACAAGCTGTGCAACTAACTCATTATTAATAAATATACCCCTGGCTACAAGTGAGACATAAATTTTACTGCCATTTTTGTCACGTCTGATAGTCTGCCTGACATCTTTTTTGTTTCCCGATGAAAGTCTGTCAATCTGTAGAGCCTCTTCTTTCAGATCCTCAGGAACAATAAGACTATTCAGGTTCCTGCCCGTAACCTCCTCATGTGAGTAACCAAAAAGATTTGTGAATTCGCTGTTGACCATAGTCACGATTCCCTCCGGCGTGGTGATCGCTACAGCTGATGGTATTGAATTATAAAGGTTTTCAAGGAGTACCTTATAATTGTTTATCTGCTCCTCGTAACCTTCTTTACCAGATATATCAGATTCAGGAACTATAGATTTATGAGTTCCTGTACCTACAATTTCAATCTGACTGACCAATTGTTCATGCTCTTTCAGTAACTGTTCATATTTCTCTTTATAGTCCATGGCCTGTACCTGACATAATTGTCTAAAAATAATAAATATTAAACAGGAAAGGATTTTACTTAAGAATTTTTACGGATTTTTTTATTTTCTTTTAAAAAGGAGTTTTTTGCAAAGTAATTACAGAAATCTGTCATCCCGCATTTATTGCACAAGGGATTTCTCGATTTGCAGATATACCTGCCATGCAGAATGAGCCAGTGATGTGCCTTATGAATCATGATTCCCGGAATATTTTTTGTAAGCTGGAGTTCACAGCTGAGAGGAGTTTTTGCAACAGTGAGCCCGATCCTGTTTGCAACCCTGAACACATGTGTGTCAACTGCCATCACAGGTTTTTTGTAAAGGACTGAAGCTACCACGTTGGCAGTTTTTCTTCCGACTCCCGGTAATCGTTGCAGGAGATCAGGATCAGAAGGCACTACACCCTTGAACTCTTCTGTAAGGAGTTTTGCCATGCCAGCAAGATGTTTTGCCTTATTGTTTGGATATGAGCATGATTTAATATATCTGAATATATCTTCCGGCTTAGCTTCTGACATGGATAATGCATCGGGATATTTATCCATTAGTGCAGGCATGATCATATTTACTCTTTTGTCAGTACACTGTGCAGACAAAATCACTGCTACAATAAGTTCAAAAGGACTTTTGAAGGCGAGTTCGGTATCCGCATCAGGGTTATTCAACTGAAAGTATTCAATTGTCTTCTGATATCTTTCCCTGATCTTCATGTGTTTTGAAATATTTTAGTGGTGGTAAGGTAACACTTTTTATCTTTGCCAAATATTTTGACAAAATGGTAAGTTACCTGCAGGCAGATGCAATTTCAAGAAGGATAGGGGATAGGATAATATTCGAAAATATTACATTGAATGTCAATAAGGATGATAAGGTGGCTCTGATTGCTGTTAATGGCGCCGGTAAATCTTCACTTCTTGATATAATTTCTGGGATAGAAACTCCTGATACAGGAAATCTGAGTATTAAGCGTGGACTGAAAATAGCCTATCTCAGACAATATCCTGATCTTGATGAATCGAATACCATAATTGATGAGCTGTTCAATACCGACAGCGAACTAGTCAGGACAATTAGGGAATATGAAAGATGCATTATTACAGGCCAATCAGAAAACATGCACTCGATCATTCAGAAAATGGATGATCTTAAAGCATGGGACTATGAAGTAGCTGTAAAACAGATTCTTTTTAAACTGAAGCTGACTGATCTTAATGCAGGAATAAGAAACCTTTCAGGAGGTCAGAAAAAGAGGGTTGCCCTGGCAAAAGTGCTGGTGGAAGAGGCTGATCTTCTTATTCTTGATGAGCCCACAAACCATCTTGATCTTGATATGATTGAATGGCTCGAAGAGTACCTGATGAAGTCGAACAGGACGATCTTCATGGTAACCCATGACAGATATTTTCTTGACAGGGTATGCAATGTTATCATGGAACTTTCAGGTGACCAGATTTACAGTTACAATGGTAATTATGAGTATTTCCTGGAAAAAAAGCAAAACCGCGAGTTGTCTGAAAAGGCAAATGTCGATAAGGCAAAAAATCTCCTCAGAACCGAGCTCGACTGGATGCGGCGAATGCCAAAAGCAAGACGCCATAAGGCAAAATCAAGGATAGATTCATTCTATGATCTTAAAGATAAAGCCACATCCAGAGCCGGAGATAAAACAATTAATATAAATGTTAACATCTCAAGAATGGGTAAGAAGATACTTGAGATGAAAAATATCAGTAAATCGTATGATGAAAAGATACTGATAAAGGATTTTACTTATTCTTTCAACAGGTTTGAAAAAGCCGGGCTTATAGGTAGAAATGGTACAGGAAAAACTACTCTCCTGAATATTATTACAGGTTTTGCCACACCTGATAAAGGAACAGTTGAAAGAGGTGAAACAATTGTTTTTGGATATTACAGGCAGGAAGGGATAACTTTCAATGATGATATGACTGTAATTGATGCTGTAAAAAACATCGCTGAGACAGTTGTACTTGGAGATGGAAGCACTTTGTCTGTAACGCAATTTATGAATTACTTCCTCTTTCCTCCTGATAAACAGTATACACTGGTCAGAAAGCTTTCAGGAGGAGAAAAGAGACGTCTTTATCTTCTTACAGTTCTCATGAAGAATCCGAATTTTCTTATTCTTGATGAGCCAACTAATGATCTGGACATTCTCACACTGAATGTTCTTGAGGAATATCTTGCTGATTTTCAGGGCTGCGCTATAATAGTGTCGCATGACAGGTACTTTATGGATAAAGTCGTTGATCATATCTTTGAATATAAGGGAGATGGAATCATAAAAGATTTTCCTGGAAACTATACCCAGCTCAGAAATCGTGAAGAAGAACTCATGGAGCAGGAGGTTGAAAAGCTTAAAGATAAGGTAAAGTACGAAATAAAGAACGCAAATGAATCGGAGGTTAAGAGAACTAAAAAAAGCGTCCTT
>Ga0334722_10003687_pt1 | contig 16349 bp, 19 predicted proteins | sample C3_bottom_MG_FD_207210 | JGI IMG/M metagenome (GOLD analysis project Ga0334722, IMG submission 207210) | Sediment microbial communities from Yellowstone Lake, YNP, Wyoming, USA - C3_bottom | ecosystem: Environmental > Aquatic > Freshwater > Lake > Sediment | place: USA: Wyoming | collected...
CGGGTCGCCCGCCGTACCGCACCACGAGGCGAGGCAAAGCCTCGCCCCTACGACAAGGAAGGTTCTTGGGCCGCGGAGCGGCCCCTTCAGGGATTTGCGCGGCTAGTCGTCGGGCTCGCCCCCCTCGTCCGGCCGCCCGGTGACCGGCGTCGTGGTGGCGGTCGCGGGCTCGGTCGGCACCGAGAACACCACCCGTGGGCTGAGGCGTCCGACCGGGTCGGAGGAGTCCTCTGTCGAGCGCAGGAGCGCGAGGTTCGCAACCACCGCGGCAATGGCCACGACCGCGACGAGCGCGAGCGTGAGGACGAGCTGCCTCGACCCGCTCATTGTCGAAGCCTACGCAGCGGCAGCGAGCTCGCGCCGCGCTGGTCCTACCTCGGCAGGCCTGTTGACGAGCAGTACGGCCGGCGTCTGCCCCTCGGCGTCCCGGTAGCGAACGGAGAACGACCCCTCGTCTCCCTCCAGCTCGACCGAGACGGCGTTCGACGGGTCGCCGACCATCTGCAGCCGAACGCCGAACTGGTCCGACCAGAAGTACCCGGGATCGACGTAGGGCTTCGGCTCGCCGAGGATCGCGGATGCGACCGCAGCCGCCTGCCCACCGGCGGCCGTCCAGTGCGCACTCGGCCTACCGCCGAAGCGGGCAACGTCTCCGCAGGCGTACACGTGCTTCAGACCGGTCCTCCCATAGGCGTCGGTGGGGATACAACCGCCCGGACGCACGAGCTCGGCCGCAGGCTCGACGCCGACGGCGACCAGGAGCACGTCGAAGTCGATGCGGGTGCCGTCCGTGAGGCGTAGCTCGTCGGTCGTGGCGGTGGCGATCGAGGATCCGAAGCGAGTCTCGACACCGGCCCGTCTCCAGCGATCCGCGAGCAGCGCCGCGGGGATGTGGCCGATGATGTGGATCAGCGGGCCGAGGGCGGGGTCGACGATCGTCACGTCGCAGCCGAGTGACAATGCCGTCGAGGCCGCCTCGGCACCGACTAGTCCGGCCCCGACGACAGCCAGCCGGATACCCGGCCCGAGGTGTTCGCGCAGCGCGCGAGCGTCGTCGAGGGTGCGCAGCAGATGTGCTTCCGGGATCCCCGGCAACCGACGTGCCCGCGCGCCCGTCGCGAGAACGAGATGCTCCCAGGCGAGCTCCCGTCCTCCGACGCGTGCCTTCCGCAGGTCGACTCGCTCGACGCGACAGCCGAGCAGGAGGTCGATCTCCTTCTCGGCGAGCCAGCCGGCGGAGCGCAGGTACAGGTCTTCGGCGGAACGCGTGCCCGCGAGGAGCTCCTTGCTGACCGCCGGCCGCTCGTACGGAGGCACGGGCTCGTCGCCGACGAGCGTCACGGGACGGTCGTACCCACCTGCGCGAAGCGCTTCGGCCACCCTAAGGCCGGCGACGCCGGCACCTGCGATCAGGACGCCGGTCATGCCGCCTGCCTTCCGGTCGCGGCCTCGAAGACGGTGATCGCGCCCATCGGGCACGAGAAAGCCGCTTCGATCGCTGCCTGGTCGTCGGTCTCGCCGACGCGGAGCTCGGCGTTGCCGCTGCGGTCGAGCTGGATCAGACGGGGAGCGACCTCTGCGCAGGCGCCGAAGCCGCTGCAGAGGGAGCGATCGATCTGGATGCGATAGAGGCTCATGCGGGTTCTCCTGTCAGTCGTGGTGTGCGAGGCGGTCTCGCGGGGAGCGGTGGGACAAGCACGCGCCAGGCGGTTGCCGCGGCCACCGCACCAACCGCGCCGAGGTAGAGCGCGAGTGCCCACGGTCTCGAGGTGTCGGTTCCCGCTGCGAGGCCGTGCGCGGTGGCCGCGGCGAAGATGCCGTAGGTCGCCCAGTGCAGCCGACGCCAGTTCCGAGCGCCGATCCGCTTTCGGAGCGAGAATGAGGCGTAGACGATCACCATCAGCTCTGCGGCCAGCACGCCGAGGGATGTCGCCAGAGGGCGATAGCCGACGATGCCTGGTATGAGCAATCCGAGCGGTGAAACCTTCACCGTGGTGTCCAGGACGAGTGCCGCGGCGTGGCCGGCGAGGGCGCCGATCCCCGCCAGCGCGAGGGTGCGGTGCAGCCCCGTCAGCCACGCGGCCTTGATCGCCGTGCCGAACGGCCGCGACTTGAGCAGGAGGCCGGCGAGCACCGACAGCGTCAGGAGCACGTAGGCGGTGAAGCCGCTCGACCGGGCGAGCAGCCAGAAGGTCGGGTCGTGCGTCATGCGAGTCCCCCGGCAAGGACGGTGCGCCCGTCGGCAAGGACGAGCACGCGCGGAACGTCGACATCGGCGCCGAGAAACGCCGCCTTGGCGAGAACTTCTGCCTCCGCAGCCGTGTCGGCGACGACGGTGACGCGAACGAACGGGCTCTCCGCGGGGCGAGCCGTGAACGGGTCGATCAGGTGGTGAAGCTGCCGCCCGTTGCGATGCCAGCGTCGGCGGTCGATCCCTGACGTGGCTATGGCGCCACGCTCGAGCTCGAGCGTCACCTCGTCGGTGATACCGACCGGCCACGAGCCTCCCCGAACGGCGAGATCGCCGCCCGCGTTGACGAGGCACGGGCCGGAAAGTGCAAGGAGCTCAGCGACGCGATCGACCGCGTAGCCCTTGCCGATGCCGCCGAGATCGAGCCGTGTGCCCGCGCCGAGCTCGATGCGAAACCCCTCGACGTCGACGGCCCCGCCGCATGTGGCAGGCAGAAGGCGGGCGGAGCCGTCGGCGACGAGGTCGTCGAAGGTTCGGTCGTACCCGGCGGCGACGACGGCGTCGTGGACGGTGGGGTCGAAGAGGCCGCCGGTGGCGTCTCGGGCTGCCAGCGCGAGCTCGACCACCCGTGCCAGGTCGGGGCTGGCAGAGTCGAGCCGTCCCTCGCGGTTGAGCCGAGACAGCTCGGAGTCGAATCGGAAGCGAGACATGGTCTGCTCGAGCCGCTCGAACTCGGCTTCGGCTCTCGCGAGTGGGACGTCGGCCGCGTCTCCGGAGGGCGCGTCGAGCAGGAGCTCGACCTCCGTGCCCATGGCCTTGAAGTGCCGCTCGAGCATCATGAGGTTCTCGTAATCGTGAGCGGCGGCAAGTTGACGACGCGGACGGCAGGTGCCGCGCTGGGCGGGGCAGACGCGAGCAAGCGCGTGTTCGCTGCGGCGAGCTGGCTCTTTCGCTGCGCGAGTGCCGACTGGTAGGTGGCAGAGCGCTTCGCGACGATCTGCCGGACGCGCCTTGCGTCGGCGCGAAGCAACTGCTCGCGCTGGGTGAGCGCGGCAAGGCGCGGATCAGGCTTCGCCGAGGCCCACGGCTTGGCGGCGACGGCCGCCCACGCGACGACGAAGACGAGAACCGCGATGACGAGCGTGGACAGGCGGGTGAAGCGGTCAGTCATCGAACTCGCGACCTTCCGCACCCTCGCCCTCTCCGGAGCGGTGCGTGTGAATCACGATCGGCGGCGGGCGGTGGTAGACGATCCGAACCGGCCGGCTCGCCCGGGTCGGTGCGGTCGCGGAGGAGCCCGTCGGCAAAGCCGGCAATTGCGGTGTCTTCTGCTCGAGCACTCTCCGGAGGGACACCGCGTACCTGTCGAGGGCGGCTGCGCGCTGGGCGACTTGCGTATCGGTCGCGGCGCGGGCGCGGTTACCGAACCCAACTGTCCGCGACGCCGCGAACACCCCCACGATCCCGATCAGCCCGATCGCGAGGGAGAGGATGAATGCGTGCTTTCGGCTCATCGTGTCGGCCTCCGTGGTTTGACGAGACCGACGGTAGGCGGAGACCGGCAAGACGCGGGCAACGGTCGGGTAAGGAGTTCGCCAGGGTTGGGCAAAGGCAGAGACACGATCCGAGCGTCGCCCCTACGATCTCTTCGTGCGACTGCTCGTGGTGGAAGACGAGGACGCGATCGCCGAGCCGCTCGTCGAGGGGCTGGAGCGGGAGGGCTTCGACGTCGCGCGCGTGGCGACGGGCGCGGAAGCTCTCGCTGCCGAGCACGCGGATCTGATCCTCCTGGACTTGCGACTTCCCGACATGGACGGCTACGCCGTCTGTCGCGAGCTCCGCTCTCGCTCGAAGGTGCCGATCATCATGGTCACAGCGAAGGGCGAGGAGGTCGACCGCGTGATCGGGCTCGAGCTCGGCGCGGACGACTATGTCGTCAAGCCGTTCGGCCTACGCGAGCTGGTGGCGCGCATTCGCGCCGTCTCGCGACGCTCCAGCGGAGAGCCCACCCGCTCGGCGATCCTCCGCGCGGGTCCGATCGAGATCGACAGCCGAGCCCACCGGGTGACCGTGAACGGGCGTGAGCTCTCGCTCACCGGAAAGGAGTTCGATCTCCTCGGGCTGCTCGTCGCCGAGGCCGGCAGCGTCGTCGACCGGCGCACGATCATGCGCGAGGTCTGGGACACGACCTGGCTCGGGTCGACGAAGACGATCGACGTCCACGTGGCGGCTCTGCGGAAGAAGCTCGGCGACGCGGGACTGATCGAGACGGTGCGTGGCGTCGGTCTGCGCCTGCGACCGTGACCCGACGTCTCCTCGTCACGTACCTGTCGCTCGCCGTCGTCGTGCTCGCCGCACTCGAGATCCCGCTCGGCGTCGCAAACACGCGGAACGAGCGGCGCAGCCTGACCGAGAAGGTCGAGCGTGATGCGGTCGCCGTCGCGTCGCTTGCCGAGAGCACCGTCGAGGGTGATCGCACGAGAAACATCGGAGCCATCCGCGCGCTCGCGCACCGCTACGCAGCCGAAACCGGCGGTCGGGTCGTGATCGTCGACCACAAGGGCCAGGCACTCGTGGACTCGAATCCACGCGCGTCCGGACAACGCGACTACGCATCGCGACCCGAGATCGCGGCGGCACTTCGAGGCGACGTCGCGACCGGGACACGTTACTCAGCGACGCTCGGCAGCTCGATCCTCTACGTCGCCGTGCCGATCGCGTCGGGCGGCAGGATTCTCGGCGCGGTACGGATCACGTACCCGACCTCGAAGCTGGACTCGCAGGTCAGGCGCTACTGGCTCATCCTCGCGCTGATCGCCGCGATCGTCCTTGTCGCGGCAGGGGTGCTCGGCGCGAGCTTCGCTCGCTGGATCCGAAGACCGCTCGCCGACCTGGAGAGCGCAGCGGCCGCCGTCAGCGCCGGCGACCTGACGGCGCGGGCCACCGTGCCGGAGGCGCCACCGGAGCTGCATGCTCTCGCAAGCTCCTTCAACGAGATGGTCGTCAAGCTCGAGGCGCTCGTCGCGTCTCAGCAGGACTTCGTGGCGGACGCGTCCCACGAGCTGCGGACACCGCTGACGGCGCTGAGACTCCGCCTCGAGAACCTCGAGTCGCACGTCGACGGCGGCGGGCGGACGGGCCTTGAGGCGGCGGTGGCGGAGATCGTGCGCCTCTCGGCCATCGTCGAGTCGCTGCTCGCCCTGGCGCGGGCGGACGCCGGCGCGACCCCGACCGAAACCGTCGATGTCGGGGCGATCGCGCGGGAGCGCCTCGACGCATGGCGCGCCACTGCACTCGAGCGCGAAGTCGTGCTCTCGCTCGTCGGGGACGGGCCGGTGAGCGCCCGCAGCTCGTCGGACCGTCTGAGACAAGTCCTCGACAATCTCCTCCGCAACGCCCTCGACATCGCTCCCCGCGGCTCGACGGTGACGGTGCTCGTGGACCCCGCCGGCCCAGAGCTCATCGTTCGAGATGAAGGCCGTGGCATGTCCGAGGAGGAGAAGCGGCGCGCGTTCGACCGGTTCTGGCGCGGTCGCGCGACCGGCGGCGGCTCCGGGCTCGGGCTCGCCATCGCGCGCCGGCTGGTCGAGGTGGACGGCGGCTCGATCGCGCTCCGCGACGGCCCGAACGGCGAGCTCGAGGCCGTTCTCCACTTCCAACCACCTACCGCCGAAGAGGGCTAGCGCACGCGGACGATGAGCCGGTATCCGCGAATTCCCTGATCGCAGAGCCGGATCCGGCCGCAACAGTTCGGGGTTCGGCCCTGATGGCGTGGCAGCACGATCCGCCGACACTCCTGCGCATAGGTCGTAGGCGGATGTGAGGCCCCGACCGCAAACCGGAAGGGAGTTGGAGATGCGCAAGCTATTGGAGATCGGAGGCCTCGTCGCAGCGGTCGTCCTGATCGCGTTCGGCGCCGTGGCCATCTTCATGGGTGTGACCGGCCACTCGACCGTGCGCTCGAGCATCAAGCAGGAGAGGATCGTCGGCTCCGAGGACATGACGCCGGTCGCGATCGCGCAGTCGGCGAAGGCCGCGAAACTGCCTGCGAGCATCAGCCTGCCCACGTGCGACGTCGCCGGCAAGGCGATCGACACCGGTGACCGGGCGCGCTGCTTCGCGCAGTACATGCGGATCCACACGCTTGAGGCGACAGGTGGCTACACCTACTCGGAGATGGGCCGATACCAGGCCAAGCCGAACACCCCCAAGAACGAGCTCGCTGCCGGCGGCGGCACGAACAACGGCATGTGGGCCGTGCTGGCGAACGACCGCCCGGTCGACAATGGCCTCCGCAACCTCTGGGTGACGGAGACCGCGCTGACGACCGCGCTCAACACGAGCTACATGGCCGACCGGCTCTCGGTCTTCGGCCTGGTCATGGGGATCGCCCTTTTCCTCTCGGGAATCGGTTTCGGAGTGCTCGCCCTGGGCGGGACGCTTCGCAACGCAGATCCGGCGTTCAAGCTCTTCGGGGCTCGCGTCCCGGAGAGCAGCGGCCGGCCACACGCGCCGACCGTCTGATCCAACCCCGACCGGTACGGCGGGCCGCTGCGGCGGCCCGCCGTTCGTGTGCGCGTCAGTCATGATCCTCCCGTGATCCCGAACACCTGGATCCTCGACCCGGTTCCGCTCGGCGCCGCTGTACTGGCTATCGCGATGTACGGGCGCGCGTTCCTCGAGCTCCGCAGACGTGGACGCCCCGATCACGCTCAGGTACTCAACGCCGTCCTCTTCCTCGCCGGGGTGACGGCCGGCACGCTCGCGCTCGTCTCGCCGATCGACGCGCTCGCCGAGGACACGCTGCTCTCCGCCCACATGCTGCAGCACCTGTTGATCGGCGACGTCGCGCCGATGCTGCTCCTGCTCGGGATGCGCGGGCCGATCGCCCTCTTCTTCCTTCCGGCAACCCTGCTCCGACCTCTCGCGCGTCTCGCCGCGCTCCGGTGCGTCTTGGCGTTCCTGCTGCGCCCGAGCGTGTCCTTCGCCGTCTGGGCCGGCTCGCTCGCCGCGTGGCACGCGCCCCAGGCCTACGACGCCGCTCTCGCCCATCCCGCCGTCCACCGGCTCGAGCACGCAAGCCTCTTCCTCGGCGGACTCCTGCTCTGGGCTCAGATCATCGACCCGACCCGCAGGCGGCGCCTTACCGTCGGGCGTCGCGCCGCGATAGCCGCCCTGGCACTGGTGGCGGGCATGGTGCTCTCGGAAGTGTTGCTCGCCGCCGGGCCACTGTATGCGCACTATGCGAACGTGCTCGACAGGCCGTTCGGGCTCACGCAGGCGGCGGATCAGACACGAGCAGGGCTCCTGATGATGGCCGAGCAGATCGCGACGCTCGGGCCCGCCGCGGCGCTCCTCCTCTGGAGCCACGTCGAACGCGTCGGACGCGAGCTACACAGCGTCGCCTGAGACGTCTGGGCCTCGAGGCCACTGGGTAGGCTCGGACGGTGAGCACCGTCGGATCAGCCGTGCGGAACGAGCTCCGGCTCGTCGACGCGTACTGGCGCGCCGCCAACTACCTGTCCGTCGGGCAGATCTACCTGCTCGAAAACCCACTGCTCCGCGAGCCACTGCGACGCGAGCACGTGAAGCCACGCCTGCTGGGTCATTTCGGCACGACGCCGGGCCTGAACCTCGTCTACGCCCACGTCAATCGCGCAATCAACGAGCGCGACCTCGACGCGATCTACGTCACCGGCCCCGGCCACGGCGGGCCGGGCCTCGTCGCGAACGCCTACCTCGAGGGCACGTACAGCGAGGTCTACCCGCACGTCGGCCGAAACGAGGCCGGCCTGCGCGAGCTGTTCCGGCAGTTCTCATACCCGGGAGGCATCCCGAGCCACGTCGCGCCGGAGACACCGGGCTCGATCCACGAAGGCGGCGAGCTCGGGTACGCGCTCGCGCATGCGTTCGGCGCGGCCTTCGACAATCCGGATCTCCTCGTCGTCTGCGTCGTCGGCGACGGCGAGGCGGAGACCGGGCCCCTCGCGACGAGCTGGCACTCGAACAAGTTCCTGAGCGCGCGCCGCGACGGCGCCGTCCTCCCGGTCCTGCACCTGAACGGCTACAAGATCGCGAACCCGACGGTGCTGGCCAGGATCCCGGAAGAGGAGCTCTTGGCGCTCTTCCACGGGTACGGCTGGGAGCCGCTCGTCGTCTCGGGCGACGACCCCGCTGCCGTCCACGAGGCACTCGCCGGAGCGCTCGAGCGCGCGCTCGACGCGATCGCGGAGATCCAGACCGCAGCCCGGCAGCGCGGCGCAACGGGCCGGCCGCGATGGCCGATGCTCGTCCTGCGCACGCCGAAGGGCTGGACCTGCCCGGCGGAGGTCGACGGCGTCCGGATGGAGGGCACCTGGCGCTCGCATCAGGTACCGCTCACCGACGTGCGCGAGAGCCCGGAGCATCTGCGGCTGCTGGAGGAATGGCTGCGGAGCTACGGGCCGGACGATCTGTTCGACGAGCGCGGCTCGCTCGTGGACGAGCTGACCGAGCTCGCGCCGCAAGGCGCCCGGCGCATGAGCGCGAACCCGCACGCGAATGGGGGCATCCTCCTACGCGACCTCGTGCTCCCCGACTTCCGCGACTACGGGGTCGACGTCCTCCACCCCGGAACCGAGACGGCCGAAGCGACACGGGTGTTGGGAGCGCTCCTGCGAGATGTGATCGTGCAGAACCCCGACAGCTTCCGGCTGTTCGGCCCGGATGAGACCGCGTCCAACCGGCTCGGAGCCGTGTTCGAGGCGACGCCGAAGGCGTGGGCGGGCGCGATCGAGCCCACGGACGAAGACCTGGCGCCCGAGGGCCGCGTGCTGGAGGTGCTCTCCGAGCATCTCTGTCAGGGCTGGCTGGAGGGCTACCTGCTCACCGGCCGGCACGGTGTCTTCAACTGCTACGAGGCGTTCATCCACATCGTCGACTCGATGTTCAACCAGCACGCGAAGTGGCTGAAGGTGACGCGCGGCATTCCCTGGCGCCGCCCGATCGCCTCGCTGAACTACCTGCTTTCCTCGCACGTCTGGCGCCAGGACCACAACGGGTTCTCGCACCAGGACCCGGGCTTCATCGACCATGTCGTCAACAAGAAGGCGGAGATCATCCGCGTCTACCTGCCCCCCGACACGAACACGCTCCTGTCGGTCGCCGACCACTGCCTGCGCAGCCGGAACTACGTGAACGTGATCGTTGCCGGCAAGCAGCCCGCTCTCTCCTACATGTCGATGGACGACGCGGTCGCCCACTGCACGCGCGGCATCGGCATCTGGGAGTGGGCTTCGAACGACGAGGGCGGCGAGCCGGACGTCGTGCTCGGCTGCTGCGGCGACGTGCCGACGCTGGAGACGCTCGCGGCGGCTGCGCTCCTGCGCGAACGTGTGCCCGACCTGAAGGTGCGGGTCGTCAACGTCGTCGACCTGATGCGGCTCCAACCCGAGTCGGAGCACCCGCACGGCCTCTCCGACCACGAGTTCGACGCGCTCTTCACGACCGACAAGCCGGTCGTCTTCGCGTACCACGGCTACCCGTGGCTGATCCACCGGCTCACCTACCGGCGGACGAACCACGACAACCTCCACGTGCGCGGCTACAAGGAGGAAGGAACGACGACCACGCCGTTCGACATGGTCATGCTGAACGACCTCGACCGGTTCCACCTGGTGATCGACGTGCTCGATCGCGTGCCCGATCTCCAGGAGCGGTCGGCGCACCTGCGCCAGGAGATGATCGACGCGCGGTTGCGCTACCGGGCCTGGACGCGGGAGCACGGGGAGGATCATCCCGACGTGCGCGACTGGACCTGGCCGTTCTGAGCGGCGCCGGGCAGATCCTCGTCGTCAACGCCGGCTCCACGAGCCTCAAGCTGGCCCTCGTCGACGAGGAGAACGAGGTCGAGCTCGTCGAAAAGCTCGAGAGCGCGCCGCGAGCCGTCGACGCGGTCGCACACCGCGTCGTGCACGGAGGCGCGCGCTTCCGCGAGGCAGTGCTCATCGACGACGCCGTCGAGCGCGAGCTGAACGATCTCAGCGATCTGGCGCCGTTGCACAACTCTCCTGCCCTCGAGGCGCTCCGCGCGACGCGCGCGGTCCTGACGGACGTCCCGCAGGTCGCCGTCTTCGACACGGCGTTCCACTCGACGCTGCCCGAAGTGGCATTCACCTACGCGCTGCCGCGCCGGTTCCGGGAGCTCGGCATCCGTCGCTTCGGGTTCCACGGGCTGTCGATCCGATGGGCTGCAGAACAGGTACCCGTGCGCAAGCTCGTCGTCTGCCACCTCGGCGGTGGCTGCTCCGTGACCGCGGTCCGTGACGGCCGCTCGGTCGACACGACCATGGGGTTCACACCGCTCGAGGGCGTTCCGATGGTGACGCGTTCCGGCTCGGTCGATCCGGGAGTGCTGCTGTTCCTGCTTCGAGACGGGCACGCCACGCTCGCGGAGCTCGACCACGCGCTCGAACACGAGTCCGGCCTGCTCGGCCTCGCCGGGACAGGGGACGTCCCGTCGCTCGAGCGGTCGGATGACCCCGCTGCCAGACTCGCCCTCGAGATCTTCGCGCACCACGTCGCGTGTGCTGTCGCCGCGATGGCTACTTCGCTGGACGGCCTGGACGCGCTCGTCTTCACAGCCGGGATCGGCGAGCGTTCCGCGGTCGTGCGAGAGCTGGTGTGCAGCCGGCTCGGCTTCCTCGGCATCGACCTCGATCCCACCGCGAATGCTGCCGCCACGCCCGACGCCGAGCTCGCCCGCGAGGGTTCCGCGGTGAGGATCGTGGCGCTCCGCGCGCGTGAGGAGCTCGTGATCGCTCGCGAGGCGCGTCAGCTGCTCGCTGTTCTGCGCTAGGGGACGGATCGAGGAAAATCCGCAACCGAGATCGTGGAAACTCCCATTTTGCGGATCCCGACCCTGCCGTTACGATCGCAGCGAGCGAACGGAAGAGGAGGTCGAGATGGACACCATCGTCGTCGGCTACGACGAGACCGAAGCGTCGAAACGGGCACTCGCCCGCGCAGCCGAGTTCGCGCAGGCGTTCACGGCCAAGATCGTCGTGACGAGCGTGGCACAGGTGCTGGCGCCGGGGCCGCATGGCATGGGTGGAGCCGACCCCGTCGACCCGATCGAGTTGCACGAGGAGGAGCTGGAGCACGCGAAGGCGTTCCTCACGGAGCGTGGTATCGAGGCCACCTATCTCCCCGCAGTGGGAGACCCTGCAACGGCGATCCTCGACCTCGCCGAGAACGAGAAGGCGGACTTGATCATCGTCGGCACGCGGGAGCCCGGAATGCTCGAGCGCCTGCTCGGATCGAGCGTCAGTGCGTCCGTCTCACGTCGAGCGCACTGCGACGTGCTGATCGTCCACTAGCCTCGGGTCAGACCTGGGTCAGACCTGGGTCAGACCTGGGTCAGACCTTCTGGTCTGACCCGGTGTCGCGACGATTCCGAACGGCGGGTCAGGCCGGAAGACCAGACTTCGCGGGGTCAAACCTCCTGGTTTGATCCGATCGTCGGCGAAGATCGGGTCAGGCCCGAAGGCCAGACCCTTCGCGGGGTCTGACCGGGTCAGACCTTCTGGTCTGACCCCGGTGTTCGGGTGTCGGCAGGCGGGTCAGGCCGGAAGACCAGACCCGGACGCGACGATCGCGTGCCTCTACTCGTGCTCCAAAAGCCCTTGGTCGAGCGCGTGGCGAACGAGCTCGGCACGCGTCTGCAGCCCCAGCTTCTGCATGATGTGCGCGCGGTGCGTCTCCGCTGTGCGCACCGAGATGTAGAGCATCTTCGCGATTTCCTGGTTCGTGTGGCCGAGGGCGAGTAGACGGAGAACCTCGCGCTCGCGCTCGGAGAGCGGGTCCTCGGCCTCGCGCCGCCGCTCGTCCGCCTCGGCGGCGATCAGCCGCGCTCCCAACTCGGGATGGACGTAGCGGCCGCCGCGGGCCACCTCTCGAATCGCGCTGACCACTTCCGAGTCGGCCGCCTCCTTGAGCACGTAGCCGCTCGCCCCGGCTCCGAACGCTTCGCGGACGTACTGCGGATCGTCCTGCATCGAAAGGACGAGGATCTTCGCCTGCGGGTTCTCGTGGACGAGCTGTGGCAGCACGTCGAGCCCGCTCTGGTCCGGCATCACCATGTCGAGGAGGATCACGTCCGGCTTCAGCGCCCGTGCCTGGAAGATCCCGTCGCGGGCGTTGCCGGCCTCTCCGACCGGCTCGATGTCCTCCTGGGCGGCGAGCAGGAGCCGAAGCCCTGAACGCACGACCGCGTGGTCGTCGACGATCAGGACGCGGATCGACACGGGGCTCAAGGTAGCGGGACCTCGACGAGGATCGTCGTTCCCGCTCCGTGGCGCGACTCGACCTCGAGCCTGCCGTCGACGAGCGCGACCCGCTCGCGCATGCCGAGCAGACCAATGCCGACGTCGCGGGTCTGACCTGGATCGAACCCGGTGCCATCGTCCTCGATCACCGCAGCAACGACTCCTTCACGCCGCGTCACGAGCACGCTCACGCGAGTCGCGCGGGCGTGCTTGACGACGTTGGTCAGCGACTCCTGCACGATGCGATAGAGCGCAGTGCCGATCTCGTCCGGCAGTCGTTCGTCGCCGAGTGCAGACTCGAAGTCGACGGCAATCCCGGTTTGCTCGGCGAACGACTCGGTGAGCCGCTCCAGCGCTGGTATGAGGCCGAAGTCGTCGAGTGCCTTGGGGCGGAGCTCCACCGCGAGCCGGCGCACGTCACGCAGGGTCTGCACCACGAGCTCACGCAACTCGGCACTCGCCGCACGCATCTCCGCCGGGTCCGCCGCCTCCTCCACGGCCTTGAGACCGAGCAGCACGGACGTGAGCGCCTGGCCTGTCTCGTCGTGCAGCTCGCGCGCGAGCCGCCTCCGCTCCAGCTCCTGCGCCGCAACGACGCGGCGGAGTGCGTCACGTGCGACACGCTGAGACAGGTCGACGGCCACCGCCGCTCTGGATGCGAACGTCTCCGCGAGGCGAAGGTCGTCGTCGGTGAAGCGTGAGTCGGGGACGAGCTTGTCGTGCGCGGCGATCGTCCCGATGGCGCGGTCGCGGGCGACGAGGGGCACGAAGAGACCGGTCCGGAAGCGCAGACGCCGCGCAATCTCCTGATCGACCTCCGGATCGTCGATCAGCGAGTCGACCCGCTCCGAGCGCTTGCGCTCGAGCACGCGGCCGGCCTTCGATCCCCGGACGGTCGTGGTCACCCCCTCGAGCGCCTCGGCACCCTCTCCGACGGCGGCCGCAAAACGAAGCTCACCCTCGCCGTACGGCAATGCGACGGTAACGACGCGCGCCTCGAGCAGATCGCGCAGGCGCTCGGCGATCAGCGCGAGCAGCCGCTCGAGCTTGGTCTCCGTGACGAGCGCATTGCCAACCTCGTTGAGAGACTCGAGCTGCCGTGACCAGCGGGTCGCGGACTCGTAGAGTCGCGCGTTCTCGATTGCGACCGCAGCCTGCGCGGCGAGCATCGTGACTATCTCTTCGTCCTCTTCCCCGAAGTCCTCGCCCCCGCGCTTTTCGGTGAGGTAGAGGTTGCCGTACGCGACGCCGCGGAGAACGATCGGTACGCCGAGGAACGTTCGCATCGGAGGATGCCCGGGTGGGAGCCCAACCGCGCGGGGGTCGTCGGAGAGGTCGTGAAGACGCAACGGCTTCGCGTCGCGAATGATCACGCCGAGGATCCCTCGACCGCGTGGCAGCTCGCCGATCGTGGCGCGGGTCTCGGGGTCCACACCGGTCGTGAGAAAGCGCTCCAACCCCGTCCCCGACCTGTCGATGACACCGAGCGCGGCGTAACGAGCACCGGTGAGATCTGAGGCGACCTCGACGATCCTCTGCAGCACCGCGTCGAGCGACAGTTCGGAGCTGAGGGCGATCCCCGCTTCGACCAGCGCGCGCATCCGGCTGGTGACCTCTGGCATGAACCTCATTATCGACTGAGCGGCGACGCGGGGCGCTACCGAGGCGCGGCACGTGACCCTGCGCAGCGTCGAGCAGCGTCGACCTGCTCGACAAGCTCCCCGAGCAGTCCGGCGCCGCCGAGCGTCGCGACTCGCAGGAGCTCGCCGCCGACTTTGTTGATCACCACGACGGGCCGACCGCGAATGCGCTCTGACTGGGCGCGACCGATCCCGAGCTCAGCGATCTCGTCGTAGCCGATCTCGTAACGAAACGGATCGCCGCTGGTCGACCCTTCGAGTAGCAGCGAACTCGGGAGCAGCGCCAGCCGGCCGGCGTGGATCGACTCGCGGTTCGCACTCCAAAGGACGGCGTAGCTCATGACCCGATGATTGGGTCCCGGTAGTACACGGGCATCCGCAGTGCCCCGAGGACTGTTGCGGGAAAGCCGCAGCGTACGACCGCCTCCGACGAACTAACCAGCGGCCCTTGGCCCGCTCGGTTTGCAGCCCGCCAGACACGAACGCACTCATGGCCGCGTCCACTAGCGCCGATACACCCTCTCATGCCTGCCGGCCCCTACCACGATGCGCTCCAGGAGCTCCAGGAGCTCGAGCATGCACTGTCGAAGGAGCGCACGCGACTGCAGGCCCGCATCGACTTCGTACGCGCCGGAACGGGTGCCCCCGGCATCGCTGAGATGGACCAGCTTCAGCGGCTCCAGGAGAAGGAGCAGGAGCTTTCGCAACGCCGCCGCGCCCTTCATCGGCAGATCGACGCGGCCCGCGCACGCAACAAGAGCTAAGACGCCTCGGCACCGTTACTAAGATCGCAGCGGTGACCGACCTCCGGCACACACGCACGGGCTGGTGGCTCGAGGAGGCTGCAGCTGCGTTCGGCGCCCTCGAGCCCGCGCCGCCGCTCGCGGGCGACATCACCGCGGACGTGCTCGTCGTCGGCGGCGGCTACCTCGGCATGTGGACGGCCTGGCACGTGAAGGAGCTTGAGCCCGAGGCCGACGTCGTCGTCGTCGAGGCGTCTCTCTGTGGCCACGGGCCAAGCGGCCGCAACGGCGGCTTCGTGTCTACGCTCTGGGACGACCTGCCCACATTGCGCGAGCGGGTCGGCGACACGCGCGCGGTCGACGTCTGCCGGGCGTCGGAGCGTGCGGTAAGCGGAATCGGCACGTGGTGCGAGGCGACCGGGGTCGACGCGTGGTACGTCGCCGCGCCGAGGATGAACGTCGCCACATCCGACGCGCAGGTCGGCGACTGGGACGACCTCGTCGAGGCGTGCCGTGCCGTCGGCGCGCCCGAGCAGGCGGTGGCGATCGACGAGGCCGAAGTGCGGCGGCGCTGCGCCTCGCCGCTCTTCCGGGGCGGCGGCATGCTCCTGCCTCTCGCGGCGAACGTCCAGCCCGCGCGGCTCTCGCTCGGCCTACGCCGGCGGCTCCTCGAGCGTGGCGTGCGCGTCCACGAGCACACCCGGGTGGGCCGACTGGGCAGAGACGCCGTCGCCTCGACGGGCAGCGGAACGATCCGCGCCCGGACGGCTGTGCTCGCCGTCAACGCCGCCGCCGCCGGCTTCGCAGGGCACCGGCTGTCGCTGGCCGTCGCGTCGAGCCACATCGTCCTGACTGAGCCTGTGCCCGACGTGCTCGAGCAGCTCGGCTGGACGGGCGGAGAGGCGGTCTCCGACAGTCGCACGATGCTCCACTACCTCAGGACGACCCGCGACGGGCGGATCGCGTTCGGCTGGGGCGGCGGCAGGATGGGCTACGGCGGGCGCAGCCTCGACCGGCTGGAGCTCGACGCCGGGGTCGCCCGCCGGGTACAGGACAATCTCGTGCGCTTCTTCCCGCAACTCCGCGACCGCGCCGTGACGCACGCGTGGGGCGGCCCGATAGACGTCTCTCCGACGCATCTGCCCATCTTCGGCAGCCGCGGCGCCGTGCACCACGGCTACGGCTTCACCGGCAACGGGGTCGGGCCGTCGTACCTCGGCGGTGAGATCCTCGCGAGGCTCGCTCTCGACCGCACCGACGAGCTGACAAGGCTCGCCATCGTCGAGCCCGACCGCAAGCTCTTCCCACCCGAGCCGTTGCGCTGGGCAGGAGGCTCGGTGATCCGGAGGGCGCTCATTCGGCGCGACCAGGCCGATGACGAGGGTCGCTCGGCCGACCCTCTCACCTCGCTGGTCGCCTCGATGCCGCGACGCCTCGGTCTACACCTGCCGCGCTAGACGTGCCCCACCCG
>Ga0334722_10003688_pt1 | contig 16347 bp, 17 predicted proteins | sample C3_bottom_MG_FD_207210 | JGI IMG/M metagenome (GOLD analysis project Ga0334722, IMG submission 207210) | Sediment microbial communities from Yellowstone Lake, YNP, Wyoming, USA - C3_bottom | ecosystem: Environmental > Aquatic > Freshwater > Lake > Sediment | place: USA: Wyoming | collected...
AGGGTTCGAATCCCTCTCTCTCCGCCATCCGCCTACGCTCGCGGGTAATCTCGCGCGAGCTACGGCGCGATGGCTACGCCCAGGGATGAGATCTCGCCATAGCGGCGGGAGAACAGACGTTAGTCGAACCGCCGCGACGGCGGACGAATCCCTCTCTCTCCGCCATCCGCCTACGCTCGCGGGTAATCTCGCGCGAGCTACGGCGCGATGGCTACGCCCAGGGATGAGATCTCGCCATAGCGGCGGGAGAACAGACGTTAGTCGAACCGCCGCGACGGCGGACGAATCCCTCTCTCTCCGCCAGTTTCTTTTCGCTGTTTTTCCTCAGCAATTCGCTGGATTTCATCCAGACTCAGAGTCTCTTGCCCACCCTGCCGGTTCCTCGCAGAAACGCTGAGTAGTTCGACGAGTTGTTGGGTCGAATCGATCTGGGTGACATTTCCGCGTGACATTGTTGGCTTCTCTGCGCCGGCATCCAGCGGCCTCTCTGGTCGTGGTTGAGTCACCGATCAGGCGTGATCAACGAGACGATCGCACTTTCCAGTTGACGTCCTGGCGCATAATGGGTGAACAGACTCGGGGAGGAATTCATCGACTGGCGAAGTCGAATCGTCGCCGATATCGACGTGCTCGTCGGGAAGCCGGTGATCAAGGGCACGCGCATCACAGTGGAACTCGTGGTGGATCTCCCGGCGGCCGGGTACACCCCGGACCAGATCCGACAGCAGTACGACCATCTCATGAGCGATGATATCCACGCGTGTCTCGCATATGCCCGTGAGGTGATTAGCTCCGAGCGAATGTTCGCGGTCAAGGGATAGGCGCGTGCGCGTTCGCGCGCTTCCGCCCCCCTTTGGCACGACCTGACGCCGAGGTTAACGACAATGGGTCATCTCGATCGCAGGGAATTCCTGATCGGCACGACAGGGGTACTCGGCGCAGCCGTGGTGGCGCCGCACATCGCTCACGCTGTCCGTGCGCAGCCGGGCAATTGGTCTGAAGAGAAGCTGGCGGCTTTCACCAAGAAGGCGCGAGAGTTGGGCGTGCTTGGTCTCGTGTGTCTGGCCGACGGCAAGACCATCGTGTCCGACGGCGAGGTCTCCAGGCCCCTGCGCATTGCCTCGGTGCGCAAGTCGGTCCTGAACGCGCTCTTCGGCATTGCGATGACCAGGCAGGCGATCAAACTCGACGCGACGATCGCGGAGATGGGCATCGACGATTATTCGCCGCTGACCGAAGTCGAACGACAGGCGACGGTGCGCGATCTCTTCAAGGCGCGCTCAGGTATCTACATTTCCGCAGCCGCCGAGACGCCAGCGATGCGAGCCGCCCGGCCCAAGCGAGGCAGCCACGCACCGGGCACGTTCTGGTACTACAACAACTGGGACTTCAACGTGCTGGGCGAAATCTATCAGCGAGTGACGGGCCACAGCTTCTACACCGCGGTCGAGCATGAGCTGGCCGGCCCGCTTGGCTGGCGCGATTTCGATCCGATGCGCGATGCTCGCTATCAGTATCAGGCCGACGCCCCTCGATTCCCCGCCTACAATCTGTCCATGTCGGCGCGTGATCTGGCGACGCTGGGTCAACTGTATCTGGATAGGGGGCTGGTCAACGGCAAACCCCTCGTGTCGGCAAACTGGGTGGCGGAGAGCACGACGATGTACTCCACCACGGGTCGCAAAGGCATCGAAGGCGGTTACGGTTATTTGTGGTGGGGAGCAACGGACAAAGACGGCGCCGACCCCGCAGGCATTCCGCTAGGTTCTTACACAGCGGCTGGCAATGGCGGGCGCTACGTGGTGGTGTTGCCCAGCGTGAGGGCGGTCATCGCCATCCAGCCCAACGAACAGGCCGGCCAGCCGCCGGTGCCGCTCTATGCCAACGTCGAAGCCGGCTCACTGGACGGCCTGATCCGCGCCTTCCTCGAGGCTCACCAGCCGGCGTCGAAGACCGGAGGCTGAGACCGCCCGACATGGGTTCCTGGAGTCCACGACCCGCACTGGGCGCTGCCCAAAGATCGACACTATTGTCGCTCGGAGATTCCGGAGGGTTTCAAGGAGAATGCTCGCTGGAAGGTATCCGCTGTGGCGCTCGAACACGAGTCTCTCGAGAGACATCCTCCCGGCGAATCGCGTCGAGTGACATTTCGAGTGACATCGCGCTGGCAAAATCCGAAGACGGAAGCAAACAGACGAACGCGGGCGCAGGAATCGGCTAAGGCTAAACGGCACGGCCTGTGTCGGTTAGAAGAGAAGGCTGGGATTTCCCAGGGTTTATCGGGTCTGGCTGCAAGACTCCCTCTCTCTCCGCCAGTTCTCACCCTTCACGTCGAATTCTCCAGTGTTTACGGGCCTTCCTGCCGCACTAAGTTAGGCGGAGAGAAATCCCGGTGACGACGCGCGTGACATTGCGCGAGAACTTCGATAAGTGGCGGCAAGTGCCAGGCAGACCGTTCGCGGTATGTCACTCAAGAATGTCACTCGCTTCTCATGGCCTGCGTTAGCAAGGACGGTGGCACGGCGTGCTACCATCCGGCACGGCGTCCCCGGACCTGCGGTGTAAGCTGTAACGACGCTGCTGGTTTCTGGGGGTGCACCAGGAGGCAGTTGTCGCTCCGCTCAATACGCCGATCGAGTTCGTGTCCACATTCACGCGCTACGCCGGGACCGAAGTCATCGGTGAGGGCGGCACAGGCAGGGTGTACAAAGCGACAAGCGAGGCGGGAGACATCCTCGCCATCAAAGTACTGGACCCAGCCAGGGCGTCGAAGGATCGACGACGTCGGTTCCAGAACGAGTTGACGTTCGGCCTCAGAAACGAGCACAAGAACGTCCTTACTGTCTTAGATCACGGCCCGATCCGGCTGGCTGGCAACGATACGTCGTTCTACGTAATGCCGCTCTACGTTTGCTCTCTTAGGAAACTCCTGCAAACCAAGATCCCGAAGACGACGGCGCTACCACTCTTCACTCAGATCCTGGACGGTGTGGAAGCGGCACACCTCCAAGACATCGTGCATCGGGACCCAAAACCCGAGAACATCTTGTTCGACAGCAAAGACAACCGCCTGGTCGTCGCGGACTTCGGAATTGCGGACTTCTCGCGGAGGACTTGTACACGGCCGTTGAGACGCATGACGGGACACGCCTTGCGAACTTTGAGTACGCAGCCCCTGAGCAGCGGGTTCGGGGAGGGCACGCAACGAAGTCCGCGGACATCTTTGCGCTTGGGCTGATGCTAAACGAGATGTTCACGGGGAGACTAGCGCACGGAACCGGATATGTAGAAATTTCATCGATCAGCCCGGAGTTGGCCTACCTAGACGAGCTGGTCGGGATGATGATCCGGCAGCGACCTGACGAACGTCCGGCGGCTATCGATGTTGTGAAAAGAGAGTTACAGGTCAGGCATAACGACTTCATCGAACGCCAGCGCCTGAGCGAGTTGCGGAAGGTCGTTGTTCCGCTCGCGGAGATTGATGACCGGATTGCGCTTGACCCGATTCGCGTTGTCGGCGTGGATTGGGAAAGCGGTGTTTTGACGTTGAAGCTAAGCCAACCGGTCAACGCGGATTGGGCCCAGGCGATTCAGCTCGGACCATATTCCCACAGCTCGGTTATGGGCAAAGGCCCGGAGAGCTTTCAATTCCGAGGGGACACCGGCGCAGTCCCTGCCAGAGACGCTGATGATGCCCAGCGAATTGTGGACTACTTCAAGAGTTGGCTTGGACCAGCGCACCAGATCTACGTTGATCGTCTAAAGGCGAAGAAGCGCGACGAAGAAGAACGGCAGCGAAAGGCGATCGAGCGGGAGATCGCCGAAAGGGAGACGAGGCGGCGGGTGTTGACCGGAATCAAGATCTGACAGAGTTGGTCTCGACGCTCACTCGCCTGTGAGTTGTCGAGCGCAACTGGAGGGTGAAAGACACTCGCCGACCGGCACAACGCTTTTCTCGCAGCGCTGCAGATCCAGGATGGCGGCACCACCTCAGCTCGGGACAAAGCGACCATTTGGAGTCCACGCTCGGACTGTCGACTCGACGTGGAGGCGTGCGGTGTGCCTCCGGTGAAATTGCGGTTGGTTGCGCAGATATTGGCTGGCTAACCGATGTCCCGAACGATGTCGTCTATCTGTTTCAGCAGCGCGGGTAGCTTCGTCGTGAGCACGTCCCACAGGATGTCCATGTTGACGCCGAAGTAATCGTGCACGAGCTTGTCGCGCATCCCCGCGATACCCTTCCATTCGACCTCGGGATGCGCGCTGGTGAGCGTCGCCGAAAGACGTTTCGCGGCTTCCCCGAGGATCTCAATGTTGCGGATGACGGCGTCTTGCGTCTTGGAATCGGCGAGAAACTGATCGTACGTGAGCTCTGAGGTGTAGCGCTGAAGACGGACAATCGCTTCGCGCATGTCCGCGAGGTATTCCGGCTGCCCTCGCTTAGACATGTACGAGCGTCCGCTTGATGTCTTCTGAGATCCTGGGAACGCGGATACTGTCGACGCCCGCTGGCGTCAGGATTTCGACTCTCCGTCCGAAGAGTTCCTCGAGGAACTTCTCCAGGTTCGTGAAATTGTCGTAGGTGGGACGGGCGAACTCTACGACGAAGTCCAGATCGCTGGAATCCGACTGAGCGCCTTTGGCGTACGAGCCGAAAAGCGCGATAGCCTTGACGCTGAATTGATCCAAGCTCGGCCGATGGCTTCGCAGAGCTTCAAGGATGTCTGCTTTCGTCAATGTTCTCTTCATCGCACTACCGCTCAAGGCTCAGAGTACCAGAAGCGCCCTCGTGTTTGAATCTCAAATCCGCGCTTGCTCCGGAGCACGTCTCCGAGGTGGCCGCCGTGTAACGGCCCGGAGGATCCTCGCGTAGTGCATTTCCGCGAGTGACATTTCGAGTGTCATTGCATTGGCAAACCCCGAAGACGGAAGCAAACAGACGAAAGCGCGCGCAAGAATCGGCGACGGCTAACTCGCACAGCCTGTGCGAGTTCGAAGAAAAGACTAGGATTTGCTAGGGATTTCTGGGCTCGGTTGGAAGACTCCCCCTCTCTCCGCCAACTGACCTGCTCTACCGACGCAGCTCAACGGATTCGCGTTGGGCCGTCTCCAAAATCTCTCCACGTTCTCCGCGGAGATCGAGCAACTGAACGGCCGTTCCGAGCGCCGCGGGACTCAGGTGCATGCCGATGTCGTCCACGCCCGCGGGCGCCTGTTGTCCGCCCGCGAGCCCACTACCCGTGCTCACCAGCACCGCCGTCGTCGTCACCAACGCCGCCAGTGCTCGCTACTCCGTGTCATGTATCGCACCTCGAGGCATAAGTGAGGAGGGCGCCCTAGCGGGTTGGATCGCGCCGTGATCCAACCGCACGCGGAGACCTCAATCCATGCGCAGGGCTTTGAGCGGATCAGCGTGGCTTGCACGAATGGCCGGGATCAATGTCCCGACTGCCGCCATGGCGAGGATCAGCATCACCGCGGTGCCCCAGATGCGGGAGTCGGTGGTCGTCAGTTGATAGAGATACCCTTCCACGAAGTCCATGGCCCATGCGGCGACCACACCGCCGAGCACAAGTCCCAGTCCGACCGCACTCAGTTGTTCGCGCACCAACAAGGTCGTCACCGAACCGGGCGTGGCGCCCAGCGCGCACCGAATGCCGACCTCTTTCGTGCGCCTCGCGGTCGACATGGCAAGCGACCCGAGGATCCCGACGCCCACGACCACCAGCGCGACCGCAGCAAAACCGCCAAACAGCCAGGACTGGAAGCGCCGCAAGGACACGGAATCGCGGTACAGATCATCGAGCGTCGCCGCGACGGTCACGGTGGTCATGGGATCGCGCTCGTCGATGGCGCGTAACGCATCCGCAATCACTCTGCCTGTGTTCGCGTCGGTCCGCAGGAACACGGTCAGCCATGGCGCACGGCTCAGCGCGTACGGTGCATAGACGACGGGTGACTCGGTGTCCCACGACCGCCATCGCACGTCCTTCACGACGCCCACGACGACATAGCGTTCATTGGTCTTGATGTCGGTCAACGTTTCGCCCAGCGCGGACGTCTTCGGCCAGTAGGCACGCGCGGCCAACTCACTGACGACGATCAGCGGAGCCGCCGAACGCAGTTCTTCGTTGCTGGGGAGTCGGCCCTGGACGAGTTTGGGTTCCAGCGCGTCATAGAACCCCTCCGTCACCGGCCAGGTATCGATGTTGTCGGGATGCTTCATGCCGGCCGGAGGCATGAACCACGTCATGTTTCCGCCGCCGGCGAGTACCTGCGCAGCCGTTGACGCCACGACCGACACGCCTGGCACCCGCATCAACCGCTCACGAATGGCTCGTTCTCTGGCCGATCGCTCCGCCGAAACGTCCATGGTCGCCCCGGGTCCCTGGAACATCACCTTCACCGCCACTACACCGTTCGTCCGAATCGGGCGATCGTTGGCATAGACCGCTAGAAGAGATCCCACCAGAGATGACCCTACAACCGTGAGCACAAACGCGATGCCGACCTGGACCGAGATGACCGCGATCCGGCCAGGCGTGCGCACACGTTCGCTGGCACTTCGCGCCTGGGTCGTCGGGCCAGCCACGACACCACATTGCAGGGAACGCCGGATCGGAGCGACGGCCACCAGGGCCGACATCAGCACGAGAGTGCCGGCCACGAAGCCGACAACGCGCCAATCCACGGTGGCGCGCGTCAGCAGCACCACGCTGTCCGGCAACAGTTGCGTGATGAGATCGATCAGCAGCGGCGCGATGGCCGCGCCCAGCAATCCACCGATGGCCAACAGTGTGCCAGCTTCGAGCACCCAGAGCCTTGCGATGGCTCGAGGTCCGGCCCCGAGCGATCGGCGAACCGCAATCTCGCTTTGGCGTTCCAGCGCACGCGCGGTCATCAGACTCGACACGTTCACGCCCGCGATCGCCACCAGAAACAGGACGGCCGCAAAGACCGCTCGGAACAACGGTCCGGCGCGACGCGCCAGCGACTCTGACAGGCTGGCGATCCCAACGGCAGTAAACGGGCCCTGACGTCGCCATCCGGTCTCCGACCAGCCCTCCGGTTTTGGACCCAACTTCGGGAACTGCGCCGCCGTGGCGTTGAGTCCCGGTATCAGGCGTTCCTTCAGCACGGCGGGAGTCATGCCGTCAGGCAGCCGCGCGATGACGCCCACGAGGACACGGGCGCGAGGATCCTGCCGCGAGGCAGGTGGATTGACCAATGGTGTGATGAAATGCACGTCGGCCATCGTGGTCGGAAACACGAACCCTTTGGGCATGACGCCGACAATCCTGAATCCATATCCGCCGGCGCGATCCGTGATCAGTTCACGGCCGACGACGTCCGCCGCGCCGTCGAACCGGGAGTGCCAGACGTCGTACGTCGCCAGCACCGGTTTCACGCGGGGGCTGTCCAGAAAATCCTGTGGCTGGAATCCACCGATGAGCGGTGATACCCCGATCACGTCGAAGAAGTTCGGCTGAATGCTCGCCACTCCGGCCGCTGAATCGTTCACGCTGCTGCCCAGGCCACTCCACGGCTGCGCGCGGAAGCCGGTCATGGGCACAGAGGGCACCGCGGCCTGCCAGTTCCGCAGGTCCGTTTCGCTCGCGCCGGCCGCCGAGATGAGGCTGCCGAGCTTCACCGGCGGCTGACCGATATCGATGAAGTCGGGCTGGAGTTGGACGAGCCGATCGGCGTTGGGGTACTGCAACGGGCGGAACAGCACGCCATCGACGATCGCAAACGCTGTCGTCGCCAGTGCCATGGTGACGGTCACCACGCTCACTACCGCCATGCCGTACCACCACGAGCCCGTCACCGACCGTAGCGTAAATCGCAGGTCACTGCCCATCCGGCCTCCTCCGTCGCTGATCGAAAAAGCGCCGCGCCAGCCATCCAGCCGCGTCCCGTTCGCTGCCCACACCGACTTCGCCATCAGGAGCGCCAGCCACCACGCACGCGCCAGTCGTCCCTGCGGGCGTTCGTCGAACCACAGTTGCTCGAACAATCGGACCTGTTCCTCGCCGTACCGCCTGCGATGCTCGGATGGCTGCAGGTAGGTCGTCCACGTGTAGAGGACCACCAGCGGACGTGGAGGTGTGGGGTGCATCTATGCCGCCACCTTACACCGGCCTCGCGCACTTCGCGGTTTTCACCCGGGCGACTGCGACAAGATCAGCCATGCGGTTGGTTTCCGCCGTCAGCAGTCGTTTGCCGAACGGTGTCAACCGGTAATACCGCCGACGATCATCGTCATCGTCCGCTTTCGGACGAGTGGGCGCCTCCACAATGAGACCGTCATCGGTCAGGCGGGCGATCAGTCGATACAGCGATCCAGGGTCGAGCGTGACAGTGCCATTCGAACGCTCGATCACTTCCGCGCGAATCCGGTAGCCGTGGGAGTCATCCTCCGCCAGTGCGAGGAGAATCAAGTACACCGGTGGAGCGAGCGGCATCTTGGCCGTGGATTGGCGTGTCGGCGGCATGCCTCAAGTATAGGCATTATGCCTGGATGCGTCAACGCCAGTGGTGCGGGGGTTAGAACGGCGCTCTTTGTCGAAGCGCGTTTGATTCCCTCAATGGAGCGAAACAGCCCACCAAATGGACCAACTACCGAAAAATTCGATATTTTGCCACTTATCGAAATATGTGCTAATCTGGTCCATTGAACAAGGTGTTTCGGGCCCTCGCCGACCCGACCCGGCGGGAGATCCTGCGGCTGCTCCGTGAGGGCCCGATCTCAGCCGGCGCGTTGGCGGATCGTTTCCCGCAAAGCCGGTCCACGCTCTCGGCGCACTTTGCGGTGCTCAAGAACGCCGACCTCGTACAGACCGACCGGCACGGCCAAACGATCCTGTATCAAATCAACCTCTCGGTGTTCGAAGAGACCGTCGCCGGGCTTTTGGCGGCGCTGGGTGTCGGAGACGCTGGGGTGACAGTCTCGGCGCCGGATCAGAAGAAGGAAGGCACGTCATGAAGCTCAGCTGGAAGGGCGAGGTTCTCAGCCTGGCCATGCTCGCCGCCATGTTCATTCTCGCCGCCGCCACCTGGTCGTGGGCGCCGGATCGGATTCCGGTTCATTGGACATTTCTGGGTCAGGCCGACCGGTTCGGCGGCAAGTGGGTTGGTCTGCTCGGCGTCCCGCTGGCGGCCCTCGGCCTCTACGTGGCGCTGCTGCTCCTGCCGCGGATCGATCCGCGCCGCGCCAATTACGACGCGTTCTCAGGTCCGTACACCATCATTCGTACGGCCATCGTCGGCGTGATGCTGTCCTTGGATGTCTTCATTCACTTCCAGATTCGTGGTTGGAGCGTCGGCACCCGCCTGGTGATGCCCGTCGTGGCCGGCACGATCATCATGATCTTCGGCAACTATCTCCCGAAGCTGAAGTCGAACTGGTTTATCGACATCCGGACGCCCTGGACGTTGAGCAGCGAGGAATCCTGGCGCAAGACGCACCAGTTGGGCGGGCGGCTGTTCGTGATCTGCGGGGCCGTCATCGTCATCACGTCCGTGCTCGCCCCTGAGCAAGCCCGGGTCGTGCTGTTCGGCGCCATGATGTCCACCATTCTGGCGACGACGGTCTATTCGTACTTCGTTTGGCGGCGTGATCCCCTGCGGACCGCGCGGGGAGAGCGGGAATCATGATGATGATTAGAGCATTCTTGGTATCAGCTGCGCTCGGCGTCGCGCTGTGCGCGCAGGAAACGGGGCCGCCGTTGCCGAAGATCGGCGGCTTGGCACCGGAGTTCGGGTTCAGCGCGGCGGTCAGGGGTGGCCGCGCGGCATCTCTGGCGGCGTTGACGCCGGCGTCTCTCCGCGGGCGCGTGGTCGTGCTCGATTTCTTCGCGACATGGTGCGGGCCGTGCGTCGAGGCGATTCCGCGGACGAACCTGCTGGTCGCGGAACTGAAGGACCTGCCGGTGACCGTCATCGCGGTGTCCGAGGAGCCGCGCGAGACCCTTGAGGCGTTTGCGGTCACGCACCCGATGGCGTCCGTGCTGGCGACCGACGCCGGCTCGACGTTCAAGAACTACTGGGTTCGTGGGCTACCGTTCGTCGTGATCATCGACACGACGGGTCGCATCATCGCCTTCGGATCGCCGACGACCCTCTCGGCCGAGCAGATCCGGGGTGCCATCAAGTAAGCGCGACGCGCCCGAGGTCCTGATTGTCTTGATGGTCTGCCGTTCCGGAATCGCCGCCATCGTGCTGCGGCTCGGAGCCGGGGTATGCCCACCCGTGCCGCCGCTCATTACCGCCTGGCCAAGATCCGTGCGCTCGACGAATGAGCGGCAGGTAGTCAGGCCGCCAACCGCGGGCGCTGTCCCCTGAAATTGACAGGTCGGGCGTGAGCACGTTCATCGCCCCTCGTCACAGGGCACCGTGGGCCGCAACTCGCAGGTCAGGGGCGGCGGGTCGTCCTCCGTTGCGATCATCATCCTCGTCGTGACGTGCCAGCGCCCGTTCCGATCCATGAGGTAACGGCGGTTTCCGGACACGACCAGCTCGAATCCGACTCCGGCTAGGCGACTCGGGCGGTACGCGATGCGGACCGTACCATTGAGGGAAGGCACGAAGATGTCGATGTTGTGGTTGCCGGCGGAATTCAGTTCGTGCACCGTGACCCGCATGTTGGGACATTCCGGCACGCGCCCGACGATGTCCACGAGTGTGCGCCAGTCTCCATTCCAAGTGCCGTCCAGTCTTGCCTTATTCGCCGCGACTTCGAGGCAGTCGCGGTAGGCCTGCACGACGGGCAAGTCGGTTCCGACGATATAGGCGGGAGCCCCTGGGTGAGCGCGCGTCACGACCAACTTCGACTGCCAGACTTCGAAGACGGGAGGGTTCCCCCCAAGCAACTCGTCGGCGTAGACGACGATCCGGTCCTCCGGAGGGGCCGGCTCCACCCTCCAGCGCCATCCGTTATCGCCGCCACGGCGCTGCGAGGGGTCGGGGCGATCGCCTCGGGTCAACTTGAAGTTGGCACAGTCGGCCATGACCAGCCCATCGCCGCCGAACGCCAGCCCGGGCCGCTCTACGCAACCCTCGATCGAGTGCGCCAGTTGCAGGCCCACGCCAGGACTCGGGGCGCCGACATGCGCGCGCCACGTCTCGATTTCGGCCGTCGTTGACGGAGATGACCGCGCCGGGATGCGCGGCAGCACCACGAACAGAAAGATGTACAGGGCGAAGGGCGAGGTCACGACCACCGCCCCCACGGGAACTACCACACGCCACTCCGGTGCGCGGTGCGTGGCCAATCGCACGCCGGTATGCGCGCCGACGCCAGCCATCAGCAGTGCGCCGACGACCGCGACCAGAAGCACAAGGATTGGACTGACGAAATCCCAGTTCCGCGAAGACGGGTCGTACACTCTCATGTAGCCGAGGATGACGGCGAGCGCGCCAAGAACGCCGCCGACCATCGCGCCGAGAGCGGCGGCAACAGCCTTGTTCATCGCGACGCAAGCTATCACAGTTTGGCCGCCACGAATCGAGTCGCCATGCACGCTTGGACGCGTGCCGTCGCACAGCGTTACACCGCCAGACTGGTCCTGTTCACATAGTCCAGACTGGACCTTTGCGGCGCCCAGACGGTCATCCTTGGCCCATCGACGTCCAGCCGCTCACTTCACGCGCATTGATGCCTCTGCAGACTCGATCGTAGAGGGCACTGGGAAGGCGGCCTTGGCGCGACTCGCCGCCGTGGAGTCTCGGCGAGCAGGCGTCTTCGCGTTTGCCTTTCCAGGCAGCGTCCTTCGATCACGTGTTCGTCTGTTTCGTCCCAGTGTACTGAGTCCGAACATCGTGAAACAGTAATACGGTCACATTCGTACGTGGCGAACAAGCTGGAGGCCACCACGCGCCACTCGGCCGCCCCCATACCCGGATGTGTTCTGAGTCCGTCTGAACGCACCACGCTCGAGCCAGTATGCCTGTCGTCCCACGACGGCCCAGAGGCGGGCGTTGCGGGCGCGGATCGTGCTGCGCTGCGCGACTGGCACCACGCACACAGCCATCGCGGCCGACCTCGATGTGACGATCCAGACCGTGGGCAAATGGCGCAAGCGCTTCGTGGCGACGCGGCTGGAGGATTGCTCGATGAGCCGCGGCCGGGAGCCCCACGGAAGATTCCAGATGCGCAAATTGAACGCGCGATCGCCACGGCACTTGAATCGACGCCGCGGGACGCGACCCACTGGAACACCCGAGACCTGGAGAAACACGAAGGCCTAAGTCAGTCGATAGTCGCGCGCATCCGGAAAGCGTTCGCGTTGCAGCCGCACCGGTCCGAGACCGTCAAGCTCTCGAAAGATCCGCTGTTCATCCACAAAGTGCGCGACATCGTCGGGGTTGTACTTGCATCCGCCGGATCGCGCCTTGGTGCGTTGGGTGGACGAGAAAAGTCAGATTCAGGCGCTCGATCGCACCGCGCCGCCGATCCGGGTGGTGCCAGGCACGGACATCTGCACCGACAGAACTTGGATGATGTACCGTCCGAACAGCAGGCCCGAGATTCGATAGCGGCCGCTCGGCGTTCTTCGCCCCGCCGAAAGCGCGGCTTCATCGCCGTGCCGCACGTTGTGAGCTGCCTGCAGGAGACGAGTTTCTACGTCGATGAGGCGCTCACTCAAGTAGTGTTTTGTGACTGGCTGTGCGACGGGCCTTCCCCGGCCCGCGAGTTGTCCTTAGCGGGAGTTCTCCGGACAGTTGATTGGCGACACGAAGACCGCCGAGCCGTGTTCGCGCGCTCCACCAACCGAAAACGGCTCTAGCGTCCGGGGTTTTTGACCGCGGCGGTCGTCTTCTGGACGAACAGCATCGCGTCGTATGCACTGGGCGCACGCAGGTCCATCATGAACGCGAAAGGCTGGCCCTCCGGATAGACCGCGCCAATCATGCGCGTGCCGTGCGGCTCGCGGAACCACGGCGGCGCCTGTCGAAGGTCGAGCGCGAACAACGGGACGCCCGCCGCCGCCAGGGTCGCGTCGAGACTGCCGGCCGGTGCCGGCGGTACCGTGAACGTCATCAGTCGGCCTCCGGCCTGCGGGATCGCCTGAAACGACCCCTCGCTGAACGCGAACCCGAAGATGACCATTTGCTGGCCGTACATCTTCCGCAGCGCGGCGCCCATCGTCTCGTAATCGAATCCGCCTGAGGCGACGTGGCCGTTGTGCGCCCAGAGCACGATCTTCGCCTTCGGATCCTGATCGAGGATCCACTTCACATTGACCGCCATGCTGTGGTCGCGGCTCGCCTGCCCGGCGCGCATCTGGGCGCATTGCAGGGCGACGCGCGCGTTCTGGATGGCCCACGCGATCTGCGCGTCCGCTGCGCCGGAAGTCCGGTACTTCGCTTGGCCTGCCTCTAGGCGTGAGACCACGTCTGTCCATGACGTGACCACCGCCGTCGCGGGCGGACCACTCGACACCGCCGGCGTGGACGCGAGCGGCGCCCCGGTTATGCGCAAGCTGTGCGTTCCCGTCCGCGCAACGGGCGTCACGACGCTGAACTCGTACCCGGCTCCGTTGGTAGACAGGCCGCGCAGCGAGCCGGACTCAAAACCGAAGTCGTAGATGGGATTGGCGTACGGCTGGCCGTCGATATCGATCGCCAGATCGTCGAACCACGCGGTCCCGCGACCGGGCATCAAGAGTCCGAAAGTGATGTTGGTGGCCTCGGCGGCTACCGGGAGGTCGATTTCGTAGCGCGTCCAATCGGACGTACCGCGCGGGCCGCGCGCCTGCAAGTTGTCGAACGCCAGCACCTTGCCGTCCGGGCCGTTCACGCGCCACCACAACCCGGCGTACCCGTCGGCGACGGCGTCTGTCTTGATGTAGCCGCTGAATCGAATGCGCTTGCCAGCCGCGGCGGCGACGGGAAAGCTGCCGGCCGCCAGCGCGAATGCGGACCCGGAGGCCGTCGGCTGCGGCGCAACGTTGATTGCCTTCGTCGCGAGCTGGACCGACTCAGCGAAATCGGCGTCGTACTTCGCCACGAAGTCGTTCACGATCCGACCGGCGACGGTGGGCGTCTGCATGTCGAAGCCGGTGAACTGCACGCGGCCGCGCCCCGACGCATTGAATGCCCGCATCCATTTGATCATGGCGAGCACTTCCTCGGTGTCCCACGTCCAGAAGAACATGCCTCGGAGCAGCTCGGCTGGATCGCCGGTGCCGTTCAGCACGTAGTCGTTCAGCTGGTACGCCTCCGGCATGTTGGCCTCGATCGAGAAGATGGTGAATCCCATCTCGCTCGCCAGGAACTCGAGCATACGGTGCTTGAGCTGGAAGAACTCGCGCGTGCCGTGCGTCGCCTCGCCCAGCGAGACGATCCGCGCGCCGCCGACGAGCCGCTCGAGCGGGCGCATGTCCTCGAACCCGCTGCCTGCCACGGGCGTCTTGAGCGGAATCGCGTGGGCCTTGGTCCAGTCAGCCGGGGATGCGTCCTGAACGGCCGAAGGCGTCGAGACGACGCCGCAAACGATCAGCAGGGCGAGGGCGACGACTGGGCGCATGAGTCCTCTGGTGCTGAATGAAGGGACCGATAGGCCGAGGGCACCCCGAGGGCCATCGGGCGAAGGTTGATAATCGACAAGGTCGGGACGACTCGAATCGACACGCTTTCTGCTGGAGGGTGATTTGGCACTGTATGGCGGGCGGCGCGAGCTGTCCAGATAGAGGCACTTTTTCGCCTGAGACGATGCAGAGTCCATATGTCCGAGATCCAAGTCCTTCGTAGAGTGTACGGTCTAACAGACAGGGCTTTATCCGCGCGCGATGCCCGTTCGAGGTTGAGGCCGCTGTGATCGCGCGCGGATAAGGCCCGTTGAACTGAACCGCGTTGTTCGCCTGCGACTATGGGGATTGTAAAGCCAGCGCCCTCAAACCAAACGGAAATGTTCGGCCACGCCGTGCGGGATTCGGTGTGGTTCGAGCGCGAGCGTGCATCTGAGGCCGCTCGCGACGCAGGCGTGAGGCATGGTGGACGTCCGATGCGGGCGCGTTGACGACTGTCGGGAGCAGACGTCGGTGAAGGCGACCCATCCGGGGCGTCGGGCGAAACGGGTACGCGGGAGGCGACAGGTGCTGGTCATGGCGGGTCAGGGGCTCGCGGCGCGAGGCGGACGTGCACCACGGACGGGAGGACGGCCGTGACGTGCATCGTGCCTTGCTAGCAGATTGGGCACCGATCGCGGTCGGGGGCGGTCGGGAGTGGACTCGGCTCGGTGGCGGGAGCCATGGTCGGCGAGACGCCAAGGAGGGTGCGGCATCGATCGAGTCGAGCGTGGCGACCGTGATTGTCGAAGAGACCGGCGTGTCGAATGCGGACGAAGCGCCTCGGCAAGACGTGGAGCAAGAACCGCCGGAGAGACTCGTCGCCGACGAGCGCCATCACCTTCACGCGGTCGTGGTCCGCATAGTCCTTCCACCGGAAGCGCACGACCCCGTCGACGACATCGACGAGACGGTGATTCGTGATCGCGACGCGATGCGTGTAGCGCGCCAGGTACGCCAGGACGCGCGCGGGCCCGCCAAACGGCGGCTTGGCGTACACGACCCACGCCTGCGCATGGAGCGTGTCGAGGAAGCGGCGCCAGGTCGCGGGATCTGTCAGGGGCGCGGTGCCGCCGGCAAACGAGAGACGGTGGCCATCATGGGCGCGTCGGAGGCCGTCGAGGAACTTCGCGCGACACACGATCGAGAGGGCCCGCACGGGGAAGAGAAACGCCGACCGGCCCGGGATCCATCGTGTGCCGTCGGGGCTGAGGGCGCCGCCCGTCACGACACAGTGGAGGTGGATGTGCCGGGAGGGCGTTTGGCTCCAGGTGTGGAGGATGGCCGTGATGCCGATGGCCCCACCGAGGTGGCGGGGGTCGCGCCCGAAGGTCAGAAGGGTGTCGGTCACGGCGCGAAACAGGAGGTCGTAGATGAGGCGCGGATTCCCTTGGGCGAGCGCATTGAGGGCATGCGGAAGCGTGAAGACGACGTGGAAGTACGAGATGGGAAGCTACTCGGCTCGCCGAGCCTCGAGCCACCGATCACGCGCGGTCGTCTGACAGGTCTGGCAGTGGCGATTGCGACACGAGTTGTACGTGATCCGCGTCGCGCCGCTTGACGACCGTGTACACCTTTTGAATGCCGGACGGGTCCGGTGGCTGGTTGGTGTCCTGCGACGCGAAGAGCCAGGTGCGCGGCCGCTCCTGGCGCCAGTAGATCCGCAACTCGTCGAGCAGGCGCACCGACAGCAGCGTGTACCGGTCCTTCGCGCCCTTGCCCTGCTCGACCCGAATCGTCATCCGCGTCGAGTCGATGTCAGTCACCCGGAGATGCA
>Ga0334722_10003689_pt1 | contig 16340 bp, 16 predicted proteins | sample C3_bottom_MG_FD_207210 | JGI IMG/M metagenome (GOLD analysis project Ga0334722, IMG submission 207210) | Sediment microbial communities from Yellowstone Lake, YNP, Wyoming, USA - C3_bottom | ecosystem: Environmental > Aquatic > Freshwater > Lake > Sediment | place: USA: Wyoming | collected...
GAGGAGGATTATATATGAGAATTACGCCGCTTGATATCCAGCAGAAGAACTTTCCGATAAAGTTCAGGGGATTTGATGTTGAAGAAGTCTATGCCTTTCTTGAGGTTATCCGTGAAGAGATGGAGGAGCTCCTGAGAGAAAATGCCAATCTCAAGGAAAATGTGCAGCGGTCAGATAACCATATCAAGGAATACAAGGACATGGAGGCGACCCTGCGGGAGACCCTCGTGACTGCACAGCAGATGGTTGAGGACTACAAGAGCAATGCAAGAAAAGAGGCTGAACTGCTTATCAAGGAGGCGGAACTCAAGTCTGACAGTCTCATAAAAGACGCCCAGGAGAAGGTCATCAAGATTCATGAGGATATCGTCGACCTTAAAGGGGTAAGGCGTCATTTCAAGGAAGAGTTGAAACGGTTGATTGAAAACCATATGCGGATGCTTGAATTTGATGTGTTTCGTGAAGGAGAGGGCCGGGAAGAGGAACCTGCTGCGTGAGTTCGGGTGAAAAGTACCGCGCGCTGAAGGGCATGCGCGACGTCCTGCCGCCTGATATTTATATATGGCAGAAGGTTGAAAACACTGCGGCTGAGCTGTTTTCGTCATACGGGTTCAGAGAAGTACGGACCCCGATAGCAGAGTCGACCGGCCTCTTTGCCCGGGGCATAGGAGAAGGCACGGACATTGTCGACAAAGAGATGTATACCTTTGAAGACAAGGGCGGCAGGAGCATTACGCTCAGGCCGGAAGGCACCGCCTCGGTTGTGCGCTGCTACATAGAAAACCAGCTCCATACCCTTCCTTCGCCCCAAAAGTTTTATTACATCGGTCCAATGTTCCGGTATGAACGCCCCCAGTCAGGCAGGTTCAGGCAGTTTTACCAGATCGGGGTCGAGGCGTTCGGTTCGGCGTCCCCTGCGCTTGACGCTGAAGTGATCTCGATGCTCCGCCACTTTCTCCAGAGGCTTGGACTGCCCGAACTGACGGTTCAGGTCAATTCCATAGGCTGTGCAGCATGCAGGCCTGGATACACGGAGGCCCTGATAGGGTTTCTTGGCGACCGTCAGGCGGAACTCTGCCCTGATTGCCAGCGCCGGCATTCCCGAAACCCGCTGCGGATTCTCGACTGCAAGGTCCCGCGGTGTATTGCCTTGCGCCAGGGAGCCCCAAGGGTGGTGGATCACCTTTGTGCTGACTGCCGCGGCCACTTTGAAACGCTGCAGCAATTATTATCCAGCCTTGCTATCCCGTTTGTCATAAACCATGAAATGGTCCGCGGACTCGACTATTACACACGGACCGCGTTTGAGGTGACCAGCGGAGACCTTGGGGCCCAGAATGCAGTTGCTGCCGGCGGCAGATATGATCGGCTGGTAAAGGAGTGCGGCGGGCCTGATGTCCCTGCATTTGGCTTTGCCATCGGCATGGAGAGGATCACTGAGCTTTTAAAGAAGACGTTGCCTGCGGTTCATCCTGCCCCTGCATTATTCCTTGCCTTGTTGGGTGAGGGGGCCCTTTATGAAGGCCTTCGTATTGCCGACGGCCTCAGGGCTGCGGGCAGATGGACCGAGATTGGAGACCATGCTTCTTCCCTCAAGAGCCAGATGCGAAAGGCTGACCGTCTTGCAGCAGAGTATGTCGTTATCATCGGTGATGATGAGCTTGCTGCCGGGGAGTTCAGATGGAGGAAACTTGCTGATGGTTCAGAAGGGGCGGCACCTTTTTCTGCACTCCCGTCCCTTTTTGGCAGCTCTCCCTGATGCCGAATGAAGATTCTTGTGTATGGAAATGAGCCAGCGATATGAGTCTTAGCCGTTATTTCCCCGGCGTAGGCCTGGTATTACTGATTGCCTTGTTTTCCTCAGCTCTGTCGCGGGTGAATGCCTCATTCGATGCCCTTGTTGTATCAATTATTGCCGGGATACTCATTGGCAATCTCTTCACCCGGCATGATTCGCTGCGCAGCGGCATTGAGGGCGTGATCAGTGTCCTGCTTCCTGCGGGTATTGCCTTGTACGGAACACAGGTTTCTCTTAGCCACATGCACGGCAGCCTCATTTTGTTTATCTTCCTTGTCTTCCTTGCACTCTTTGGTTTGACGCTGCTGCTGGCACGGGTATTCAATATCAACCGGAAGACAGCTATCCTTCTCGCTTCGGGGTTATCGGTTTGCGGGGCTACGGCCGTTGCGGTCATCTCACCGCTTATCGGCGCCCGCCGGGAGGACACGTCGATTTCGATCATATCCCTCATGATGCTCGGGTTGACCGGCATGATCTTTTACCCGATTGTCAATGACATATTCTTGCTGAGCAGAGGCGAGTTTAATTTTCTCGCAGGGACGACGCTTCCCATGATGGGACAGGTGAAGGTCGCTGCGGCAAGCGTCTGTCCCGAATGTGTGGATGAAGCGCTGAAGATAAAGTTCATCAGGATCTCCTTTCTTTTATTCCTTGTAACGGCGGCGATTTTTCTTTCCGACAAAGAGAAGAAAAAAATAAGGGTGCCGTGGTTTATCATTGTATTCCTTGGCGGCGCGATAATCGTAAACACAACCGGTATCTTTAATTCTTTTCTGGATCCATTGAAGACCTTGAGCGGGTTCTGCCTTTCGGCGGGCCTTGCCGCAATCGGGTATTATGTTGACTTTGATGCTGTTATCGATGAAGGCATCACCCCTCTTGGCGTCCTCTTTCTTGCGTGGGGCGTCGTCATTCTTATGATGTATTTCATCCGGAATATATTCTGATGGTCAGGACAAAGATTGTCTACCGGCTTATCGGCATGTTCCTGGTTTTTGCGGCCATGATTACCATACCGCTCACCTTTACCGTCATCAGTCAGGTCAACAAGATGATCGCAGAGGAGGAAGCAGTGAGACCTCCTGAAAACCAGGAATATGAAAAAATGCACCATGCGTTCTCCTCCCGACTGCTCGAACAGATTATTCCGTATTCTTTTTATATCCTGGTAATGGCTCTGATGCTCTCTATTTTCTTATCGCGAAAGATGCTCGTGTCGCTGAAAGAGCTTCAACGGGGTGCCAAATCGATCATGGACGGTGATCTTGACGTTGCACTCCGGGTCACCGGAGATGACGAACTGGCTGCGGTGACCCGCGCGTTCAATGAGATGGCTGCCTCGCTTAAGGAAAAGACAGTCGACCTGCAGAAGAAGAATACCTATGTTGATGCAATGCTCGACCCGCTCTGGATTGTCGATGAAATGAACAGGGTGACCGATGTGAATCTGGCATTCACCCGGCTGTTTGGATACAGCAGGGACGAGGTCATTGGAGCATCGATTTATGACTTTTTTGACGAGCAGAATGCTTCCGTTATCCGCAACCAGCTCAACGACAGAACTGAAAAAAAAACAGCCTCCATCTACGAAGCTAATATCATTACCCGTGACGGGTCACCCCTGCCGGTGCTGATTAGCGGTGCCCCGATCATCGTTGAGGACAGGGTTGTCGGCAAGATCGGAATCTTCAAGGATTTCAGGGAGCAGAAGGAGTTCAGGAGCGAAATAGAGCGGTCGCGTGACTATGTCGAGACCGTGGTGAACAGCATCGAAGACCAGCTTCTGGTGATCGACAAGGACTATCGCATTGTTACAGCGAACCGAAGGGCTCTGGAGCATGTTTCCGGATCACCCGCCGGTCAATACTGCTATAGCGTCTCGCACGATTTGAGCAAACCGTGCTGGGCCGAGGGACATGAATGCCCCGCTCAAAACGTCTTTCTGACCGGCAAAAATTTCAGAACAACACACCAGCATTCCGGGCCCGGAGGAGATAAAAGATTTCATGAGATAGTAGCGACGCCGATCAAGGATGTCTCCGGAAATGTCACGCAGGTCATTGAACTGATACGGGATGTTACTGACCGGATCAGGCACGAGGAAGAGATCTTTCTGAAGAACCGGGAGCTTATTGCACTGAACAGCATAGCCGGATTGCTGAGCAGGTCGCTGAGGGCTGATGAAATATTCATGAATGTCCTTGACAGAATGATCGAGATGATCAAGATGGACGGGGGAGGCATTTTCTTTATCGACGAAGTAAAGAGGGACATGGTCTGCCAGTATCACCGCGGCATTTCCGATGAATATATCAGAATGATGGGCAGGATCCGCATGGGAGAGGACATCCCTGGCAAAGTGGCGGTAACCGGACAGATAATGACCACATCGGACATTTCGAAGGACTCCAGGATCGAGCGTTCGCTTATGAAACATTCGGGCATGAAGGGCTACTGCTGCATCCCGGTCAGAGGTAAGGAGCGAATTATCGGTGTTTTCTGTCTCTTCAGCTTCAAATAACACATTTTTACGGCCGAGGAAGAAAATATTCTGAATTCAATCGGCGAAATGACGGGGATTGCACTGGAGAATATAAAACTTTACGAAAAGATGCGGGAAATGTATGAACTGCAGAGAAAGCGGCGGGAGGAAGAGCATGGCCAGCTCCTGGCACTGACGACAAAGCTCGGATCGGCCGTCGACCTCCGATATGTAATCGGCAGCGTACTGGAACTAATCCGAAGCATGTTCAATGCCGACTTTACATGGCTCCTGGTAAGAGACCGTGGTGACAACTATATACTACGTGCCTCATCCGACTCCGGGGATCTTGAGAACCGGGTTCTTTACCCGCACGGCGTCAGTTCCATCGAGGGCTATACCGCAGAAAAACGTACTCCGACGGTCATTGCTGATATCAGGGCCGGTTCCCGGTTCTATATCCCGAACGAGATAGGGAGTCTCGGGTATCAGTCGGCGCTTGCGGTCCCGATGCATATTGGCGATAAGACCGTGGGTGTCTTTAGCCTCTATTACCGCCGGGCCAGGGATTTCAGGGATGAAGAGCTTCATTTCCTGAGGATCATTGCAAATATGCTCGCCGTTTCTCTCGAACGTTACGATTATTATGTAAAATCGATCAGTGAAAAGGGCATTGCCAATACCATAGTGCAGAGTGTGGCAGATGGTATTGTGACCGTTGATAGGCAGGGCAGAATCATCGCAATCAACAGGTCTTTCGAGCAGATGACCGGCATGCAGTCTGACGAAGCGGTCGGACTTTCTGTCTGCGATGCCCTTCGGTATACCAGGGAAAACCTCGATCTGAGAATATCCCTGGGAGAATGCCTTGAGTCTGCGCTATCCGGACAAAATAGCAGCCGGGCTTCTGTCATGACGACTGCTTCCGGGACACGGTTGTCTGTCTTGGTCATCGGTACCCCGGTGCTTGATTCCGATGGGGCAGTCACCGGGGTGGTGAGCCTTATTCGGGATATCAGCAGGGAGAGTGAGATTGACCGGATGAAGACCGAGATTGTCCGGTCTGTATCGCATGAATTCAGGACTCCGCTTTCTGCGATTGTCGGTATGACCGAGATGCTCCTGGAAGGTGACCTCGATAAAACAAGAGAGAGTCAGTATCTGCAGACAATTCTGAGCGAGGGCATGCGGCTTTCAGAGATGGTCTCTGATCTGTTGAGCATTGCGAGGATTGAAAGCGGCATGGAGACGCTTCGTCCGGAAGTCCTCGATCTTAAATCTCTGCTGGATGAGGTCCTGGCATCTCTTGAAACAACGGTTGAAAAGAAAAAAGCCTTGATCTGGTATGATCTGCGGGGGCTAACGACCGTCACGGGGGACGTGGCAAAACTGAAGCAGGTTCTGATCAACATCCTCGATAATTCCCTGATGTATTCGGATATTGGCTGCCGGGTCGAAATAACGGTAGAAAAGAGAGATAATGGTATCGAGATAACGTTAAAGGACAATGGATGGGGTATACCTGATGAGGATATACCCCATCTGAAGGAGCGTTTTTATCGAGGCAGGCATGGAGAAAAGATCAAAGGGACTGGGCTTGGACTCTTTCTCTGTAACGAGATGATCAGGCTGCATGGAGGAACTATGGAAATCAGGAGCGAGCTCGGCAAGGGCACAGAAGTAAAGCTGTATCTGCCTGAAATGGCGTCATCATGAGCAAGGTCATTGTCATAGACGACGAGCCATTTATTCTGATGATGATAGAGGACAAGCTGAAAAAGGCTGCACTCGATGTCGTGACGATCAGAGAGAGCAGAACTGCCATGGATGTTATCCGACGGGAATTGCCTGACCTGGTAATCCTCGACTGGATGATGCCTGAGGTAAGCGGCATTGATATCTGCCGAATGCTGAAACAGGACGATGCATTGAGACATATACCGGTCTTTATGCTTACCGCAAAGGGACAGGATTCCGACGAGCAGCTTGGCAGGCAGATAGGTGTCGAACGGTATATTACGAAACCATTCAGCCCGAGGATGCTGCTGGAGATGGTGCAGGAGACGCTCGGCAATGAAAAGTCCTGAAAACGATCTTTCACTCACGATCTGTGAGCTGACGAATGTCTATGAAGAGATATCACTCCTTTACCGGCTCTCCGAAGTTTTTTCCTTTCTGAGCATTGATGAAATATGTAGCCGGATAGCGGACGAGGCGGTAGCATCGATTGGGGTTAAGACCGCTGGGGTACTGTTCATGGATGAAAACGGCGAAAGTATGTCCACAAAAACCTCGAGGGGTGAGTGGGACTCTTCAAGGGAATTTCCCCGGGATGACGGGGTCATCTGGAAAGTCATTAAGGCAAGGAAACCCTCTGCCTTCTGCCGGCTGGCTGATACGGATCAACGGGACTATTTTCCGGGCCACCGATCGCTTATGGTCTGTCCGATCATCGGCAAGACCCGCGCCATCGGGGTTCTGGTCGTGGCTGACAAGGAGGGTGATGAGGAGTTTTTTTCGAATGACTCGAAGCTGCTGATGGCTATTTCGTCTCAGGCCGGCCTTGCTATCGAAAACGCCCTGCTTTACGCCGAACTGGAATCGCTGCTGGTCGGGGCCATAAGGTCTCTGGTCAAGGCGCTTGAGGCCTCATCGTGCTGGACCGCGGGTCATACGGAGCGGGTTACCGAGTACGCCGTGGGGATAGGTAAAGTCATGGGTCAGCCGGATAATTTTATTGAAAAACTGCAGATTTGCGCACTGCTTCACGATATCGGAAAGATAGCCACGCCCAAGGAAATTCTGAACAAAAAAGATATGCTCGATGATGCCGAATGGATTGAGATACAGCGTCATCCAGAACTTGGAGCTGAAATACTCGTGGAACTGAAACAGTTCAAGGACATCATACTGAGTATAAAGTATCATCATGAGCACTGGGACGGGCAGAAGGGCGTCTATGGGCTGAAATATGAGGAGATCCCGCTGATGGCCCGTATTCTGGCTGTTGCCGATGCCTTTGATGCCATGACATCCGACAGGCCCTACCGAAAGATGTTGCCCCTGGATGAGGCAGTGAAGGAGATAGAGAGCTGTTCCGGCACCCAGTTTGACCCGACTGTCGTAAAGGCGTTTCTCGTTTGGGTGAGCAGTTTCAGCCCACGACGTCGAGTGTTCTTACCGTAAAACCGACACCCAGATCCAGGGCGATCGCCCTGCATTTTTCTATATCCACACCCTCCAGTGCTACGACCGTTGCCCTGACTTCGGGGATAACATCCCTGGCCTCGCGGATAAACTGAAGGATTTCCTGAAACGCACCAGGAAATACCGGTCTGCATAGCTTCACGTAGGTCTCTTCGTCCTGCGCATCGAGGCTTATCGAAATGCTGTCAACGAGCCCTTGCAGTTCAGAGATTATCTTTCTCTTATGGATGAGATTTCCCTGGCCGTTCGTATTAACGCGGACCTTGCCGTTCTGCTGTTTGACCCATGAGGCAATACCCTTGACAATATCCAGCCGGCTCAGGGGCTCTCCATACCCGCAGAAGACGATCTCCTTATACCGGGAAGGATCCCCGATCGCCTCCCGGATTTCATCCTCGGACGGCTCGTGGTCGAGCCGGAGATTATGCCCCTTGACGTAATCAGTATGGAACTTGACACAAAACGTGCAGGCATTGGTGCAGCGGTTGGTGATATTCAGGTAGAGACTGTCCCGGATCCTATAGGCAATCTCCGCTCGTTCACTGACCTGTCCGATGCCGAAGAGCCGTCTGGCGTTGAGTGTGGTGATCCGTGCTATATCATCGAGGCTGATGCCCCGAAGTCCGGCTATAAAGCGGGCGGTATGGAGCAGGAATGCAGGTTCATTCCTCTTGCCCCTGCACGGCTCGGGTGAAAGGTACGGCGCATCGGTCTCGATCAGCAGGTATTCGTCAGGCACAAGACGGGCGACCTCTCTGAGGTCAGAGGCCTTCTTGAACGTTACCGGGCCGGCAACAGATATATGATATCCCAGAGAGATAACCTCTGCAGCCATTTTTCGATCACCGGAAAAACAGTGAAGTACCCCCCGGGAATTTCCAGACTCTTTCAAAATCCGGATGGTGTCATCCCATGCATCCCTGCAGTGAATAATTGCAGGGAGACCGGTATCGGACGCCAGGTCCAGATGTTTTCTGAAGATACTCATCTGGACATCACGCGGCGAAAGGTCATAGTGATAGTCAAGTCCTGTTTCTCCTATGGCGACGACCTTCGGGTGCGAAGCCCAGTCCCTGAGTTTGCGCAAGACATTTTCGTCGACATGCCTGGCCTCATGGGGATGCACACCGACTGATGCGAAAATATAGTCATGTTTTTCCGCGAGTTCCATGGCCTTTGCAGCGCCTTCAAGATCCGAACCGACCGTGATCATCGTACCGATGCCGGCAGCCAGCGCCCTTTGTAGCATTTCGTCCCGGTCGGCGTCGAACTGTTCCATTTCCAGGTGGCAGTGCGTGTCGATAAATTGGATTGGATTCGTGCTGTCCATAGTAAAAAAATATTAAGCTATGGAGGCTATACATTGCAAGTGAACAATGCTATATATTAAGAAATGAATATAAAGAAACTCTCAGGAAAACTTCTGATTGCCGTACCCGGACTTGATGATATTAATTTCAGGCATACCGTTATTCTGATCTGTGAACATTCTGAAGAAGGAGCCTTCGGCATAATCCTCAACCGTGTCCTGATGACGAGTTTCATCCCGCTGCTGACTGCCTTTGATCTCAGGGAGTCGCGGGTCGATATGCCGATATATTTTGGCGGACCTGTCCGGCCGGAACAGGGTTATGTTATTTACTCGCCCTTTGACGCAAAGTACGGACCCATGAAAATCAGCAGGAATATTGCAGTGACGGCATCCAAGGAAATTCTGCATGATATCGCGGCGGGGAGGGGACCGAAAAAATTCCTTTTCGCCCTTGGATTTGCAGGCTGGACTGCCAATCAGCTCGAGGAAGAACTGATGATGGACAGCTGGCTCATAGCCCCGCTGGATATCGACCTGATATTCAATCTTCCCGTCGGGGAACGGTGGAAGCATGCAGCGGCAACCATCGGAGTTGACCTCGGCAGGCTTGTCAACCGGAGCGGCAAGGCCTGATGGTCCTGTCAGAGATGCAGGGTTTATGTTATAGTCAAATTATTTCATTGATCAGGAGAATACCATGCACGTTATAGGCTTAAATGGGAGTCCGCGGAAAGAAGGCAACACGTCACACGCTATTAAAACCGTTTTTGAAGAGCTCCAAAAAGAGGGGATAACCTCGGAACTTCTGCAGCTCGGCAGTTCAAATATCCGGGGATGCCGGGCCTGCTTTAAATGCTTTGAGACGAAAGATAACCGGTGCATACAGAAGGATGACCTCAACGGCTTTGTTGAAAAGATGGCAGCTGCCGACGGTATCATCATCGGTTCCCCCACCTATTTTGCAAATGTATCGACCGAGGTTAAGGCCCTTATAGACCGGGCAGGGCTCGTGTCCCGGGCCAACGGCAATCTTTTCTCGCGCAAGGTGGGCGCAGCGGTCGTTGCAGCACGAAGGGCAGGGGCGGTGAACGTTTACCAGAACATCAACCTCTTCTTCGGGATCGGCAATATGATCGTGCCGGGGTCCTCGTACTGGAACATAGGCATTGGCAGAAACCCAGGGGAGATACTGAATGACGAGGAAGGAATGAAGACGTTTAGGGATCTCGGGCAGAACATGGCCTGGCTTATCAAGAAGCTCAAAGGGTAGGAGGGGCTACAGGCCGAGCGCTGCCAGAAGCTTTACGATCACCATGTTGGAAACGACAAGCCCCTGCCGGGTAAGGGAAAGATACTCCCCGCGTGTTTTGAGATAGCCCTGTCCGATAAGACTTCGGGCTGCCTCGTGCAGGGGAAAGGAGGAGAAGACGGGGTTTGTCATTTGTATGCCTTCTATCTTCCTCAGTCCGAGAAATATATATTCCTTTGCTGCCTCCTCGGGGGTAATCGCCTGCTCTTCGATTTTCGGTATACGCCGGGCGTTGAGTTCTGTCGCATACTGTCCTATATCAGAACTATTGTACGACCGCCGACCGCCGACAAAGGAATGAGCTCCCGCTCCGACGCCGGCATACTCGCCCCTGTCCCAGTAGTTCAGATTGTGGCGGCACTCATTGCCGGGGGATGCAAAATTTGATATCTCATAGTGCTGATAACCATGCGCTCCAAGAAAATCGATCGCAAAGCCGTACATATCGAGAACCAGGTCCTCATGCAAAAGGTGCAGTTTTCCTGCAGACAGCAGATCGAAAAGGGGGGTGCTCTTTTCGGGCGTCAGCTCGTAGGCAGATATATGGGACGGCTCCGCATGGATGGCCTGCAATAGGGTATCTTTCCAGGATTTCATCGTCTGGCCGGGGATGCCATACATAAGGTCGATCGAGATATTGTGAAAACCAGCGGCTTTCGCCGCTGAGATTGCGACCCTCGCTGCAGCGTCGTCGTGAATTCTGCTGAGCGTTTTCAGTTCGCTGTCCTGAAAAGACTGGACCCCGACACTCAATCTGTTTACACCCAAAGAGAGCAGGACGCCGAGCAATTCCCGGCTGACAGTCCCCGGGTTCGCCTCGACCGTTATCTCTGCATCCTGCATAATGCTACAGGTATCCATGAGACCGCGAAAGAGGCGTGACAACAGATTTATGCCAAGAAGCGTGGGTGTTCCGCCACCAATATACACGGTCTCGAGGGACCTCGTCAGGTCTTTCTTCAGGGAGAGTTCAGTGCATACCGCCTCGACATAGCGTGCAGCCCCGTCTTCGGAGAAGGGAACAGAGAGAAAATCGCAATACAGGCATTTTCTGATACAGAAGGGAATGTGGATGTACAGGGCAGGAATCATGATCTATTATGCCATAGCCTTACAGTAGAGTGGTTTTGTATTCCCCACACACGGTCCCGTCCGTTTGCCCTGTCTTTACTGTTTGACATAAGGATGGTTAATTTCTAATATAAACTTCAATGGACATTGACGAACTGGTTAGAATTATGGCAGCGCTGCGGAGCGCTCAGGGATGTCCTTGGGACAAAGAACAGACGCGGGAATCTCTGAAGCCCTTCATTGTCGAAGAGGCGTACGAGGTGCTTGAGGCCATCGATAACGGCGATCCGGGGGCCATCAAGGAAGAACTGGGGGACCTGCTCTTCCAGATTATCTTTCAGTGTCAGATTGCCTCTGAGCGGGGCGAGTTTACACTGTCGGATGTAATAGGCGGGATTGCCGGCAAGATGATCAGCCGCCATCCGCATGTCTTTGGGGACGCCGAGGTCAGGACCTCAGCCGAGGTTCTGCTGAAATGGGACGAACACAAGAAACGTGAGGGTAAGCAGAGGGATTCAATCCTCGAAGGTGTTCCCGTCGCACTTCCGGCACTTCTGCAGGCGCATAAGCTTCAGGCCAGGGCTTCAAAGGTTGGCTTCGACTGGGAACAGCCGGATGACCTGCTCGGCAAGCTCGACGAGGAGATTGATGAATTTAAGGCTGCATTCAACGGGAAAAACCTTGATGAGACCGAGGATGAGCTTGGCGATGTGCTGTTTATGCTTGTCAATATTGCCCGGTTTATCGGACTGAATCCTGAAGAGGCCCTCAGAAAGACGATCAGCAAGTTTATCTCGCGCTTTCGCTACATAGAGATGTCGGCAAAAGAACAGGGCAGAGCTCTTGTCGATATGACCCTTGCGGAGATGGATGCATTGTGGGATGAAGCGAAAACCCGGAAAAAGTGAGCCTGCCATGGTCCTGCCGGAAGAGCTCACTCGATCAGGTTGTTCTGGATAACATAATGGGTAAGGGCGGCGTTGGTCTTCATCCGCATCTTGTCGAGGATGCGTGCGCGGTAGGTGCTGATGGTCTTGACGCTCAGGTTCAGTTCCTCTCCGATTTCCTTCACCGCCTTTCCTGAGGCTATCATGCACATCACCTGAAGTTCGCGGTCGGACAGGGTCTCATGAAGCGGTTTGTCGTCACCGTGTTCCAGGTAGACTGCAAGTTTTTCCGCAAGTGACGGACCGAGATATTTTTTGCCGGAGGAGATTTTTCTTATGGCGAGTATCAGCTCATCAGAGGCGCTGTCCTTGGTCAGATACCCCGCTGCACCGGCCCTGAGAGCCCTCATCGCATACTGCTCTTCAGAATACATGCTCAGGATCAATACCGGCAACTGGGGATGATCCACCCTTAGTTGCTTTAAAACATCAAGGCCGTTCCTCCCGGGCATCGAGATATCAAGGAGCACAACGTCGAAGTTCTGTTTTGATGCCTTGTCAACGACGTCCAGACCATTGACCGCCTCGTCAGCAACAACCATATCGGCAGTCTCGGCCAGTATCTGCTTCAGCCCTTCCCGGACTATCGTGTGATCATCTGCAATAAGTATCCTGATCATCTGCCTAATTATATCACCAACCTGTCTGAAAAAAGCAGACGGGAATGAATATGCATGGCTGGATTTCTGACGGGTCAGGGGATATGATGACACCGTTCTGCATTTATGGTGACCTTGAACACGGGATATTTAATCCGGGAGCTCGAAAATATTATTGAAGAGAATTCTGCTGTCTGATATGTTTTCGGTAGGCTGTTTGGAGCTGGTGTTGCACATCCTCCGGCGTAAAGACGACACCCCCGGGTCTGCCATAAAAAAGCACTGTTGACTTTCCGTTGACAGCCAGCCGCACATCGTCGACCATCTGCCCGGCGTTCATCTCTACGACCATAACCGTCTTTCCCCTGGAGATCCGGGCAAGTGCCTTGTCCGGAAACGGGAAGAGCGTGATCGGCCTGAAGAGGCCAATTTTCCTGCCCGAGGCCCGGAGTTCCTTTATGGCTGAAAGGGTTATACGGGCTGCGATGCCTGAGGCGACCACCAGCATATCAGCATCATTGGTTTCATGGGTATCGTACATAATCTCATGCCGGCTGATCGTGCGATATTTTGCCAGGAGGGCAACATTTCTGGCCTCAAGCTCTCCCTGCCCCATAAAGAGGGTCTTGATGACCCTGGGGGCCCGTTGCCTGCAGCCGCCGAGCGTCCAGTCCTTTTGGGGCAGTTCCGGCCTGTGGTAAGGCCTTGGAATAAACGGCTCCATCATCTGACCGATAACCCCATCGCTAAGGATAATGACCGGTGTACGGTACTGATCAGCCTTGTCAAAGGCCCGGATGGTGAGGTCCCACATCTCCTGTACGTTATAGGGTGAATAGACGATGCACCGATAGTCGCCGTGGCCCCCGCCCTTAACAGCCTGATAGTAATCGCCCTGACTTGCGGTTATATTTCCGAGTCCGGGCCCGCCCCTTTGGACATTAACAATGACTGAAGGCAGCTCGGCCATGGCGAGAAAAGAGATCCCCTCCTGCATAAGGCTGATGCCCGGACCGCTCGACGAGGTCATGGCACGGACGCCGGAGGCAGCCGCACCAAAGACCATATTTATCGATGCCAGTTCACTCTCGGCCTGTAAAAAGGTTCCCCCTGAGGGTGGCATTTTTCGCGACATATATTCGGGAATTTCATTCTGTGGCGTAATAGGGTATCCGGCATAAAAACGGCAGCCGGCATGTATGGCTGCCTCGGCCAGGGCCTCATTTCCCTTCATGAGTAACAGATTTTTCTTCTGAAGCTTCACGTTTCATACTCCCAATCACTGATGTTCATCGCCTGACATTATACCATAACTCAGGGTATCTCCGGTGCGGTGATGAATGAGAAAGGTATTGATTTTTTTCTCTTTTTTCTGCTAATCTACATCGTTAATTGATTTTGAACTTCCTGTTATAAAGAGTGGGCGATCCCACTCTTTTGTTTTATAAGATATGGCAACGGTAAAAGAGAGATTATTAGAACTGGCTGGTCCGGTGGCCGGACAGCTCGCTGTCGATATTGTTGATATCGAATTGGCGGGTAATGCCCGAAGGACGGTTGTCCGGGTTTTTCTGGACAAGCCGGGGGGCGTGACGCTGGAAGATTGTACCCGGTTCAGCAGGGCCTTATCAGCGGTGCTGGACGTCGAAGACCCGATCAGCAGCCGGTATGTTCTCGAGGTATCTTCTCCGGGGCTTGACCGGCCTTTGAAGACAAAAAAGGATTTTCATCGAAGCATCGGCAAGCTTGCGCGGATTGTGACAAAGGAAAAGATCGATGGTGAGTCTTTCCTGGTGGGAAGAATACAGGCAGTCAATGAGCAGACCGTAGCCGTGTTAGTGGATGGCAGCAAAGAGGTGAGTATACCTTTTGAACAAATCTCGAAAGCACGTCTGGAGATAGAATAATCATGACCAAGGAACTTTGTCACGTTATAGATCAGATCAGCAGGGAAAAAGGGATCTCCAAGGAGATCCTGATCGAGGCGCTTGAGTCAGCGCTGCTTTCAGCTATGAGAAAAAAGTACGGAGGCAGGGCAAATATCTTTCTGAGTATTGACCGCCAGAAGTGCAATATAAAGCTTTATGAAACAAAGACTGTTGTTGCGGACCCCCAGGACCTTGCTGAGGAGATCTCGATCGCCGACGCGCAGAAAATTTCCGCAGATAAGAACGAGGGCGATACCGTAGAAATGCCCCTTGACCTGCATGACCTCGGCCGTATAGCCGCCCAGACAGCTAAACAGGTCATTTTCCAGAGAGTGCGCGAGGCTGAACGTGATGTTATCTTCAACGAGTTCAAGGACAAGGCGGGCCAGATCGTCAGCGGGGTTGTTATGCGGCGCGAGAAAGGTGCCTATTTTCTTAATCTCGGCAAGGCAGAGGCGACGCTGCCGATAAAGGAAACGCTGCCGAACGAAAATCTCAAAAGGGGCGATACCGCCAAGGCGATTGTTACCGATGTCAGGATCAGCTCGAAGGGGCCGGAGATCATGGTATCGAGGACCACGCCGGAGTTTGTTGCCGGCCTGTTCAAGATGGAGGTGCCTGAGATCAACGAAGGGCTGGTGCAGATCAGGCATATTGTCCGGGAACCCGGGGAGCGGACCAAGCTTGCGGTGTTTTCAAAGGACAGCGCGATTGATCCTGTAGGGTCATGTGTCGGCATGAAGGGGACCAGGGTCCAGACCATCGTACGTGAACTCAGAGGTGAGCGCATTGATATCATCCCCTGGACTGACGATCCGAGGATGCTGATTTCACGTGCGCTGAGTCCTGCGCAGATCGACAAGATCGGTATTAATGATGAGACGAAGACCGCAATGGTGGTTGTCAACGACCAGCAGCTTTCTCTTGCGATTGGCAAAAAGGGCCAGAATGTGCGCCTTGCCATGAAGCTGACCGGCTGGGATATTGATATCATCAGTGATACGGAATACTCAAAGATCCGGATGGAAGAGACCGACAAAGCTTTGGAAACCAGCCTGAAAAAAGAAGGTTTGAAGAAAGATATCCCGCCGGTTCAGGAATAGGAGGCATCATGCTGAGGAAACTCAGGACCGATCTTCTGAAGGGAATCGAGCGGATACGCTGGTTTTCCGGTGTCTTGTCCGAAAGGTTGAACATCGAGATCGCGGTCATCAAGCTGCTCTTCAGGTCAGATGAGATGGACCGGAAAAAAAATGAGCTTCTGACTGAACTGGGCGGCAGGGTATATGAATTGAAGGACAGCACCGAGAAAAATGTATTGAAGGACCGGGTGGTCCTCGGGGCCATTTCCGAGATTGAGCGGCTCGAAAAGGAGATAGTCGACCTGAGCCACAAGATTGATGAATTGAGCAGAACAGGCACATAAATGTTTCTCTACCTGTCTGTTGCCGCTGTCGGACTGCTGATCGGATCGTTCCTGAATGTCTGCATCTACCGCATACCGCGGGGGCAGTCAATTGTTTTTCCCGCTTCGCACTGTACGTCATGCAATGCACCGATCAGTCCCTGGGATAATATTCCGGTTGTCAGCTATCTCCTCCTCGGTGCAAAGTGCCGGAAATGTTCCTCGGGGATATCATTCCGTTATCCGCTGGTAGAGGCGCTCAATGCCTCACTTTATTGC
>Ga0334722_10003690_pt1 | contig 16336 bp, 8 predicted proteins | sample C3_bottom_MG_FD_207210 | JGI IMG/M metagenome (GOLD analysis project Ga0334722, IMG submission 207210) | Sediment microbial communities from Yellowstone Lake, YNP, Wyoming, USA - C3_bottom | ecosystem: Environmental > Aquatic > Freshwater > Lake > Sediment | place: USA: Wyoming | collected...
GGCTGTCGCCTTGCGCGCCGTGCGGGTCGTGGCAGGTGAGGCAGATGGTGCGCCCGTCTTCGGTGGTGGGGAAGTCGTCGGGAAGCGTGAACTGCGGGACCCTGCCAACCGGGTGGAGGTGGCCGGGTACCGGGATGGTGTGGCAGAGGGCGCAGAGGTCCTCGCGGTTCGTCTTTAAGTTGTACTTGTAGTCGGACGAGTGCGGGTCGTGGCAGCCGACACAGTTGCCGGACTTGAACGGCGGGTGCAGGCTCGGCTGGCCCATCCACCTGTCCGCGTCCTCCTGGTGGCACAAAAGGCATATCTCGTTTTTTGACTTGACCAGCTGGAACTCGAAGGCCGAGGAGTGCGGGTCGTGGCATACTGTGCACATCTTCGCGCCCACCGGGCCGTGCAGGAGCTTCTTCTTGTCGTCCACGCCCTTCCTGTCGGTGTGGCAGCCGTAGCAGAGCACGTCGTCGTTGTCCTGCACCTTGTACCTGTTCGGGCTGCTGTCCGGGTCGTGGCATACCGTGCAGATGCCGACCGAGACCGGCCCGTGCACGTAGACGTTTTCGGTCAGCCCCTTGTGGCATTTGAGACAGCTCTTCTCCATGCCGGTGTCTATCTCCAACTGGGTGAGCCCCATCTGGTGGCACTCCTGGCAGTGCGACTCGTTGTCCGGTATATGGAACGTATATGCCGGGTAGCTGCTCGATATGCCGCCTTCCAGTTTGGACGAGCGGAATATAGGGAGCTTCTTGGAGTTCCAGGGGCCGTCCCCCTTCTTCCACCTTACCTCGACAAGGTTCATGCCGAGCGACAGGACCACCCCTGCGTGGAAGTACCCCTCATGGAACACGGGCACTACCGGCGCACGGTTGTTGTTGACCACCTCGACCGAGTAGCCCTTGCCGTCGCCCGCCTGCCCGACGAGCGATATCCTCTTGCCGGTCGTAGACAGCGCTGACATGGACACGCCCCTGCCCTCGCCCGCGACCGGGGTGCTGTCCGAGGGTATGTCCGTCATGCTCTCCGGTACGAATATCTTCACGTCCTCGGCCGGCTGGGCGGAGCACACGGGGGCGTACAGGGCTGCGATGAGGATGAGTGCGGCTATGGTTAAGGAGGTTTTATTCATAATGGACTACTTCGGCACGTACCTGTAGACCATATTTTTGGCGGCGTCCGTGACGTACACGTAGTTGTTCCTGAGTACCGTGATGCCCCTCGGGTCGGAAAGCTCCTCGCCGCCGAACTCGAACATGAAATCGCCTTTAGAGTTGTAGGCCATGACCTTCTTCCTGGCCTTGTCCGTTATAAACACCGTGTTGTCGAACGGGTTGACTGCCATGCAGACCGGCTGGCGGAACTGGCCCTCCTTGTCGCCCGACGAGGCGAACACGTTTAAGAACTTGCCCTCCCTGTCGAACCGCTCTATCAGGTACTTCCCGTCCTTCAAGTGGTCCAGCACCAGGAAGCCGCCGAAACCCGAGCTGTCGAAGGCCACTGCCGTGGGCTCGTTCAGCCTGCCTGAGCCGTAAGCGAGGTCTATGTCGTTGCCCCACTCCCGGAAGAAAGTGGCGTCGGTGTTCGGGTCGTTGGGCGCGATGTGGAAGCCCTGTACCCTGGAGTTTCCGGTGTCCGACACATAGAGTATAGCATCGTCGTCCATGGTCAGGTAAGTTGGCATGTTGAACATGCCGTCCGCAAAACCGAGCCCGCCCCACACGAAGGGCGCGAGCAGTATGTTGTTCGCCTTGCTGGCGTTTATAAATATGGGGTCGAGTATCACCTGCCGGTTCTCGGCGGCGTACTTGTCCTTGAGCGTGATGTCCGGGAACGTATTCCCCCCCGACTTCACCAGCATTTGAAACACGTTGTCGGGGAAGCGGTCCAGCGGGTTCCTGGTGACAAGGTACCTCACTACCCTGTAGTTCAGCGAGTCGACCACCGTAAGCCGGACCAAGTCCCTTGTCTCGTCTTTGTCGAGGAATATGCCTACGGGCTTGTTTAACTCGAACTCGCCGGTCATCCTCAGCGTGGGGCTGCCGTCCACCACCTCCTCGACGAACTCGCCGTCGCCCATGCCCTGCCTGCCGAACGCGAACTGGAATATCCCGAAGCGGTCGAAGCGCTCTATGCGGAAGTTGCCCTGGTCCACTACGTATATGTTCTCGTCGTCATCGACTGCCACCCCGACCGGGTTGTCCAAAAGCCCGACTCCAAGCCCGAACCCGCCGAATGACAGGTCGAGCGCATACGGCGCCTCACCGGCTTTGGTCTTCTCGCCTCTCTCGGGTTTCGGCCTTGCGGGCGAACTCATGGGCGATGCGGCAGCCGGCTTTGTATCTTCGGCGACGGGCTTAGGGGCCACTTCTACGGGTTTAGGGGCTTCTTTAGGAGCAGCCGGTGCGGGGACTGGAGCAGCCGGTGCGGGGACTGGAGCAGCCGGTGCAGGGACAGGAGCAGCGGTTTTTTGAGACGTTTTATTTACAGCAGGGGCCTTTTTCTCTTCGACCTTTGCGGGTATCTTCTGGACCTCGTCGGGCGGAGGGATGGGCCTGCCGACCCTGACGGTGCTGCTGCAGGCGGATGCGGTCAAAAGACAGGTCGCTACGACTGCGGCCAGCAAGTACCTTCTTGGCATAGTTATGGTTACCTCATCGCCCAGCCATATCCATACTTATTTGACTATCAACGCCGGGGTCGAGAACATGCCTGCAGACCCGCCCTTGACTGCCGGCGGCGGCGCCGCCACTGCCTGCTGGTTGCCCGCCGTCGGTGCGGCGTCCTTCTTCTTTGAGGCGCTGGTGTTCTGGACGTTGGCGTTCTGGCCGTCGTCCTTCTTGGCGGAGTCGTCGGGCTTCTTGGTCTTGGGCTTGGAGGTCCTCATCCTGTTTATCTCATGGGCCAAGTCTCCCACGAGGTCCTGTATCACGGCCCTGGCCACCACTACCACTGTGGGGCCGTCCGACAGGCCGAGGGCTTCGCCCACCGAACCTCCGCCCTCCTTGGACGAATTGCCCAGCCACAGGATGCTGCCCGTCTCCACGTCTATCATCCTCATGGAGACCACAAACTGGGCCCCCTTGGTGGTGCGCTCGGTATAGTCCGTGACTGTCCCGAATATCACCGCCTGCACGCCCAGGTTGTCTCCGAGGGTCTTTATTGTGTCCTTGCCTATGGGGTCGGTCTCTCTGATCTTCAGCTTCTTCATCACCTCGAGCATCTCGCCTTCGTCGACTACGTCTTTGAAGGCGCCGGAGATGTATAACTCAGCCAGGAGCAACTCCCTGACCTTCAGGCCCGCGTCTTTGTCCTTGGAAACATTGACAAGCGGCATCACCGCTACGTTCCTGTTGGGTCCCCAGTCGGGGTACGTCACATAGCTGGCTTCAGCGATGGGTTTGGTGAATAGGCGGGTAGTGCCGCACCCGGCGACAAAAAGTAATAACAGCGCGATAAACGTAAAAAACGCGCTTCTGCCTGTCAAAGACATGACTGTCCCCCTCCCCAATACATTAACAGTTTATCTTTTTATCACAACCAAACTCTAATTTCAAGTATTTATTCACCTGTTTATTGAAAAATCATTTCTTTACCTTGAGCAGCAGGTATATATCCTGAGTAGAACTGACCCTGGCAGCGTAAGTAACATTGTAGTTGTACCGCGCCTGCAAGTTCAACGCGGCCTTCTTCAGCATGAGGTTCAGGCCGTACTGCATGGTGAGCCCTGCGCTGTCGGGTATGTTGTCGCCGGTCTGGAAGCGCATGTTCGTGCTCAGCGAGTGTTTGTCGTAGGCATAGTTGGCGCGCAGGGTGTAGCTGCTGGTGTTGGTGACCGCCGACTCCGATATGTTGGTGCTGAACGACGCGTCCGCAGAAAGCGTGGTGCCCGGCAGGGGCCTGCTGAAGTCCAGGCGCACTGTAAGGTTGTTTGTCTGGGACCTGGACACGTTGCTCCCGTTCTCGGTAGTATGCCACCTGTAGTTGTCCGTGGCGGACAGCGCTATCTTCTTGTGCAGGTCCAACCTGAACTGGACAGGGACCACAATGTCTGTATTATATGTCTTTATGGCGCCAGCGGGCGCCGATATGGAGTAGTCTATGTAAGGCGACGCAGTAAGGTTTTTTATCGGGCCGACCGACGTCTTGAGCCTGTACCTGGTGTTCTTGTTGGTCTTGTTATTGGAGTGGTCCGTGACCAGGGACTCGGACAGGTCGGCCTTCAGGTATTTTGCCGCGTTCCAAGTCATCAGCCAGTCGAAGTTGTCCCGCGTGGTCGAGGTCTTTGTCGTGGTCGTCCCACTTTCGTTAGTATTGCTGTCGAACCTTTTTTCGTACCTCGACGTGAGCGCGAAATTTCCGACTTTGTGCGCGAAGTTGGCGCCGGCTATGGTGGCTTCGCTTATGGTGGTCCTGCTCCCGGACTCGTTCTGCCTGTTGTTGTATGAGCCGTAGACCTTGAGGTACTTGGGGAACGAGTACGTGGCGTTCGTGAACCAGGTCCTCTCCCTCGAAGTCATCTGGTGCGTCAGGATGTTGCCGGCATGTCTGAGCACGTAGTTGCTGGTCACGGCCATGCCGTTTAAAGGCTTCAGCGAAATCCTGGCCTCGCCGGTGTTGGTATAGTTCTTTGAGCTTATGGTACCGTTGGAACCCGAATCACTGTAGTTGTAGCTGTCACGCATGTTCAGTGATGCCTTGGTCCCGATGGCCGTCGCCATGCTCGTCTGTATGTTGGCCTGCGATGAGTCCCTTGTGTCGCCGGTCATTTTGTTCGTGCTGGACTGCGTCTTGTAGTCGGCGGTCAAGGAGAGTATGCCGAGCCTGTATGTAAGCGAGGCCGTCATGTCCGACGACTTGCTGCTCTGGGTCAGTACTCCGTCTTTTGTCTGGTTCTGGTCCCTGATGGCGTACCTGAGCCTGAGCGTCGGCAGCTTGCCGGCCCGCAGCGAGTTGTCTATGAACATATCCTTTGAGCGGCTCGAAAGCTCGCTCGTTTTGGTGCCTGACGTCGTGGACTCGTCCCTCAGGACCGCCCTGTATCCCGTGCTTACCTGAAGGGCCGGCATGGCCGCCCTCAGGGTAATGTTGGGCTGGAGCTCGGTGCTCTCGCTCGTGCTTCCCCTCTTGTTCATAAGTACGTCGAACTTCATGTCTCCGCTCAGCGACAGCTTCGGAGTGGGGCTTGTGTTCAAGTTGAAGAAGAAGCTGAACCTGTCCTGCGAGCTCTTCGTGCCGGTGCTGCCGGCCTTTGAGGTGGTCACCTGGTGGGTCACCTGCGCGCCGTAGGTCACGAGGGCGTAGCTGTCACCTGGCAGCAGCAAGAAGGTCGCGGCAAACAGCACAGCCGCCACCAGCGCCCCTCCCCTTAGCGCCGAAGTAAAACGAGCAGACTCCTTAAAAGCTGTCCAGATGTGGGCCAATACGCGTATCGGCTGGACTGGGCCGTCCTGCCCTTCGAGGGAGGAGGTCCCGGCCCGGCGTTACTTCATTGCACCGATCTCCTTTCCCTCCGTGACGTACACGCCCGGTTCGATGATGATGCTGTCGAGCGTGCCGGACACAGGAGAATATACTACCATGTCGCCAAGAGGCGTACCCATCAGTGCCAGCGGTTCTCCCCTTCCGACCTGGTCGCCCGCCGCCTTGTACCACTTGATAAGGGTCAGGTCCGTGTAGTCCATGTTGTCGTACACGAGCGGGGCTGTTATGCGGGAGTACGCCGCTTTCAACTCGTCGGGGGTCGGCGGTGCGGAGCCTGCCGTTACGTCTATGGTGGCCACACCCGTGCTTGTGCCCGCAGTATACAGGAAGTCGGCGGAGCCCCTGAAGTCGGTCACCGCAGAGTCGGTCGGTATAGCGCCGAGGCCGCCCCTCAGAGAGAACGACAGGCCCACGCCGTCGGTCGGGTTCCAGTTCACGTCGGCCAGCTCCACCACCACCCTGGACGTGCTCACGCCGTCCGCGGGCAAGGTGTCCGGGTAGGCCTTCACGAATATCTTTGCGGGCGCGTCCGCAAGCAGCGTCACCACCTTGGTGGCGGTCGCCCCCGTGGAGGGTTCGGTGGCAGTTATCAGGGCCTTGCCCGCCCTGATGCCCGCAATGTAGTATACCTGCGCGCGTCCGAGCGAGTCCGTGACCGCGCTGGGACGGCTTAAGCTGCCTCCTGCGCCGGACACCGCGAATATTATGTTCTCGCCCTCGACCGGCGTGCCGTCCGTGGTGGTCAGCGTGGCTATTATGGTGGCCCTGCTCACGCCGTCGGCTGTGAGCGTCTCGGGTATGGCTGCCATGCCGAAGCCGTCGTATTTTCTGGTCGGGTTATCCGGGTCCGGGACCATGTCCACCTGAAGCTGATATATCGGGTCGGGCGCGGTGACCGGGCCGGTGCCCGCCGCCGGGTCGGTGAGCGTGATGCTGACCGACGAGGATATGCTCGTGGTTATCGCCGCCATGCCCACGCTGCCGGTCGAGTAGTCCCTGGCGACCAGCATGGCGGTCTTCGCTGCGAAGCCCGACGTGTACGTGGCGGTCACTATGCCCTGGGAGTCGGTCAGGCCGTCGAGGTCCACCTCGAGCCTGCCTATAACACTCGTGTCCGCCTGTCCCGTGTCCAGCGGGGGCTGGTCCACGCCGCCCCCGCCCACGACGCCCGTGTAACGCGGCGGCGGTTCGAGCATCACAGAAAGCCTCCTGTCCGCCACCGGCTCGCCGTCGGCGTCTTTCACCGTGAAGCTCACCCTCGCCTGGCTCCTCGCGTCGGCCGGGATGCTGTAAGACGACGCCTCGACCGTTATGTCGCAGGAGGTGTCCACCACCACGGGCGACGGGGCCGCCGCCGGGTCTGACGCCGTGCCGTCCTGGGCCTCCAGGTAGCCGGTGACATAGACCTTGGCCAGCGGGTCAGGCGACGTGCCCTCGTTGTCCCCGGGCCTCACGGTGTACGACCCCTTGTATACGCCGGGGCTGTCCTTGTCCTCGGTCATCGGGACCTTCCAGATGCGCTCGCCCACATTGAAATACGCCTTGTTGCCGGGGTCGCCGGTCAGGGTGACCGTAAACGTCTTGCCTGCGGCCAGCCGGCCCGACGTACCGGCCACCGCCTGGGTGTCGTCAGTTATGCCGGACACGGACGGCTTCACGCCGCCCGCGACGACGACCGAGGTCCTGGGCGCGTCCACCGACACGAAGGTGGCGGAGTTGGCGAAATGCGAGCCTCCCGACTGGTCCTTGAAGCTCACGGCCACACGCGTCCTGAAAACGCCCTCGCCCTCCCTGACGGTGTGGCTGCCCTTGTAGACGCCGGGGGTGTCCTCCTTAAGCGCGGCCTCCCTTACAGCCTCGCCCAACGCAAAGTAGGCTACGCCGCCCGGGGTCGTCCTGACCGTCACGGTCAGGGTGCTGCCCGGCTTGAGGACTGCGCCGCCCGAGTCCTCCTCGACAGACTCTATGCCTGATACGTGCCCGGGCCTCGGCACCTTCACCTCGAGGTTCTCGGAGCAGGCAGTCAGGGCGCCTGTGGCGTCTGTCACGGCCAGCACGTAGTAGTACGTAGCGCCGGGTGCCACGTCGCTGTCTACGTAGGCCGTGATGTCTTTGCTTATCATGGCGGATATGGGCGTCATGCCGTCCACCCCGACTATCCGGCTTGTGTCCTTGTAGATGTTATAGTACCCCGCCGCGTCGGCCTGGCCGGGCCAGTTGAGCCCGACCCTGTCCGACTCGAGTATGCCCGCGTACAGCCCGGTGAAGGACGGCCTTGGCGAGCCGTAGAAGCTTATGGTAGCGGGCGTCGCGGCGAGGGCCTGCCCGCCCTGTGCGTCTACGAGGGACGCCTCCGCGTATGTTTCCTTTACTTTAAGCCCGCCCGGCACCTTGTACAGGCCCTTGTACACGCCGGGCGTCATCTCCACCATTGGGGAGGGGCCCTGCGCGCCCGCTATGCTGAAGGAGGCGGTGAGCCCCGGGTCGCCGTCGAGTATGAACACGGCCTCTTCGTCCAGGTATGTCACCTTGCCCAGGGCGTCCGAGGTGAAAGACCTTATCTTCGGGAGCACGATCGTCCCTCCGGCGCCCGCCACGCTGCCTGCTGGCTGTGTAGGCTCGCTCTCTTTGCCGTCCGTGAATACGGTGGCTACCTTGTAGTAATATTTAACGCCGACGGTAAGCCCAGTGTCTTGGTAAAACAGGCCCTTGACCGAGTCGCCCGGGTTTATCTTGGTGTAATGGCCAAGTATGGAGTCGGAGCGGTACACGTTGAAGCCTGCCACCGTAGACGCAGGCACGTCGAGCGGGGCCTTCCATTCGACCTTCAGGCCGACCCCGTTCGGGGACGTACCAGACGGGGCGTCCTGAGAAAGCCCGAAGGCGAGGCCTCCGTGCAGGAGGACCGATACTAAAATAAGTGCGGCAAGTTTCAAGTGCTTTTTCATCTTACTATACTCCCTGCTTACTAAAATTTAGGGAAGCGGCTCTATCTTCAGGCCCAGGGGCACGCCCGTGGTGCCCAGCCCGCTCGGCTCCCTGTACCACTTGGTGCCGGTCGGACCGGTCCCGTCCCCGGAGAAATGGCATGCGACGCCTGCGCACCGGGAGTTCACGTATGCGTCGCTGCCCAGCCACCGGTACGTCGGTTGCCCTGTGAGGGTGTACGTCTGGAGCGAGAAGTCGTCGTGCACCATCGCAGGCTGTCTTGTACCGTGCGGGTTGTGGCACGTCTCGCACGTGACGTAAGAGTCCCCGGTCCCGTCTCCGTCTGAATCGTACAGGGTCGTCCCGCCCGTCCTCTTCGTGCTCCCGTAGTCGTCCAAGTGGTTCCAGTGTATGTTCGTGGGCACGTCGTAGCCGGGCGAAAACGAGGTGTCGTAGTTGCCCGCGTTCCAGCCCTTGACGGTGGACATGTTCCTGAAGTCCGTGTACCACACCCCGCCCGAAGGTACGACGGAGTGGACGTGGAGTCCGGACGGCCTGCCGGTGGTCGGCATGCCTACCACCTTGTACTCCGAGTGACAGTTGTAGCAAAGCGCTATCCTCGTGCTCGAATAGCCTGACAGGAGCGGTACCGTGTTGCTGACCGCCAGGCGGTGGGCCGCCTTGTAGTTGTTCTCCGACGCCTTGTAGGTCTGCTGCTTTTCGTCTATGTGTCTGCCCGCCGTGGCGTGGCAGTCTGTGCATGCGAGGCTGACGCCCGTCTTGCCATGACCGGACACGTCATAGCCGTAGGAAAGCTTGTCGCCGACCACGTTGGGCGCGGTCACCGACCAGTTGCTTGTGCCTGCGGCCGTCTTTATCGTGGAGGAGCCGTTGTGGCATTTCTCGCACCACTGGGTGCTGGCCCTCTGTGTGGCGTCCCCCCATGTCGGTTTCGTGGCGGGGGTGCAGCCGTGGCATACGTTGCACACCGTGGTTTCTGCCAGGTCTTTCCCGTCCTTGAGTTCGACCTTCCCGTCCACATGTCCGGCGTGTCTGCCGCTGTTCGAGCCGGCCGGGTGGCAGTTGTCGCACGCGGCCCTGGGGCCCCAGTCGGCGCTCAGGTGCACGCTGTGGTTTGTCAGGCCGGGCGGCGCGACCGCATGACACGTGCCGCAGGCCCCCGTCGAGGCGTCGTCCCACACCGGTTTGTTGGCCGTGTTGCCGCCCGTGAAGTTGCCGTGGCAGTATGTGTTGCTGCACGCAAGCGTACCGCCTGCGGTGTTGTTCGGGCTGAAGGTGTAGCCGCCCACGGGCGAGAACCCGTCGAAGCTCCCGCCCGTGTATGTGTTAAGCGCGTTGAAGCGCACGTCTATTACCTTGTCTGCGTTTTTCCCGCCGCCCATCCCGCCCCTGTGGCATACCTTGCATGTATAACCCGCGGCTGCGGAAGACGAAAGCACGTGGAAGGCGTGCTTGCCGGAGGTGGGCGAGCCGGTGGGGGCGGAGCCCGGGTTTGCCGCCCTGCCCACGAGGGTGTCGTAGCTCACCGGCGGGTCGCCGTGGCAACCGTTGCAGGCCTTGCCCGCGAACCCGCCGCTGTGCGAGTGGCAGACGGAGCAGTCCTCGCCGTCATGGTGGTCGGCCGCCCCGCTGTTTTTGTGGTAGCTCGTCTTGGTATGGCACACCTCGCAGACCGCCTGGTAGGGCGAGGTGTTCGTGCCCATGGAGCCGGGCCCGGTCATCCCGGTGAATACGACCGTGCGGCCCCTGACCGTGTTGCCTATCATGTAGCCGTTCACCCCTGTTCCAAAGCTCCCGTCCCATGCCTGGTGCGTGTTGTGACATTCGGTGCACTGCACCACGAAGCTCCCGTATTTCACGGTGTAGCCCGCGGCGGCCATCTCACGGGACGAGTGCGTGGTGACCTTTTTGGCGTCTCTCGCCCACGAGGGCGTACCCGCCGTGCCGCCGTGACAGTCCAGGCAGAGGTAGATGCCGGGGTAGTTCCCCGGGCCGGAGGCCTGGTCGAGCGAGGCCGCCTTTGCCGTGGCAAGGTCCCTGCGGCCGTCCCCGCCCGCGTTCCTGTCTTTTGCCCACAGCCGCACTCCTGAGGTGAAATGCGGCCTGTGGCATGCAGAGCATACGTCGCCGCCGAAGGCATAACCCGCCTTCTCTGTCATATTGTGCTTCGATGCGGGGCCGCCTATGGCCGCCAGGGCATCAGTCTTATAAAGGGTTGCTGTCACCATGACCATTACCAGCGCCAGGATTAAAGCGGGAACCATTCCCCTCATCTGCTCTCCTAAAGTCGGCCTAATATCCAGCATGGCACTTCTGACACAGGGGTGCAAACTCTATGTCCGTGCGCTTCCTTATAGTGTGCGGGCCGTCGTCCGACGTCACGGACGACACCCCCGTGAACCTCAGGGCCACATCTCTCAGGATGAAGAAACCGCCCCTGCTGTCGGCCTCGTGGGGCTGGTGGCAGGACTCGCAGTTCACGTGCTGGTTGAAGGTCAGGCTCACCGGGTCCTGCGGTGTGACCTTGGTGCCGTCCGCGTCCATCAGCGGGTGCGTAAGGCCTTCGCCGTTGTCGGACGTGGGGTGTGAGTTCGGCCTCAGGCCGTGACATCCCGTGCACAGGTACTTGTCCACCCTGTCCTCCGTCCCCCTGTCCCCGCCTATGTCCACCTTGATCACATCGCCCTCCTGCCACTCCTTGTAGCTGCCTGCCCTGGCCAGGAGGCCGGTGGTGAGGTCGCTTTGCTGGTACCCGGGCGCGAGCAGAGGCCCCAGGTACGGGGACTGGTCCGCGTCGCCTGCTGTGACGCCGTTCACGCCGAAGGTGTGGCAGGAACAGCACGTCACCTCTTTGTTGTCCGACCCACCGTACACCGACTTGAGGTTCGATTCCGGCCAGACCTCGGTGTTCTCCGGCGGGTACTGGTCGTCGTAGCCCTGCTGGGTCCCGGCGTTGTTGTCGTCCTTGTCTATCAGTTCGACGTCCTGGCTGGTCGGGTCTCCGATGAAGTGCGAGGCCTTTATGGCGTCGTCGGTCTGCCAGGTCGGGTTGAACTTGGGGTGGCAGTTCAGGCACATCGAACAGTCGCCGCCGTCGCCGTCGCCGCATGAGATGGCCAGTGCGGGCAGGAGGGCCTTGCACTTCACGTTGTGCGCGCCGTGGCAGGTCGAGCAGTATATGACCCCGGGCTGCGGCTTGCCGAACGCGAGCCCGGCGGGGAAGTCCTGGGATATCTTTATTTCCCTCGTCTGTGCCCTCTTTTTGCCGGAGCCCACGTTGGACACGCTCACGGTGCTGACGCCGACGGGGTGGTGAGACGGAGGCGGCTGGCTGTGGCATTCCTCGCAGAAAGTGGCAGACTCAAGCATCGGCCTTAATATCGGCGACGAGACAAGCGCCCTGTGGGGCTTATGGCAGGTGGTGCAGAGCAACTCCCCGCCCTTGCCGAAATTCCAGCCCTCCGGTTCGTTTATCTCCACCTTCCGGCCGGGACCGTTCATCTGGTCGTCGTCCACGGGGTGGTAGAAGGGTGTGCCGCCCGGGTTGGGGAACGGGGGCTCGGCGAGCCCGTCGTTTCTCTTGCCCCTGTGGCAGCCCTCACAGAACTCGTCCGCATAATCGAGCACGGGGTCCATCGCGAGCAGGCCCGTCGCTGAAGGCGGCCCGGTGACCTCCCTGCCGTGCACGTTGTGGCATGTTATGCACTCGACATTCCCCTCCGTCCCCTTGGAGAGGTGGCCTCCCAACGTCCAGTGCACCCCTATGGCTTCCTTGCCGCCTTCGGAGGGGTAGTCGTTCGGGAACGCCGTTTTGAAGGCGTCCTGTACGTCTATCGGCGACGCGTTACCGGTATTGTCAAGGGGCTCCATATGCACGGGGTGCGTGCTTTCGGCGTTGTTGACGCCTATGCCGGAGTTTACGCGCTGCTGGTGACACCTCTCGCAGAGCTCGGTAAGGGGCGCCTGGAGGAACGGGCGGTTGGTGTTGTCGTGCGGGTTGTGGCAGGTGCTGCACTCGATGACTGCGCCCTCGACCGCGACCGTGGCACCGCCAGCGCCGGCGCCGGAGCCCTCGGCCGGATTGCTGGTATATGGCAGGCCGGAGCCGGAGACGTCGTCTCCGTCGGGCAGGTCGGACAGGCTCAGGCCGTGGCTTCGCGGGTTGAAGGCCGTGTTGGAGGCGTCCACGTTCGGCGAGGCTATCGTGACGCCGTCGTGGCAGGAGTAGCACAGCGGCCCGACCGTGCCCCAGCCCTTCAGGGACGGCGGCGGCACGGCCCAGAGGCGCGCGCCCTTAGCCTTGTGCGGGACGTGGCAGTAGTTGCACACGTTTTTCTTCTTCTCCTCCCTGCCCTGCACCGCATAACCCTGCGCCGCTATGTCGTGCGGCGAGCCTACTATGCCGGCAAAGGCGGCGCCTTCGAACGCCGTCAGGGCTGCAAGGACCATCAGCGCTACGAACTTTCTCACTGCTCTCCAACCTGCCTTATCTGCACCCGGTTGATCAGCTTCTCGACCATGTATATACGTCTTTTGTCGTCCATCACTATTCCGTTGGGCGTGCCCAGGTCCATCTGCCTGCCGCGCTCGTCGCCAAGCAGGAAGAGGAAACGCCCGTCGTTGTCGAAGACCTGGACTACGTTGGCCATCGAGTCGGCTATATAGATGCGGTCGTCGGCCCCTATATAGATGCCCTTGGGCCTGCTGAACGTCCCGACCACGTTTCCGTAGCCCCCGAACTTCCATTTGTAGACGCCGTCCTTGTCGAAGACCTGCACGCGCGCGTTTATGCAGTCGGCCACGTAGAGGTCCCCGTCCTTGTTGAACGTGGCAAAGGTGGGCTTCTGGAACTTGCCGTCCTCGACGCCCATGCCGCCGAACGTCTTGATGTAGGTCCCGGTCGGGGAGTAGACCTCCACGCAGTCGTTCAAGTTGTCCACCACGTATATCCTGCCGGCCGGCGAGACCACGACCCTCACTATGCCGAACGTGGTAACGGGCGCCTTCAGGCCCAGGTCCTCCGCTATCTTCTTTGCGTCCTCCACCATGTTCTTGCTCATCATGAGGTGGCCGGCGGCGTCGAACTTCTGCAGCTTGCCCGTGTAGGCGTCTGCCGCGTATATGAGCCCGGCAGTGTCCACATACACGCCCAGGAGCTTCTCGAACCTGCCCTCGCCGGTCCCGTAGCCGCCTATGCTCTTGACGTACTCCCCGTTTTTGCTGTACACGAATATGGTGGCGGTCCCGGTATTGGTGACCAGGATTTTCCCGTCCGGAAGGAGCGCTATGTCTGTGGGGGATGAGAGCGGCTGGTCGTCCTTGCCCCTCGTGATGTAGCCTATTATCTTTGTCGGCTTGACTATTATTTTTTCGGGCGGCGCGAACCCGGCAGCCTCGCCCTTCGGCCCGGCCTTCTCCGCCCCGGCCTCCTTCTCCAGGACGTAAGCCACCTCCCTTGTCTCGCTGTACTTCGTCTCCTTGAACTCCTTGTCGAGCGTCGTCAGTGCGTAGTAGTAGGTCTCGCCCTCGCGCACGTCCCCGTCCGTGAAGTTAGGGTCCTGGGTAGAGCCTACGAGCTGGAACCCGCCGTCCTTCACCTTGCTTCTGTATACGTTGTACGCCAGCGCGTTAGACGACGGAGACGGGAGCCAGGCAAGCTTTATGCGCTTGTCGTCCAAAAGCGCGCCGACCCACTCAGGCGGGGCGACGGGCACGCCGCCGCCGGTTACGGGAAGCTTTATGTAGCGCTCATCCGAGAACGGCGACTCCTTGCCCTCGGCGTCCACGGCCTTCAGGGCGTAGTAGTAGGTCTCGCCCGGCCTTGCGTCCGCGTCTATGTACGATACGTCCGTCGTGGCGGCGACAAGCTCGTAGCCCTTGCCGGTGATTATGGTCCTGAATACCCTGTACCTGGACGCACCTGTCACAGCCGTCCATTTGAGCCCGACCTTGCCGGCGGTCGTGTATATGCCCACCCATGAAGGGGCCTTGAACTGTTCCTGCGCGGAGTACACGCTGACGGCGCCTGCTGAGAGCAGCAAGGCGAATACAGCGAGCGAGGCCAGCTTCCTGACAGACGACATACCGCTCATCGTCTACACCACGTCCTTCCTGTTACTTCATCGACTTTAAAAGGTCCTCGTTGACCTTTACCGTATACTTTTTTTGAAGCTCATCGTATGCCTTTCCGAGCGCGTCACCGCGCTTGTAGAGCACCACCCTCTTTTTTATGGTGTCGGTAAGCTCGGTCACCTCCGGTATCCCGGAGGGCTTAAGCTCCGTCGCCTCTATTATCTCGAACCCGTAGTCCGTCTTCAGCACCCCGGTATGTTCGCCCGCCTTAAGCCTGCTTATCGCAGTCTTCAGCGGTTCCTTCAGCTTCGCCACTTCCACATAACCTACGTCCCCGCCGTTCTTGTCGACGGTCGGGTCGGCGGAGCGCGCGCGCGCGACGTCGGCAAACTTTTTGCCTGCGTCGAGTTCCTTGAGCGCGGCCTCGGCGTCCTCCCTTGTGTTAAGCAGCATCCTGCCCACCTTGACCTGCGGCGGGGTCCTGAACATCTCCTTGTTCTTGTTGAAGTATGCCAGCACGTCCTCGTCGGAGGTAGCTATCTTTTCCTTCACCTTCCCCATGTACGCATCGGAAAGGATGTTCTCCCTCTCCCACGCGACGACCTTCGTGAACTCCGGTCCGTACTGAACCCCGCGCCTCTTCGCCTCGGCCGACAGGAGCACGCCGTCTATCGCCCCTTTCAGGGCGTCCTTCAAGGTCTTTGAAGTCATGCTCACGTGGGGCGCGTGGGGGTCTCCCGTCGCCTTGTTGAATACGTCCATGTTCATGTTTATGTGGATGCCGTCGACGGTCGCACCAGTATACTGTGTCTCGCCGTCTTCTAACTTGACCGACTTTAACTTTATGTCCGCAGAATTCTCCAGGCGGACGAGCAGCTCGTCCATCATCTTGTTGACCTTGTCCTGCTTCAGCTTTTCGCGGACGCCCTTCTCCGCAGCCGCCTTCATGTCCTCCGGTTCGGTGCGCGATTTAAGCTTGAATACGACATAGCCTATGTCCATCTTCATAGCAGGGCTTATCCCGCCCGGCTTCAGCCCGTTTAATACCGCACGCACCCCGACGGGGTAGAGCGCGTCATCAAGGCTGACCTCCCTCTCGTTGTAGAGGTGGACCGAGGGGAGCTTTCCCGGCACGTCTTCGAACTTTGTCCCTTTCCCGACCTCGGCCACGGCCGCCTGCGCCTCTTCGAGCGTCTGGGCCGAGAGGATGGACACCGACAAGGACGGCTTGACGTCAGGCATGAACGCGGCAACTTCCTCGTCCGTCACCGTTACGCCTTCGGCAATCTTCTTCTTAAGCAGCCCCGGCAGCTGTTCTGAATAGAATATCTCCAGCTCCGAAAACACCTCCGGGTCGCCCAGCATGCCCTTGTCCAGGGCAGCCTTCGAGGCGAGCCTGATGCTTATCATATACTTGAGCGCCTTTCGCCTGTCCTCCAGCGCCACCGGTATGTTGCCGCCGACCCTGTACTTGTAGTCATCGACCGTTATGCGCTCGCCGCCCACCGTGGCGATCACGTCCTTTCCCAGGTCTTCGCTCTTGCCCGCGCACCCGGAAACCATAGCCGCCGTCAGCGCCGCAGACAACAGAAGCGCCGCAGATGCGCCCCTCGCAAAAAAGCGCCCCCAGCCTTTATTACCGCCAGTCTCAAACAGGCCCATGTCTTTTATAACCCCCGTTTAGTTGATTTAAAGCACATAAATCCCATCTCTATCATTTTACAGGAATCTGACACTCAAGTCAATTGTTAAGTTCACTGAATGCAAGGGTTTTTTGTTAAGTAACGCCCCGCTTAGGCGCGGCGCACTTTGTTCATCTTCGGAGCCACGGCTCCGTATGGTT
>Ga0334722_10003691_pt1 | contig 16327 bp, 16 predicted proteins | sample C3_bottom_MG_FD_207210 | JGI IMG/M metagenome (GOLD analysis project Ga0334722, IMG submission 207210) | Sediment microbial communities from Yellowstone Lake, YNP, Wyoming, USA - C3_bottom | ecosystem: Environmental > Aquatic > Freshwater > Lake > Sediment | place: USA: Wyoming | collected...
CAAATCGAGGACGGTCTTGTGGTACGGGTGGGCGCGTTGGCTTTGAAAGACCCCGAATTGCCACCGGTCACCATGGAGTCTGTCCTGGAGCGAAAGAGCTGGGAATTAAGACGGCGGCAGGAAGAGTTGGCTGTTGAAAAAAGGCGGACGCAGGCCCTGCGTGACAAAGCGGCCGCTACCATCCGCGCCATTGAGGCGGCCCCAAAAGCAGAGCAGCGCGTTGCTTCGGCCGGAGCAGCGTTGGCTAAGACGGAAGAGAAACTAAAGGAAGCGGAGAAGGCGATCTTGAAGGCCCGTCAGAGCTTAAAGGACTTGCAGGATAAACTGGAACAGGCTCAATCGGCGGGGTTTATCCGAAGGGTCTTTTTTGGTCTAAATCCGGAGGCCATACGCCGTCAGATCGCCGACCAAGAGGCGCTAATTGCCAGGCTTGATTCGTCCTTCGAGATTGCCAAAAAGGAAAGAAACGCGGCCGGCGTTGCTTTGGCTGAAGCGGAAAGTCAGAAGCCCAAAGAGGCGAAGGCCCTAAAAGCTTGGGTCCTTTGCCTCCCCTGGCGGAACTTGGGCCACAACTTAAGGGGGCAGAGGAAAAACTAAAAGAACTGGACGAGCAGTCGGCCGCCCTTGAAGCGCGACTTCGGGAGATGGCGTCAACGATCATCCGAGAGGCGAGGGTAGTTGGAGCCACCCTGTCCCGCCTGGTGCTTCTCGAGGAACTTTATCGGAGTAGTTTTGACACGGTAATCATAGATGAAGCCAGCATGGTTCCCCTACCCAATCTTTGGTTTGCCACCGGTAAGGCCCAGAAGCGCGTAGTGGTGACCGGTGATTTTCGGCAGTTGGCCCCTATTGCCATCGCGCGCGATCCTGAAAAGTACCCTACGGCCGCCCGCTGGCTGCAAACCGATATTTTTCCCCAAGCTGGCATTGTAAAAGATCGTGCCAGGATCGAGGATCCCCGCCTGTGTACCCTCAAGTTGCAGTACCGCATGATCGATGCCATCGGTGAGCTGGCCAACGTTCTGGTCTACGCCCGCGACGGAAACCCTCTCGAGCACAGGGCGGATCCCGGGGACTATCTTCACGCGACTAAAGCTCTTCCTGAATCGAAGAAACCACTGGTTTTGTGTAACACATCCAGCGCCGATCCATGGTGCGGGCGGTTGGATCCTGGTTATTCCCGCTACAACATTTATAGTGCCCTTGTTTCGGTCCGTCTGGCCGCCATGGCCTTAGCGAGCGGTGCTAAGACTGTAGGATTGGTGGCGCCGTATCGTGCTCAGACCCGCCTCCTGGCTAAACTGGTGGAAGAACACGGGTTGCCCAGGGAAGCGGTTGAAACAGCTACCGTTCACCGGTTCCAAGGAAACGAAAAGGATACGATCATTTTCGATTTGGTGGACAGCCCGCCCTTTCCCCTTGGAACGCTTCTTTCAGGCGGGTGGGGCTCTGAGGCCATGCGCCTTTTCAATGTGGCTTGTACCCGGGCCAAGGGTAAGTTAGTTCTTGTAGCCCACCACGATTATCTATCCCAAAAAGCTCCGGCTGGAGACTCCCTCGCCACCCTCTTACGGCATATGGAGCTTCATGGTCAAATCATGGACGCCCGTAACGTAATTCAGGATTATGCCGATCCAGGCCTTAAGTCCGCTCTAGATAAAGTTTCTCATGGACCTCAGGATTTAGGAAATCTGCGGGGGGTTGGTATTTTCAACGAGGGTAAATTCTATCCGGCTTTTTTGAAGGACTTAAGTGGCGCCGAGCAAGAAGTGGTCATATTCAGCCCTTTTATTGCCGAGAGGCGCTTGGCCGACGTTATCACCCATTTGAGGATCTTGGCGGACCAGAGGGTGCCGGTTGTAGTAATAACCAGGGAACGGAATGAGTCCAATCAGGGAACCGAGGAATTGATCCGCCAGATGTCTAAAGTAGGCGTGAAAGTATTGCGCCGAAAAGGTTTATATGAGAAGCTGGCCTTTGTGGATCGAAAGATAGCCTGGTTCGGCAGTTTGAACATACTTTCTCACAGTCAAAGCAGTGAGCTGATGATTCGTTTTTCTCAACCGGACCTGACGGCGCGGCTGATTCGAACTGTCGAGTACACTGCACTTACTCAGAAATGAAGAAAGACGATCAGTAAAAGAGCAACGTCTTAAAGAATTAAGCGTTGCTCTCAAGAGACGGATGACCTTCCCTTCCTGCCCTGAGTGCGGTGGCCCCACTGAACTTAGAATCGGCAGGTACGGCCCCTTCTTTGGCTGCGCTTCATTCCGGAGCAACGGCTGCCAGGGTCTGGTGAACGTCCCGTGCCGGGTCCTCGAACTGGTCGTTGCGGATTTGGAGTTGGCCTGCCCACAATGTGGCGGCGAGGTTGTCCTTAAATCCGGTCGCAATGGGGCATTCCTGGGCTGCAGCCGATACCCGGAATGCCGGTGGGCGGATTCATTCTAAAATTTTATAACCCGCCTTCTAGTTTATCCTAAATATTGCCCAGACTAAGGGCCCTGGAGCCTACTTTTTTCTTGGTCGGTTTACAAGGCGCCTCCTTTTTGATAGAATGTAAACCAGGGGGTGAAACGGTGATGCTCGGAGAACGACTCAGGCTTGCCCGGCACAACGCCGGATTGAGTTTGCGGGAATTATCCAAGCGTGTAGGTGTCTCGGCGCAGGCTATTTCCAAGTACGAACGAGGATTAGACATACCAAGTTCTGGTGTCCTGCTCCGTCTCGCAGAGGTGCTCGGAGTCAAGATTGAATATTTTTTCCGGACGCGTAAGGTAAACCTTTCCGTGCCGGCTTACCGTAAAACTTCTGCCTTACGCCGCAAGCAAGAACAAATGGTCCTTGCCCAAATCCAGGGGTGGCTTGAACTATATCTTGAGATCGAAGCGCTCTTTCCGTCCAGCGACGCCCCAGCGGGCTTTGCCTTACCGGGGGGCGTAGATCCCAGGATTGCCGCACCGGAAGAAGCGGAACGGGTAGCGGAAGAGGTAAGAGCGGCCTGGGAGTTAGGCTTGGCCCCCATTGAAAACTTGACCGAACTTCTTGAGGATAAGGGGATCAAGGTTGGGTTGGTGGACGGTACGGAAGGCTTTGACGCTTGCACTTTCATAATGGAGGATAGCACCCCGGTCATTGTTATGCGGCGTGGTCTTCCCGGCGACCGCCAGCGTTTCAATTTAGCCCACGAATTGGGGCACATTATTCTCTCGTCCGGAAAAGGGGTGGCTTCAGAGAAAGCTGCACACCGGTTTGCCGGTGCCTTTTTAATACCTGCACCGGCAGCACGCCGGGAATTGGGGGAGCGGCGGCAGGCTCTTAGCCTTTACGAGTTGCACCTTTTAAAGCATAAATACGGGGTCAGTATGCAGGCCTGGATCTACCGGGCCAAGGATTTAAATATCATTTCAGAAGGGCTTGCCAGGAACTTGTTCCTCCAATTTCGGCGTCGTGGCTGGCACCAGAAAGAACCAGGTGATGCTCTGGCCGCTGAGGAGCCATCCCGGATGGAGCGGCTCATCATGCGTGCGCTTGCAGGGGATTTGATCTCAGAAGCCCGTGCCGCCGAACTTCTCGGCAAATCCCTGGCTGAATTTTGGCGGGAGGTGGCCGAGCGGCATGGCGGATTCCCTGCAGAGCTACGTGACTGACACTAACATCTGGATTGACCTTTATGCCGGCGGGATTATTCACTTACCGATCCAGAATCGACTTCACCAGGTTTAACGAGGAAAAGGAACCTCCAGTTAAAACCGCTAGCAGGTTTTTTCCCGGAAAAAGCTTTTGCGTAATTTCGCGGGGGGTTACTCCTTTCTCATAAAGAGCCAAGACCTTTGCGGCAAGATCTTCCCAGAAACTTATCTTTTCCGCAAGTTTCTGCTGTCCTCCGAGGATGACGCCGTTTAAGCCGCAAAAAAGAACCCGCGGTTTCAAAGCCAGAGCCGATTTTAAAGAATTTAAGCTCTCCCAAAATTTCTCCTGCCGCATAAAAAGCCGTTGCCGGGTACCTAAAAACAAATCCCCGGTAAATAAGTACTCGCGGGTGGGCTCAAAAAAGACCACGTGATCCGGGCTATGCCCTGGAGTAGCTACCACCTGAAGGGTAAGATTGCCCAGTTTAATCTCGGGCAAAAGCTCCTGGGCTTCTCCCGCCGGGGGAGTTCCCCAGGTAATCTCCCGATACAGTTCCATTCCCAGCCGGCGGGGATCTTCAATGTAAGGAATAGCTTTTTTGTCGCTCAAGACGGGTATCTGCTGGCGATTGAAATACCATACGTTACCAAAATGATCTTCGTGCGCATGGGTTAGCAAAACTTTGCTTACGGGAAATTCCTGAATTGCCTTCGAAAACTCTCTTCGGCAGGAATAGCAGCCGGTATCAACTAATATCCCCTTCCAGAAAAAACTGTGAACGGGATAAAGTAATTTGCCCGCAATCGTTCTCCCCATTTTAATCACTGTAACCTCTTCATAATCCGCAACTTTAATCATGAAAGTCGCCCCGGATGTTTTTAATTATATACCAGTTTTGTCAATTGACCCCTATGCCGACGAGGGACAAGTAGGGGGTAGAAATATACTTCCAAGTATGATTAGCCCCCTGGCTAGGCCCTTAAGTATCTAGAAGGAGTAATTCTTCCATAGGATAGCGTTTGCGGTTATAGCTAAGGAGCGGAAGACCATTGACAATACACGTCGCCGCTATACAGGCATCGACCAGATGAAGAACAAATCCTTTTCGCTTCCACTCTGTCATCAGCTGCCAGGCCTTCTCAGCAACAGCCAGGTCGACGGGGTAGATTCGCATTACGCTAAATAGTTCCTCGGCTAGATGGGCATCTTTAGGCCTTAGACCTACCCTGACTTCTATCACCGTCAGCGCAGAACATCCCGGCAGAGCGACCTCGGAAAGCTGGTTAATCAACCGGACAGTATCCTTTCGACCGGCGAGGTAATTGATGATGGCATCTGAATCTAAAAGGAAACTACTCATCCGGCGACTCCTTCCCTCGATAACGAATATCGCTAACTTCTCGCAAGGAAAGCACGAAGGTTTCAACTCCTTCGGCGGAAGAGAACTCGGGGTACTCTGCTGGGTTAAGGGAACCGGCAAGCGCTTTGGCTACTCTTAAAAAGTCAGTTCGGGCCAATTTTTCCCTGGCCGCTTCCGCTAGAAAATCGCTTCTTTTTCGCTTACCAACGCGCCGATCGATGGCCTCGATAAGATCGCGCGGTAACACAACATTAGTTCTTATCCGGTCCATTTACGGACACCCCCGCAGAATACCGGACTGCACTCTTGAACTATACACAAATTCATACACACAATATAACGCATACTGGAGGCAGGGTGCAAGCTTAACCCCAGTGAAATCTGGGCCTTGAGAGCAATAGTTGATCTACGGGCTTGGCCATCTCAGCTGAGGGGATTTGGCAAGTTTATTATCTCATTGGCCATTCTGGCCTCTCCCGTCATCGCTCCGCTGAAATCTTCCAAAAAACCGAAGCGAAATAGCATGACTAAAAAAGCAAGACTACCCGGAGGCGGCTAGGCGCCTCCGCAAGCTCCACGATCGCAGCCAACTCAGCAAAGGCTCAACGAGCGAACCGAGCAAACTCAACAAACGCCGACCCAGCAGACCCAGCAAATGCTAACCTGGCAAGCCCAGCCGACCCAGCAGACGCTGTTCCAGCATACGCAGCGAACCTAGCAAGTACTAACCTGGCAAGTCCAATCCAACCCAGCAGACGTTGTTCCAGTATACGAAGCGAACGTCGCGAGGTTTCTTGCCCCGTCCCCACTGGTTTACACTCCTGGCCGGTCTTATTATCGTTCTTACTTTGCTGACAGAGGCCGGTGAAACCGCGGAGCAACTTTTCCTGGATCTTTACGTCCTGCCCCTGGCCCTTTTGACCCGCCTTTATGGGGTCTGCATCGGTTATTTGGTTGCTTTGGCCCAGGCTTTCCTTCTGCGTTTGGAGGGACGTCAAGCTCCTCAGCGACATCCACGCTCCTCCACTCACAACCTATTCATCATTGCCGGTTCCCTGGTTGGTGTCCTTTTGATGCAACAGATTTTCCGCTTGAAGCAGCAGCTCCGCGAACGTGACTTCGACAAGCCCCGACAGGCAAGAGCAAGTCGAACCATCAGGACAAGCTGAGGGCGGCAATGGCTGCTTACAAAGCCGTCGACGACGAGATAAATCGACTCTGCCGGTCTTAATTAAAAAAGCCCCTTTCGATAAAAGGGAAAATAGCGGTATAATATACGAGCCGACGAAAGGGAGCTTCACCTTTAAAAAAGGGCTGGCTCTGCAATCTGCCATTTAAACCTCAATTAAGGAGGTCAATTCCCATGCGAATCGGGATTCCCGAGCTAATCTTGATTTTGATCATCGCCCTGGTCATCTTTGGTCCCAGCAAGCTTCCCGAGGTTGGGCGGGCTTTGGGTAAGGGAATTAAAGAATTCAAAGATGCCACCCGGGAGATCTCCGAAGAAATTGAGCAGGCCCAGGAAGACAAGCCGCCGCAAAAAAAGGAGTCTGAAAGCACTTCTCAGGAGAAAAAAACAACCTGACAAAAAAGCCCCTAAAGGAGCCGGGGGGATTCAGTTCGATGGTGCACAGTCCCGCTCTGCTGTATGACGAGGAAAGCGGAGCTTGTGCCCACGCTTGTATTATTGTTTGTTATTCCCTTCAGGTGATCCCTTGTTCTTCTCCTTTGTTGTAGCCGAGGCAGACTTATTTCCTGCCGCCTTATTGGCGGGTTTATTATGGCTTGACCCCTGGGCAGGAGTTGCAGTTGGAGATGCTATATGCTTTACGTTAGGTGTTTTGGGACGGATCCCGGTGCTGGTCAAAGTGTCCTTACGGACCGCGCTGGTGGCCTTATGGTTGGATGCAGGGCCGGGGGACGGGGGATCAAGGACAATTCTGCTGGTTGTTTCACCCCGTTCGAATAGGGCGTGGGCTACCTCTCGGGCCTGCCTTGGGTCAACCCCCCAGTAGCTGATGCCGTTTAGAGTGAGGAAATACCCGGGTAGGGTCTGGGTGACAATATTCATGTTTTTAATCTGTAAACCGGCTTTCGCCATTTTTAGCATTTCATCCAGGTCCATATTGGTTTCGATGTTCTTATAGATTTCCGACAATAGCTGAGGTATTTTAAATAAGACGGTTGGTTCATGAACCTTGTCGAGTATAGCCCTCAGAAGTTCTTGTTGCTGGCTGATACGGTCGATGTCACCCAGGGTTTCTTCGCGGAAACGGACAAAGGCTAGAGCCTGATGGCCATCTAAGTGCTGGGTGCCTTTTCTCAAGTCAATTTTATATTCTGGATCATCAAAAGGATCGTAGTAATACATATTTCGCGGTACGTTGACAGTTACGCCACCAAGAAGGTCGACTATTCTAATAAAACCGTTCCACCGGAGCAAGACGTATTTAGATATAGGTACTCCCGTGAGTTCCGACACGACGCTGGCTGTTAACTCCGGACCGCCGAAACCATAGGCGGCATTGATTTTGTCCCAACCGTGGCCCGGAATATTTACCCTCGTGTCGCGAGGGATAGATAACAGCGCCAGTCTGTCCCCTTCAAGGTGGGCGACGATGATAGTGTCTGTATTGCCCAGTTTTTCGCCAGGCCTCGCATCAGTACCCAAAAGTAAAATATTTAGGGCCCTTGGGTCGCTTTGGCTGGAATCATTGGTCGGCGTTTCCCGACCGACGAGCCTAGATGAATTTAAGAACAGCCTGGTGGCAAGCAACCAGCCGCCAACTGTCAGGAAGGCTATTAAAAAGACAGTTGTCAGCTTTGATTTACCTCTTAGCATTTAGATCCTCCTTCTCTAAGAAGGGGAGCGAGCCCCTCGCCTTTTACTCGCAACTGGGTTTCGCTCACTCCATGCTATCAATACCGTGGACCATGGTCAAGAAGCTGGTTTGGGCACCATTTGCCTTCTGGACTGCCTTTGTAGGCTGCTTTTCGGGCTTGGCGAGCCTCCTTAAGTTTTTGCCGCCGCTCTTTTAAACGTTTGGAGAAGAATGAAATGCTGAAGGCGGCCAAGGGGCAGCCTTCTAACCGGGAACGGGTGACAATTTTATGGAAACCGATCGCAAAAAAATGACAATCATAGAGCACCTGGAAGAACTGCGCAGGCGAATCATCATTAGCTTTCTTGCTTTGATCTTCTTCTCGGTAGTATGTTATTTTATATCTCCTCGGATCCTTGAGGCTGTTCACCGGTCATTACCAGGAGTAGATTTTCTGATATTCACCTCTTTAGGCGAAGCTTTTTGGGTAACGATTAAAATCGCCGTATACGCTGGAGTCGTCCTAGCCCTCCCTGTCGTCCTCTGGGAGATTTGGGCATTCATATCCCCGGCGCTGGAAGGGAAAGAAAAGATCTTGGTTGGCAGTCTGCTTCCGTTTATGTATTTTCTGTTCATCAGTGGCCTAGCCTTTGCCTTTTTTGTGGCGTTACCGTGGACTGTAAAATTCTTCATGTCTTATGCTCACGCTGACTTGAAGGCCTTCATAAGCATTGATAGTTACATTTCCTTCCTGTTTTCTCTAGGATTCACCTTTGGCCTTGTTTTCCAGTTCCCTCTCCTAATCCTGCTTTTGGTTAAGCTTGGATTGATCAGGGTGGAGTTGCTTCGTCGATACCGGAAATATGCCATCCTAATAGTCTTTCTTGCAGTGGGCTTCCTCCCCTGGGTAAATGACATAGTTAGCCAGATCATAATGGCAGTTCCGATGATTATCTTATATGAGCTTGGCATACTTTTGGCCGTCATTTTCAAATAGATGCAAAATACGTGCCCTTGCTCTGCCGCTCTTGCAATGATATTTTCCCTTGGACCAGCAAGAGCACTCCGCGGAAGATGAGTGAGGGATCCGGCTTCTCATTGCCTAAACTGCAGTCGAGACTGTAATCCTGTCGCCTATCTTAGGTACAATGGCCTTATACCCGTCTTCAGCCAGGATCTTTGCCGCAGCAACTGCCTCTTGGTGGTCGGCATGGACCAGGGCTACCTGCGACCCGGGTCCCGCGATCTGCTGTAGCGTTGCCCTAATTTCCCCAATATCTGGATGCACTTTCCACTTCTCTGCTTTTACCAACGCTTGACTGGGAATCCCTCTTGTAAGTAGCAGGTCCCCGAAGGTACCTCTCGCCACATGACCAGAGAATACAATGCAGCTGTCCCCGCGCTCCGCCAGAATTTGGGCTATCTGCCGCGACTTGCCGTTTGACGCCATACCATCAGCGGCCAAGATGACCCCGGGTGCAACCTTCTGGGGCGAAAATGAGTCGTTCAGGATCTCGATCCGCCCTTTGTCAAAATCCTGAAGATCCTTAAGCCCTTCCGCACTCACGATCTCAAGATGGTCCCTGTAAAAGCCAAGTCCGGCGACGATGCTGCTCTCCACGTAAAGCGGAACTTCGCGAGGCAGTCTGGACGCAAGGTATAGCATAATCTCCTGGCTCCTGCCGAGCCTCGGTAACGGCAATAGCAAAAACCCTCCGCGCTGTCGCACTGTAATGGCGAGATGGTGTATACCATCCAAAAACGCGTCTTGCGAAATCAGCGCCGCCCCGTACGCGGCGTCAGTAACCACGCATTGCACCTTAGCAGGAAATTCCGGGCTTTTCAGCAACCTGCTCTCTGTTGTCCAGTCTCCCGTGTAAAGTACCTGCACACCTGAACCATCATAGCTCTCTTCCCGGAAGGAAAACCACAGGGAACCGGGCATATGACCGTTGTCCCCGTAACGTACTATAAGGCCGCCAACCCTCAGCTCGCCGGTAAGGCCGAGGGGGGTAATCCTCATACCCACAATGTCTTCTTCCGAATAAGGAGGTTCAACGCCACGAGATTGCACTGTTCCGAGCCACAGCAGGCAATACTTCTTTGCTTCTTCAACCGTAACCGGATGCGCATAGACAGGTGCCTTCACCCCCATGCGCCTCAATAAGGGCAATGCCGCACAATGATCTTCGTGAGCATGACTAACCAAAACTGCGTCCAGACTGTTCAGGTCCACGAGGTCGAACTGCGGATATCTTCCTGTAAATCCTTCGCCAAACTCACGCTTGACCCCACAGTCGACCATGACTTTTGCATCCTTGGTGCTGACCACGATACATGAGCGTCCCTGTTCAGACGCACCTCCAAGGAAAAGCACTTCCATTACCCGGCCCCCACTTCTTTCTTCAAGATCCGCACTTCTCAACAAACCCCATCAGGTCAAGAAGGGTGTTGAAAAAGCCTTTGCCGGAAATTCTCCCCAGACCACCCTGAGCGCAGGATCGCTCATCGAAATGCTGCACCTGGTCGACTCGTACGCCCGGCCCGCAGATCGCAGCAGCTACCGGATCTCCCGAATGGTCCCCAAGGCTACAGGGGGTAGAATGATCGGATACGATGGCCACGTACATCTCATCGCCAGCCACCTCGAGGAGCCCTCCGACCAACCTGTCGAGTTTCTCTATCACCTCACATTTCCGATCGAACCGGCCATCATGACCGGCCAGGTCGGGCGCTTTGACGTGTACCAGAACCAGGTCTCTGTCCGACAAGGCGTTGGCCGCAGCTCTCACCTTAGCCTCCGGGTCGAAATCGAAGGAGGCGGTCATCCCCGGTCCAGTAACTGGAGTCATTCCTATAAGCTTCGCTATGGCAAGCACAGTGTTTTCCCCGGCCACGCACGACGCGGTAAGGCCAGGATAGCGCTGCGATAATGCCGGCAGCCCCCGAAAAGTCCCCGGACTTCTGGTGAGGACGGCGTTTCCGGGAAGGAGGCCTTGAGAAATCCGTTCAAGGTTGACGGGATGCCTGGCCAAGATCTTGTGAGCTCTATCTATGAACTCCTGAAGCGCCCTTGCGGTCCGGTGAGCCTCGGGGGAAGTGTCAAGGGGTCTGATCCTGCCGATTGGCTCACCCTCGTGCTTTGTGCCGGGATCTGAGTCGGAGACGCGGGAGCTTAAACCTTCCCCGCGAAGGACCAAAACCGCTCGATGCTCTGTAGCCGGGAGAAAGAGGGCGGTTACGCCGTTGCTCAACTTCATGCCGTTTAAGCTTTTGGCCAGCTCTGCGGCGCCTTCTCTTATCCTCCCGGCGCGCCTGTCTATGACTATCCCGTTTTCATCTACGGTACCTATGTCGCATCTAAAAGCCACATCGCCCGGCTCAAGATCGATTCCAAGACCTGCAGCCTCTATGGGGCCTCTTCCCGGATAGACTTCGTGGGGATCATAACCGAGAAGGCACAAGTGTCCCACGTCGGTGCCACAAGGTATCCCCGGAGCCCATGGGTCGACTAGACCGGTTATTCCCCTGGATGCGACAATGTCCATTTGAGGATGGCCGGCTGACTCAAGCGGAGTTTTCGAACCGAGCTCGGGGATGGGCCGATCACCGAGGCCATCCATGACGATCATCAAACCCTTGCTACGCTTCTTTGGCACCTCGTTTTCCTCCAATTCCAGTGGTAGAGCGGTTGCGGACCAGGGAAAGACCGGCGATGGCAATTGCTGCTATCCAGACAAATACAACTCCCTTTCGGGCTTGCAGATACGTAAACCTTACGGTGGAGCTTCCACCCTGGGCGAGGCCGTATACCCCTTCCTTTCCCTTGAGCGAAACACTTATGACAGGGGCTCCGTCTTTGACGCCCAGGCTGTACTTAGCGGGGGATTGTACCGCAAAGACCTCGAAAGAAGGAGGTAGGGAGACGGATATCGAATAATCCTGAATGCCGTACGGCAGCACGTTTTCAAAGGTGTACTCGAATTTGCGCAAGTCTCCTCGTTGAGTCGTTCCTCCTTCAGAGTCGCTGTCGGCGGTAGCCTCTGGGGGAGCAAACATTTTTGCTACCTGGTAGATAACCGTAAGCGTAACCTTTTTGCCTTCCTCGGCCTCGACTTTCCAGGAATAAGCCTTCTTGTTGTTAACTGTGATCGTGGCTGGCTCAACGGATTTCAGAGTGCCGCCAGCCAAGGAAGCGCTTACTATGGTTGCCTTAACTTTGGGTACAGGAAGCACGATTTCCCCGCTGTTACCAGGAACACCAACCCAGGTCTGCTTTAACATCCCGTTTATTCCTTCCGGGCGTATTTCTTCAGACAGGGAGCTGTTGACCTGTGGCCCGGCCCAGACACTACCGGCCGGCAGGACCGCAAACGCTGCGACCATGGCGAGCACCAGCAACTTCCAGGTAGCCGATTTACCCACCGTATTCTGGAACTTCATATGATCACCCCCGGTCAAATTCTTATAGAGATTCCGAGCCACCGAAATAGAGTGAATGATGCAACCAGCAAGAGCAAACACTTCGCCGCCAACACCACCACTCCGTAGAGGAACTGATTAAGCACCGTAAACTGGCCGGCGGAGTAGAAGATCAGATTGGGTTTGCAGTTCGGAGGCAGGGTAATCGAGTCCGCAATCGTGAAGGCGGCCGGGAGGGCAAGGGCAGCAGGGTTATAACCGGTAGCCTTGGCCAGCCCGATAATGGTGGGTATAAGGATGACCGTCCGCACCGTCTTTGATGTAAAGACCATGTGGCTAAAACTCGAAAGGAAGATGACGATGGCAAATATGACAGGGAACGAAATAGCAGCAGGATTCACCTTTGCAAAGATTCTGTCAAGCGCCCAAGAGGCCGCGCCGGACTTTTCGAGGGCCGTTCCCGCCGCATATGCCCCGCAGCTGAAAATCATGAGATCCCACGGGATCTTCGTTTCTTTCCAGGACAAAAGGCCCGTGAGATACGCGAGGGTTGCGGATATAATCGCAGTCATCACTAGAGAGATGTTCAGGCCAAACATCCTCGTGTGATAAGGGCCACTTGCCCAGAGGAATACTGTGAGCACAAAAAGGCCAATCGCTTTCCACTCGTCAGAAGTTAGCCTGCCCATGGAGGCCAGTTCCTTCCTCATCTCTTCGATACCCTCTCCCCTTGGGGCCTGTACTTCCGGGGGGAAAAGGACAAAGCCGATCAAATAGCTGAAGAGCATGGTCAGGAACGCGATGGGCATGGAGGCTGCCAGCCACTGTAACCAGGAAACCTGAATGCCGCCCAGGTCCCTTAGGTATCCCACAGCCATGATTTGCGGGGCCGTGGCCGTAAGGACGCCGGCGGTAAATATGTTGTTTGCCTGCAGCTCCTGAATCATGAGGAGACGCCCGAAGTTGGATTTTCCGGGAATAGCTCCGTATGCCTGCAGCAGAGGAATAGCGATGGGAAACAGCACTATCGCCCGGGCAGTCGTGGACGGGATAATAAAGGCGAGAATGAAGTTGGCGAAGATCATTCCAAGCAGGGCACGTTTTGCGGTTTCGCCGAACCTTGAGACCAGGAACAGTGCGAGGCGTTTGGCCACACCCGTTTTCTCCATGGCGGAAGTGATCATGAAGGCTGAAACCATCAGCCAAATCACATCGTATCCGAACACGCCCAAAATCGACTTCTCATCCCAGGCACCCGTAACGGCCAGCATGACGACTACTAAGAGTGCCGTCGCATACGTGGGGATGGACTCAGACACCCATAAAATCAGCGCTGAGAAGAAAACGGCGGCCGCAATTTTCCCTTGAACCGTCAGGCCGGGTGCAGTGGGAGCCGAGTAGATGAGGGCGAAGAACAAAAACGCTGCGGCGATACCGTATCGGCCCAGGAATTTTTCAAAGCTGCTCTTGCCCTCGTTTTGAAAGACCGGTGCTCTTTCGGCTGCGCTGGACACAGGCATCCCCCCAAATAAGTTCTTGCTTTCATGTTAGGTGGAGGATTATCACCATACAACAACGAATATTAAATCAAAACGATAAGTTAGATCTTATAGTTCAGACCTGTTCAGGAGAAATCGGGGTGGTACCCGTGTTGACCCTTCAGCAGCTGAGGACTTTCTGCGCCGTGCTGGAAGAACGTTCCTTCAACAAGGCTGCCGAGAGGTTGTATACAACTCAGCCATCTGTAAGCCAGCAGATAGCGGCTCTTGAGCAGTATTTTGGAGTAAAGCTTTTCAAGCGTGTCGGCAAGCATTTCCGGATCACACCCGACGGGTACCAGCTCTATAAACTAGCCGCGCAGGTTTTAGAGATCGTGGATTGCATGCCCCTTCAACTCCAGAAACTCCGGGACCTGGCCTGTGGAAGCCTTAACATAGGAGCATCGACTTTGACCGGGAGCTATGTGCTTCCCGCAGTCCTGAGGACATTCCAGGAGAAATACCCCGGGGTGGAGATAAGTCTTCACACGGGATTTGCGTTTGAGATGATAAACGCGGTTAAGAAGAATGAGGTGGATATCGCCCTGGTAGGGGAAGACCCCACCTGGAAAGGCGACCCGGAACTCGAGGTAAGACCTCTGGGTAAGGACAGTCTGTCCCTCATCCTTTGGCCTGAGCATCCCCTGGCGACAAGGACTCATCTTAGTGCGAGTGATCTCGCGTCGGAAGTGTTTATTCAATCTCGCCAGGGCTCTGCTATGCGTTCCATGGTTGAGCGGTACATGTCCAGTTCGGGTATTCAGCCACGCAGACAAATCTCCATGGGAAACCTGGAGGCTGTGAAACGCGCCGTAGAGCAGCATCTCGGTGTGGCCATAGTCAGTACGGTAAGCATCCAACGTGAATGCCAGGATGGTTCGCTGGTGCGGATAAACCTCGAAGGTCTGGACAAGGTCCAGAGAGACTTTCTGCTCATCTGGCCTAGAGCCAGGGAACTCTCTACCGCCGAGATGGTAATTGCCGAGCTCGTGGAAGAATACCTGAAGACGTTGCCGCGAAAATGATGGGTTTTTGGGAAGAAATAAATTCCTGGAGGTGTTCTGGTGAAGACCCTTATCACTAAAGAACTCGTGGATTACGCCGTACTGGGAGGAGCAGTGCTGGGCGGGGGCGGCGGAGGGCGGCGGGAAACTGGCCGGCGAATGGGCTATCTCGCTGCGGAGGTCGGCCGAACCTGGCTGGTAGATGTCGAAGACCTGGATGATGAGACCTGGTTACTTATGGTTTCATCTGTGGGGGCTCCTGCGGCAAAGGAGCAATACGTGGAGTTAAGATATTATGTTAGGGCGGTCAGGCTTATCGAAGAGGCTGCGGGCATCAAGATAGGCGGGATCATTACCAACGAAGCTGGCGGAATGGCCACGGTTAACGGTTGGCTGCAGGCTGCTCTCCTTGGCCTGCCGGTGGTGGATGCTCCAGGCAACGGCCGGGCGCATCCGACGGGGATCATGGGGGCCATAGGGTTGGAACGGGAGACCGGCTATGAGTCCATCCAGGCGGCCATTGGCGGCCACCCCGACTTTGGTACTTACGTAGAAATCGTCGTACGAGGAGAGCTTTCCCGGTGTGATAACCTGGTGCGACAGGCCGCCGTCCAGGCGGGCGGGTTGGTGGCGGTGGCCAGGAACCCGGTTCGAGTGAGCTATGCCAGGAAAAATAGCGCAATAGGAGCGATCCGCCGGGCCGTCAGTTTGGGCCGGGAAATGCTGGCGGCCAGCGGGCAGGGTGCAAGAGCGATGGTAGGAGCAGCGGCCAGGAATCTCGGAGGCCAGATCACCGGCCAGGGCAGGGTAGCGAATCTGGAACTGGTCACGACGGGCGGTTTTGACGTGGGCAGGATGGACATCACCGGAACACGGAACCTTGAGCTTACTTTTTGGAATGAGTACATGACTTTGGAGGAAGATGGGAGGAGGATCGGAACTTTTCCCGATCTCATCATGACCTTTGCCGCCGACAGTGGTGAGCCCCTCACCTCTGCGGAAATCCAGGAGGGGCAAGAGGTATATGTACTTCACGTTCCGCGGGAAAGGTTAATTTTGGGCTCCAGCCTCCGGAACCGGGAACTTTATCTTCCGCTGGAAAGAGCAACGGGGAAAGAGATAATTCGCTACGTTTTTGGGGGATAGGAAGGCCATGAAGAAAGTCTTGGGTGCAGTAACCATCGGACAGGCTCCGCGGACGGACCTGACGCCGGAGATTAGAGAGATACTTGGTTCTGAGGTTGAGATCAAAGAAGCTGGGGCCCTGGATGGCCTCAGCCGTGAAGAGATAGCGGAGTTTGCTCCTGGCCCGGATGACTCAATCCTGGTGACGCGTCTTGCCGACGGTTCCCCGGTCAAAGTGGCCGAAAGAAATATCTTCCCACTTTTGCGCGAGAAAGTTGACGGGCTCTACCGGGAAGAGGTACCGGTTGTGGTGCTTCTTTGTACCGGGGAGTTCCCCAGTTTTCCGACTCCGGGCCTTCTGGTTAAACCCCAACCCGTGCTTTATAACGTCACCCGGGCAGTTGCCGAAGGCCTTAAAATTGG
>Ga0334722_10003692_pt1 | contig 16326 bp, 14 predicted proteins | sample C3_bottom_MG_FD_207210 | JGI IMG/M metagenome (GOLD analysis project Ga0334722, IMG submission 207210) | Sediment microbial communities from Yellowstone Lake, YNP, Wyoming, USA - C3_bottom | ecosystem: Environmental > Aquatic > Freshwater > Lake > Sediment | place: USA: Wyoming | collected...
ATAAATAACAATTAACTAAAGGAGAACGTGTCATGAAAGCAGAAAGAAAACAGACAATGGGAGTAGGGACGAAGATCGGAGCAGCAATAGGGTTTATCTCTTTTCTGGCCATAGGGCTTATGCCGACAATATACTTTGCCAGTTTCGGTTCATTGATGCTGATGAGCAGGCTGGCCGGCGGACCGGTTGAACCAACCACGATCGTCAGGATGCTCACGGTAATCGGGATCATGCTGGGCATATTCTGCGCCGGGGCAGTCGGTATTGTCCTTGGCTCGGTATTCGGGACTGCCTTGGCCTATATCGTTGATGTTGTCGGTTCTCTTGGCAAGGCCACTGAAGGCGAAGAGGTCAAGGCACATAATTAATCCTCTCTAACAGCAAAACATAAAAAAGGGGCCGCAATGGCCCCTTCTTTATGGTCTATTCTCTATACCCTATGATCATTTACAAAGAAGGGTGAGACAATGGCATGTGAGCGGATTTAGCGGCGTGTTGCGCCGGTACCTCGGAGGTCCATCTTTATCGGACCGAGAATGAGCGAACATGCTGTTGTCTCGCCGTTCTGGACTACCATTGATACCTTTTTGTTTTTCAGGCTATCTTCGCTGAACTGTCAGAAAAATAATTGGTGGACGGTAGGGGGATCGAACCCCCGGCCTCCACGTTGCGAACGTGGCGCTCTCCCAGCTGAGCTAACCGCCCTTTACCATAACTTCCTCTATTCTATCAGAATCTTATATAATGTGTTGATGGAATGCGGAGAAAATAAGTGCTGGGATATCCTTGCAGCCTCAGACCCTCTGGCAATCTGCAGGAATGCCGCGGCACGCTATGATGCTGCAACAGGCGGTTATCTCCTGGATACCTTCGGTACCGAGATCACCATATCACCTACCGACAGGAAAATATCAGGTGGTAGCAAGACAGGTGAACTCCTTTTAACGAGACTCGGCTATTTCTCCAGGCTTTCCATACTCTGGTACCTGGTTTCTGCAAAGGATATCGCCCTGTCAGGGAAACTCATAAATCCGATGAATCTGAGGGGCGGCCATCTATTTTTCAGGGGAACGCATGTCCTTCCCCTGGACAAGCTGGCAGAAAAATACACCACCGATGCGGAAGGCTTTCTCAACAGGGGGATCTCGCTTGGTGGGGAAAAGATCTGCCATGGAGATGCTGCCATTAAGTTTTTTCCTCTCCCAAGAATCCCCATCGTCCTGATACTCTGGAGAGGTGACGACGAATTCCCGCCAGGTGCAGACCTCCTGTTTGACACAACAGCCGAAACACAGCTCGCCATTGATATACTCTGGTCCATCGCCATGATGAACATCCTGATCATGCTCTAGATTGATGCCCTCCACGTTGAACAGGATCAGGGCAGACCTCGGGTTACTCAGGAATCCCGAGAAGGCTAACTTGCTTACCTGCAGAAAAAAACTATTCGATCGAAATAGCCCGGAAGGGGCAGGAAAAGACAACATCCTTATGCTCATCGGCAACAAACTTTTCGAAATTGATAAACCACGGCCGTTCATCCCTCATCTCGAAAAACAGAGGGAACAGCTCGGCGCAGGCCCCGCATCCGGTGCAGAGACTGTAATCAATATAGGGTATCACTGTATGGACCTGCTCCTTCTGAAAGAAAAAGGCGCAAAAGCTCAGGAGCTTATGCGCCAGAGAAACGGTATAGTACTTATATATCGATATTCCTCGCCTCAAGGGCGTGTTTCACGATGAAATCCTTCCTCGGCTCAACCTGATCGCCCATAAGGATCGTAAAGATCTCGTCCGCCTGCACACTGTCCTCAATGGTCACCTGGAGGAGCGTCCGCTTGGTCGCATCCATCGTCGTCTCCCAGAGCTGCTGCGGGTTCATCTCTCCAAGACCCTTATACCGTTGGATCGAAAGACCCTTTCTCGCTGACTCAAAAATAAAGGTATAGAGTTGGGTTGCCGACTGCAGCTCCTTCTGTCCGTCCTTTGCAGTTACTTTATAGGGAGCAGGACCCAAATCCTTTATAAAGCCATGCAGGCTCTCAAGTTCGCGGAACTCAGGCGACAGAAACAGGGTCATATCGAACTTGATACGATAATTCTGGCGGGTCAATGCAACACCGAACCCTTCGTGCTCCTCATCGTCATAAAGCTCTCCTACCGTAAGATCAGGAATTGCAGCCTTCAGCCGCTCGAGAAATGCTGCTAAAGCAGCCTTATCCTTCAGTACCAGTTTATCTATTCCCTCGCCAAGCATAAATCTGAGGACCTTAACGTCCTTCCGTCTCCGCTCGAACCACTCAAACAATTTTTCATAGCTTGTAAGCTTCTTCAGAAACGGGATGAGCGCCTTCCCTTTTACGTCCTGGCCCTTGATCGTCAGGACAATATCATCAGAGGCGAGCTCAAAGAGCATGCCCTGCAACTCAGGCTCGTTCTGTATATACTTCTCTGTCCTCCCCTTTTTGACCTTAAACAAAGGCGGCTGGGCAATATACAGATAACCTCTTTCTATAATCTGGGGCATCTGCCTGTAGAAGAAGGTCAGCAGGAGTGTACGTATATGGGCGCCGTCAACGTCAGCGTCGGTCATAAGCACGATCTTGTGATATCTGACCTTTGCTATGTCAAAATCATCGGCCCCGATGCCTGCGCCGAGTGCGGTGATCAGGATCCTGATCTCCTCCGAGCCCAGCATTTTATCGAAACGCGCCTTCTCAACGTTCAGTATTTTTCCCCTGAGCGGCAGTATCGCCTGAGTCCTCCGGTCCCTGCCCTGCTTTGCAGAACCCCCTGCAGAGTCTCCCTCAACAATGAAGATCTCGCTCAATGCCGGATCCTTTTCAGAGCAGTCAGCCAGCTTGCCGGGCAGGCCGGTATCCTCAAGTGCACCCTTCCGACGGGTGAGTTCACGCGCCTTCCGGGCCGCCTCGCGCGCACGGGCAGCCTGTACCGCCTTTTCGATGATCTTTCGCGCTATCGAAGGGTTCTCCTCGAAATAGGTAGAGAGGGCATCATTGACAATCGACTCAATGATGCCTTTTGCCTCGCTGTTGCCGAGCTTCATCTTGGTCTGGCCTTCAAACTGGGGATTCGGAAGTTTGACGCTGATAACGGCTGTCAGGCCTTCGCGAATGTCATCTCCGGACACACTGTCCTTCCCGGCCTTGAGAATGCCGGAAGAGTTGGCATAGCTGTTGGCGGTCCTTGTTAGCGCTGACTTGAACCCGACGAGATGCGTGCCGCCCTCCCGGGTGTTAATATTATTTGCAAAGGTAAAAATTGCCTCTGAATAGCTGTCATTATACTGGAGGGCAACCTCGGCAGTAATGCCGTCTTTTTCTCCTGAGATATAAACCGGTTTGGGGTGAAGCGGGGTCTTGTTCTTGTTGAGATGCTCCACAAAAGAGACGATACCGCCCTTATACAAAAACTCCTGGTTCTTATCAGAGCGCTCGTCCACAATGGTTATCTTCAGCCCCCTGTTCAGAAACGCCAGTTCCCTCAGGCGCTGAGACAGGACATCATAACTGAACTCGACAATCTCGAAAATCTCGGAATCAGGCTTGAAGGTGACCTTGGTGCCCCTGCTCTTCGTCTTGCCCACAACCACCAGCGGACCGGCCGGCGCTCCGCGCTCAAACCTCTGCTGGAAGACCTGGCCGTTCTGTTTTATCTCTACCTCAAGCCACTCGGAAAGTGCGTTCACCACGGATATGCCGACCCCGTGCAGACCTCCGGATATCTTATATACCGATGACTCGAACTTTCCGCCTGCATGCAGCTCTGTCAGAACCACTTCAGTTGCAGAGCGTCCTTCGGCATCCCCGGGATGCGTGCCTGTCGGAATACCCCTGCCGTCATCGATGACCGTGCAGCTGCCGTCGTGATGCAGTATGACATCAATATTATTGCAATAGCCTGCCAGTGACTCATCAACGCTGTTATCCACTGTCTCATAAACAAGGTGATGCAGTCCGTCAGGACCGGTCGAACCGATGTACATGGCCGGCCTTTTACGGACCGCGCTCAGTCCCTTGAGTATTTTGATATCTTCAGCACCGTATGTCTCCTGCGGTTTGTTATCCTTTTCTTCCATCTTACCTCTATCCTCAATAATAATTTTAGTCCTGCTTATACTGCCTTCTATATCCTCATCGGCATGATGACACACCGGTACTGCACATCCTTCTCATCCCTGATGAGCACGGGGCTCAACTGTGCCTGCATCTCGAGCTGGACCTTTTCCGAATCCATCACCTCGAGAATATCGAGCAGATACCGCGCATTGAATCCCAGAGTCAGGTCCTCTCCTGCATACTCGATGGCGATCTCGTCCTGGGCCTCGCCGATATCCGGATTCGACGATGATATCTTCATGAGGTTTTCGGATATTTCGACCTTCACGCCTCTTGTCTGCTCTTTTGACATGATCGCAACCCTGCGGATGGTACGCGCAAGAAGATCTCTGCTGATAAATACGCTCTTGTCGTTATTCGCAGGGATCACCTGCTCATAGTTCGGGTAGGTCCCCTCTATCAGCCTCGTCAGGAACTGTATCTCGCCGACGGTGAATAATACATGGTTATGCCCGATGGCGATGCGGACTTCATCCCCGCGTTTCTCAAGGAGCTTTTTCAACTCGGTCGACGCCTTGCGGGGAATAATAAGCTTATGCTCATCCTTCACCGATCCTGTTATTTCCCTGACCAGGATTGCAAGCCGGTGTCCATCCGTGCCGACAACGGTAAGCTTGTTGCCGCCCATGAAATGAAAAAGAAGACCGTTCAATGTATAGCGTGTGTCGTTCTCTCCCGACGCATAGACCGTCTTTTCGATCGCTTCAACCAGTACAGAGGCCTTAACCGTCAGTTCCTGCATGTCGTCCATGCCGGGCCACGCAGGAAATTCCTTTGCAGAAAGACAGGCAAGTCTGAAGGAGCCTGCACCAGCCTTTAATTTCAGCCACTGGTCATCGATCGTCTCCAGAAGGAGTTCTCCCTCAACCTCCTTGACGATCTCGAACAACTTCCGTGCGGGGATGCAGATCTTTCCCTCTTTTTCGACCTTCAGGTTCAGGGGCTCCCTCAGGGCCGTGTCCAGATCTGTCGCAACGATTGATGAGCCCTGCTTGCCGGCATCCAACAGAAAGTGGCTCAATATGGGCATGGTATTCTTCTTCTCCACGATATTCTGTATCGTAGAGAGTTTTGCGAGCATCTCTTCCTTTGTTACAACAATCTTCATTGCCCCTCCTGACCTAGGTCTTTATTTTTTGAATAAGATTTTCCATCATTCGATTGATAGTCTCGTCCTTGCCCCGGCGTTCCTCTATCTGTCTGCACGCATAGAGGACTGTCGCATGGTCCTTGCCACCAAAGTTATTGCCGATATCCTGCAGAGAAACGTTCGTCAACTGCTTGCACAGATACATGGCAACCTGTCTGGGTATCGCAATCTCCCGGGTCCTTTTCCGCGCCTTGATGTCAGCCAGACTTATATTGTAAAACTCACAGACAATTTTTTGTATAAATTCTATGGTGACCGGCCTTGTATCATCCGTGATAATGTCCTTAAGCAGCTTCCGTGTCGTCTCGACATTGATCTTTTCACCAGTCAGCGAAGACAGGGCGGCCAGCCTTATGAGACTTCCCTCGAGCTCCCGTATATTGGATTTAATTTTCTGGGCAAGGAAATTAATGACCTCCTCAGAGAGGTTTTTGATGCCCATAATCTCGGCCTTTTTCTGTATAATCGCAATCTTTGTCTCAACATCAGGAGGCTGAATGTCCGCGATGAGGCCCATGCCGAACCTTGACCGCAGCCTGTCGGTGATCTCGCTGATCTCTTTCGGCGGTCGGTCCGCTGATATCACTATCTGCTTGGACTTTTCGTAAAGATCGTTGAACGTATGAAAGAGTTCCTCCTGGGTTGCCTTGGTCTTGGCAATGAACTGAACATCATCAAAAAGCAGAAGGTCCAGGTTCCTGAAGCGCTCACGTACTTCTGCCATCTTTTCATGCCGGATCGCATGGACCACCTCATTCATGAACTGCTCGGATGAAATATAAAGCACCCTCGTGCTATGGCGCCCCTGCAGCACCCTGTTCCCTATGGCATGCATCAGATGTGTCTTTCCCAGTCCAACACCTCCATAAATGAAGAGGGGATTGTAGGTCTTCCCCGGTGACTCGGCTACGGCAACCGCTGCAGCATGAGCAAACTGGTTACTGTTCCCGGTGATGAAGTTATCGAAGGTATACTTCGGATTAAGATAGATCCCCTTATTTTCAAGCTTGATCCTCTTGTTCTCCAGTTGCTCAATCTGCTTTATCTGAACACTCTGCTGTTTTTCTTTTTCTTCTGCCTTATACTTCAGGGTAATCTGTGTCCCGGTAACCTCCTCAAGGGATTCCTTTATAAGGTTCGGATGATAGTCTTCAATCCACTCCTTGTAAAATCTATTCGGAATCTCAATGGTGGCGGTGCCATCTTTAATGCCGGTAAGCCTTATAGTCTTAAACCACAATTCAAAGGCGCTTTCTTCAACCTTTTCCTTGATGATCAGGAGACACTTATTCCATATTTCTTCATTAATCATATATTCTTGCCTTTATTAACAAGTTACAAACAATTGTTAATAACTACGAGGATGGGAGGTTGTTATTATAGCCTAAATTCAGATTCCAGACAATATGTCTGTTCTGAGAATGTTGATATCAGGTAAATAAATCTGACCCTCCTGCTTTGTTGGCGATCACTTCCTGTTTCTGACGAAGTTACTATGCCTTATTATCATTATTTTTCAAATAGTTAAATCTATTCTCTACTTACTGACAGGTCCTATTACTACTACGATGTATATATATAAATTTTTAGTAATAGAAAGAATATAAATCCCGTTAGTATGTGTCCATAATTTCTTTGGATGTAAAAAAAAGCTTATATTCCTGAAAAAGAAACACTGATAAAAATCCTTTTTTAATACTGTTTCAAAGATTTCCCTTAAGCATAAACGACAGTAACACGGCAAAATAGAGCCGTTACGGACAAGCCATTTTTCATTATTTTGCTATGAACTTTCTGGCATCACCAACACGCAGGGTAATCCTCTGGGTATCCAGATATTCAATCATAGGTAATGCATACTTCCTGGAGGTATCCAGCAGATCCCTGAACTCGGCAACGGTCATCTCACTTTTTCTGGAATAAAAATTCCTCACAAGAACAAGGATAGCATCATATGCGTCCTTCGAAAGATACAGCGAGTCAGTGATTCGCACTATCTTATTTTCCCGTATCAGAAGGTTCAGGATATCGTTCATCCTTTTTTGGTCTATTGACAAAAGATCCATCACTTCAGCCTTTGCAGGAGGCTGAAACCGGTTTCGGTTCAGAAGCTCTATGATTTTCGATGAATATTCTTCTTCGCCCACAGTCAGGGCGGCTTTAAAGTCCTTCAGCCGAATAAGGTTCTTCTCAACAACAATTCTGTCAGACTGTGTCAGAATAAAGGTAAACAAACCCGGTTCAACTGCAAGAGATGTCCTTACCTCCTCCTTCTGTAAGCCAGGTCTGATAGGGTTCTTTTTATGAAACTCCTGAAGCAGCGAGACGATCTTATTATGTATCAGTGTATAGGACGCCTTATGGATTAGCATATCATCATGCTTCAATATAAGACCCGAGGCCACACTGTTTCTGACAGCGTCATTGATTACTGATATTTCAGAATCGATCCATCCATGGATCCTGTTGAGTGATATTCCCTGTAGCCCTGCCTTCTCTATCTTTACTATAATCCTTTCTTCAAGAGTTCCGGCATGCAATACTTTCAGGTCATCAATGCCGTCTTTCCGTCTCCTTTTTGCGGGGTCCGTATCCAGGACCAGACCACCGCCGAGTGTCTCAAGAGGCGATAATCTCCTGATAATATAGCGGTCACCAGACATGACAACAACCGGGTCTTTAAGTCTGATCTGGGCATAGCACTGTTCAGACGCCTTGATGACCTCCTTTTCAAAGAGGATAAGGCGCCCGACGACCTCGGATGTTCCGCAATAGAAATGAATATTGCTTTTTGTCTTTATGTCTGGTGCGTCAGGAAGAAGTTCCAAAAAGGTGTTGAGGGTCTTTGTCTGGAAAAAACGATCGGGCGCTACCGCAACGTCACCACGGCCGAGGCTTTCTTTTTCTACTGACTGCAGATTAATGGCAACCCTTTGACCGGCGTACGCCTTCCTGATGGCCTGTCCGTGGCTGTGAAGACCTCTCACCTTCGTCTTTATGCCGGCCGGAAGGATATCGAGATGCTCATCAACCGATATGCTGCCGGAGAGCGCTGTACCGGTTATGACCGTACCGAAGCCCTTCAGAGTGAATACGCGGTCTATCGGAAGTCTGAAAAGTCCGCCGGATGGCTTCGGTTTGACGGCAAGGGCCAGCCTCTGGATTTCCTGCTTCACCGATTCGATATTATTTCCTGTCCGGGATGAAACCGGTATGACCGGAGAACCCTCAAGAAAAGTACCGCGGATAAAATCCCGTATCTCATCCTGAACAAGATCGAGCCACTCCTGTTCGACAAGGTCGGCCTTCGTGACTGCGATAAGTCCGGATTTTATCTTCAGAAGGTTACAGATGGCAAGATGCTCCCGGCTCTGGGGCATGATCCCTTCATCAGCAGCGATCACGAGCAGGACCATGTCAATACCACCAGCCCCGGCAAGCATATTTCTGACAAGCCGCTCATGACCAGGTACATCAACAATTCCGACGGTCAACCCGCGGTCAGGAAACACGAGATCGGCAAATCCGATATCAATGGTGATGCCGCGCTCTTTTTCCTCTTTGAGCCTGTCAGGGTCTATGCCGGTCAGTGCCTTGACAAGAGTACTTTTTCCATGATCGATGTGACCTGCAGTACCGAGAATAATATGCCGCATGATTTTTGCCTGACCTTTTTCCAGATTATATTTATTTTGAACCGAATCCTTCAACTGCCGCTGTCGGCATAGAGATTAATAGTATAATAATCGAGCAGACACGTTAAACAAAAGGAGGTGCGCACAATGTCCCTGAAAAAAAAGAACTGCTGGGAACACAAGAAATGCGGGCGGGAGGCAGGTGGTGAGCATGCGCAGGAGTTCGGTGTCTGTCCGGCCTCTGAGGAAGCGAGACTCGATGGTATACACAAAGGCCGGAACGCCGGGAGAAGCTGCTGGATTGTCGCCGGAACTCTCTGCAAGGGGAGCGTCCAGGGGACTTTTGCCCAGAAATATCAAAGCTGCGAACAGTGTGATTTTTACCATATTGTTAAAGAGGAGGAATTTCCGCGGTTTATGTTGTCAGCCCTGATGCTGAAAAAAATCAGCAACAAATAAACAGACCATTCACCTGCATCGGTTATGCCGGGTACAAAGATGAAGCAACTGCACCGGCAATCACCTCCACCTCGCTGTTGCTGATGGTACGTGCATCCAGAAGAAGCGCACTGTCTTTTATGCGCGCAATGACCGGAGGAGAGCCTGCCCGCAGCCTGCGCTCCAGCTCATTTACCGAGATATGCACCGGCTTTATGGATACGGCATAGGTCGGGAATTCAATCTCAGGCAGTGATCCGCCTCCTGCCTTTGATTTATCCTTTATAATATCGAACCGCTCCTGCCTGAGACGCTGCTTAAGCCTGTTTGCAAGTTTGACTGCACGGCTTCGGATCTTTCCGGGAGACTGAAGGAGCATCTGCAGCACCGGTATTTCACTGACTGCGCCTTTTTCATCGAGATAGGACATGAAGGTAGCCTCAAAGGCTGCAATAGTCATCTTATCGACCCTGAGCGCGCGGGCAAGGGGATTTTTCTGAATCTGTTCGATATACCGCTTTTTTCCGACGATAATTCCGCCCTGAGGGCCTCCGAGAAGTTTGTCCCCGCTGAAGGTGACCAGATCGACTCCCTCGTTGACAATTTCCCTTACCGAAGGTTCGGAATAAATGCCGTACGCACGGAGATCAATAAGACAGCCGCTGCCGAGGTCATACATGACCGGCAGGTCAAGCCGTCTTCCTGTCTCTACCAGGGCAGCGACAGGAACGTCCTCGGTGAAGCCGGTTATGCGATAGTTTGACTGGTGGACCTTCAGCAGCAGGGCAGTCTGGTCAGTCACTGCATCACAGTAATCATGCAGATGTGTTTTATTGGTTGTGCCTACCTCACGCAGCAGAGCACTGCTGGCAGCCATGACATCAGGAACCCTGAAGGATCCTCCGATCTCGACGAGTTCTCCCCTGGAGACGATGACCTGCCTGTTCCTGGCGAGTGTATTGAGGCAAAGAAGTACGGCAGCAGCATTGTTGTTGACGATAAAGGCATCCTCAGCCCCGGTTATATCCCGGATAAGATCTTTTGTATGAATGTAGCGCTTGCCTCTTCCCCCGGCATCAAGGTCGTACTCCAGGTTTGAAAACCCGCTGCTGACAGCAACAACATTCTGCAGAATTCGCTCAGAAAGGACCGATCTTCCGAGATTCGTATGCAAAACGATGCCGGTAGCATTAATAACCCGCCTGAGACTATAGGAGGATTTTCTGCGAACTTGTTTGTCGATATCCTGTATGAGAGAATCCCGGGTAAAATCTGAAAAACTGGAAGAAAGGATTTCATCCCTGACCCTGGCGATGACATCGCGCACCGCCTGAACGACAATCTTCCTCTGATATCCTGCAAGCCACACAGAGCCTTCAGGACTTTTTAACAGTTCGTCAACCGAAGGAAGGGTTGATAAGAGCCGCTGCCTTTCAGGGTGTCCCACTATCAGCAGAGACCCATCTTTTTGAGTGCCTGGTCAGCACTGCTTGCCCCGGGGGCATCCTCAGGGAGGTAGAGCATGACGCCGCCCTTTACCGGCCGTATGGTTACCTTGCCATCTTTGGCAAGGGCAGTGGTGGTTTCGACAGGGTCCTCGCCGGGAAAGTATTTCTTGAATGCCTCATTAAAGCCGGAATAGACAGTATGGATACCTTTGAAGCCTTCTTTTCTCAGGCTCACGATTGCCTTTCTGATAAAGGCCTCATGTGAAAGTCTCTCTTCCATCATACCCTCCTTCTTTATATATTCAGCGTATAATATCAAAAATCATTCGACATTTATAGTGGTTAAACCTTCCTGTTGCATTACAGAGTCTTTGAGGTGTTTCTCTCTGGCAGTCGCAATGCAACGTCAGGCTGAAGTACCAAGAGGGTCTACAAGGCCGGCCTCTTCAAAACCTTTTTTTCTGAACCGGCAACTGTCGCATTCACCGCATGGTCTATAACCGCCAAAGGCAGCCGCGGGAAGTGCCTCCCCGCCGGGGGGCTGGGGGTCATAGCAGCTCCAGGTAAGTCCATAGTTGAGACCGAGCGCAACCCCTCTGGCTATAATGTCAGCCTTTGTCATGGACAGAAGAGGAGCCTTTATCGAAAAGCTGAACTTCCCTTCAACTGCTGCCCTTGTTGCGAGATTTGCCATATGCTCGTATGAAGAGAGATATTCAGGCCGGCAATCCGGGTATCCGCTATAGTCCATAACATTGGCCCCGATAAAAATATGCGGAGCCTGAAGCACCTCTGCCCAGGCCAGCGCGAAAGACAGGAAGATCGTGTTGCGTGCCGGGACATAGGTAACAGGAATCTGCACAGCGGGGGGCGGCGATATACTTCCGGGAGCCAGGCCGGAGATTTCTGATTCGGAGACGCTGGTTCCCTGCTTCGGGACAGAGATATCCGCGGTGAGTGCCGATCCGCCGATCTCCGTGAGGTCGAACGAGACCACGAGGTGTTTTTTTGCACCGAGACCGGATGCAACCAGTCTGGCTGCCTCAAGTTCAATGCGATGGCGCTGATGGTAATCAAAGCTTATTGCATAGGTATCGTAGCCCTCAGCCATGGCCATGGCCATCACCGTCGATGAATCGAGACCTCCGCTTAACAAGACAACAGCCCTGCCGGGCTGCAGGTCCTCAGTAGATATCATCCTGAGTCCCCTCGGTGCCGTCTGCTCCCATGCTTAAAAGGGTAAATGACCCGTCGGCGGCACGGTAACGAAATGGTCTCTGCCAGGGGTCTTCGGAGGAGCTGACTGCATCAAGGGCCGCAGGGTAGGCTCCATGCTTTATCTTGTAGATTTCAATAGCCGACCGAAGCTCCTCGATTTTGACCGAGGCCCTGTACTCCTTGAGATAGCTATTCGGCTGTAGAAACATCAAGAGAATTGACAGCAGTGCCGCAAGCATAATCGAGGCCGGTGCGGCATAATCAAGAAGGTTTCTTCGGCCTTCTGCCATGAAATCGCCTGCCTCTTCACTGATTTTAACCGCCTCTACAGATTCAATAGACCCCTTTTCAAGCAGGGATAACAGGGTTTTTGAAACAAGAAAATTGTCCTTGCCGGTCAGGTCGATGATCGTACTCACATCATTTTCACCGTCAACATAGCTGAAGACCTGGCTTTCTTCTTCTGTCAGCAGGGAGGGCTCATCACTTGTTCTCCTGAAGAGTGTATCAAGGGAGATCCTTCCTTTGATCAGCGACCACTCATCCACGATCCTTAGTCCTTCCATGAGAAGATGCTGGGTATCCAGAGAAAGGGCAAGCTCTTTGTCCAGCGGTATTCCCTGGGCCGTAAATTCGTATGACCCCTGCTTCCAGCTGAAGAGCTGTATCACGGTTTCGGTTATCTGACTGGTGAGTATTTCATGGATAAGCTCCTGCTCCACAAGCCCTTTTCTGATCAGGATACTCCCAATCTTTGAGCCGGTTTTTTTCTGCTCCTCGAGAACCGTCTGCAGGTCTGCATCTTTGATAAAGCCTTTTTTCAGAAGTATCTTTCCAAGCCGGTTGTCGTCTATCCTGCGCTTTGATTCAGCCCCGGTGATCTTGCCTTCAATGAAGAGGAGCCTGACCTTGTCCATCTTGCCGGCGAGCGTCAGTACGCCGGTCTTCCGCTGGAAGTAGATCAGCTGCAGGATATCGGCAAGACCGAAATCTGTTAATGAACCTTCTAAAGCCATCCCGTTGAAATCCCCCGTCGGGTGAAGATATTTGAAATTCCAAAAATGATCAGTGCAACCAGGACCATCATCAGGCTGACGACGCCGTGGAATATCAGGCTGCTGCCCGGAAAGAAGAATGCATTGATGATCGGAAATATCGCGCAAAACAGAAACGGCCAGAGTATCAGGAGACCCACGAGAATCTTTCCCGCATAGATATGAGAAGACCCGGGAAGAACAAAAGACAGGATCTTCATAATGTCACGCCTTTTTTTCTGCTGGTCGTAAATAGAAAGTATTCTGGCTACCCGCTCTTTGACATCGAGCTCGGCGAGCTTCAGGAGGGATCCGTAACACTGCGAACATATCTGGCCGACGACCAGTTCGCGCTCGCAGCGGTTACAGAGTATCGTACCGCATTTTCTGCAGCGATAGGCAGTATGACGCAGGCGGCCGGGGAGAAGAACAAATACAAGCATCAGCCCCACGGCTATCAGGGAGATGGCAGCCGGTTGCATAAAGGTCAGGCCAAAGGTAAATGTTTTTTTCGAGTTTACCCGTGCGCAGTCCCGCAACTCGCTCTCCGTCAGTGTCTCATCAGCCACAAACCTGTTGGCCTGCCTGCCGGATATAGCCCGGTAGCGCGTGACGGCAATCCGGTCGCTGTTGAGGGCCGACTTGAAGTACTCGTCCCCTTTTTCAAATTCAAGCAGTTCGCGGGAAATCTGCGACAGGTTATAATATGCCGCTGCATCAGGCCTTATGGCAATGGCACTGCTATAGTATTTCATTGCCTCAGAAAGGCTGTTTTTATTTTCCTCCTGAAAGTTGTAAAGTCCCACGTAACAATTGCCGAGGTTGACCAGTACCCGTGGGTCAGGTTTTTTTTCAGCCAGCTGCGTGTATATGGGGATAGCCTCCCGGAAAAATCCCGCCCTCTTCAGCGCGAGTGCATAGGAAAAGCGTTCATTGTCCTGGGTGCCCTTGCCCAGGGTTGCGATGGCATATTCATTACCTTTCAGTTCATTTGTCTGAACCACTGCTTTCAAGGCCCCTGAAGAGGGAGCACTGATATACACTGATCCTGCAGATAAGAACATGGGCAAAAAAAGCAGAAAAAGCAGAAAAACATAGACCGCATTCCGGTCTGCTCTGCTCATATAGATCCCTATCAGGACCAGGACCCCTGCAATGAGACAAAGCGGACTCAGGGCCGACAGAAGAACAAGGATAAGCAGGTTGAAGATCCTTGCCGGGCTTTCGTTGAGATCATGGGTGATCAACGGGACATCAAGGGGCAGCCGCACCGCAATAACAACGGCATATGCCAGGATAAAGGAAAGCACAAGACTGAAAAAAAGTGCACCGGAAAGGGTGAAAGACCACCAGAAGTTCCGGGAGTAGGCGTTGAAGCCGTTGACGAGATGATCTACAGTCTGCAGCACGCCGGATCCGGAGAAGGAGAAACTTTTTCTGGCAAGGGCAAAATGGACGGCTGGCAGGTCAGGAGAATAGCTGAGTGCCTGGTTCAGAAGTTTCAATGCCTCGGCAGGAGATTCATCCGCCTGCCTCACAAGGAGATATGCATACGAGTCAGAATTCTGTATCCCCCGGTTCAGCTGGTCTTCATAAAAATCATCCCCCAGAGAGGCAACCGGTGCCAGCATCGCCAAGATTGCAATAACGACAAAGAGCTGTTTCATAGTCTTTGTCCAATCCGTGATTCTGTTCCGGCGATCAGCCTTCGCAGATTTTCTTGATGCTTCAGGGTGATTAACAGAAGCACCAGCAGGGCAAAGGGGAGCTTCTGCCTCGAATCGAGAAGCACAATACTGATCGGAAGAAGGGCGAAGGATATAAGAGCCCCTAACGAAGAATATCGGGTGATTACCGCTGTCATAAGCCATATTATAATAGTAAACAGGCACGTTTGTGGAGAATAAATCAACAGGACGCCGAGAGCGGTTGCAACGCCTTTTCCGCCCCTGAAGTTCAGAAAGACCGAGAATACGTGGCCTGCGACAGCGAGAAAACCGGTAATCCCGACCCAGAATACATCCAGCCCGTAATATTGTGCCATTCCCACTGCTGCAGCTCCCTTCGCCATATCACCGAGGAGGGTCAGGAGGGCCGGCAGTCTTCCCGTTGTTCTGAGGACATTTGTCGCGCCGATATTTCCGCTTCCAGCCTTCTTGACATCAACTCCCCGTGCCCGGGTGATGAGAAGGCCGGTAGGGATTGAACCCAGGAAGAAGGCGATGACCGGGAGGACGAGGCTTTTCAGATCTTCCTCCAGAAGGCTACGGTATATTGTATTCCGGAGACCACGGACAGCACGAGCGCCATCCATATGGAGACCAGCCCGATATCATAGAGGTCAAAGGGGAAGTGGTCGAAGATCGTGCTCATGAGGATTATACAGAGAATCCCGGTAATCTGAGCAGCGGTCTTCAGTTTGCCCCCCAGTTCAGCAGGGATGACGATGTCCTTTGAAAGGGCGACAACCCTGAGTGCTGTTATCAGGAAGTCCCTGACGATAAGGATTATTGCCATCCAGGCCGGCAGCCGCTCCATATCGACCAGAACAACCAGGGCGGAGATGATCAGGAACTTGTCCGCGATCGGGTCCATGATGATCCCGAACGTTGTTATCTGGCCGGAGCGCCGGGCAAGGTACCCATCAAGAAAGTCAGTAATCGAGGCTATTCCAAAGACCAGGGCGCCAAAAACGGGATGGTGATATACCGAGAGGACAAAGAACGGTATCAGGAAAATACGGCTCAGGGTGAGGGCTGTCGGCAGATTAAGCCTTAAGGTACTCACTGAACAAAGCCCTCCAGAGTCCCCGTGCCTTGAGGATAAGGTCGGTAACCTCGCGTACGGCCCCTCTGCCCCCCCTGTTTTTTGTGACCATACAGGCAATCTCTTTGACCTCTTCAGCTGCATCGGCAACAGCAACAGGAAGGCCGGCCTTCTTCATGACCGGGATGTCGACGATGTCATCACCAACATATGCAACAGCAGAATCCTCAAGGCCGTACTTCAGCAGCAGTTTAGCATAGGCCTTTCTTTTATCATGGCATTTTTGAAAGACCTCGGTAATGCCAAGCTCGGCAGCGCGCCGCTCCACAACCTTTGAATATCGGCCGGTTATAATGGCGACCCGGATGCCTGAGTTGATCAGCATTCTGATGCCATGGCCGTCACGGACGTAAAAAGCCTTGTATTCATTGCCGGCATTGTCGAGAATAATACTGCCATCGGTCATCACGCCGTCGACGTCCAGGATGAGAAGCTCTA
>Ga0334722_10003693_pt1 | contig 16326 bp, 15 predicted proteins | sample C3_bottom_MG_FD_207210 | JGI IMG/M metagenome (GOLD analysis project Ga0334722, IMG submission 207210) | Sediment microbial communities from Yellowstone Lake, YNP, Wyoming, USA - C3_bottom | ecosystem: Environmental > Aquatic > Freshwater > Lake > Sediment | place: USA: Wyoming | collected...
ATCCCGTCTCTGTAATTCGTTGCGTTTGCTCTCTGCTCTCAATAGCAACGTGGTGTTATTACCTTGACATTTCCCGGTCGTATTTTATAATACCCCATCAATTTTATGCTGGAGCATCATGCGAGATTCGGTAGTCAAGACATTTGAAGAAGGTGCGCGGGTCAAGATCGCATTTGCGAAAGAGAATGCCGACCGGATCGTCGAGGTCGTTCATCTGATAGCGCAGGCTTTTCGCGACGGGCATAAGGTCATTCTTTTCGGGAACGGCGGGAGCGCCACGGACGCGTCCCACATCGCCGCAGAGTTCGTGAACCGCTTTCTCATCGACCGGCCGCCGCTCCCTGCCATTGCGCTGAACACGGATACTGCCGTTCTTACCAGCATCAGCAACGATTTCGGTTATGACCAAATATTCTCCAAGCAGCTCAGCGCCCTGGGCCACGAAGGCGACGTGGTGATCGGCATCAGCACCAGCGGCAATTCACCGAACATCGTTAAAGCTCTGGATGTTGCAAAGAAGAAAGGCATGAAGACAGTCGTCTTGACCGGCGGTACCGGCGGCAAATTGATCAACGTTGCCGACTATACCTTCGTTGTCCCCTCCAAACATACGCCTCATATCCAAGAGACGCATATAACGCTGGGCCATATCCTCTGTCAGCAGGTTGACGAAGTGCTCTTCGGCGGGAAACGGTGATCGCATGACCCCCTTCGACCCTTCCAAGATAAAGACCTATTCACTCAAGGACCGTGCAAGCAAGGTCCGCATCGACGAGCTGGCATCGCCCCGGACCAAAGGCTCCTCGTTCAAGGACTTCTTTTCCTCTCTGCCGAACATCCTTGCGGCAAAGGACATCAAAGAAATAGCTGCCGCAGTTGTCCAGGCGCGAAAGAACGGTCGTCCGGTCATGCTCGGCATGGGCGCTCATCCCATCAAGGTAGGGCTCACGCCGATCATCGTCGATCTCATGGAACGCGGGACCGTTACCAGCCTCTCACTGAACGGCGCAGGCATCATTCATGACTTTGAACTGGCATTCATCGGCCAGACCTCGGAGGACGTGGACCGGGAGATCCTGTCCGGGGCATTCGGCATGGCTGAAGAAACAGGCAGTATGATCAACAACGCGATCAGGGACGGGAATGGGAAAGGACTGGGCATCGGCGAGTCCGTAGGCAGGCTGATACAGGGCGGCTCGTTCCCTTTTAAGAATAAGAGCCTCTTGGCTGCGGGCAGCCGGCTCGGCATCCCGGTCACGGTACATGTCGCCATAGGGACCGACATCATCCATATGCATCCGTCCTTTGACGCGAAGGCGACCGGAGAAGCCGCCGGCAGGGACTTTCAAAAGTTCTGCTCGCTCGTCGCGGAGCTCGAGGGCGGCGTCTACATCAATCTTGGTTCGGCGGTCCTGCTGCCCGAGATATTTCTCAAGGCGGTGACCCTCTGCCGGAACCTCGGGCACACGCTCTCGCACTTTACAACCGTCAACATGGACTTCATTCAGCACTACCGGCCGAACACCAACGTCGTCCGCCGGCCTACCCATGGCGGAGGCAGGGGCTTTGCCCTTACCGGCCACCACGAGATCATGCTTCCCCTCCTCGCCGCGGCCATCAACGAGTTGTCCTCGTAATATCACTCAATTTATTCGCTGGAATTAATGCGCAGATCGCTGAAAACATCTTGGGGGCTTTACGAACAGGTCGTTCGATTTTTCTTTTGCGCAGTGCAGAAAAAGCGATCTCGGGTTCGCTTAACTGAAAGCTTCGAGCTTGCTTCGTCACGGACGTTCCCCGCGATGACAGCACAATGGGATCATTCTGTAGACTGGAGAGAAGCGGAGCGGTCGATCAGTGGCTTCCTTCGCGCATGACTGCGCCTGCGATCGACAGCAAGGGCAGCACTTTATTGACGGCGCCCAGCTCGATCGCCTTCTTGGGCATGCCGAACACTACGCAAGTATCCTCATCCTGAGCAATGGTCACCGCCCCCGCCTGCTTCATTTCGAGCATCCCTTTCGCGCCGTCGTCCCCCATGCCGGTCATGATCACCCCGATCGCATTCGGCCCGGCATAGCGCGCCGCAGACCGGAAAAGCACGTCGACCGAAGGCCGGTGCCTGCTGACAAGAGGCCCTTCCTTGATCTCGACGTAATAGCGCGCTCCGCTTCGCTTGAGCAGCAGATGATGGTTTCCGGGAGCGATGAGGGCACGGCCCCGGATGACGGTATCATTGGTCTCCGCCTCTTTCACCGAGATATGGCACATGGTGTCGAGACGCTGGGAAAAGGCCGTCGTGAAGTTCTCGGGCATGTGCTGTACGATGACGATCCCCGGTGCGTCGAGAGGAAGGGCGGTGAGAAAATCCTTGATCGCCTCGGTCCCTCCCGTTGATGCGCCGACGACAACGACCTTTTCCGTGGTCTTCAGCATCGCGTCCTGGCCGATCTTCGCCTTGGCCAGCACCGCATCGGCCGTAAGCTTCGGAGGCACGTCGCGCTGAAGGAACGACAAGCGCTTGACCTGGGCAGCGGCGGCGGCCTTCACTGCGTCGCATATCCTGATATTCGCTTCTTCCAGGAACTGTTTTGCCCCAAGCCGCGGCTTCAGGATGATCTCCACGGCGCCGTACTCCAGTGCGCGAAGCGCCGTATCCGAGCCGCTCGCGGCAAGGCTCGAGCAGATCACCACCGGGATAGGATGCTGTGACATGACCTTCTGGAGGAAGGTCAGGCCGTCCATACGCGGCATTTCCACGTCCAGCATGATCACATCGGGCACCTGGCGGCTGATATGCTCCGCCGCAAGGAACGGGTCCGAGGCTTTAGCCATGACCTCGATCTCCGGGTCCGAGGAGAGGATGTCGGACAGGGTCTGGCGGACGATTGCGGAATCGTCAACGATGAGTACGGCGATCTTCTTTGTTGTCATGGCCTGCTTTCGTGTCCGTTGAGATCAGTCTGTCTTTATGTACACCGTCGACGTGAGCCGCCGTAGCGGCAAGGTAAAACCATGGATGCTCTCGGAGTGCCCCAGGAACAGATGGCCATCCGTCTTCAGCACCTTGCAAAAACGAGCGATCAGCTGTTCCTGGGTCTTGCGGTCGAAATAGATGATGACATTCCGGCAAAAGATGACATCCACCGGCTCGGAGAACGAGAACGCCTCTTCCATGAGGTTCAGTCTCTTGAACTGTATGAGTGACCGCAGTGCCGGACCGATCCGCACGACGCCCTTGCTCGGGTCTTTGCTCCGGAGCAGGTACTTTTGCTTCATCGCAAGCGGAACGGCGGCAACCCGCTCGGCATCATAGACGGCGTCTTTTGCGCGGTCGAGCACTCTCGTGGAAATGTCGGTTGCGCAGATCGAGAACTTGAAAGAAGGGTGCTGGTCCGCGAATTCCGACAGGACCATCGCGAGCGTGTAAGGCTCTTCGCCGGTCGAACAGCCGGCGCTCCAGACCACGAAGGGCTTGTCCTTTATCCTGCTTCGCTCCCGTTCTGCGATGAACTCGGGCAGGATCGTCTGTGCGAGATAGTTAAAGTGGACCGGCTCCCGGAAAAAATCCGTCTTGTTCGTGGTCACCGCGTCGAGCATGTGTACCAGCTCGTCATGCCCGCCATCGCCAAGGACATGGTCGTAATATTCCCTGAAGTTCGAGATACCCAGCGTCCGAAGCCGCTTCTGCAGCCGCGCCTCGAGCATGATCTTCTTGCTGGGAGGCATCTTGATGCCGCACTGGCCGATTATGAACTCGCTGAACCGGCTGAACTCGGCCTGCGTCATGGGCTTCGCCGCTCCGGTGATGAATGTCTTCGGTTCCATAAGATAGGTTGTTCGTTCCCGCGGCGCGCCTTCCGCGCTACGCCGTTGTTCCCGTTCCCTTCCCGCGCGGAAGGCGGCCGGCCGGAGACAGCTTGGGATCCCGCACCATATCGCTCTCGGCGATCCTGAAGAACGCTATCGCGGTCTTCAGCTGTTCCGCCTGAGCAGCAAGCTCCTCAGCCGTTGAGGCGATCTCCTCGGTCGCACCCGCATTCTGCTGAACGACCTGGTTCAATTGCTGAATGGCGTTGCTGATCTGGTCCGCACCGTCAGTCTGCTCCCTGCTGGTCGCGCTGATCTCCTGAACCAGCTCCGCCGTTCTCTGGATGTCGGGAACAAGCGCGGTCAACATCTCTCCGGCGTGTTCCGCGATCCTGACGCTTGAAGACGATAGTTTGCTGATCTCGGCAGCGGCAACCTGGCTTCGCTCGGCAAGCTTCCTCACTTCCGAAGCGACAACAGCAAAACCCTTGCCATGCTCTCCTGCCCGGGCCGCCTCGATGGCCGCATTCAGCGCCAGCAGGTTCGTTTGGCGGGCAATCTCTTCGATGATCGTTATCCGGGAGGCAATGTTCTTCATGGCGGCAGCTGCCTCTGCTACTGCCAGGCCGCTGTCGGTGGCATTAGTTGCTGCGGTCAGCGCTATTTTCTCTGTCAGCGAGGCGTTGTCCGCATTCTGCCTGATGCTCGCGCTCATCTCTTCGACAGACGCGGAGGCTTCCTCGGTCGAGGCCGCTTGCTCCGTGGCTCCCTGCGACATCTCGCTGGCGCCGGCGGACAGCTGCTCGCTCCCTGCCGCGACACTGCCGGCCGCGGTCTTCACGTGAGCCACGACGGCGGCAAGCTTCCCGACCATGTTCTGCATGGCGATCAGCAGCTGGCCCATTTCATCCTTGCCCCAGGCGGTGATCGATACTTCCAGGTTCCCCTGAGCAAGGGCCTCTGCGATCGTTGCAGCTTTTTTGATCGGTAGTGTAATGCTCCGCGTGATCAGCACAGCGATGACGATGCCGAAGAGGACAGCCGCTGCGCCGGTGAGGAAGAGCGTGAACTGTACGTTCCGTGCGGCTTCGACATTATCCCGGGAAAGGGCCTGCGCATCCGAGACTATTTCCTTCCGGAACACAGCGACCTTGTCTACCAGCAGCTTGGCGGCCTCATCCACCGCTTCCATCTTCCGGTTCCCCGCGGTAGTGCCTTCCGCGAGGTACACGGCGGCCATGTCCTTGCCCTTGCTGTAGAATTGTTCGAACAGCGTGTCAAGCGCATCCAGCTCCTTGTTCTTTCGTGCGTTGTTTTCCCTGATGAACATCTCGCGGAGCGCTTTTACGCCCGACCGAAATCCTTCCGCGGCATCGTCCGCATCTTTCATGCTTTTCCGGTCGCGTGTAGCGGCTACATCGGTGAGGAACTGCTGTGTCTGGGCGATGTTGAAAGCCATGTTCTCGGCGAGCAAGGCATGGGGAAGCCGTTCGTCGGCAAGCTGACGGGAGTTGTGCTCCATCGTCCTGACAGAGATGCTGGTGAGAAGTTCAGCAAGCCCGAAAACGGCCAGGAGCACGCCGAAGCCCATGAACAGCCGCATCCCGATCTTAAGATCGCCTAACTTCATTTATTCTAGCCCCATTAGACCGACGGGGCGCGATGCCTGTCGCGGCTCTTTTCGCATGCGGTTCGCAGGTGACTTTGTTACGACGCAGCAGAGGACCCTTCCTCCTGTTTCACCATTGCAAGTTCGTCTGATGAGAACACCTTGTCGATGTCCAGGATGATGATAAAGCGATCGTCCCGCTTGCCCATTCCCTTGATGAACTCCGTTTTCAGTTTAGTGCCGATCTTGGGCGCGGCGGCAATGCTTCCCGGCTCCAGGTCCAGGACCTCCTGCACCGAATCCGCCAGGGCCCCCAGGATCGTCGTATCGTTATCAACGGTCACTTCGGTGATGATGATGCAAGTATTGACACTGCTCTCCGTTTTGGTCATGCCAAACTTCAAGCGGAGATCCACCACCGGGACCACGCTTCCCCGCAGGTTGATCACGCCACGCATGAACTCCGGCGTCCGAGGCACTTTGGTCACCGTGGTAAAATCGAGGACCTCGCGCACTTTGGTGATGTCCAGTGCGAACACTTCATCCCCGAGCTTGAAGGTCAGGAACTGCGTCGTTTCAGAAATAGCTGTTGCTGCCATGGAAGCCTCCTGTAGATGCAGACATCAGACATTCAGACAACAGAGGACAGATTAAAGGAACAAGCACTTGTTTTGTCTGTCATCTGACCATCTGTTGTCTCTCGCCTGTGCATTAATATTTTTCAAACTCACTGTCCCTGTTGTCTCCCCTGGGCTTGGTCTCATGGCCGAGGTCCAGATGGACCCCGCCTTTTGCGAATCCGCCTTGTTTTGCGGCCTTGGGTGCTACATGGGCTATTTGCGCGTGGTGTGCCGGCCGGAGCGCTTTCCGTGGCCCGGTCGCGGCACGGTCAAGTCCGTCCACTTTGAAGAACGATATCGTGGACTGGAGCTGGTCCGCCTGACTTGCGAGCTCCTCCGCGGTCGATGCCATCTCTTCGGCGGCGCCTGCGTTCTGCTGTACCACCTGGTTCAATTGCTGGATGGCACCGTTGATCTGGTCCGCGCCGCTCGACTGTTCCTTGCTTGATGCCGTGATCTCCTGCACCAGTTCCGCGGTCTTCTGGATGTCCGGAACGAGCTTGGCCAGCATCTGGCCTGCCTGCTCGGCGATCTGGACGCTCGTGCTGGACAGCTGGCTGATCTCGCCGGCGGCGGACTGGCTGCGCTCGGCAAGCTTTCGCACTTCCGATGCGACCACGGCGAAGCCCTTGCCGTGCTCGCCGGCCCGGGCCGCTTCGATCGCGGCGTTCAGGGCAAGCAGGTTCGTCTGGCGGGCGATCTCTTCGATGATCGATATCTTCTGGGCGATCTCCTTCATGGCCGTCACGGTCTGGGAGACGGCCTGTCCGCTCTCCCGGGCGTCGCTTGCGGACTTGAGGGCGATCTTCTCGGTCTGCATGGAGTTGTCGGCGTTCTGTTTGATGGTGGCGTTCATCTCTTCGATGGAGGACGAGGCCTCTTCGGTGCTTGCCGCCTGCTCCGTCGTTCCCTGGGACATCTGCTGGGCGCCTGCCGAGAGCTGTTCGCTGCCCGAGGCCACGTTGTCAGACGCGGTCTTGACGTCAACGACCACGTTCCGGAGCTTGTCCACCATGACCTTCATGGCTTCCATGAGACGCCCTATCTCGTCCTTGCTATCCACTCTGATCTCAGCGTTCAGGTCGCCTTCGGATAGCTTCTTTGCCACTGCCACGCCGACACCCACCGGGACCGTGATGCTCCGGGTGATGATCAGTCCGGCGGCAAAGCTGATCAGGACAGCAATGACCGAAATGATCATCATGATCCAGGTGGTCCGGCTGGTCATGCTTTCGACCTTCGGCAGGTCGGCATCCATGACGTCGTTCGCATGGGTCGCGAAGTCCTTGGCTTCCTTCTCGAGCTTGTGGATCGCATCTTTATATTCGCTAATTGCTGTGTTCGCCTGCACCGTGGTCGTTATCGACCCTGCCTGGATCTGGCCCAGGACCTTTTTGAGGCCGGCGTCGTACGTAGCCAGCTCTGCCCGCATGATTTTTAGGCGCTCCTTGTAATCCTTCGCCTCGTCGGTCTTATCGGCTGCTTTTTCGATATCGTTCAGCCGTGATGCAACGCTTGCATGTTCGTCATTCCACTCTTTCGTATATCCGGCCACCTTGTCGGAGTTGCTGATGTTGATGAACACGTCTTTTTCGAAGCGGCGCAGCCCGAGAATGTTGGCGCGCGCCCTTGCAGAGTGTTCGGCGACCTGGGAGTCCCCTTCCAGCAGGTGAATCGTAATGCCCGAAACGCTATGCACGCCCCAATACCCGATGATGCTCAGAACGAACAATAATGCCAGCAGAACCCCAAAACCCATGCTCAATCTCATACCGATGCTCATGTTCTTAAACATAATCCACTTCCTCCTTTGATTCGTTGTTCCTTAGCAGTATGGAATACCATCGAGGACGGCCACTATGCCCGGCCGGCCGCGTTCACTATGTGTTCGTTTCTTCCCGCTCCACCGTCTGGATCAGACGCGGCACATCAAGAATGAGCGCAACGCTGCCGTTTCCCAGGATCGTTGCGCCGGACACGCCTTCGACGCCCTTGTACATCTTTCCGAGGTTCTTGATAACCGTCTGATGCCCTCCGACCACATGGTCTACCACAAAACCAACCCGGAAATTGTCCACCTTGGCGATCACCACCTGTTCGATCGCTGGCCGTTCGCTCTCCATGCCGAAGCGTTCCCGCAGCTTGATATACGGCACGATCTCGCCGCGCACGTTCAGCAGTTCTCGCTCGCCCATCTTCTGGGACTGCGCTGCCGTCAGCTCGACGCATTCGTCGACCAGGGAAAGCGGGAACACAAAATGATCGTCGCCGATCCTTGTCAGGAATCCATCGATGATGGCAAGGGTGAGCGGCAGCGACATAATGATCGTTGTGCCCGCACCTTTCCGGCTCGTGATCTCGATGGTGCCCCGCAGGGCTTCGATGGCCTGTTTCACCACATCCATGCCGACTCCGCGCCCGGAAACATCCGTCACCTGGCTGGCCGTGGAGAATCCGGGCGACAGTACGAGGTTGTACAGCTCCTTGTCCGAGAGCTCGGCATCGTGCGCGATCATTCCCTTCTCGATGCCCTTGCGCCGGATCGCCTCGCTGTTCATGCCTGCACCATCGTCGTCGATCCGGATGACGACATGGGCTCCGGAGTGTGCCGCAGACAGCCGGATCGTTCCCTGCCGGGATTTATCATGGGCTTCACGGTCTTCCGGCATCTCGATGCCGTGATCGATGCAGTTCCTGATAAGATGGACCAGCGGATCGTGGAGCTTTTCGATGACGGATTTGTCCAGCTCGGTGTCGGCGCCCTCCATGACAAGATCAACGGACTTGCCGAGGTTCTGGGACAGATCGCGGACGAGCCGCTTGAACTTATTGAAGATCGTGCCGATGGGGAGCATCCGGATGCTCATCGTGTTGTCGCGCAGCTCCGCGGTCAACCGCTCCACTTCCTCGGAAATGGTGAGGAGCAGGGCGCTGGTCCCCTCGCTCGCCACCTGCGTCAAGCGCGCCTGTACCGTCACGAGCTCCCCGACCAGGTCCACCAACTTGTCGAGCTTGTTGGACGGGACGCGAATGCTGGAAAGCTCGTCGGATCTCTGGCGCTCGCGACGGAGATCGCGTACGTGCTGCTGTTCGGTGAGCGCCGCCTCAACTCGGTCATTGTTGACCAGGCCCTTTTCCACCAGGATCTCGCCGAACCGCTTCTGTTCCGATGCTATCTCCTGGATGTCTGCCGGGGACAGGTCGCCGCGCTCCACCAGGATCTCGCCCAGCTTCTTGTACCCGTCATCTTCCGAAAGCACACCTTCAATATCGATGGGTTCGATCGTAAGTTCGCTCGTGTCCTGGACAAAAATGAAGATATCCCGAATGGCGTTCACGCCCCTGGTCGTCGTCAGGATCACGTCCCAGTAAATGTAGCAAAGCTCGGGATCCAGCGTTTCCAGGGGAGGGATATCGCCAAGCTGGGCGATCACCCGGCACGTACCGAGAGTGCGAAGCTCGTCCAGGAGCAGTTGCGGGTTCGTTCCCGTAAGAAAGATATCCCGAGCAGGACGGAACCGGATGCGGTAGGTTGCCAGTGGTTCTTCTGCGGCCTTGACCGTCTCCACCGTGTGCTTTATCGCAGGAGCGAGACCTTCGGGCAGAACGCTCCTGAAGCGGTTGATGATCTGTTCCGTGACCTCGGCCTCCGCCGGCACCTTTTTATAGAAATCGTCGAACAGTGCGGCGACCTGGTCCCGCGCGGCCAGGGTAAGATTGATGATCTCCCGCGTGACCACCATCTTGTCGTTCCGGACCGCATCATAGACGGTCTCTACTTCATGAGCGAAGCGGGAAATGCTGTCGAATCCGCAGGCGCCACCGGAACCTTTGATCGTATGCAAAGCGCGGAAGACACGGCTGATAACATCTTTATCCCGGGGAGACTCCTCGAGCGCCAGCAATGCACTCTCGAGCTCGGCCAATAGCTCGTACGCTTCGCTCCGGAACATCTCCCGCAGGACATCGAGGTCAAACGTTTCGTTCTGTTCGCTCATGCTTGCTCTCTCCCTTTCCCTTGGGCAGGCCAGCCTTAGGGAGCATCCTGGCTGTGCAGCCACAGACAGGACTTTCTCGTGCTGTCATGACATCCGATATGGCGGAAAAAACCTGATTGGACGAGCAAACGGCTGAACCGCTCCTGTTCGAGGCCGGTTATCGTCACTTGCTTGTTCATACCTGCAGCAGTTCTATGTGCGGAACAGATCAACTGCGCTAATGTTATGTCGATCTCGTCAATGTGTTCCACGTTCACTTCGATCTCGGAGGCGTTCTGAAGGGCTTTGGAAAGGGTCGCCTTCAAGGTCTTTGCATTCTTCACGGTCAGCAGGCCGCTGACGGTCACGACTTCGCGGCCTTTGCTCTTTGCCTGTCGGATGTCCGCCATATCATGGTCCCCGCTCTTTTACGAATTTTTTTACGACATCCATAAGCTGCGAAGGAGAAAAAGGCTTTACGATCCAGCCACTGGCGCCGGCCGCCCGTCCCTCCTGTTTTTTCGCCTCCTGGGATTCCGTTGTAAGCATGACGATAGGTAGGAACTTATAATCTGCCTTTCCCCGGAGCTCCCGTATGAACGTAATGCCGTCCATTTCGGGCATATTGAGATCGGTGATCACCATATCGACTTTCATACGGGACATCTTCTCAAGGGCATCTTTGCCATTCTCTGCAAGAAGGACGTCATATCCCGCATCCTTGATGGTGAATGCGACCAACTGACGCATGGATGCTGAATCGTCGACGATCAGAAACGTTTTAGACATGCTCCCCCCTCTTGCCCCCCGGCTGCAGACCTTCGTGGCCCGGCACGGACCCCTGCTCCGGTTCGAGACCCTGCGCTATATCGTTCAGTTCGTGCTGGAATTGCTCCATCCGGCCGATCACCTTTTCGATCTCCTGCCTGGTGATGTCCTGGAACTGTAACGATGTGATGATGCCGTTGATATCCTGTCCAAGACTTTCGGTCTCTGCTGCGAGTCTCGCGAGAGGTGATATGGCCTTCTCCGCCTTCGCTGACCCACCGACAGCCGAACCGCTGCCCGCATGCTGGCCCTGCTCCAGCGTACCGACGATGGCGGACGATGCCTGCAACTGTTGGCGCGCCCTGCTGGCGATGTTCATGAACTTTTCGCTTATCTCGAGGACGGCCTGCTCGGTCTGTTGTACAGCAACACGCAGCTGATTCGCCAGTTCCGGCAGCAGCGTCTGGCTGGCGGCCAGGCGCTCGCGAAACGCGAGCAATGATCTTTCGTTGTCGAGGTTTTCTTCAGGGATGACTGTTCCTTTTTGCGATGGTAGCGTAGGCAAGCTCAGTGTAACTCCTGTTCAAGAAAAATAGATAATGCCTGTCTAAACGGGTCATGAAAATCCGATTTACCAGCATGTGCCAAGATTATTATTATAGCAAAAAATATCTGTAATGTAGCATTTTTTTAATTTTTAACTGCTCCTTAAGCTTTTGAATAAACAAAGTATATGCGTATTTCTTGCATTTATTACAAATAATTACTGAACAGCTTTATTGAACAGCATTGTATTATTATATTGAAATCGGCGAAAGGTTGGTCGATTATGAAGAGCCGAGTGCGCGGAAAGGCTAAAGTATTGCCTGAATTTTCTTTTTCCGATGAAAAAACCGTCCAAATCCGAGGTCTTGCGGGCACGGTAATGATCGCTGCCTGCCAGTGATTTGTATGGTCTATAGCGTTTATATTTTTGCTGCTTTGAGCGAAGGACGCACTAGACCGCTTCAGCGGAAGGAAGAAGGAGCACCGGCCACTTCAGCCGTCCGGACTCATCGAGGATCATGGCTGGCACCTTGGAGAGCTCTGAGGGTACCGCGCTGCCCGACGGTAAGAGTATAAGGGATACGGCATTTTCTTCAGCAGCTCTTAGTATCTCCTCGTCAGGGTATCCGGAGCATACGATCTCGGAGACGTTTATCCCTTTTGCAGCGAATGTTTTTTTCGTTTTCTCTAATGCGGCGGTAATCTCTTTTCTTACCTTTTCCAGTTCCTTTTTTTCCTCCTTGCTGTACAGATGTACGGGAACGACGCCGAGAAGCAGGACCTTGGAGCTTGTAGAGGCTGCTTCTGCCACGATGCGTTCGATGTGCCGTCATATATAACATTAAATTTCGCATGCGCGAAAGGGATACTGTGGATATGCAAACAAAAAAACTTGCAAATAATAATTTAGGTGGTATACTTTTCTCTCAGAATTCTCGCTTTGGTCGGTGAAATACACTTAACGATATATACCATCGTGCTTGTTTGTAAATGTGTACCTATTTTGTGTGATCAATGTTAGGAGGCCATCAATGAAAAGAAGGTTTGGTTTGTTGGCAGTTGCGCTGATTTCGGCAGTTGTGCTTTCGGGCTGTGGAGGAGGCGGGGGCGATAATATTAAAGTCGCTGCGGTCGACCCCAACCCGGTCCTGGGCACGCTAATCACGTCACCTACCGTGTCGCCGATCACCTCGTTCGCCCAGACCATCGCGAGCCAGGATACCGGCACGCTGAATGGATCGCATGACAGCTTTCCAGGACAGGCGAATGTTTGGGACATCGCATCAGACTTCAGCCTTGACGATGGCTATGATGACCAGTTCGACAATGCCCTCATACTGACGGTCGGAACGTCCACATTCCTCCCTGATCAGAACTATAGCGAATTGACCTTTTATACGCCGACGATGAGTTCTGCGGATGGGGTGAAGGTGGCGGCGGTTTCCGACGGTGCCCCAATGCTTGCAAGTGCGATCTCGGGCACATACTCGGCGTTTCTCAATACCACTTCGTACTCCAGGCTACAGCAGACCGTGGACCTTACCGGGACTAACGGATCCATCCTCCTCGAGTGGGATGATAATGCCTTTTTGTATGGCGGAGATATTCCCGGGTTCACTCCGCGTTATCGGGTCGTTGTGCGCGATCTCTCGGGCAATGAATTGGAGGAACTGTCTTCGACCACGTTCGACTTAATAAGCCACCAGGCTCCGCTTTTGAACGCATATGCAGGCCAGAAGATCGTTCTCTCTTTTGAATCAAATAATATTCAGGATGCTAACGATGGCGCTGGGGTTCATCGCACCGTGATCATAGACAACGTCACGGTCAGGGACGACGGTGGCGCCGGAGTTGAGCGTGTCGCGAACGGAGATTTTGAGACCGGCAATCTCATTGGCTGGAGCGCGAACTCACCAGCAGAGGTGCAGAACATGACCTCGGGGGAACGGTATCTTGATAATCTCAACGTGAAGCGGTCCTTCTACACGGTCCCGAACAAGCTCTGGGGCCGGTGGGTCGATGTATTCGAAAACCCCGATCTCTTTACCACGGTAACGACCACAGTGACCTATCATACGAACCTCGGCTCCGACAGTTGCGGAGTGATCTACGATTCTCCGGGGACCGGCGGCAAAGCTATCACCTCCTGGGATACGACCTGGCGCGACCGCGATATCGGCATGGTCTTCGGACTGGTGAGCTCGAAAACGTACACCTCAACTACCGTACAAGATCCAAATTTTATTAACGGCAATTGCGATGGAAATGATGATATTTACTTCGAGTACGGCATCACGGTCCCCCCGGGAGGCAGGGTGACGCTGGTGAACTTCATTATCATGGGTGTCCACGACACTGGGTTGACCGCGACAGACGTGACCGCCAAGGCAACGGAAATAGACACGGAAGCGGCAAAGATCGTGAGCAACTTCTGGACCGACGGGCAGTACCGGACGGGCATGACTCAGCTGCAGATCGACGCAATCAAAAACTTCTGACGGGGCGGGTAAAGCAGCAAATATTACGTTGTCAAAAGGGCGGGAGCGATCCCGCCCTTTTTCTACGTTCCGCGTTTTGCCTTATTCCTCACCAGTCGCCGCAATAATCGTACGCCTGGGTGTTTGTCAGCCGTTGCAGGCCGTCTCCGGTCTCTGACATCCGGTAAAGGCTTGCAAGCGCATCGGCATCCTCCCAGTCGCTGCTGCTGGAAAAGACGATCTCATGACCTGACCATACCGGTGATGAGTCGTTTCCCCGGGCAGGAGGTTCGAAGAGAAAAATCTCTCCCGTGTCCACGTTCATCCTGCGGAGGTGCGGCGTATCCAGATCAGTACGATAGACGAGCCATGATCCGTCGGGAGACCAGGAGGGGTTCGCGTGCAGTGTATCGTCCGTGGTGAGCTGACGCAGTTCCTTGCCTGCCGGGTCCATGACCAGGATATGCGAGGTCTTTGCTCCCGGCGCGAACCGAACGCAGGCGATAAGATCGCCGCGGGGAGACCACATCGGGTTCATGTGCTCCGCTGGCCCGGTGGTAAGCCGCGTGAATCCGGTACCGTCCATCGCGACCAGGTGCACCTGCTGGACACCCTTTTCGTCAGCACCGGCAAATACGAGCCGGCTGTCATCGGGGGCCCAGTCTACGCTGCTTATATTAAGGTCTCCCGTCGTGACCTGGGCGGTTCTTCTTGTGGCCAGGTCCAGGAGAAAGACATTGTACAGTCCCCGGTCGTGGTTCTTCGTGCTCACGAAGGCGATCCGGGTCCTGTCCCTGTTGTACCGGGGTGCGGCGTTGTCCGTATATTTTCCGTTCGGACCCGGGTTCACCGTCAGCCGGGTCTCGTTCTTCCCGTCCGGGTCGATGCTGTAGATGTCGTTGAACATTTCTTTCCCGTCCCCGCTGAAACGGGTAAAGACGATGCGTGCATGGTCCATGGAATACCTCTTTTACTGTTCAGGGCTGGAGATGACGGACCGGCAGATCGGCATTGACCGGCTTGCTGTCAAAAGGCGGCAGTGCGGCATGGGGCCGGGCGATTGCCCGAACGTCTGCGTGCAATGCCGTGCTTCTCATGGTGTGAACAACCATTTTTCGCCGCACTTCGGGCATCGGACGTTCAGCTGCCCCCGGTTGGTCGGAACATTGAGCTTCTGCGAGCACGCCTGACACGCGATGACCGTCGTGGTCTTCACTTCGCCGTCGCTGTTCATCTCGGGCTGATAGAGCCACCGGGCCCCGCACTCGGTGCATTTTACCGTTATCATTCCCTGATCGGTCGGTACGCGCAAGTGGTGGTTGCATTCTGCGCAGGCGATGGTCGTTGAGTTCTCCGAGGTCGCATCTTCCGCGGCACCCGGAGCATCAAGGTTCTCCACTTCCAGCACTTCCTCCGGAAGGTCCTCGGCGGCGGACATCGTCGCCTGAACGACCGCTGGTTCGTGCAATTGTTCCGGCTCCGGCGAATCAACGCGCACCGCAGGTACTTCCGGTTCCGGCGCCACGGTCGGTTCAGGGCGCAGCTCCGGTTCGGGTGTTTGATGCAGCCCGGGCGCATCGAGGACATCGGGCTTTTGTTCAGGTGCGCGTGCTCGAGCTGGCGCAAGAACCTGCTTCGGCTCGGGAGACATTGCCGGCACCGACGCCACTTCCTGTGCACGCTTATGCGTCAGGTCGGCAACGGTAGCTTTCTCGTAAGATGCTACGGTCGCCGTTTGACGAACCGCGGCGGGATGGGCCTGTGCCTTGGATCCCAGCACAGGCATCCGGCCGCTTTGCATGAACTCGTCACCGAATGCTGACCTCAACAGCTGTGCCGTCCGCTCACGGCTGTACACGCTGATGCCCTTCCCCTTTGCAAATTCGTAGGCTTCGGGCGAACAATCGGTTGTCGTGATCAGATACCCTTCCTTACAGCCGATCTGTTCCATTGCTTCATAGAATTGCAGGAGGACCGGCCGGCCGATGAGCGCTTCCCGGTATTTCTTGCAAAGAAGGCCGATGCGCGCACCCTTTTTTCCGATCAGCACCCCATCTGCGCCGGCATTGCTGCTTTGTTTCACCTCGAACCCCTGCCTAACGAACGCCTCAAGCGTCAGGCGCAGAAAGTCGGTATGAGACAGCATGTCGAAGATATTGTTTTTCATCATCAGGCTGTGGTCCTGTTGCGAGAATAGTACAGAGAACATCAAATTGCAAGAACTTCGCGACGATCAACCGTTCATCGCTCAGCATGCAGCGTTTGATGACTTGCTCTGCCGGCGACGAGATCGTGCGTGCTACGATAAGACTGGTGCGGGAACGCGGAGGAAAAACAAAAAAGCCCCTTTCGGTCTAGGGGCTTGCACGCTATCGGTCGATGAAGGTTCGTTAAATGGTGGTCCCAACGGGAATCGAACCCGTGTCTCCGGCGTGAGAGGCCAGCGTCCTAGGCCGCTAGACGATGGGACCATGGTTGGGGGAGGAGGATTCGAACCCCCGTAAACAGGTTCAGAGCCT